>Ga0255052_10002088_pt1 | contig 14598 bp, 7 predicted proteins | sample JV7_2_21_MG_FD_188632 | JGI IMG/M metagenome (GOLD analysis project Ga0255052, IMG submission 188632) | Seawater microbial communities from Jervis Inlet, British Columbia, Canada - JV7_2_21 | ecosystem: Environmental > Aquatic > Marine > Inlet | place: Canada: British Columbia | collected...
AGCTGCGAGACTGAGTGACCTGCATCAGGTTCGTCCTTTGGAGTTCGATACACCATCGGAGCGCACTGTCTGGTACGTCGCCTACGATGACAATGCTCTGTACGTTGCAGCTCATGCCTATGACAGCGATCCCGAGGCAATTGTGGCGCAGAAGCTGAGGCAGGGGAGCAATCTTGGGTCCGACGACTCAATGACCCTCCTCATCGACGCGTTCAACAACAAGCGGAGTGGTTATTCGTTTACGCTGAATCCCAATGGCGTAAGGGCAGAAGCTATCTACGCCTCCGCGACGAGACCGTCCGACGAATGGGACGGAATCTGGCGGGGTGCCGCTGCCATCGACGACGACGGGTGGACGATGGAGATGGCAGTTCCATTCAACACGATCACGTTTGATTCCCAAAACGAAACCTGGGGTATCAATTTCAGTCGGTATATCCCCAGAAAAGCCGAAAAAGTTGCCTGGCAGTCGCGGAGCGGCGAGGTCAATCCGACAGTATCTGGCGAGGTTACGGGATTGGTCGACTTGAGCCAGGGCTCGGGCCTCGACGTCATACCGTCCGCGAGCTCGACTTACGAAAATGATCGGGAACTCGATGCATCAGGGTCCGAGTTCAATCCGTCACTTGATGTCAATTACAAGCTGACGCCATCAATTTCCGGCCTTTTGACAATTAATACAGACTTTGCCGCCACCGAGGTGGATGGGCGCCAGCTCGATTTGCAGCGTTTCAGCCTTTTCTTCCCGGAGAAAAGAAGTTTCTTCTTGACGGATTTCGATATCTTTCAGTTCGGCGGTGTATCCACAGGGCGCGGATTCGGCAATCGAACCGTCGGGATGAAATCGGGCAGTAATGGCCTCGCGTTCTTTTCGAGGACGATTGGTCTGACGAGCGACAGGGAGCCCGTCGACATTATTGCTGGCGCAAAAGTGAGTGGACGCCTGAGCAACGTCGATTTTGGCACGCTCTATATCCGCCAGGATGAGTACGTCAACAGCGACGCCGAGCTTATCGATGCTTCCGATCTCTATGTCACTCGCGTCTCCACCGGTGTGCTGGCAGAATCTTCAGTCGGGGCAATCTTCACGCATGGCGATCCCGGATCAAATCTGGATAGCTCGCTGTATGGCGCAGATTTTCTGTATAGAAATACACGCATCGGTACCAATCGATCGATGCAAGCTAATTTCTGGATTCAGCGTTCCGATAACGAAGGAATCAATGACAACGACCTGGCCTGGAGCGCCACCGTGAGCTTTCCGTCTCAGGTCGGATTTGAAGGCGGTTTTCAAGTTCACGAAGTTGAGGAGAACTTTTCGCCGGCAATGGGCTTTGCGAATCGAACGGGTGCCCGATTATACGGTGGCGAATTTGGACACCGCAGGATCCGGGACGGTGATGTCTTCATTCGCGAGGTAAGCCACGGGATCGAAATCAGTCGCTGGGAGTATCTTGATACAGGCTTTATCCAGACGCAAGAAATTGAAATCGACTTCCTCGGGGCCGAGTCGAGCTCAGGTGATTTTATGCGACTGAACTACCGATTCCGGAAGGAAGGTCTCCTGCCGGGAGAACAGCCCCTGGAGGACCTCGGCATACTGATTCCCGCGGGAGAACACTCATTCGAGCGGTACGGCGGCGGCATCTTTTCCGCTGATCACCGGGAGTGGGCAGCCGGCCTTCGCTTCAGTAATGGCGGATTTTTCAATGGTGACTTGCTGTCTCTTGAGCCGTATGTTGCCTGGACCCCCAGCGAGAGAGTCAGCTTCGCACTGGAGCTCGGTTACGACCGGTATGACTTTCCCGGCCAAACAGCAACTACCCGCCAGATTACGTTTGAAAACGAGATTGCCTTCAATGCAAAGCTATCGCTGGTTACGCTCCTCCAATATGACAATTTGTCCGAAGACATCGGCATTAACAGCAGGTTGAGATACAATCTGGCTGCCGGCCAGGATATCTGGTTTGTCGTCAATCACAATATGCTTCGAGACCCGATGGATGATCGATTTCACAGCACTCGGTCAGTCGCCGCTGCAAAGATCCGTTACACGTTTCGATATTAAGGTTGTTTGAGCTGGTGGCGGTCCTGGTACTGCTGTCGGCGATAACCATCGCGCTTTATTCGCTGTACAGTTAGCTATCAGCCATCCTGTAACGGCCCGTGGTGCCTAGTAGCCAACCGCTGCGCCCGCAGGATCCCGTCGCGGATCGGCGATACCGGTGATAGATCCAGTCTCCGGGTCGATCATCAGGGCATGTACTTTGCCGTGCATTCGAGGCGTCAGGCTATGGCCCAGAGCTTCCAGACCCGCAAGCGTTGCGGGGGTGATGCCGCCACCTAATTCCTCTTCATACTCAATCTGGTCAGGAAACCACTGATGGTGAATCCGTGGAGCGCTAACGGCATCCGCAATACTCATGTCGTAGTCGATAGCGTTCACGATGGTCTGAAGCACAGCGGTAATGATTCGCCCCGATCCGGCTGCTCCCAGGACCAGGAAGTTCTTCCCATCCTTGGTGACAATAGTGGGAGTCTGGGAACTGATCATGCGTTTCCCGGGCGCAATGCCATTGGCTTCGCCATACACATGTCCCGAGTGATTAGGCACGCCGGGCTTGGCGCTGAAGTCTCCCATCTGGTTGTTCAACAGAAATCCGGCACCTTCCACCACCAACTTGCTCCCATATGCCGAGTTGATGGTCGTTGTTACGGCGACGGCCATGCCATCCTGGTCGACTACCGAGAAATGAGTCGTTTCGTCGCTCTCGGAAATTACCAGGGTGACGTCTCCGTGAGCAACCGCGGTGCTGGGCGTGGCGCGATCCGGGTTGATGTCAGCCGCGCGGCTATCGGCAAAAACTTTGTTAATCAGTATGTCGGATGGTACATCGATGAAATCGGGATCCGCAATGTACCAGTTGCGATCGGCAAAACTGCGCCGCATAGCTTCTGCGAGCAGGTGCAGGGCGCCGGTTTCGTTGTGGCCTGCTGAGCGCAGGTCATAACGCTCGAGAATATTGAGAAGCTGGATGAGAGTCGTGCCGCCCGAGCTTACGGGTGGCATCGAGACAACACCGTAGCCCCGGTACGTGCCGTGGACAGGGACTCTCTCTCGAACTTCGTAGTCCTCGAGGTCTTGATGCGAAACGATGCCCCCGTGAGCGTTCATTGTTGCAACAATCAAATCGGCGATCTCGCCCTTGTAGAAACCGTCTTTCCCCTGATTGGCGATATCTGTGAGCGTTCTTGCGAGGTCGGACTGCACCCAGCGTTCTCCGGACTCATGGGTCGTACCGTCTGCGTGGTTGAAAACACGGTTCGTGGACGGGAATTGCATGAACTCTTCCCCACCCATAGGGCGATCGAGGATCCAGCCTTCTCGCGCCAGTTCGACAGCCGGCCCGAGCACCTCCATTCGACTTTTGGTGCCGTATTTCTCGAGGGCGAAGAGAGTACCGGCCACCGTTCCGGGTACTCCCGCGGCCAAAGCGCCGCTTCTGGTCAGCTCCTGGATGAAGTCACCGTTGTCATCCAGGAACATGTCGGGGTGGGCGCCTGCAGGCGCTTGCTCGCGGTAGTCGATGCCAGTGCTCATGCCATCCGGTGTTCGGATCAGCATGAATCCGCCGCCCCCTATGTTTCCCGCCGTGGGGTGTACGACGGCCAGAGCATAGGAAGTGGCAACGGCGGCATCGACGGCATTGCCACCTTGCTTGAGAATCTCGACACCAACGCTTGAAGCCAGCTCGTGCGCACTCACGACGAGGCCGTTCTGGTAGGACTCGGGCGGTGGCTCGTTGCTGGAGCACGCGAACAGCGTGCAGGACACGACCGCCGTCGCGACTAGCCGAATCCAAAGGCTTTGTCTGCTCATTTTCTACTCCGGTATTCTCAGCCGTCGGCCAGAAACTCCTTGAGATAGGTGCCCATGTGTTTCGTGAATCTCCTGGCCCCTATCGATAGCGGCGCGTTGGCAAAATGGAGCGCCGTCACATTGAATCGCAAAGCTGGCCGCAATGGAATTCGGCGCACATTACCCGACACGCCGGAACGAGCCGTAATGTCGTCCACAATCGTCAAACCACTCCCGAATGCCACGAGCGATTTCGCGACATGCCAGGGGTCGGTCCATGCCACGATGTTGAGCTCTTTCTTGCTCGCACCTATGTAGTCGAACAAGGCTCGTTCAAGTGGTCCCCGGCTGTGCAACGCAATAAATGGATACTCGGCAAGATCCGCGATCGTCATTTCCGATCTGTCGTCAAATGTTCCATCATCCGGTGCGAGGACGACGAATCGACCGCTGGCGAGTTTTTGTTCCCTGATGCCGGGGTTTGGCTCGGCGTTGAGGGCAAAACCGATGTCAATGCGGGATTCGAGCAATGCGCCGTTGAGCTCATCGAGGTTTAGCGTCTCGATCTCGAACACCACATCCGGGTTGGTCTGTTGAAACGAAGCCACCGCCCGGGGCAGCACTTCAAGACCGAAAGCGGGCGTGCCAGCGACGCGAATTCGGCCGGCCCGATTGTCTCTGATATTCGTCGCGACATGGCGCAGCCTGTCAACATCCTTATAGACGAGCTTCACATGTTGAAATAACAGGTGCGCCTCGGGTGTCGGCACGAGCTTGCCCTTGACGCGATCGAAAAGCCGGTAACCGAGTTGTTGCTCGGCATAGCCCAGGACCTTGGAAACGGAGGGCTGCGACACATTGAGCAGGGCGGCCGCATTGGTCATGGAGCCGCTGGAATAAACCGCGTGAAATACCTCGATCTGGCGAAGTCGCACAATGCCCCCGTACGAAAAGTTATCCCATAACCATAGGTTATAGCATCCCGGTACAAAACAGATAACCGACGGTCACCGTGCTTTCAGGCCGAGTCCATGGATTGCACTATAACCCGCGGTTATGGGCGGCTACAGCAAGGCTATTGGCCGGATTGTTGACGAGTTGCTAGTCTCATAAGAAGCGCGACTACAGCGCATAGGGATATGCCCGAATTGACAGGATTTCCTGCATCAAGCATGTATCGGGGAGTCTTCAAAAACGACGATAAATAATGCGAGCAACACTCGCTCTGGCAAATGCAAGGGGGCTGCCATGACAACGTCCGAATATCTGAAATCCATTGGTCACCGCGTCGGCATGGGAACACTCATGTTATCGATATTTGCGGTGACTTCTTCCACGGCGATCGCGCAGGCACAGTCTGCGGACGAAGATGACGAAGCGATCGACGAGATCACCGTAACCGGTACCCAGATCAAGGGTGCAGCCATTTCCGAGGCACTAGCGGTAACCGTTTTTAGCGAACAGGACGTCGAGTCTATGGGCATCAGTTCCGGTGACGAACTGCTGGACTACATAACGGAACAGGGCCAGAACTTCCAGACCGAGGCTGAATCCGAGTCCGGTGGCATCAACTCGGTACGCGGCGACATCGGCGCAATCAACCTGCGCAACATGGGCACCGGCAATACGCTGGTGCTGCTGAACGGCCGCCGCATGGTACAGGCCGCGGGTTATCAGACCGAGCAGGTGGGCGGCAGTTTTGTGCCGGTCAACACGGTTAACTCCAACGCGATCCCGACACTGGGTATAAGCCGGGTGGAAGTCCTGCGTGATGGTGCGTCGGCCATCTATGGCGCCGATGCCGTGGCCGGTGTTCTCAACACCGTGCTGCAAAGTGACTACGATGGTCTGACCATCCAGGCACGGTACGATTCGTACGACAATATTCCCCGTGATGACCAACGCTTGAATATCAAGTGGGGTCATGACTTTAACCAGGGACGCAGCAACCTGTCCGTGTTTGCCGATTACTATCACCGCGACCGTGTCAGCGCCCAGGACGATCCCCGCTGGGCGAATTCAGACCAACGCTGGCTCCTGGACGAGGACAACCCGTGGGCTTCCGGAACCTCTTTCAGGAATGACTCGATCAATTCCGCGTTTGGCCAGTTTGACGCCGAAAACTCCCGTACCGGTGGGAGTGCCGATCCTTGGCCTTGGACTAGATCAAATGGCACGTTCGAGGTACTTCCATTGAGCGATCCCTATTGCGAGGACGAGGATGCCTGGGTTATCAACGAGGCCGTGTGCGGTCTGCGTGATGCCGTGCACCAGACCGAAGATGGCCGCACGGGTAACGTTCGTTATAACCTGAACGAATACCGTGACCTGCTTTCAGACCTGGACCGTTACAACGTGTTCCTGTCCTTCAACCACGAGTTCGACAGCGGCACCGAGGCTTATACCGAGTTGTCCTGGTACAACGCGGACACCCATTCGACCCGTTCAGCCGCTGCAACCAGCACGGGTGTCGAATTTGTCATTCCCGCGGACAACTACTACAACCCGTTCGGCCCCTGCGGTTCAGACAACCGCGTGGTGCCGGACGACTTGATTGACGTGCCGTGCGAAGGTGTACCCCTGATAGAGGTTTATTACCGCTTTGTCGAGGTCCCGAGGGTTGTGGATAACGATAATACGACCTGGCGTTTCCTGCAGGGCTTCCGTGGCTCCTGGGGCGACTGGGACTGGGATACGGCGCTGGTATGGTCGGAAGCGGAACGTAATGATAACAACCATAACCGCGTCTCCTACAGCTTGTTGGAGGAGGCCCTGGCGGATACGACCGCTGCGGCCTATAACCCCTTCCACGGCAACGTATTGCCATCGAATATCGAACGGGTGCTGGTGGACGTGTACCGCAAGAACGAGACCGACCTGACAATGGTCGATTTCAAGCTGAGCAAGGCCGACTTGTTTGATCTGCCGGCCGGTCCGGTCGGCTTTCTGTTAGGCGCCGAATACCGCGAGGAATCATTCCTGGATAACCGCGACCCCAGGCTGGACGGCACCATTGCGTTCATCGATGTTGATGGCGATACCGCTCCGTACGTCTCCGACGTGGCACAATCAAGCCCGTCGACGGACAGCCGCGGTGAACGGGATGTCACATCCCTGTTCGTGGAGTTCGCGGTACCTGTGTTCAATAACTTCGATTTGCAGGCGGCCCTGCGTTACGAGGACCTGTCGGATGTCGGTGACACCACGGTTGGCAAGCTGGCCTTTGGCTGGCGGCCGGTCGAGCAGCTGCTGCTCCGCGGTTCCTGGTCCGAGGCCTTCCGTGCGCCGAACCTGGTCACGGTCAACGAGGGCCTGGTGATGCGCCTCAACACCCGAACCAGCTATGTCTGTCGCTACGCCGAGGAAATGTGGGAGGCCGCGCGTGACCCGGGCGACCCGGATTACAATGAAGCCGCGGATGCGCTCACTTGCAGTACCGGCACTCAGCGCCGGGCGTCGGGCTCCGATCAGCTCGTGTCTGAAGAATCGACCAACACGTCCGTCGGCCTGGTGTGGGAGCCCATCGAGAACCTGACGCTGACGGTGGACTTCTGGTCCATCGAGAAGGACGACACTATCGGCTTGTTCGGCGAAGCCAACCATTCGCTGCTTGACACGTTACTGCATATCGATAATGGCCTGAATGGCTGCGGTACCTTTGTCGGCAACCCGGCGGTCGGTTACCTGGATATTGAGGAAGAAAACGAACAATACTATACAGCCGCCGGAATTTGCCCGGTTGGAGAAATGGCATCCATCAACGACAGGTATGCCAACCTTGACACCAGGACCGTGGAAGGTCACGACATTGGTATTTTCTACAGCATGGATGGGAAATCCGGTTCCTGGGATCTGAGCATCAGGGGTACCTTCTATGACGAGTACGAGCAGACACCCGGTCCTGCGAGCCAGGAGTTGATCGATGCAGGGGAATCTGGTGTATTTCCGGAGGCCTTCCCCACGCCAACTGGTTTTGGTGACCTGCTGCGCCAGAACGGCAACCAGGAATCCAAGTATAACGCCAGCCTGTCCTGGAGAAAGGACGCCGTGGCTGCAAGGCTCTCGGCTTACTACCTGAGCGATTTTTACCAGAGTTCCCTGGGTACGCAGGACGGACAGAGATGGGTGATCCCGTCCATGACCACCTACAACGCGAGTTTTGACTATGGCGTTGACCTGTTTGATACCGACACGCGTTTCCGCATTGGTGTCAACAACCTGAGCGACGAGCGTGCGCCGCTGGCCGACAAGTACTTTAGCTATTGGGCAGACGCGCACCGTGACCTGGGACGCTACTACTATGTCGACATCAGGATGAGCCTCTGAGCCGGCTGGTTGCCTGACCGAACAAACGAGAAGGGGGGGTACAAACCCCCTTCTTGTTGATGTTCGCGCGGAAAGTCTGCAGGAAAAGTCTAATTCCCTCAGGGACTTGATGATGAAAACACGGAGAAGCAGCGTTCTGCGGACCATAGCCTTTTCAGGCCTGGTAGCCGCTATGGCTTCCTGCAGCGTCGCGCCGCCGGTAAGCGTCACAGCAGCAGCTTATGATTTGTTGATTCTGGATGGGACCGTCGTTGATGGCTCAGGTGCGCCGGCCTATGAAGGCGATATCGCCATTGTCGGCAACGAAATCGTAAAAATCGGTGAACTCAATGGAGCCAGAGCCACTCGGGTCATCGATGCAACCGGGCTGACCGTTTCACCAGGCTTCATTGATCTGCACACCCATGCCGACCGGAACATCCGCGACAACCCGGGTGTTGAGAACTACCTCTTCCAGGGCGTTACGACGATGCTGGTCGGCAACTGCGGCAAATCGCCGGTGCACCTGGATGAGTACTTTCGCTCCGTAGAGGAAACGGGCATTGCGCCGAACATCGGCATGTTGATCGGTCACAACGCCGTGCGGGCTGAAGTAATGGGGAACGACAACCGGGCGCCGACGGACGAAGAGCAAGCCAGAATGGAAGCCCTTGTCAAATCGGCGATGGATGAGGGTGCGTTTGGTATGTCGACCGGGTTGATTTATTTGCCCGGGACCTACTCGGAAACGGATGAGGTCGTTGCGCTCGCCCGGGTTGTCGCGGGAGAGGGCGGAATCTACGCAAGCCACATCCGCAATGAATTCAACCTGGTCAAGGAAGCGATCGAAGAGGCGATCACTATTGGTCGCGAAGCCGGCCTGCCCGTGCAGATTTCGCACTTCAAGGTGGCCGACAATACGATGTGGGGAGATAGCACCGTGACGCTGGGACTAGTCGCGTCCGCCAGGGACGAGGGCCTGGATGTCGCTGTAGATCAGTATCCCTACACGGCCGGCAGTACCGGGTTGATCAACGTTATTCCCGCCTGGGCACGGGCGGGCAGCCGCGAGGACTTCCAGGCACGCCTGGACAATCCGGAAACGCGAGCCCGGATCAAGGCTGAGTCGATCGCCATACTCAACGGCGCCCGCGCGGCAGGGGACCTGTCCCGCATCACAGTGGCTTCTTTTGCGTCGCACCCGGAGTACTCGGGCAAGACCATGGCTGAAGTCACGCGCATGAACGGCCGCGAACCGACCATCGAGAACGGCGCGGAAGTGGCCATGGAGATTCTCTACGACGGAGAGGGTTCGGCGATCTACCACATGATGGTAGAGGAGGATGTGCGGCGCATCATGCAGTCCCCGTTCACCAGTATCGCGTCCGACGGTTCGGCGGTAACGTTCGGAAAGAACGTTCCGCACTTGCGCAACTACGGCACCTTCCCGAGAGTGTTGCGAAAATATGTGCGGGAAGAAGGTCTCCTGAGCCTCGAGCAGGCGATCCACAAGATGACTGCCATGCCCGCAAGCCGCATCAATCTCGATACGAGGGGTGTATTGGCGGAAGGCATGATCGCCGACATCAATATTTTTGACCCTGGTACGGTGAACGATAACGATGATTGGGCAAAGCCTCATCAATACGCCACTGGTTTTTCTTATGTGATCATCGGCGGCACGCCGGTGATTGACAAGAGCACCAGAACCCGGGCGTTCCCTGGAGAGGTGCTTAAAAGAACTGTGCATGACTGAATCGCGGCGCGTATTCATCGCCGATTCCTGACAGGAGATATTGAATGTTGCATCTGGCGATCGCTGCGGGTCTCGCCCTCGGACTCATCGTCGGCCTTGGCGCTGCCGCCACAGGCAACGAATGGCTGCTCGCAGTCGCAAAAGGCTCTGCGCCATTCGGTGCGATCTTCATCAATGCGATCAGGATGGTTGTGATACCTCTGATCGTCACGGTTATCTTCACGAGCGTTGCCAGGCTCGGTGACCCACGCAAACTAGGCCGCGTTGGCGGCCTGACGATAGCTTTCTACTGGATCACGCTGATTCCGGCAATCGCCATCGGCATGGCGACGATGAAGTTTGGCCTGCGGTTTGCGAGTGAGATCCAGATGCCACAGGCCGCAGCGACAGAGTTGCCCGAACTGCAGAGTATTGTCGATTTCATTGTTACGCTGGTCCCGGCTAACCCGTTTGCGGCTGCGAGTAGCGGGGCGATACTGCCGCTGATTGTCTTCACGGCGCTCGTCGCCGCTGCAACCGGGACGCTGGCCACCGAACGCCGCGAGCGCTTGATCAACATTGCTGACGATGTCAGTGCGGCGCTTATCAAGCTTGTCTGGTGGATTCTGTACACGGCGCCGATCGGTGTGTTCGGCCTGGCGGCGCCGGTCACGGCCGAGCTCGGCTGGGATCTCGTGCAGTCCCTCGGCGTCTTTATCATCTGCGTCTTTGTAGGGCTCGTGATCTTCCTCGCTGTCGTCACGCTACCACTCGTGTACTTCGTGGCCGGCATCGGCCCGGCTCGTTACCTGAGCGGCACGTTCGGTGCCGTGTCTGTTGCGGTATCGACGACGAGCACAGCTGCGGCGATACCGGTCACGCTCGAGGAAACCAAGAAAAACCTCGGGGTATCGAAGACCTTTGCGGATCTGCTCGTGCCGCTTGGCGCGTCTATGCACCGTCCTGGCAGCGCACTATTCCAGGGCGCGGCGGTCATTTTCCTGGCCTACCTGTATGACGTGCCGATTCCGGTAGCTGCAATTGCTGCGGTGATGCTGGCGACCTTTCTCGTGTCGCTCACCGTCGCTCCCGTACCATCGTCCTCTGTAGTTACGATGGCTCCGGCGCTCGATGCCGTCGGAGTGCCGGTAGCGGGGCTCGCGATCATGCTGGGCATCGATCGGATTCCCGACATGATGCGTTCGGGAGTCAATCTGCTCGCCCAGGTTTCAGCGGCTGTGCTTGTCGAGCGCTGGTCGGGTGACGAGCAAGAAAGAAAATGACCGAGTGCCTTATCGTCACTGCTTCTGCCAACGAATTTACAGAGGATACTGAACTCATGACAGGGAGATTCTTCATGCAATCTCAAAATTATTGGTTATTTCTGTTCGTTGTGCCGCTCTTTGCGGCCTGCACGCCAGCGCCCGTGGAAGCACCGGCGCCGGATCCAAGGGTCGTTGCCGTGCACGAGCAATCAGTCTTCGCGGATATGCACGCGCACCCGAGCCGTTTTCACCGCCTAAATATCGAGGGCATATCGGCTGACGAGATCGAGTTGTATCGTCGCAGCACGATGGACCTCGTCGTCGCAAATATCAGCAGCGACATGGCGTATGAGGGCAGGTACGTCAATCGCGACGGCACGGAGGTGGAAGATGGCCACTACAAGCCCGCGCCTGGCGAAGTCTACGCGCTGTCCGCGGATCGACTGGCGCGTTTGAAGACTACGTTCGATCTCGGTTACGCAGTTTTCGCCGACACTCCCGCCGATATACTCGAGGCGCGCGAACGGAATCAGGTTGCGGTGATGCCGGCGCTCGAAGGGGGCGACGCTCTCGAAGGAAATATAGAAAATCTCCGAGAGATGCACACGAACGGTCTGCGCCTGATTCAGCTGATCCACTTTCGCAACAACGAACTCGGACACATGCAGACCTGGCCGTATTCACCGGGTGGATTAACCGAGTTTGGTCACGAGGTCGTTCGTGAGGCTAATCGTCTCGGTATCGTCATTGACATGGCCCACGCGAGCGATCAGACGCAAATGGACGTACTGGCGCTATCACGCCATCCGGTCATATTCAGTCACGGCGGGGTGCGTGAGTACACTGACCACGACCGTGCCGTAACCGATGATCAAATCCGAGCCATCGCACAGAATAGTGGCGTGGTCGGCATCTGGCCGCATGGGGGCCTCATATCGACGGTCGCCGAAATGGTCGACTACATGGAACACGTCATCAAGATCGGTGGAATAGACCATGTAGGAATTGGCTCCGATCTCAGAGGCATGTCCAGTTACGTAAAAGGTTTCGACGAGCAAGCCAACTTTCATGCGATAGCGATAGAACTCCTGAACCGCGGCTACAGCGACGAAGACGTCGGCAAGGTGATGGGCGGCAATTTCTTTCGAGTTTGGAAGCAGGTGGCGGAATCCTCGGGAACATAAGAACGACTTGACCCGCATATGACCGATAGCTGATCAGGTAATCACTCGATCACCATTCTCTTTCGATGTTCTCAAGCGTGGCGTGGCGGATATCCAATTTTGAGGCATCGAACAAACCCAAATTCTTGGCACCCGACCCGGTTATTACCAGAACAACACGGTCTTCTTCCTGGAATATGCCCGTTTTATGAAGTCGGAGCATGCCGGCCAGTGTGGTGGCGGATTCGGGAAGACAAAACAGGCCTTCGAGCTCGGCCAGGGCTTTTTGGGCCGACAGCATCTCGTCATCGGAGACTGATAGCATCATGCCGTCCATTTCTCTAATCCATTTGAGGGCGATATTTCCGGTGGGAGGATCGGGATTGGTGATGGATTGAGCGATGGTGGACGACTGGGTTGCCTTCTCGAATCTTGGCCGGCCGTCAGCGAAGGCCTGAGCGATGGGCGAACAGCCTTCGGCCTGCACTCCCACAAACCTCGGCATATGGGCAACCAGGCCCTGTTGGGCAAGTTCCCGATAAGCTTTCATGAGCCCAACAAGATGCGCCGCCGAACTCGCGGGCGCAATGATGTAGGTGGGACATTGATAGTTGAGCTGTTCGAGTATTTCGAACCCGATGACCTTGTATCCCTCTATGCGAAAAGGATCGGCTCCGTTCATGAAGTAGATGCCATGTTTTTTGCCGATCCGGAAGCTTGCCCGTGCGAGTTCACCGAAATCCCCACTTACCTGCATGATGTTCGCTCCGTAGATGCTCACGGTTAGCAGCTTTTCTCTGGAGGTATCCTCTTTGATGAGAACGTGGGTCGGAATCCCGCTCCTGGCCCCGTAGGCGGCCGTCGAAATACCCATATTTCCGGTTGAAACCGTTCCTATTTCCCGGATTCCCAGGTGGAGAGCCATTTGAAGGGCGACCGTAGTACCCCGATCCTTGAAGCTGGCCGTGGGATTGGTTGTCTCATCTTTGGCAAATGTCTCCGGCAACCTGTACTCCTTCATGATCCGGCCGAGCCTTGCGAAGGGACTGTTGCCTTCACCCAGGAGGAGCGAGTGATCTACCGAGGCCAGGGGGAGGTAGTCGAGATATCTTTCCAGGGGGTTCGGCTTGTCGTGGTATACCTTCCGTCCTTCCTTGGGCACAGAACAGAGCAAGGGCTCGCCGCAGTCGGAACAGAATTGACTCATGGGATCCGCAGGGAAATTCCGATTGCAGAAAACGCATTCGAACTGGTTCATGATTATTGGCTCTTATTTCTTATCTTTTATCGCAGCCCAACGCTAGCAACCTTCCCTATGCGCCGCCAATAGCTACGCTTCCGGAGCGTATAACCGCAGGCTATGGCTGCGCATTCTTGCCAATGCGCCGCTATCGATAAAGGCCAAGAGATTCAAGAAACATCTCGGCGTGGTGCTCAGGCAGTTTCTCACCGCTGATTAGTTATCTCATAGCCTCTAGTTATAGGTAACCGTGCGATTGTCATTGGAGCGGCCGGGCAGGTGCGCATTAGAATTCACGCGGAAACAGAATGTACCGGGATAAAGAGGAGTACCAAGAAGTGCAGAGAATTCGTGTAATTCAGTATGGGCTCGGACCGATCGGCTGCGCAGCGGCTCGGCTGATCGCGGAGCGAGACAATCTCGAGCTCATCGGCGGCGTTGACATCGATCCAGCCAAGGTCGGAAAGGACCTGGGTGACGTGATCGGCCTCGATAGCTCGCTTGGGATTGAGGTCAAGGGGAATGTCGCCGACGTGGGCGCCGACGCCGATGTCGTCCTGCATACGACCAACTCGTACTTTGACCAGTTCAAAGGTCAGGTACTCGAGCTTCTCGATGCCGGTTTTGACATCGTTTCCACCTCCGAGGAATTGTCGTTTCCGTGGCACGACAACGCCGATGCAGCCGCCGAGATTGACGCTGCCGCCAAGCGCGCCGGCAAGACCGTGCTCGGCACCGGAGTTAACCCCGGTTTCCTGATGGACTCACTGCCGCTATTCATTACCTCGATCGCCCAGAAAGTCGACCACATCGACGTGACGCGAGTGATCAACGCCACAAAGCGACGGGGTCCCTTCCAGGCCAAGATCGGTTCCGGTTTAACGGCCGAGCAGTTCAACGCCAAGATGGCGGAGGGGCGTATGGGTCACGTCGGAATTCCCGAGTCGATGGCGATGATCTTCGACACGCTGGGCAAGAAGCTCGTCAAGTTCGAAAATAGCGTCGTACCTGTAATAGCGGAGACGCCGGTC
>Ga0255052_10002089_pt1 | contig 14580 bp, 11 predicted proteins | sample JV7_2_21_MG_FD_188632 | JGI IMG/M metagenome (GOLD analysis project Ga0255052, IMG submission 188632) | Seawater microbial communities from Jervis Inlet, British Columbia, Canada - JV7_2_21 | ecosystem: Environmental > Aquatic > Marine > Inlet | place: Canada: British Columbia | collected...
TACCATAACTAAGTATTGTGTCTCCCAGAATTCTCCAACATCGCTTATTCACCAAGATTCTCGGGATTTCTTATCGCCCATTGAACCAGCGACTTGTCATGCGTATGCCGAACGATTTTAATGTATAGCTGTTCGTATGCGATTAGCATCGGCCAGCAAAATCGTGGCCAACGGTAAAAGTGTTTGATCCGTCCCCGCGGTTCATCGGGCGGGAAAAATTCTTCTAGTACTTTGGTTGCTTTTAGGTCCCGCAAATAGTCTTCCGGTACAAGGCCCATTTGTTCATATGCATTGGTGATGTAATCGAGATATTCCCGGGTGGGTTTCAATCCCGGTGTAACGCGAGTGGTGCGATAAAAAAAGAATTCGAACTCTTCAGCTTGCCCAATTATTCGCTCATGCGCTTTAAGAAATGGTACGCCTTCGAAATAATCCATGCGCCTCGCATCGCGTTCCAGGATAAGGTACATCTTCCCATAAACTTTTTCTCCGGGCTCAGTATCGGCTGAAGCAAAACCATGATTTTTAAAAAAGCCGTACTTCGTAAAACGTAGCGCAGCATCGCCCAACACGTAATCAAATTCTTCGAATACCTCCATTTTTCGCGATTCGAGAATTTCCCGGCTGAGATTCGCCCCAAATGCAAAGTAGTAGATTTTTTTTTCACGCCGTGGTGAAAATGCGCGTTTTAAGTGGGCGAGTTCTGCTCCCATTTTCCATAACAGAATTCTGTGCAACTACCGGTCCCCTGCTTGCAAAATAGATAAGGGTAATTCTAAATAATCAGCGGAACAGGAGCAATCTACAAACTACTAGCCTCAAATGATAGTTCATGTGACACAATGCGTAATTATTGATACTTCCAAAATGGCTCCTGTGTGCCGTTCTTTGCCCTAGGAATTATTTCATCCAGAGTCCGAGTTGGGTCGTAAGCAGCCGCTGGTAATCCAATTTTGAGCGTCTGCTTTGGCGAATTTATTGCTGATTGCTGCTGCTAAATTCTAGGATTAAGAATTTTCCCCTCCATAACCGGGAATTTTCTCCAAAGGAGACACTGAAAATCACTTCACCAGTGTCGTTCTTCGGCCAATAAGAGACGCTCGTGTATCTGTACTGGGCCTGAATACACAGATAAAGAATTAGGCGCATAGACATTCCCTGACATCGGTTTTAACATGTATTTGAACGAACGTTCGCGTATCGTTTACCGAGAAATGACCTATGGCCAAATCACGTGCCCATCGCGCTCAAGTGAATCCTCGCCCTGATCTATCTGTCGGGTTCGCGATCTTCGATCGAGAATTAAAACTGATTGGCGTTAGTGAATCTTTCGCCGATATCCACCACTATCCCGCGTCTCTGTGTAGCACCGGTGCTGACTTCGCTAAGTTGTATCGCTTTGATATCGAACAAGGAGAATGCGCCGTCGGTGACGTCGAAAAAGAAGTTGAATCACGACTCGAGCTGATCCGCAAGCTTATGCCTCACTCAACCACACAGGAACTTGGCAATGGTCAAGTTCTGCGCAACGTTGTCTACCCGATCAGCGCCGGAGGTACGCTACTCATCAGTATTGATGTTACCGCGAGCAAGCGAATGGAAGCAGCGCTTAAAGAAAGTGAGTCCCGCTACACCCTGGTCGAACAAGCAATCACCGAGGGCATTTACGAATGGCTCATCGAAGAATCTACGCTCAACGCATCCACACGTATGAAGCAGATCTTCGGTTTGATAGGCGGTAAAGAAACGTTTACTAACTGGAATTGGAACGAGCGTGTCCATCCCGAGGATTTCGAGCGTTACAAGGACGCTCTCAGAGAGTATTTCAAAGACCATACTGATAGTTACGAATGCGAATATCGCGTTCGTGATCAAAGTGGCCAATATCGCTGGCTGCTCGACCGAGGTGTGTGCATCCGCAATGTTAAAGGTCGGGCGATACGCATGATCGGGGCTATCACCGACCTGACTGAACACATGAAACGGGAAACGGAACTTGTGGAAAAAACCACCATTCTGGAATCCATCCTGGAAAACATGGATCAGGGCATCAGCATGGTGGACAAAGATTTGAACGTGATTGCATTCAATCAGAAGTTCCTGGCCTTACTGGAATTCCCACCCGATAAGTTCCAGCTTGGTTACCATATGAGCGAGGCATTTCGCTACAACGCTAAACGCGGTGAATATGGGCCGGGTGATGTGGACCAACTGGTAGAAGAACGATTGGAGCTTGCCAGAAAGTTCGAGTCACATCACTTCGAGCGAATACGTCCAGATGGGACCGTAATTGAGATCCACGGCGTACCTCTACCTGACAAGGGCGGCATGGTAACCACTTATACAGACGTGACCAACCTGAGGCGGGCCGAACGGGAACTTGCTAACAAAGAGGCTCAGCTCAGAGTGGCACTGGATAATATGCCGGGCGGAATGACATTGGTCGATAGCGATCAAAACTATGTACTCTTCAACCAGCAGTATGTGGATATGCATGACTTTCCCGACGACCTGATCAAGATTGGGGCTAACTTGCGAGACGAAGCGGAATTTCAGGCTCGGCGCGGAGATTTCGGAAAAGGTGACTTGCTAGACCTGGTGGAGCTGGCACTTGATATATACCGGGGAACCGAAGCAGAGAGTTGGGAACGGACCATATTAGAAGGGCGTACCCTACAGTTTCTCACCGCACCAACACCGGACGGCGGTAACGTTACTATCGGTACCAATATCACTGAACGCAAGCGAGCCGAAGAAAAACTCAAGCAACAGAACATTAGATTGCGCGAAGAGATTGAAGCGCATGGACGATCTAAAGCCACGATCGAATATCTGGTCGATGAAATAAAGTCTCGACACAACTTCGAAGAAATTATCGGTGAGTCCGATCTCCTGGAGAATGTATTGGCCCAGCTAGAGCAGGTTGCTGAGACTGACAGTACAGTGCTGATCCAGGGCGAGACAGGCACAGGCAAGGAATTGTTTGTGCGAGCCATCCACAATTTGAGTAGTCGCAAAGCTCAACCCCTGGTCAAGGTTAATTGCGCCACGCTGCCCCATGAACTGGTTGAGAGTGAATTGTTTGGCCATGAAAGGGGCGCGTTCACCGGGGCGACCGAACAACGTAAGGGTCGTTTCGAACTCGCTGACAAGGGCACTATATTTCTAGACGAAGTTGGCGAACTGCCACCCGAAGCGCAGGCCAAGTTACTTCGCGTCCTGCAAGAACAGGAATTCGAGCGGGTCGGTGGTACCCGCACTATCCACACTGATGTTCGTGTGATCGTCGCCACCAACAGAAATCTTACGGCTGAGGTTGATGCGGGCAGGTTTCGTTCAGACTTGTTCTATCGCCTCAGTGTATTCCCACTGACGGTACCACCGTTGCGTCAACGTCGTTCAGATATCCCGCTATTGGCAGATCACTTCCTCACCCGTTTTTCCCGCAAGTTGGGAAAACAGTTCGACGGAATAGCGCCAAATTTCCTGTCGGCTCTGATGGATTATTCCTGGCAAGGTAATATCCGAGAGCTTGAAAACGTTATCGAGCGTGCCGTCATCCTGTCGCTTGGGCCGCTGCTGGAAATGCAGGGACCTCTTGACCGGCCAACCCCTATTATCGAAGAGAATGTAGTTCAGCAGGTGCCCCATACTGGGACCCTGGAGGAAGTAGAACGAGCTTATATCAAAAAGGTCCTGGTTGGCACAAGCTGGACGATTGAGGGACCAAACGGAGCCGCCAAGATTCTTGGATTGAATCCGAGTACCCTGCGCGGTCGCATGCGCAAACTGAACATCAAAAAATCCCACTAGCTGAATCCGTCATATACGACGGCACTTCCCGTCAAATACGAAGTATCCGTTATATTTGATGGATTTTTATAATCTTTTTTTCTCTCCAGTTGAATCGTGTCATTCCGTAACTGTTTGTAAATTAGGACTTTTCTTAACTGACGCTATGAATTGAAAGGATTGGCACGATCTATGCTCGGTAGCCTAGGTAAGGATATCAAACTAATCGAAACGCGGAGAACAGATATGCACCAGCTCACCGACATTACACCCCCTGAAATGATTCTGAAGACACGATTTATCGCCACCCGTGGTTTAACCCACCTACCTGTTTCGCGCCAAAACGATAGTACGGTGGATGCATGGGCACGCCATGCCTGCGCCGCCAATGGTTTTGGTGACGCCGGAGGCATGCAGCCACATTCCAGCCGTACGGAACCATCACAGTATGCATACACCAGGTCAGGAGAACAGCCATGCCAGTAACTCAAATGAAAGACTCACAAATCGCTTACACTGACATTGGCAGCGGTGACCCTGTTGTGATGATCCATTGCTCGTCCGCGTGTGCTCGACAGTGGCGGGGTCTATGTGAAACTCTCAACGCTGACTTTCGATCTATTGCCGTAGATCAATGGGGCTGTGGCAAGAGCGACCCATGGAGCGGGCGCACGGAATTCACTCTTACCAGCGAAGCTGCACCTATCGTGAACGTGATCCTGAAGATCGGCACCCCGGTCCATCTGGTGGGTCATTCGTATGGTGGTGGGGTTGCATTGAAGATCGCCCGAGAAAATCCTGAACTCGTCCTTAGCCTCACACTGATAGAACCTTCTTCTTTTCACCTGTTAGCCGGTGATCCTCACGATTCGGGATTACTGAGTGAGATCATTACTCTCGCTAAAGCCGTGGCTGATGCAGTTTCTACAGGCAACTACAGGGAAGGAGCTGAGCAATTCGTGGACTACTGGAGCGGCGCTGGAACCTGGGCAGAGATACCAGGTAAGTTGCAGAATGGACTCTGTCAGACCTTGGGCAAGGTTATCCTCGATTTTCGGGCGTTGCTCAACGAGCCGACTGAAATTGGAGACTATGCAAATATTACCTGCCCCACACTGGTACTTTGCGGCGAGTACGCCCGTGGCCCAAGTCGGAGGATCGCTGAAAAACTCGCAAACGCACTTCAACGTGTTACTTTACAAATGATTCCACAGGCTGGTCACATGTCCCCGGCCACTCATCCGGACGAGGTGAACAACTCAATTCTCGACCATCTTTATCGCAATTCCGTAACCGAACCTCAAGCGAAAGTAGCCTGACCCTGATTGTGGTATTAGTTTGAAGTTAGATTTGTAACAAATGGTGGGATGTTGCCTTCAGCGGCTGAAAAACGCTGCAAATTCTACTGGCAATTTATATCTATAAAGGGTTGTAATCTCAATCGGTCGATGCAACACGTGCACAATATCTGAGGGTCTCGAATGGGTCGATAACCGCCGCTGGTAATCAGATTCTGAGGGTCTGCTTTTGAGAAATTACTGCCGACGGATACTGCTAAATCCGAAATTTAAGAATTTCCCACTGAATAACCAGGCGATTTCTCCAAAGGAGACACTGAAAAATGCGACTTGAGCTTCTGCAAACGGCCATAAACGGACCCTCGCGTCTCAGCCCGATCGGCAGAATACAAAGATCAATATGTGATAATATTTGCTGACCTTGATTCCATCTGGGCTACCAATGGCAAAGGATCGTCTATCTGGCACACTGGCTGTTATCTTGCACGCCGACGTTGCAGGTTCAACAGCGCTGGTACATCAAAATGAACAACTAGCCCACCAGCGTATCCAAGATACATTCCATCGTTTCGGCGACACCATATCCAAATACCATGGCCATGTCCGCGAGTTACGTGGCGATGCCCTTTTGGCCGAGTTCGAACGCGCCTCGGATGCAGTGACCGCTGCCTTGGCCTTTCAAGCGGGCCAAACCGACTACAACGCCCAACTCAATGACGATATTCAACCCACAGTGAGAGTAGGTATCGCCATGGGTGAAGTCATCATTGCCGACGACACCATTACTGGCACGGGCGTGGTGTTAGCGCAGCGTTTAGAGCAACTGTCGAAACCTGGAGGCGTGGTAATTCAAGGCGCCGCCTACGAGACGATCCCCGGCCGATTTCCATTCGCGTACGAGGATCTGGGTAGGCAGGAAGTCAAGGGATTCGAACAGCCGGTAAGAGTTTACTCAGCAAGCATAAAAAGTGACACGGATATCCCACAACCAGGTCCGTTTGATCATGGAAATCGTAACACGATTGTCGCTATTGCCGCTGTTGCCTTCATCGTTGTGGGAATTGCCCTGATGTGGTTCAAGCCCTGGGAGGTGCGCGAGAAACCTGCAATGGAAGAACGCCTGGCATTTGCACTGCCTGACAAACCTTCGATCGCCGTATTGCCATTCACCAACATGAGCGGTGACGCTGAACAAGAATACTTCGTTGACGGTATGACGGAGGATCTGATCACGGACCTTTCGAAAATCGCCGGGCTATTCGTTATTGCTCGCAATTCCACCTTCACCTACAAAGGGAAGTCAGTGAAAGTGGGCCAGGTTGCCGAGGAACTCGGTGTTCGTTACGTTCTCGAGGGAAGCGTGCGTCGTGCCGGTGATCAAGTACGCATCAACGCCCAGTTGATTGATGCGACCACCGGGGGTCATTTGTGGGCCGATCGATACGATGGTTCGATGTCCGATGTATTTTCCCTGCAAGACAACATTACCCAGCAGATCGTCAGCGCACTGGAATCGAATCTAGCCCCAGGAGAAACAGCTGCTAGTTCGAAAACTGTTAGCACCCGAGCATATGATGCATTTCTAAAAGGCTGGGCGCACTATCAACGCCACACGCTGGATGACCTAACTAAGGCCAAACCTTATCTGGAACAGGCCATTCAACTAGATGAAGATTACGCTCAGGCTCACGCAGCATTGGCTGCGGTCTACTGGGAGATTTGGAGCAATGGCTGGGTCGAGCACTTTAACATATCTTTATCCGATGCTATGGGCAAAGCAAAACAACACGTTAAGCTAGGAGTGAAAGAGGCCACGCCTTTGGCGCATTGGGTGGCATCAAACATTGAGATCAGCGAAGGCAACTATCAGAAGGCGGTATTGGAAGCTGAACAGGTCGTCGCCCTAGATAGCAACAATCCCGCAGGTTACGCGACTCTAGCCAAAGCTCTGATTCTCTCGGGTAAGACCGATGAGAGTGCCAAGCTCATCGACAAGGCTGTCCGTCTGGACCCGTATTATTCGCCGCTGCACATCGCAGCACAAAAAGGTGATGCAGACGTTGTGAGACAGCTGATCGCCGACGGGGTTAATGTCGATGCCAAAGACTATTACGGCAAAACGCCTTTACACATCACAGCCGAGACCGGGCACGCGGAGGTCGCCGCATTGCTTATTGAAGCGGAGGCCGATATAGAAGTGAGAACTCCCGTGTCGAGCAGGGGTTTTCGCGACTTTGGCTCGTCGCCGTTACTCTTGACTGCTCATTGGGGGCATACCAGCATCGCTGAACTGCTTATCAATTCTGGCGCTGATGTGAATGCTCGAGCAAACAACGCACCCTCTCAATGGACTGTTTTGCATTACGCCGCCTACAATGGACAGAAAGGTGTCGCCGAGTTGCTTATAGCCAACGGTGCCGATATCAATTCAACGGCCGCTCTCAGCCTTCAGACACCATTGTTCGAGGCCGCCAGGAGGGGGCACGAATCCATAGTGGAATTACTCATCAACAAGGGCGCTGATGTCAACGCGAAGGACAACGACGCAGGTACGCCGCTGCACTTCGCAGCAATATCGGGCGATTACGATATCGTTAGTTTGTTGATCGCAAACGGTGCTGACGTCAATGCGAAGACTGTGCGTGGAGCTTCGCCCGGTGAGACGCCCTTACACGCCACTGCCTACAATGGAAATACACAGATCACTGATCTTCTATTGGCAAATGGCGCCGATGTCGATGCAACCAATCAAAGTGGCTATACACCGCTGCGCCGTGCCGTGGACAAGGGCCAACTAGCTATGGCCGAACTGCTCATCAAAAAGGGGGCTGACATAACCACCAGAGACAAATACGACATAACGCCGTTACATATTGTTGCTCGAACCGATCACATTGCGATAGCCGAGTTGCTGATTGGTAGGGGCGCTGACGTTAACGCGAGAGACAGCAACTCAGACTTCACTCCGTTGGACTACGCTCAAGATGGTGAACCTAAGATGATTGAGTTACTTGAGAATCATGGTTCCGTCTGCACCAGTTGCTAAACAATAGTCTCCGGCAGACCCCGAGGGTCCGTTGTGGGTCGTTTGCAGTCATTAACAATCTAAATACCAGTGTCCGCTTTTACGGCAAGCGCACCATCGCCGCTGCCGTGGATTCCTCTATGATCCAGCCGTTTGTGCTTCCCGAGTTAACCAATCGATAAAGGCAGAAATATTCGGACGATCGCGTGCACCGGGCGCGAGCACAATATAATAACCCCCTAATTCCACAGACTGATCAAACGGCTGTACTAACAATCCTCGGGAAATTTCTTCATCTAGCAAGGCCCTGACTCCGAGTGCAATTCCCTGTCCCTCGATCGCAGCCTGATGTAACACATTGGCGTCGTCCATTTCAATATTACGTTCAGGTTTTACCTCACTGGCATCGATGGCCATCAACCATGCCTCCCAGAGCTCCCGGCCCGTTTCGTGGAGCAGACGGTGATGTTGAAGATCCGCGATTTTCTCTAAGGGAGGCCCATTTGCCAGTATCTCAGGGCTACACACAACGGTAACCTGGATCGGCATCAGTAATTCGGCTTCAAGTTCTGGCCAGTCACCGTTACCCCAGACAATGGCGAGATCCAGGTCCATACGTTTAAAGTCGACGTCACCGTTAATCAAATGAAGGTGCATCTCAACTTTCGGATGCAACGCCGAAAAATTGCCCAGTCGGCGGGTCAGCCAGCGCGCCGCAAAATAGGAAGTGAGACTGATACGCAAGGGATGGGCGAGGCTACCGGTTTTCATATCCTGGATCGCATCCTCGATGCGATCGAATGATTCACGCAGCACCAAAAGAAGGGCCTCGCCAGCGTCGGTCAAACGTAATTGCCGAGTAAGGCGCAGGAACAGCCTGACCCCAAGCTCGTTTTCCAATCCCCGCACCTGGTGGCTGACCGCAGATTGGGTTACAAATAATTCCCGGGCCGCACGGGTAAAGCTCAAATGGCGCGCGGCAGCCTCGAATGAACGCAGGGCAATGGGTGACGGGAGTATCCGGCTCATCGAAGAATTATATATGAATTAAATTCTTGTATCAGTCGAAATATTCTCGTTTGTCTTACCCACCTTTTGACTATCAAATAGAGGCTAAATATAGGTTCCCCCATTCTATACGCATGAATTCAATTTGATTAATTTCAGTGTACTCCGGAAACAGTAAATGAAGCTTTCTTCCCGCTCGATACTGCGCTTCTCGCTACTAATCGCGATTCCTTTGGTGGTGATTCTCACGGCTGTTTATCTCTATGCCATGGGCGGACGGTTTGCGTCGACCGATAACGCTTACGTTCGCGCCGATGTCGTGGCCATTAGCCCCGAGATAGATGGACGCGTTGCAAAGGTTCATGTGGATGACAATCAATACGTCGAGCAGGGACAACTACTATTTTCCATAGACGGTCTGCCCTTCCGAATTGAACTCGAAGCCAGCAAGGCCGAACTCGGTTTGGTTCGCCAGGAGGTTGATTCTCTGCGAGCCGGGTTCCACGAAAACGAATCGGAAATCAAAATTGCCGCGGAGCGGGTTCGATATTTGAAGGCCGAACACCAACGTTTAAGTAAACTGGTGGAATCGAGTCTTACGTCCAAGTCCCTGTTGGCAGAAGCGAAACACGATCTGGAAACGGCACGTCAACGGACAAAAGGTCTGCAACAGCGCAGGCTGAAGATCATTGCCGATCTCGGCGGAAGCCTCGACCTGCCCATTGAACAGCACCCCAGATATCTTCGCGCGATGGCACTGCAAAATCGCGCCGCATTAAACCTGAGGCGGACGAAAGTGCGCGCACCGAATTCGGGGTATCTCGGCGATATCACGCTGGAGCCGGGTGAACAGGTGGAAGCAGGAGAAACCGTATTCCCGTTAGTTGCGTCAGGTGAACCCTGGATCGTGGCAAATTTGAAGGAAGTTCACGTCGAACATGTGAGGGTAGGCCAGGTCGCTAAAGTCCACATCGACAGCTACGACGACCATGTTTTTGAAGCCATCGTCGAGAGTCTTAGCCCGGCCACTGGCGCTGAATTTTCTCTGTTACCGGCACAAAACGCCACCGGAAACTGGGTCAAAGTGGTGCAACGCGTGCCGGTAAAATTACGTTTAAAGCGATCACCCGATATGCCAGTACTAAGAGCTGGCTTAACCGCCACCGTGGAGATAGATACCGGTTTCGAACGCCCATTCGGCAGTGCTATTAAGGCACACCTTGCGAGTATCGGCATTCACCATGATCCCTGAACCCGTTGTCGCGGTGAGCGGAGTGCAACGCGTCCTCATCGTCCTGACAGCAATTGGTGGTGGTTGGGTATTTGAGTTCATCTGGTCGATTGCCGGCGTCAGCCTGGGACATATGCAGGGCACATTTTCCGCCACGCCGGATCAAATTTCCTGGGTTATGACCGCGTTCATCATGGGCTCCGTTATTACCATCGCTTGCACCGGCTGGCTTGCCAGTCGATTCGGTCGAAAGCAGGTATTTCTGACCGCGCTATTCGGATTCGGTGTCAGCCTGTTGATGTGCGGATCGGCGACGACGATTGAAGAGGAGGTCACCTGGCGCTTAATCCAGGGAATTTTCGGCGCACCGCTGTTACCCCTCAGCCAGGCCATTACGGTTGATGTGTTCCCCCGCGAAAGGCATGGTGCGGCAACCGCGATCTGGACCTTGGGGATTATTGGTGGAGGCGTTCTCGGACCCGCCGCAGGGGGTGCTATCGTCGAATTCATGACCTGGCCGTGGGTGTTCTATTTCAACATACCCTTAACCATCATCGTGTTCGTCCTGGCCATAGTGGTGTTACCCTCAACCGAACCGGAGCCCGACAATCGACCAGACTGGTTGGGTCTGTTGGCAATCATCGTCTGTGTGACTGCAATTCAGATTGCTTTTAGCCGGGGAGAACGCCTCGATTGGTTCGACTCCTATGAGATCATCATTGAAATTAGTCTCGGAGTCCTCGGACTTTATTATTTTGTCGTCCACTCACTGACGACGGATCATCCATTTTTTCGACCGGCGCTTTTCCGTGATTTTAATTACTGCCTGGGATTGGTTTTGGCGCTGGCAAATGGTGCGATAGCAACTCTGCCCTTGGTCATTCTGCCGCTGATGCTGGAGCAAGTAGCAGGATATCCAGTGCTCGACACCGGCCTCTTACTGCTGTCCCGGGGCGTGGGGTTAATGTTTGCTTCGGCATTGCTGGCCCGATATGACCAGTATTTACCGCCGAAGACTGTGCTGGTGGTGTCTTTCATCATGGCACTGGTTTCAGGCTACATGATGGCCGAATGGACAGCGGACGTTAGCACTGTCGAGGTGTTCTGGGTCAATATGGTACAGGGTGCTGCGGCTGGCGCCATATTTATAGCGATCAATACTTTGACCTTCTCAACTTTACCCGTTCATTTAAAGACCGAAGGTTTCGCACTTTATTACACCTTGTTATTCACGGGCGCCACCGTCGGAATCGCCGCAATCGTCACCATCCTGACTCGCATGACCCAGGTCGCCCACTCGGTAGTCGGCGCCCACGTCAACCCATTCAACGAGCGTTTTCGTTTGCTGGAAATTCCGGAGTTTTGGGATCCTCAGGAAACGCAGGGTCTGATTGCACTGGAACAAGAGGTGGCACGCCAGGCGGAAATGATCGCCTATAGCGATGCTTTTCTGGCGGCCGCGGTGATATCGCTTATCGGCATTCCACTGGCACTCATGTTCCGCAGTCAAAAAACAGTTTCTATTGGTGAATAACCAGGTGCCATAAAACGGTAGAATAAAATTTCGATGGGATATTTCGCCTCGGAATGAGAGGTTAAAATCAACCGTTTATGCCGTAGGCAGCTTTCCCGATAGCGGACGCTCGGAAGAGCTACCTGGGGTTCGTAGTTCGGCCAGAAGCAGACACACCTAAGTATTAACGATTTCTGTTTCGACTCTGCTGAGAGCTTCCCTTTTTATAATGAAAACTGTCATCATCCCACTAACGAATGTTTGTTAGAGGGAGATGCTAATGATCTGGCTAGAGGCTCTAAGTTATGTAGTAACAATACTTGGTTTTCCTACCGCTATCCTTGTGTTCACTTACGAGCATAGAAGACGTCTCGGTAACGAGGAAAACGAATTGCACCGGCATCTTTCAGAAGAATATGATAATTTTCTGAGACTGGTTTTGGACAATGCTGATCTTTTACTTTTACGGGCATCGAATGCGCCGCCTACACTTTCAGAGGAACAACTCGAACGAAGGGAGATTATCTACAGGATGCTGGTGTCACTATTCGAAAAAGCCTACATTATTCTCTATTCCGAGAATATGAAACAGGATGCGAAACGTCGCTGGATGTCCTGGGAGGACGACATGACAGAATGGTGCCGTAAAAGGGAGTTCGTCGCATTGCTACCCGAACTACTCGAAGGTGAAGACGACGCATTTAGTCAACATATCCTTGCCATAGCAAAAGATTGAGAAGTACCACAGCTAACCTTTGATCTCTGAGCGTCTGTTTTCTCCGAAGGAGACGTTCATTCGCATTAGCTGAGCGGCGATCTTCGGCCAGTTGCAGACACTCAACAATGAAACGATAATATGTTATTCAGTCGATACAAACCTACTATTTGCTATCGAGGAATTGATATAAGATTCTCTGAAAAAGCTGCCTTGATTCAGAGCATAATCCAACGAAGGAGAAACTTGTATGAATTGGTCAGGAGGTTGCTATTGTGGTGAAGTGCGCTACCAAGCTAGTCGAGATCCAGAGTGGGTAGGAAATTGTCACTGCACAATATGCCGGAGATTTACCGGTGCCGCATTTAGTACGGCTGTTATCTTCTCTCGTGAGTATTTCGTATGGACCAAGGGCACACCATCTTATTACCGTCCCCAAGAAAATGTAACACGAGGTTTTTGCAGTCAATGTGGCAGCGTGCTTAGCTGGGAAACCGAGGAGATTTTTAGCGTTGTTGCTGGTAGTTTGGATCGACCGGAAAATTTAAAGCCAGAGTGTCACACAAACACCACCAGCTGGTTGCCATGGCTAAGAATGGACGACGGCCTACCGCGATTGGATGAAGATCATTGATCACAAACAAATATTTATACCAAACGTTATCTTGGGCTCGCCATATTCGATCGTTCTCTGAAAATCTGATACTGAGCGTCAGCTTTCTCCAAAGGAGACGCTCATAAAGCCCTGCTGGGAGGCAATCTTCGGCCAGAATCGGACGTTCGTGATTCAGATAAAAAAGAAATCATAGTTGCGCCTTGTCATTCTGGGTGGAAGCCGGAATCCATTGTCGAGTCTCGCCCAAATTCAGCCAGCGGCCAGACGCTCCCGTATACGCACAACAGTTTTCTCGAGTTCCTGCGCCGCGCGATTGCGCACCAGTGCCGTCGGAATCAGAAAGCCGACATCGACGTAGGACTCGTAGACGATTTCATGCAAGTTCTCGCTAGGGCCGGGCAGGATCATCCAGGCGCCGGAAATCACGCGAAAATCCCCGCCAGTACGACGCCAGGTTATCAACTCGTATGGCCGTACGTAATCCCTTTGCAGCGTGTAATCGAAGGTAAGTATCCAGGCTTTGATCGTATAGCGTACCCGCGCACCGCGTTCGTCCTCGTCGATGATCTCGATACGGCGTATTCCTTTGAAGGTTTCCTTAAAGCGGTTGTAATCGGTTAATAGCGCCCAGATGGCCTTGCGAGACGCTTGCAGGTGGAAGGTTGCGCGAAGTCCATGGATGCCCTGATCGTTGGTCACGTCCTCGATGATGATGGATTCTTCCACGGCCGCCCTATCGGCGGGCGCGAGCACTACACCGATGAACAGCAGAACAAGCGAAAACCCCGTGCGCTGAATTTTATCGTTCACCCAATGCCCCAAGCGGTAATCGGGAGACAGTATACCTATTTGCTCTCTTGCTCGAGACCGAGATAGGTATACTGTCACCGGAATCACTGCTTGCTCCAAAGCTGCCGCTCAAAACGAATTGGTCAGCGGCGACCTTCGGCCAGAAGTGGACACCTTTATTTTCCACCACCTTCGGCGAAATAAATAAGAGCTGATCAGTTCATCGTTTGAAAATTGATCTGGGTCAATTCCCTCGACTTGAAAATTATCTGCGTAACACAAGCTAAATTAAGATTAAAAGACGTTCCATCTGAATGGCACTGATTGGTTAATTATTATTTTGGAGGCCGACATGAACTTAGAGGAAATTAAATCCTGGAATTGGTTCAAACAAGAGGAAAATGGCGCTGGCAAGGGAAACCAATATGTGAGGTGTATTTCAAATGAATGAACTTACTGAATGAATAGCCGGACAGCGACTCGGTCTTAGCTCTGCATCATGGCGGCGCGGGCTAACTAAATCGTTATCGGGCGTCTGGGTTGAGTCACTTCTCGCCGCTGACTCGCCGGGTTTGAGCATCTGGTTTCTCAAT
>Ga0255052_10002091_pt1 | contig 14574 bp, 13 predicted proteins | sample JV7_2_21_MG_FD_188632 | JGI IMG/M metagenome (GOLD analysis project Ga0255052, IMG submission 188632) | Seawater microbial communities from Jervis Inlet, British Columbia, Canada - JV7_2_21 | ecosystem: Environmental > Aquatic > Marine > Inlet | place: Canada: British Columbia | collected...
GTATGGCGTTGTGATGCCATTGTTATTGTTGAAGTATTACGTAATCCCATATCAAATTGGAACCGGCGAGATACTTCCCGATGGGTCGGTGAACTGGAATACGGGTGAGGCTCTGATTACGTTGACTATCTTTATGCTGCACGTTCCCCTTGCCGTCATGGCCATGAAAATTATTTGGGATCGCTATGATCCGAGAGACAAAGGAAATCAGAAGATACTGCGTCGGGCGTATTTGAATCAAAATACTAATGATCGATCAAAGGCTTCTTCCCAGATTTCGAGAGTTATCAATCGACCTGATCAGGAAAGGGACTAGTTGGTCGGGGTGAGAAGATGGAACGGCAGCTGCGCTGCCTCGCCTGCGGCGTCTGTCACCCGGCTGCGCCGGTCTCGGTGCGAACTTCCGGCCCCTGCCTCCCGAAGGCAATTATCAACTCGTTTGTTATCAGCGACTTACGAGAATAACACGAATTAGATCAGTCACATAGCATCACGTTGGGTCACATTCGATCACGCTACATCACGTTGGATCACGTTCGTAATCTCGACACGGAGCAGATGATTGAAGTCGATCGTGCAATGGTAGAGGACTATCGCATCGAGCTTATTCAGATGATGGAGAATGTGGGACATTGTTTGGCTGTCCTGGCTCGAGAGCGTTTCTTGGGGGACCGACTCGAAGTCGGACCGATCTTCGCAACAGGTGATATCGTCCGTTTGAAATGAAGCAATCGATTGATTCGAAATTGGTCCTGATTGATTTCGGCAAATTTCAGGGAATTGATCTGTAAGGTTTCGGTTCCCCATGCGACTAATGACCAGGAAAGCAATCAGAGACTGGTCACATGCGCCGAATCGTAATACTCATCAGCTTGGTTTTGACGTCCTTTTCGGGCCTGGCCTCGGACATTGATCCGCTCGGCGAGAAAGACCGGTCCGGCTGGGCCCTGTACTTCGACAACGATCTGTTGACGGGCGGAGACAATGATCAGGACTATACCGGTGGTATCGCGGTCACCCTATCGGGCGCGCGAGCGGCAGAGTACCCCCTGTCGGTGAATGGCTGGCTAACGTCGCTTAACGGCTTCTCCGGATTTGAAAAATTGTACGGCGACCGTGACCATTTCCAGCGACACAACTTTGAATTCGGGTTTACTCTGTTTACGCCGGCGGATATCTCCACGCCTGAACCGATTCCCGATGACCATCCCTACGCGAGTCTCTTTTTCGTCTCCAGTACTCAACAGACGATACTGCCGGTTCGAAACGTGTCTTATCAGTCTTCGCTGACTGTCGGATTCCTCGGGCTGGAGATTGCCGAGGATGTCCAGGGACTGATTCATGATCTTACCGGGTCAGACAAGCCGCAGGGATGGGCAAATCAGGTCTCTGCCGGCGGCGAGCCAACGGCCAGGTACGGCGTGACGCGACAGCAGACCCATATTCTGCATCAGGGTTACCGGGGCTTGCGCACGGAACTGAGGACCTCCCTCGAGGCCAATATCGGCTTCAGTACGGATGCGGCTGCCGGGGTGTCCTGGCGTTGGGGGCGCATCAATACGCCCTGGTGGAGCTACAATCCGCACCAGGCCGAGTACATCAACCTGGGAGCACCGGTGGCCTCATCGCGCGCATCGGGAGGTCGACGGGAGTTCTATGTTTGGGCCGGCGCCAGTCTAAAATACCGTTTCTACAACGCTATACTGCAGGGCCAGTTCCGAGACAGCGAGGTTACGTTCAAGCGCTCGGAACTGGAGCCCGTCATCGCCGAGGCGTGGATCGGTGTCACCAGGGAACTCAAGAGTGGATTCAGTGCGAGCCTCTTTTTGCGCGGTAGAACCAAGGAGATCAGTGGACTCAATGGCAGAGCACCGGTGTGGGGTGGAATTATTATCAGCCGGGCCTATTGAAAGGACGCTCTAGCATGGGGCACACCACCGACAACGTTGTCGTCGAGTTAGACGCGACGACGTGGCTCGATGAGCATGGAGATGCGCTCTTTCGCTACGCGCTAATCAGGGTTCGCGACAGTTCGGTGGCAGAAGATCTCGTTCAAGACACACTGCTCGCCGCGATGACGGCGGCGCACAGTTTCCAGGGTGCATCTTCGGAGAGGACGTGGTTGATCGGGATTCTCCGGCACAAGCTGCTGGACTTCTTTCGTCGAACAGCAAGAGAACGAAATCTGGAGCAGGACTGGGCGAATTCTCCAGTTGGTGGTTCACAAGCGTTCGACGAACAGGGGCGATGGAAGGCAGCGCTAGGCGAGTGGGGTTCACCGGAGAAGTCGTTAGAGAAGACAGAGTTTTGGCGGGTGTTCAATGGTTGTATTGACGCTTCACCGGAACAGCTTCGCACGCCGTTTGCCCTGCGCGAGTTGGAGGGACTGGATACCAATGCGGTGATCAGGACGCTGGATATTTCGAGCAAGAACAACCTGTGGGTGATGCTCTCGCGAGCTCGGCAAAGAATTCGGAACTGTCTGCAGTCGCAATGGTTCGAGGAGAATTAATGACATGATCAGTTGTAAGGAAGCGGCGGAGCTTTCGTCGCAATCTCAGGACCGCCATCTAAGCCTGAAGGAGCGGTTCGCGTTACGTTTTCATACATTCGGCTGCAAGTTGTGCTCTCAATACGCGCTGCAAATTCGTTTCCTCAGAGGTACGTGCGAGCGCATTGATGAGAACGGAGCGCAGGCATGCCCTCAGCTAGCGGACGACGCCAGAGAGCGTATTCGGCAGCGTCTGAAGCAGGGCTGAGGGTGTTGACGCTAACTTTATGAATGTCAGAGGGAAATGTTGGTCGGGCTTAGAAGCTATTGACTTGTGGCTGCTGCACTTGAAGGCATCGGTCAGAACGAAATTCATCATCGCTCCAGTGTATTGTGAGTCTTAGCTACGCGGATCGGTTGATCCGCATATTTGTTCATTCGATTTACGTCTGAGCTTGTCGTAATAAAGCCTTAGATACAAAGGTCTTGTCGAGTAACGAAGTTTTCTTCTGGCGGCACGACCATCCAATGCGACACGCTGCAATTGCTCTGACATTCTTCCTGTTCTTGACCGGCATAGCATCGGCGGAAGACGGCATCATGGCGCCGGACTGGACCCTCATCTCGGCGACGGGCGACGCCATACGTCTCAGCGACGAGATTCGTCAACAACCCACGGTATTGCTGTTCTGGGCGACCTGGCAACCCGCGAGCAGCATTCGAAAGGCGGCGTATCTCGCACCGAACTGGGCCGCGGAGATTCGGAAAGCCATCGATCAGATTCACAGCGAGTCGACGCGATGAGTCACATACGTATCAAACATAAAGAGAGCGGGGCAGTGTTAGCTGATGGCCCGCTCGGCTGGGGTATAACGCCCTTCGAGGGCAATTTCTATATCCGCAGGAAATTCCTAAAATCGGATCAATTCCGATCCAACTATTTGCCCGGGCTGTGTCTGTACAAATTCTTGTACGTCTGGCTGGATCTGCACCTCGAAGACGGCAGGCGCGTTCGCAACCTGGCCTGGATGTACTGGCTACCTAATCCATTGTTGCCGTTCATCTGGTTCCGGGTGGCACTACCGCGGGCGCACCCGGAGATTGAAATTGAAGAGTACTGAGATATGCAATGTTATCGACATCACGACCGCTCGGCGGTTGCCGTTTGCCGCCGCTGTGGTAAGGCTGCGTGCACCGATTGTTGTGAAGATACGGGGCAAGGAATCGCGTGTAGTGCAAATTGCGCGGCAGAAGCGTGTGAATGTCTAGTTTTCCAGCTCAACCTCGCCAGCCGTTATTACGGCTCCATTCAGCGTACCGGCTGCCTCGACAAGCCTGCCATTCGCTTGCTGGAAGAACTGCGTTGGCGTGAGCGGCGAGCCGTCCAGATCAGTGAATACCGTTGCCATTATTGTTGAAACCGTTACGCCTAAAATCGTAAAGTCCGGATCACTTACGCTATCGACAAAACCGCGCAGCGTTACCTCACCGTCGAAATCCTCTCGCTCGAGCCGCGTTGCGACTATGCCGCTCGCGTCGTCGTAGCCGCGAATCTCAACATAGTTGCCGACAACGACGTGCGACAAATTGAACGGTTCGCGATCTTCTACGCTGTTGTCCTCGTAGCGCGTTGCTGCGTTAACTCTGATCACAATCCCAAGGACGGTTAGCCGATCAGCCTGAACATCCTCAACCAGCGACTCGATGCGAGCGAATCCAGACGCTTTGATCTCAATATTCGTGGCGACCAATACACCAGCGGCATTGATACTGCCTTCGACTTCTAGTTTGCGGTTCAAGACGAGATCAGCAGTCGTTCCATTTTCGAATACTGTTTGCGCATTGGTCGTTACCGGTACACTTTCGACATCGAAGTCTGTCGCCGATATGAATCGCGTGATAAAGCCCTCAAGCTCTGCGCGATCTCCGTCCTCGCCCAAAGCCCCACCTTTGAATTCGACCCGGGTCGCGAGCAACTCGCCCGCTCCGCCGAGACCATCGCCTTTCGCCTCGACCAGCTGACCATTTTCTGGTGAACCGCTTGGAAAGTCCTGCAGCATCGCAGCGCTGAAGTCGACAACCAAACCGTTGATCTCAAACATCATGCCAGCAAGGTTGCTAACCGTGCCCGTCAATTCCAGTTCACCGGCGACAGTCTTCAACTCGATGCGCGTCGCACTGATGCTGCCGTCGGCCAACGTGAAGCCGCTGACTTCGACAAAATCGTTGACGTTCAGGCCGTCGAGCGATGCCGGGCTGATGCTGTCGTCAAATGACGTGTCCGCATCGACATGAACAAGTTGCCCCAGAACAGTGATGGTCTGTGTCGCCAGATCGATAGCCGAAACAGGTCCTTCCACTGCGTCATCAAATGTAACGCTGTTGGCGACCGGAGACGTGCCGTCGTCGTTGATCGTGCCCCGCACAACAATCACATCACCGACAGAGAGATCAGATTGTGTACCGGCACTGCCATCAATCGTGAACGTCGCACTGTTCGTGTCAAACGTCAAACCGTTGACAATTACGCTACCGAAGCCCGTGGTTGTGCCGCTCGACACTACAGCTGATGGAGCTGGGTTACCGCGTGCGTCAATGCCGGCAACCTGTTCGCTACCGCCGCCGCAAGCTGCGACGCCCAGTGCCCCGCCCAATGCAATAAGTAGATGGCGTTTCATAGTGATTCCTCTCTTTTGCGACCTTCAATCCAGTAAGCGCCCAAGCCGAGCCGGACACTTTCCTCGTCGTCGTTGTCATCAATTTCGTGTTCGCTTAACCAGGCATCGACCTCTTCGAGAAACGCCTGCCCTTCGTCTTCCAAAAACTCACGGAACTCCGGCACTGTACTTGCCGGTATCCTGGTATTCGTCGCGCGCCGCTCAAAGCGGCCCGAATCTTTATCAGAGCGATGCAGGTTATACGCCACCGTATACCCCATGTCTTCCAGAACGCTGCCTGAACTGAGCATTCGCTCGGGATCCATCATCGTTGGCATGTAGTAGCGCGTTTTTACCGTCAGCGTTCCATCCGCAGCTTCCGCAACAGCGTCGACATGTTTCAATTCCTTTAACATAGTTGTTGCTGCAACATCGCCACTGTATTTGTTGCACAGCGATTCGAAGGATCCGGCCTCGCCGCTGTGAGGCAGTGGAATGGGCTGGCCATCGGCACCCAGAAACTCCTTGTCCTGATACCAAGCGCTTAGCACCCTCGTCGCGTAATTCATGCGATTGAAGATTTCCGGGTTGGCCTCCTGCAACAGGGTACGCAGGCGACGAACTTCCTTGCGCGTCAATCCTGTCAGGATTGCAACGCGCGATATGTTGGTTGGCCGCCCACGAATACCGAAATCTTCCGTCGCGACCTCTACGTAGGTCGCCTTGCAGACGTCGGCCAGCTCCTGCCAGTTGATGCCGGCACGCAGCATGATGCGCGCGATAGGCCGGAACAGAAGACGCAGAGCCGTGGCCGCAGATCCTTTGCCGTCGTTCATGAATGAGACTCATTATCTCAAATACGTTCTTTAGTCTAGCATCTTGCCGGGCGATAACGGGTGGGCCCGCCGCTGGCAGACCCACCCGGCCCAAGCGAGATCGACCTTAGCTGTCGTCCGCCGGTTCAAACTCAACTTGCCGTGCGTCGAGTGTTCCTGTCATGCAGAACTCGTCACCTTCAAAGCTGGTCGCTTCGACGATGTCGCCAAGCTGCAGGCGACTGAAAAACGCGGCGCGCCCGATAGGCAAACTATTTGCGCCCTCAAAATTGTTCTCAGTTACACGGCCCGTTAGTACGGTTACTCCCTGGATGGCAAAGTTGAATGCAGATGCATTGCCTTCGATTGACTCGACTGCTCCGCGGAGTTCGCAATCGAAGTCATCGTTGTCCGCCGCCAGCTCATCCCTTTCGACCCGTGTCCAGGTAACGCCGCCATCTGTACTGTCATGTCCTCGTGACTCGATACGGTCACCAGCCTGCAAGCGGTTGATGAACTGCTCGGGCGTCAAGTGGTCGCTGTTTTCGTTGCTTGCGTCATCCTCGACCCGGCTGCCACCTGTCGGATTCACAACAAGGCCGAGCCGTGTTGTAAACGTCACCGCAGCAACGTCGACTGTGCTCACCAAGTCCTCCGTTCGAACATTGTCTTCAATGTCCTGCTCGGCCTCGCGCAATACGAGTACGTTGTCGACATTGAAACTTCCCGTGATCTCAACACGCATTCCTACCAATGCCGTTAAGGAGGATGCATTGGTGACCGGAACAGTAATTCCGTTGATCGTGAAAGTATTCGGTGTCGAACTCGTGTCAACTGATTGCAAGACTCCTTCGATCTCGAATTCGCCATTGCGATCGTCGTCGTCAAAGTCGTCCTCGAGTTCGACGCGTACAGCAATGAACTGGCCACCGGAAACGTCTGCTTTGACTTCGACGAATGAACCAACGAGGCCGGCATCAAGCATCAGGCCATCTTCGAAGACGGTGCCGGCATTGACGACGAAGACAACGCCACCGACCGTTATCGATGAATTATCACTGGCTACGCTTTCTACAAAGCCCTTCAATTCCAGTTCATCACCGTCAACACCGGGTTGACCAAGGACCGGATCGCCGCCCGCGGCGTCAAGTTGACGATCAACACGCGTCGCGAGAAAACCGTCGACGGTCGGGAAACCACTAACTTCGACGACCATGCCGTTTTGGAGATCGCGAAAGTCGATACCTGCCACACCATCATTGTTGCCGATGTCATCATCAAAAATGGTTCCAGCGTCGACAGTGACTGTCTGACCAATCACCGAAAAAGTGCCAACCGTCGGATCATCGCCATCCGGCGTGATGCTCTCGATCGGTCCTTTGAGGTCCTCGTCAAACTCAATAGTCCGTGCCGTGCGCACGCCATTGTCATCGATTGCTGACATTCGAACTCTCATACCGAGGCGAAGTCGACTATCGTCGCCCGTCGTTTCCGTTTCACCTTCAATCGCGACGATCGTATCCGACACAACTTCGTACCTCGTGCCTTTAACGAAAACGCTGCCGAAACCCGTGATAGTACCGACGACGGTTACTTCAGTAGGAACGGTCGCTACGGGACCGCCTGGCGCTGAATTGTCAGATGACGAACCGCCCCCGCAGGCCGTGAGGCTAACTGCCCAGACCAAGCTCAAAAATAGTCCGATTTGTCTCGTGATTTTCATGATGCTGCCCTCTTGCGATGTATTTCAGTAGCCGCTGTTGGCGGTAATTCCAGATCGACCGCCTATGCCCAAGCGGTCATCTTGAGAGTTACCTTACTGAAAAACCATATGTGAGTCAAATTCTCTCAATAATGGACCAATAGAGTAGAAAACAACATGTCCTGCGGGCACTGGAGCTAGTGCGAGATGTTTTACATAAGCACGAGGGCTTTCGCCCTTTGGGAGAATTCCCGCCCGTAAATGGCGTCACGGTCACGAAGCAGATACTTCGGGCATTCATCCATGCCGCAGGCCTCGACCAGCTGTTGTGCGGTCCAGGTGGCGCTCGGATGATCGGTTACGTTGACATGCAATATCCGCGGATAACTGTCTCCGGCCGCACAATGTGCAAGACCTTCGTCCAGCCCGGCCAGATTTGGCTCAATATCACCCAAAACATTCGGTCGGAGTCTCTCAACCGCGGTCTCGGGCAACGGATTTTCAGGGTTGCTAGCTGCTGACGCAGTGCCAGGTTTTCGAGCGCCAGATCACGATGGCTGCGAATAATCGATCGCAGCGTTCCTAGGATTACTTTGAGCCACTGCCACATAGACTCATGCCCGCTTGATTCATCGGAAAAAGATAACAGAATCAAGTATGACGACTATTGAGAAGGGACACTCTACCTATCATCTTGGCTCGGCGGCATTCGATATCTGTAAATCTTATGCGGTGTCGCTTATGATTACGCTGTCCGAGCGGGAACTTGCGGCCGTCAAGGAGGATGTGTTGGAAAAGTATAGCCAGTTTGTCAGGTAGCGAAAATATGCATCCAAGTACGTCTGTTTTCGTTGCTTCCGGCCTCTTCTTGCTTATGAGCGGGTGCAGTATTCCCGACGATGGGAAGGTCAAGGACCAACTTCCGGTTCGCAGCAAAATGTGGCTCGCCGGCGATCACCATATCCACAGTCAGTACAGTGTGGTACTGGACGAGAGCGTCGACCCACCCGCGCCGATCATCGGTGGCGATGCAATTTACTCCACCGTTCAAAATGCTCAAATGGCGTATCAATATGGACTGAGCTGGATGGTCACAACGGACCACGGGGAGGGCAATCACAGCAAGCTTAATCTGGAAAAGGCTTATCCGGATCTCCTGGACTCACGCGATTTCGTATCGGGAGTCATTCAATTTTATGGAATGGAACTGGACACGCCCGGCGCGAAACACAGCACTCTGATTATCCCGCACACACACGACGAGGCTGAGCGGCTATATCAGCTGGAAAAAGCCTACTCGCGATATGACGCGTATCCATATGATCCGGCGAGGGACACCGAAGAACGCATGCTTGAGGCATTGAGGACAATGCGGAGCCTACCCGAGCAACCGGTTGTCATTGTGAATCATCCCTCCCGATCAGCCACGGACCTGGGCGCATATACGTTGGTCACGCCACGTGAATTACGCGACTGGAATGATACGGCACCCACTGTTGCCATTGGCATGGAAGGCTCGCCCGGCCACCAGGCAAGTTCGCTTAACTCGGACGGCAGTATCAACTTTGACAGGTCGCGCGGTGATTATGACGATTTTCCGACCATGGGCGGCTTTGACCAGATGACTGCGCGCGTTGGAGGATTCTGGGACAGCATGCTGGGCGAAGGCCGGCGCTGGTGGATCACGTCATCCTCGGATAGTCATATCCATTACACGGAAGGGCACCAAGATTTCTGGCCCGGTGAATATGCGAAGACTTATGTCTTCGCTGAGAAGACGTACGATGACATTCTCTACAATCTCAGGAACGGCCATGTATTCGTAACGACGGGCGACCTGGTGACCGAATTGTATGTGACCGCAGAGACAGAGGGCGGCGATTCATCTGCCTCGATAGGTGGCACACTTCAAGTCGCGTCAGGTTCAACGGTTCGGATCACGGTGAAGTTTCTGGATCCGGATGGGCTGAATGCCCATAACGAAAATCCGACGGTTGCCAGAGTTGATATTATTACGGGCTTGTTGACCGGTGCGCTGAGGGATCGCACACAAGATACCAATCCGACGACGGTTGTTACCGAACGCTTTGCGGCCGATACCTGGAAGCAGGAAGGCGCCTATACCGTCGCGACATATATGATGGAAAATGTGATAGCAAGCGGCTACCTGCGCGTTCGCGGTACCAATGGTGCTGAATTGGAACCGCAGATAGATCCGCTCGGCGAGGACCCTTGGACAGACCTCTGGTTCTATAGCAACCCAATTTTTATTTCTATCGAGTAACGTGACTGCAGGCCGAAGGGCCACGCGCTTCCCGCGCGTGGCCCTTCGGGCGAACTCGCGTTGCTCGTTCGTCAAAATCGGCTTCCTGCCGATTTGTCGTGCGTCTGTCGGCGCTTCGCGCCTCGGTGCGAACTTCCGGCCCCTGCCTCCCGTAGGCACTCAGTCGTTTATAAGTCGTTGTTATTAATAGGTATACTGGAGACGCCCGCGGATGTACGTGCCTAGCAGGTCACGACAGGTCAGGACTGACCACGGCAATTTTCCGGTGCTCGAACCAGCGTTCGTTCGGACGGTCAGATTATCTTCTTTATTGACACCAACTCTGCGCTCCATTGGCTCGCTGAAAGCACCTCGAACCAGCAGTCGTTCCATTCCACCGTGTCCCCTTTTTCCGGAATCCGTCCGAGCAATTCCATGATCAGACCCCCGAGCCTGCTGGCTTCTGTGTCAGGCGGTAGCTTGATTTCCAGTTGCCGGCATAGCTTGCGAAGCTCAATCGTCCCCAGCGCATGCAGTGAACCGTCATCCTGAGACCATAGGTCCTCTATCGGCCGATCACTTTCATCGACGATGTCACCAACGATTTCCTCGAGCACGTCTTCGAGCGTGACAATACCTTGAACATCACCGTATTCGTCGACGACGATGGCCATGTGGCGGCGGGCTTCCTTGAAAATCCGCAGCAGCGAATCGAGGCGTGCGGTTTCTGGCACGACGATCGGGTCATTGACCAGGCGTGACCAGTCAATCGTCTCATCGGATCCATCCTGTAACTGCAAAAGTAGTTCCTTCGCCATTACGACGCCGGAAACCTGGTCCAACTGATCCGTCGTTGAGAAAGGAAAACGGCTGTACCCAGATTGTTTCATTATCTTTAGCACCTGTTGCCGGCTGCTCGTGGCCGAAAGATAAACGACCTGTTTCCGGGGTAGCATCACATCCGACGCACTCAGCTTGCCCAGTCTTGATGCCCCGACGATGATTCCCGCGGTTTGCGTGCCGACCACTCCCTCGGTACGTCCAAGCGCGGCTAGCAGCCGAATCTCGTCAACGGAGGTCACCGGTACGTCTGTCCCACGCGGCAGCATTCGGGAGACGGCCCCGCTCAAGAGAACAAGAGGGCGCAAAGCGACGGACAGCGCGCGGATGCCATAGGCAACCGGTGTCGCGAGTCTTCTAGCATGGGTGACTCCGAGGGTCTTCGGTATTATTTCTGTGAAAAGCAGGATGGCCGTCGTAAATACGATCGTGAAGATCCACAGTGTCTCTGCACTGAAAGCATCCTCATAGGTCGCGCCGGCCACTGCGGTGCCCATCGTATGGGCGATAGTGTTAGTGATCAGGATGGCGGCGATTGGCAACTCGATCCGGCGCTTGAAGCCCTTCAAAAGCTGCCCGGAACGCTTGCCCTGCTGGGCGAGCGACTCGACCTGTGCGTGATTGACGGATAGCAAAACTGACTCAAATATCGAACACAGAAATGACACGATGAGCGCCACGGATACCGCGGCAATGAAAACCTGCATTATCTCCTCCAAAACAAATCTCTGAATCTAAGTATCGTAGAACGGCAACTCCATGTGCATCCGGAACAACTTGCATCAGAATGTCATTGACTCTGCGTTGTTTGCCCGAGTCGCCGGCCCAGGGTTACGAAAACAAGTTTTCGGCCTTCCTCAATCAACAGAATGCTCGCGGCGACCGCAGCGGCGAGCAACCAATCGCCAATGGATAGCGCCGTGGTTGTAAACACGGTTTGCGCCGGCGGCCAATAGACAGCGGCGACCTGTAGGCCGAGGACACCGGCCAGCGCGAACCACAAATTTCGGTTGGTAAATAAGTAGGATGAAAAGACAGAGCCTGACCCCGAGCGTGCATTGAAAACGTTAAACACCTGGAAAAGCACGAATGTCGTAAACGCCAGCGTCGTCGCATGAAGTGCATTACTTGTCCCTAAGGTGTGATACAAAACGCCCAGAGTACCCAGCGCCATAATGGTGCCAAAACCGGCGAGTTGAATTAATAATCGGCCATCCAATAGCCGTCGTCTCATCCCGCGCGGAGGGTTGTGCATGATTCCGGGTCGAGTTGGGTCCACTCCTAGCGCCATGGCCGGCGGGCCATCCATAATGATATTCACCCACAGGATCTGGATCGCTGTGAATGGCAAGGGCATTCCCAATACAGGTGCAATACTGACCGTCAGCAACGCGCCGATGTTGGTCGATAACTGAAAGCGCACGAATTTGCCAATGTTGTCAAAAATTGTGCGTCCTTCGCGCACGGCGCGAACGATGGTGGCGAAGTTGTCGTCCGTCAACACCATATCAGCCGCTTCTTTGGTGACATCGGTTCCGGTGGCTCCCATCGCGATACCCATGTGTGCGTGTTTCACCGCAGGCGCATCGTTCACACCATCGCCGGTCATCGCAACCACGTGGCCGCACCGCTGCAGGGCGTCTACCAGACGCACCTTGTGCTCGGGCGCCACGCGGGCGATCACTCCGATTGATTCGATCTTATCCGAAAGCGCCTCATCGCTCATGGCGTCGACCTCAGCACCGGTAACGGCGCTTCCGCTGATGCCGAGAATCTCGGCGATGGCACTCGCTGTCGTCTTATGGTCTCCCGTAATCATCTTTACCTGAATGCCGGCCTGTTCGCACAGAGCAATTGCATCACGCGTTTCTGCCCGCGGTGGGTCCAAAAGACCGGCGAGACCGACAAACATTAGATCTTGGAGGTGTTCAAGCAAGTTGCCTTCCGGATCGAAAACGTCAGCGGGTAGTGTTGCGGATGCGATCGCCAGTACGCGCAGACCGTCACGAGCCATTAGCTCGTTCTGGTTTAGAAGCTCACTGCGCTCATCCTCCATTAGTGGTGACGATCCTCGAACAGTGAGGATTCTGTCACAGCGATCGAGCAAAACTTCGAGCGCACCTTTAACAAAGACTCGTACTAGCGAGCCATCACAGTGAAAGCTCGCCATGAACCTGTGTTGAGAGTCGAAGGGAACCTCAGCGATTCGCGGTAGTTGGGCCCGCTCTTGTTCCATTGAGAGGCCGGACTTTGCGGCTAACACCAGAAGTGCGCCTTCGGTCGGATCACCAATGACGGAGCCGTCACGTAGTTCGGCGTCGTTACAAAGGCCAAACGGCAGCAAAAGTTCTCGCAGATTAGGACCTGGGCAGGCGTCGTTTTCCGCCTCAACGGTTCCCGCTGTTCCGTAGCCTATGCCGCTGACCTTGAACCGCTGCTCCTGAAAGAATAATGCGCGTGCAGTCATCTGATTCATTGTGAGGGTACCTGTCTTGTCCGAACAGATGACCGTTGCGCAGCCCAGTGTCTCGGCGGCCGCGAGGCGTTTCAGAATAGCGCCACGTCGCGCCATACGGTGCATCCCGACGGCAAGCGTGACCGTAACCACCGCCGGCAACCCCTCTGGAATGGCCGCAACAGCCAGCGCGATTGAAGTGAGAACGATTTGAACCCAGGGTTCGCCGCGCCATAGGCCGGCAGCCATTATGGCCAGCACGACAACACCGGCAATGACTGCGAGCCGCTTACCGAGCGAATCGAGTTGGATTTGCAGCGGTGTGGGTGGCTCAACATCTTCAGTGAGCATCGTTGCCAATCGGCCCATCTCGGTAGCCATGCCCGTCGCTGTCACCAACAGTTCGGCTCGTCCGCGAGTGACGATCGAATTCATGTATGCCATGTTGGCCCGCTCGGCCAACGGCGTAGTCACATCGTCCAGTACTTCAATGGTTTTGCCCGCAGGCACCGATTCGCCCGTTAACGTGGATTCATCAATCTCGAGCCCTTGGGCGACAACGATTCGCCCGTCGGCAGGTACTTTGGTACCCGCATCCAGCAACACCACATCGCCTTGTACCAGGTCAATACGCGAGACTTCAACAGCGACACCGTCGCGACGCACAGTCGCATGCTGCGCCAGCATCCGCTTCAAGGCCGCAACCGCTTGCTCGGCGCGGTACTCCTGGTGGAACCCGAGTAGGGCGTTGAATACCACCACCCCCAGGATAACGAACGCGTCGATCAGATCCCCAATCATCCACGCTAAAGCCACAGCACCGAGCAATATTACGATCAGGACATTCTTGAATTGGTCAATAAAGAGATGCCAGGCGGCACGCTGTGGTTTTGGTTTGAGACGGTTGGCACCATCTCGTTCGAGTCGTGCTAGTGCCTCGGCAATGGTCAATCCCTGACGGCAATCAACACCAAGGCGGGAGGCGACGTCCTGAATCGGCTGAGCATGCCATGGGCGTTCGTCGGTGAGGTTTGGCCCGTCGCTGACAGAGGTTCGCGCCTCGGATTGCCTCAGTCGTGCTGGATCATTCTCGACCAATGTCTTATTTCGTCTCAACGCCATCCGCCTTATTAGTGGTAGACACCTGTGCCGAGCGTGCCTCATCTAATGTGACCGGACTAATGAACCCTGGTGGCTTGATTGTTAAGACAGAGCAGTCGAGCTGCGTGAGAATGCTCTCGGCAGTGTTGCCTATGAAAAAACCGGCGATCCCAGTGCGTGCAACGGTCCCCATGATGACGAGGTCAACCGCCAGTTCGTGCGCCATTGCCGGCACAACATACTTGGCGTG
>Ga0255052_10002092_pt1 | contig 14573 bp, 13 predicted proteins | sample JV7_2_21_MG_FD_188632 | JGI IMG/M metagenome (GOLD analysis project Ga0255052, IMG submission 188632) | Seawater microbial communities from Jervis Inlet, British Columbia, Canada - JV7_2_21 | ecosystem: Environmental > Aquatic > Marine > Inlet | place: Canada: British Columbia | collected...
GCAACAGGAGTGTACTGTTCTCGGAAAACCTGTTCATGAAGCCATCAACCACATCTTCCGTTTCCCTCCAGGGAGGCAGGTGCCCGGACCTGACTTCCCCGAAAAGATGGGTCATCGTGGTGACAGCATCCCGGTAAAGCTCAAGTCCCTTTACCGGAAGATCGCCCTCTCCGGCATCCCCCATTGTGAAGCTCTTCAGGCCGATATTTTTTAGGTTCTTTCCCTCCAACAGCCTGATAAAATCATCGCGGTTTTCACCCTTGGAGTTAAGTATCTCCGCAAGGGCAAGCATCTCTGTTTCGCTGACACCCTTCAGGATGATCAGGTCGTCTACGGTGAACTTCTCCAGCATTTGCAATATCTGGTTAGAACTCACCGTTCCTTCGTAGAACAGGTAGTCGTTGATATAAAGAACACCGTTGATTATACCAATGAGAATTTCGTTATTATTAGCGAATATCTCCTCTAAAGATTCGAACATCCTCCTGGTTGGAGCAACGACCGAAGGGTGGTTGGGTGGATACATGCCCACGTTCTTGATAGTATTATCAAGGAACTTTATTACATTTCGGTAGCTTTCTATCTGTTTGGCGTCCTGGGTCAATTATTACTCCCGGCTCGATTTCCTCAAGTGATCCTCCGCCAATCTACGTGAATCACCTTTAAGGTTCTCGAGGACAGCATTTAACACCACCGCAGCACTGGGTCCGCCGATCACGATCAACGCCTCAACGGCCGCCTTATGAATCTTTTCGTGACTCTCGCGGTCGATGATACCCCTCTTGTCGAGTAGTCCTTTGAGAAAACCCACTGAATCATCTCCCCCCACTCGTCCAATCCCCTTAACAGCGTTCTCCCTGGTGTGAACGTCCCCCTCCCCGAAGGCAGGCTTTTTTGCAAGCTCCAACAACTGGTCCAGAGCCCTCCTGCCTCTTAAAACACCGAGGGCGTATATCATTCTGGATCTTATCTCCCTGTCCGCGTCGTTAAGGAGAGCCTGGATCTTGTCATCTGGCACATCAATCGGATGTCTGGTCAGGAACCTGAGGGCTGAAAGGCGTACCTGGGAATTTTTGTGTTCCAGACAACTGATAATTCTTGCTGAATCATCACTCCCCCCTACGTTGCTCAAAAGGTCTATAGCGTTCCTCAGGACATACCATCTCTCATCATCGAGCCAATCGTACAGGTACGGCCGGGTCGCCTCACCGAACTGACCGAGAGTTGTCAGTATCGTTTTTCTGCCGAATGCCACCTCCTCTTCGGTAAGGCGCTTTAAGAGTGCGGGTATCGAGACTTCGTGGATCGACTTCAGGACATCGATAATCGCATTCCGGTCGGCTGTGGACCGTTTGGCGAGTTCACCTGCAAGTGTCTCCATGAGATCAGGCCTTGCAAATTCCCTGACTGTTTCCCTGGTCATTGACAGAGCCTCTTCAGGCCTCTTACTACCAAGGTGTTTACCCAGGTGACGGAGCACTATCACGGCGTACCTGTCCAGGTCCATGATATCCGATGCCCTCAAAGACTCCCTGATGTCAACAAGGGTATTTCTGTAATCCTGTATCTGAGTAGCCTGGTCCAGGTCGTCCAGTTTGGCCGTCAATATCTCTTCCTGGGAAAGTTCGGGGGTACCGGGATCATCGAAAACTGTGGGGCTCACTGGTTGCTCATCAGTGTGGCCCGAAGGCGGGGCTTTCAATGCATGAGACTCCACAGAGTAGCCACTCCGTTTGTCACTTGTAGTTTCAACTCTTTTTTCAAGGATCCCCGAGTAATCGATCTCCTCAACAAGCAGAGCCCCGGTTGTTCGTGTACGAATATAGTCCGACGCGCCACCGTCAGCACGGATCTGTTCGGGTTCTTCAGCAAGCAGCGAGAACAGAGCGTCCAGATCCTTGCCAACGAAACCCTTGTGCAAAATCAGGTGGCGTATCTGCCTGGCAAAGCATTCTTCTGCCAGATATGAATGGGCAGCATCGCTGGTTTTGATCTCCTCGCCATCAGCCTGAATTCCTTCCTTCGTTACGGTCACCTCAAGGCTGTTGCTATTTTCCAGGAAAGTCTCTATCGACTTAAGAAGTTGTCCCAGGAACTTGGCCCTGGCCGGATGACCAGCCGGATACATTGACCTTGCCTTAAAAGATTTGACAAGCTCAGAGATGAGCCTCGCAGTGGATTTCTGTTTTGAGGTCTTCTTCTCCATATTCGGACCTGCCTGAAAGATACTCCCCCCCTGAAAGATACTCCCCCTATGAATATGAAATTGTAACTCAAGCTGCAGTGTAAAATATACCATTGCTTATATCCACCATCAATATTGGGTGTGGGAGTAAGGGGGTAAGTGGGATGTCGGACCCATGACCCATGGTTGTTGATCCAAAATCCAAGGTCCAAGATCGGCTACGCTTCCACGTTTGGTCCCAGGACCCACGTTCCAAGCTATATGTGAGTTAAGCGAATATTGACTTACATGGAACTTGGAACCTGGAACCTGGAACTTTCACTACATTGCCAACACGATTCAATTCATGTAAGAGTGACTTTTTAAATCAATGAAAGGAGAATCCATAATGACACCAGCAGCCCCATCAGGACACGGTGATGATCTCACCCGGACCCAAATACCCGGTCTTAAACTATTCAGGCAGGGCAAGGTTCGCGACGTATACGACCTGGATGACAAACTTCTGATGATTGCTACCGACAGGATCTCTGCCTTTGACTGCATAATGCCCAACGGGATTCCCGACAAGGGCAGAATCCTCACAGCCATGTCCCTGTTCTGGTTTGAATTTACCAGGGAATTCATCCCGGACCATCTGCTGGCCCATAAGATCCAAGACTTCCCACCATTTCTCCAGGAATACTCATCCCAGATCGAGGGAAGGAGCATGCTGGTCCGCAAAACCAAACCCCTTCCTGTTGAGTGTGTTGCACGAGGTTACATAGCAGGCTCGGGATGGAAAGACTACCAGGAAACCGGGGCAATTTGCGGAGTAAAGCTGCCATCTGGACTCAAACAGGCCCAGAAGCTGCCGAAAACGATCTTTACACCAGCGACAAAGGCCGATACCGGACATGACGAGAATATTTCTTTTGCACAAGCAGCTGAGATATTAGGTGCCCAGACAGCCAAGCGGGTACGAGACATAACCATCCAGATCTACGAAAGAGCCAGGGATTATGCCATGGACCGGGGGATCATCCTCTCTGACACAAAGTTCGAATTCGGCATTCTTGATGATGAAATTATCCTGATAGATGAAGTACTTACACCTGATTCGTCCAGGTTCTGGCCCGTGTCAAGTTACAGGGAGGGACAGAGTCCACCGAGCTTCGACAAGCAGTTTGTCAGGGACTATCTGGAAGGACTCGATTGGGACAAGACACCTCCTGCTCCTGCGCTGCCGACTGAGATCATCATGAAAACAAGGGAGAAATATCTGGAAGCATATCGGATGCTGACTGGACGTGAATTCGGTGATGATTAACGTACTAACCTGGTTCCAGGTTTCAAGTTTCAAGTTCCAGGGTAATAATACTTTTCTACTTGAAACATGAAACTTTAAGCTTGAAACTCGACACAATGGATAAAACACTTACTGAGCATTTAATAGACAACTCCCTCGAGGGTATAATCATTACTGATCTGGAGGGAACCATAAGCTATGTAAATTCTACTGCCCTCGAAGTGCTTCAATTCAGAAAAAGGGATCTGGAAGGCGCTTTTCTGGGAACCGTTTTCCCCCCCTCGAGTACCTATCATCTTCTGTCTAACCTCATGAAACTTGCCAGGGACGGTGTAGGCTTTTTCGACGAGATAATGCTCCACACATCCCGGGCCGCTCCCATAATAGTTAAGCTGAAGGCGGAAGTGTATCCAGCCAAGACGGAGCAGGAGTACCTTCTATTCCGCTTTCTCGATTGGACTGAAGTTAGTGATCTGATAAACGAATTGAAAGTATCCAGCCAGTTGGCTGTTCTGGGAAATCTCACCCGAAGCATGTCCCATGAGATACTCAATCCCGTAACCGCCGCTGGAGGCTTTGCCAGAAAACTTCTGAAGTCTCTGCCCGATGACTCTCACGAATACGAATGGTCGAGACTTATTCTCCAGAATATAGAAATACTGGAATCTCTGCTCAGCACAGTAAGGAATTTTCTGGATCTTCCCGAGCCGCGCTTTGTAGAGGAATCAGTGAACCGAATCCTTGAAAAAGCCCTCGAAGCAACCCTGAAAGAGCTTAAATCCAGGAAAATAGAGTTGGAGCAGGACACCAAAGCGCTTTCGAAGATCTATCTCGATCCGAACCTGCTCGAAAAGGCTTTCACGGCGGTCCTCATCAATGCAGTTGAACGGATGGAGGACGGAGGCAAACTAACGATCTCCGGATCCTCGGACCAGAAGTCCAGCCTCGTATCTGTGGATGATACGGGGTCACCCCTCGATACCAACCAGATGGAGAAAGATCTCAGTCCTGTCCACGTTATGCGAACCCTTGAAAGTGACCTGAACCTGGCCATCGCCCAAAAGATCATTAGCGACCACGGCGGCAGACTGGAGCTTACCCAATCGGACACCGAAAACCTCAGAGTTCTGATCTCCCTGCCCCACGATAGAAGGCAGATCTCAAGAGCACGACTAGCGTAACGGTTCCAGGTTCCAGGTTCCATGCGTTTATAAGTGCATTTACATATAACCTGGAACGTGGAACTCGAACAACACACCTTGATTTAATTCTAAAATTCACATAAATTCTATTGATGCTTGAGGAAACTGCTCAGGTGATCTCTGTAGTGGGCAGCCGCGCCAGAGTTTCCATGGTAAGGACAGAGGCCTGCGGAGAGTGCGGGGCTAAGGATTTCTGCAATCCCAGCTCGGGCAACACAATGGAGATGGAAGTGGACAATCCTGTAGGAGCACACCCAGGTGACAGGGTTATCATCTCTCTGCCGGCAAGCGCTCTCCTCAAGGCAACAACGTTGACATACATGTTTCCGGCTTTCATCATGGTAGCGGGTGCTTCTGTCGGCTGGTCTAAAACAGGCACTGATATGGGTGCCATGGCTGGAGCCGCCATTGGATTTGTCGCTTCATTTCTCTTCGTGTTTTTCTATAGCAGGAGAGGTGGCAATGAAGGCTTGCCCAAGATCACAAAAGTCCTTTAGGGGAGGGATCTTCTACAATGGAACTGATCACAGATACCAAACACGCTGAAAGACTTGCGCGGACGATCATGTCTGATATCGCTCTTTACAACCAGGATGTGATCAGGAAGAGTATCAAGAACGACTCCCTGTTCGAGGACCTCAGCGACCAGCTGGAAGAGGGACGGAAGCTTTACGATTCCCGTGTCGACCATACCCTGCCCCAGAGATGGGCGCCCTACAACAGGGCCATTGTTGACGTCCTTGTAAAAAGATTCGGGAATATCGATTCCGATATCTGGTAATATCCCCCATGGGGATCAGCACCTATACTATTTCATCAGAACATCTCAACACACGTCTGGACATTTTTCTATCATCCAGACACCCGGAAATAACCCGCTCCCGGATAAAGAAGCTCATCGAAACAGGACAAGTGCTTGTCAACGGTTCCACCTCAAAACCCGGGATTACTCTGAAGGCCGGCTGGAAAGTCACCATCGAGATCCCTGCCCCTGTGCCCCTGGATCTTGAGTCTGAAGACATCCCCCTGAATATCCTGTTCGAGGATGAAGATCTAATTGTTATTGACAAGCCGCCTCATCTTGTAATGCACCCCTCACCGGGCCACAACAGCGGAACTCTTGTAAACGCTCTCCTGAATCACTGCACCGACCTTTCCGGTATCGGTGGCGTAACCAGACCGGGTATAGTACACCGTCTGGATAAGGGCACTTCCGGTGTACTGGTTGCCGCCAAGAACGACGGGGCGCACACCTCGCTTTCCCGGCAGTTTAGTGACCATACCATTGAACGCGTCTACATAGCCGGAGTAAAGGGTGAGGTACCAAAGGGATCCGGCCGTATCGAAAAGCCTCTCGGCCGCTCTCGCAAGGACAGAAAGAAGATAGCCGTTATCGAAGGAGGCCGTAAGGCCATAACGAATTACACGGTCCTTGCGCGAAGGCTGGGCATTTCCCTTATGGAGCTGAAACCAGAGACCGGCCGCACTCACCAGTTAAGAATCCACATGACATCCATCGGGCATCCAGTACTTGCAGACAGCATGTACGGTGGTGGTATTCGATCCCTCCATATGAAGGATCCTGAAGCCTTGACAATGCTAAAAGCATTGAAGCGTCCGGCTCTCCACGCTTTTAATCTCGGATTTACTCACCCGTCATCAGGGGAAAAAATGCTATTCGAAGCCCCACCCCCAGATGACCTGACCGACCTGTTCCTCTGGATCCGGGGTAAGTCGTAATGGCACTCCTGAAGTCTTCGCTCCTTGTTGAGGCGGGATTTGACCACGGATTCGGAACCAGGGAAACGTTGACCCACGAGGTCCCTGATGCGCTTTATACGGTCGGGCAGGTTCACGGTGACAGAATTATCACCCTCCAGGATCCACTGCCAAAGGAAAAATATCGCTTCACCGAGGGCGACGCCCTTTTAACCCGGATATCGGGTGTTTTTATCGGCATCAGAACTGCCGACTGTCTCCCTGTATTAATAGCGGACCCGGTAACAGGGGCAGTCGCGGCGGTTCACTGCGGGTGGCGAAGCCTTGCAAAAGGGCTCGCAGGAAAAGCCGTCAGGGCCTTTGAATCGTTCACTAGATCTGATCCCCGGGGTTATCTGGCGGCCTTCGGACCTGCTATCGGTCCATGTTGCTATGAAGTCGGTGAGGATGTCCGGGATGCCTTCATGAAAATTCCCGGCTGCGATCTGACCACCGAACATCGTGACGACACAATATATGCGAGTCTTAAAGATGCGGCAGCAATTCAATTGAAATCCGAGGGACTTACCGAAAAAAACCTGGATATACTCGATTACTGCACATCCTGCAGGAGTGACCTGCTCTACTCCTGGCGCGGTGAGAAGACCGATAAACGTATGACCTCTTTCATCGGCCCGAAGGTCATATAAGTGGACCTATGGGAAGTCAGGAGTCGGAATTCAGAAGTCAGAATTCACGTGGTAACTTTATTTTTTGAGATCCCTGCAAGCTTCTTAATTAATTCTGACTACTGACTTCTGTATTCTGTATTCCACTGAAACAAAAACACTACTGGAAATAACCCATAGATTTAGTGTAAAATAGCGACAAAATCGTAACAGGCCAGATCACTGACAATCCTGATTCTTAATTTCACTATAAATTATAACTCACTTGCAGAAGGCGGTGAAACCGGTCATGAAAAAGTTTTGTCTTCTTATTCTTGCAATTACCTTTCTCTTCCCTGCCGTCTCCTACAGTGCAGAACCAATCAAAATAGGGGTTTCCCTTGGCCTTACCGGAAAATACACTGAACTTGGCAAGATGCAGGAACGCGGTTACAGGCTCTGGGAAAGTGAGGTAAACAACCAGAGAAAGCTGCTGGGCAGGGAAGTCCGGATGATCATAAAGGATGACCAAAGCAATCCGGAAAAAGCCGCTGAACTTTACAAAGAAATGTTAGTGGACGAAAAGGTGGATCTGATCTTCGGTCCATACTCAAGTGGAATTACAAATGCCATCCTGCCAGTTACGTCAGAGTTCGGCTATCCGGTTCTGGCCAACGGGGCTTCCTCGGACAAGCTCTGGCAGCAAGGATACGACCACATCTTCGGTTTGTACATACCGGCGGGTAAATATACCGTGGGTTTTCTGGAGATGCTCAGGACCAGCGGGATGACCGATATAGCAATTGTCTCTGCCGACGATCCGTTTTCAGTTACGATGTCTGAAGGAACCCGTAAATGGGCCGAACGATTCGGACTGAATGTTGTTTATTTCAGGAGGTTCAAAAAAGGCACTTCCAACCTGGATGATATAGCTGAAGAGGCAAAAAGGTCCGGCGCTTCCGCATTGATTGTGTGCGGGCACTTCAACGAATCTGTTGATGCAAAAAGATCTCTTTCCAACATTCGTTGGCAGCCCACCGCTTACTATGCATCGGTAGGACCTGTACTTCAGAAGTATTCCGATGTTCTTGGCAAGTACGCGGAGAACTCTTTTTCCTCATCCCAATGGGAATACCACCCGAAATTGTCTTACCCGGGCTCGAGGGAGTTTTTTTTAACATTTACTGAAACCTACGGCATAAAACCCTCGTACCACGCAGCCTCGGCGTTCGCCGGTGGCACTGTACTTGAGGCAGCTGTCAACAAGGTTGGCAGCCTCGATCGGAAAAAAATAAGGGAGATGCTCTCCACAATGGATGTAATGAGCATCCTGGGCCGATACGGCGTGGACAGGACAGGGATGCAGATCAGACAGTTTCCGGTGATCATCCAGTGGCAGAACAGCAAAAAGGAGATCGTCTGGCCGAAGGAACTCAGGACCGCAATTCCGGTATTCGAGTAATCTTGTTATGAGAACCAAAGGAAAATTCACCGACAGGCTTGCTTTCAGAATAATCGTTCCCGTATTTTTTCTCGTCATAATCCTGGGAACTGTGCTCTACCTTTTCGTTCTCCGTTCAATCACTGAATTTCAGGAAAATATAATCACCAGGGATATGGACTGGACGTCCAAGAGCATCTTCAACATTCTCGACGGTAATATTTACAAACTGATGATAACAGGCTCCCTGGGAAATGAAGTTCTGGAACATATCCAGAAAGGTAAAGCCATAGGTGAGATCGAAGACTTTATCAGGCAGAGGGAGCTGGATGCCATCGTTTTATCAGAGACAGAGAAAAGGGTAATCTTCTCCAGTGGTTTCCCGGATGCCTACATTGCCCGGATTGAAAAAAACTATATTGAAAACATATTCTTCAGTACTGCATATGGCGGTACAGAGTATATCGGTTACCATCTTGATTTCGATCCCTGGCAGTGGCACATCGTTCTCCTCAAGGATAAAGCGGGATATTCATCCCTGACGCTCCAGGTCCGCAACGCCAACGTGGCTACCGCAGTCATTCTTCTTCTGTCTGCCTTACTCCTTTCCATTTACCTCAGGAGCTATATCAAAAAACCTGTTGAAGAGATAATTGAACCACTCACAAAGGGCAGAACACCGGAATACCGGGGTATCCACGAATTCGAGTTCATCAGCGACAACATAAGATCGATGATGAACTCACTGCAAGAAAACGAAAGACGCTATCGCCTGCTTGCTGATAACGTCACCGACGTAATATGGACCCTTGATATGGACCTGAACCGGACATATCTGAGCCCTTCTGTTATCAGGTTAAGGGGATATTCTGTGGAAGAACTCCTCGAGATGCCTTTATCAGAATCCATGACTGAAGAGTCCTTCAATAATGTAAGAAGAGTACTCATGCAGGAACTGGCCCTGGAAGGTAAACCCGGACAAGATCCCTTCAGGTCGCGAACCCTGGAGCTTGAGTTACTGTGCAAGGATGGTCCTAATATATGGGGAGAGGTCATGACCTCATTTCTGCGTGACGAAAGCGGCATGGCGATCGGTATCCTTGGAGTCACCAGGGACATTACAGAGCGGGTGAAAACTAGGGAAGCGCTTCGAGACTCCGAGGAGCGGTACAGGCAGATGTTCGAGCGTAATCCCCTTCCAATGATGATAATTGACACCGAAAGTCTCGAGTTTCTCAATGTAAATGCTGCCGCCATGGAACAGTATGGATATTCCCGCGAAGAATTTCTCAATATGACCATAAAAGATATCAGGCCAACGGAAGACGTGGAGGCCGTGGTCGAGTACGTTTCCAGGCTCGAACCCGGAATAGACCATCAGGGTATCTGGAGACACAAAAAGAAGGATGGAGACGTCATTTACGTTGACATCACCTCCCACGACATGGTCTACGGCGGACTGAGGGCCAGGGTCGGACTGTGCAACGATGTCACCGAACAGTTAACTGCCCAGAGGGCTCTGAGTGAAAGCGAGGAGAGGTACCGGACCCTGGTCGAAAAGGGGATGGTGGGTGTGTACCTGATACAGGACGGTCTGTTCGTATACGTAAACGACAAGCTGGCGGAGATCTTCGGTTACACCTCTGACGAGTTGGTGGAGAAGAAGGGGCCAGAGAACCTGGTCCTTACGGAAGACTGGCCGATTGTGAAGGAAAATATAAGGCTCCGGATCGATGGGGAAATGGACTCAGTGAACTATGATTTCAGAGGAATAATGAAGGACGGCACCGCGATCCAGGTAGAGGTCCACGGAAGCGCCATCGAGTACCAGGGAAAACTGGCAGTGCTTGGCACTCTCCTGGACATTACCGAGCGGATGAGATCTGAAAAAGCCCTACGCGAAAGCGAGGAGCGATTCAGGACCGCTTTTCGAACGAGCCCTGATGCAATGTGTATAAACACCTTTGAAAACGGTGAATTCATAGATATCAACGACGGCTTTCTAAATATTACCGGATACACGAGGGATGAGGTTATTGGTAAAACAATTTTCGATCTGGATATATGGCAGGACGACAAGGCCCGCCAGCTTCTGGCTGACGGGATGCAAGCTGCCGGTCAGGTTTCAAGCATGAAGACAGGCTTTCGTCTCAAGGACGGAAGTATTATACCCTGCCTCTATTCCGCCAAAAGTTTCTCGCTGGAAGATGAAACTTACGTCCTCTCCATCGTAAGCGATATTACCGAACTGAAAGCAGCAGAAGACAAGATCAAGGCCTCCCTGGCAGAAAAGGAAATACTCCTCAAAGAGATACATCACCGTGTCAAGAACAACCTTCAGGTAATATCGGGGCTTTTGAACCTGCAGTCCCACTATATTAATGAAGAGGGGGCAAGGGAGATCTACCGGGAAAGCCAGAACAGGATAATTACCATGGCCTTGATCCACGAGGAACTCTATCAGAGAGAGGATCTTTCCAGTATCGACTTTGCCGAGTTCCTGCAAAGCCTTTCTAATAACCTGTTGACCTCATACGGCATAGACCGGCGCCGAATTTCTTTTGAACTGGACGTCAAGGAAGCGGAGTTAATTATCGACACCGCCATCCCCTGCGGACTGATTATCAACGAGCTTCTTTCAAACTCACTCAAGCACGCTTTTCCTGGTAACAAAAAGGGTAAAATACGTGTGGAGCTGCATTCAACAGGAAACAAGGGATACAGCCTGAAGGTTTCGGATAACGGAACAGGATTTCCCAGAGGTGTGAACTTCAGGCAAACAAAATCACTGGGCCTTCAGCTTGTTACCGTACTTGTTGATCAGCTTGGAGGCACTATCAAAATGGTCAAGAGAAAGGGTACAACTTTCAGTATCACTTTTCAGGAGTATAGAGAGGCGGGGACGGAATTGCACTGAGGTGGAAGGACCGTGTCCAAGGTCCAATGTCCAACGTGGTTTATAAATACTTCAATTTCTAATACTCTACTCTTGCACTCCTATTCATTGTTACTTCTGCCTCATGCCTGGCCCAGGTCTCTGTGGTAAAAAACACTCAGTCTCGACGCCAGTAAGGTCGCGATCCCTCCATTGATGATCCCTGTCACAAGAGCAATGGACCCCAGGAAAGGGAGCAGCCGGAACAGGTCCGCAGACTGCACATAGAGTGCCGAAGCTACCGCAAGCTGGGCGCTGATATGGGCGAAGGCGCCTCCGATACTTATCCCGTAGAGGCTGAACCTTCTGCCACAGAGGGCCAGAGGGATCATCACCATCAGGCTTGCCGCTCCCCCGGTCAATGACATCACGGCTGTGGGAGAAAATACTCCGCCCCAGATAAATGAAACAAGGGCAACTCGACCGAAAGTCACCCACGCCCCGTCTCTTAAGCCCAGAACAGCAAATGCGGTCAACGTCATAACATTTCCCAGTCCGAGACGGATCATGGGCACGGGGCTGGGCAGGGCTCTTTCAAGGCTTGAGAGCACAAAAGCCGCAGCTATCAGGAGGGCTAAATATGCAACTCTACCTGGAGACCGCATCCAGCTCTCCTTCTCCTCCAGTAACCTTTACGGATATCCTGTTGGGCAGACACAGGATGGTCTCTCCGGCATTCTTGATCGGTCCCATGGCCTCGCAGATCTTCAGCGGGCATGGAGCGCTCTCCATCCTGGCTTGACCATCCTCGATGATTATCTTTGCAGCCCCCAAAGGGCCTTTCACAATATGAGTAGCATCTTTCTTCAGGGAAATGACCGATGACCCATCCACCGTGCGAACCTCAATATAACTGCCCGCCTTCAGGGAGTCGCCTGACGCACCGATCAAAATGCGCGGGGCCGTAAACGTCAGAAGAAGAAGGAAAATGAGGAGACAAGTATCCCAGATCGTAGGGCGCTGAAGGAAAGATGATGCTCCAGAGGTCGTGAAATGATCTTTACCTTCTCTCAAAACCCACCTCACTGCCTACGCCGTCAGTGGTCAGTACCTCACCGGTTTCAAGAACCAGAATTGCATGGACTCCATCCCTGCCTTTGAGCAGTTCCAGGCCCTTTTCCGGCCCCATGACGAATATAGCGGTGGACAGGGCATCAGCCAGAAGACAATCGAAAGCAACTATCGTAACGCTCCTCAGTCCCGATCTGGCAGGGTATCCGGTCCCCGGGTCGAGGATGTGATGATACCGTTTTCCACCTGTCTCAAAGTATCTTTCGTAATCCCCCGAAGTGGCAACAGCTCCATTTGCAATCTCAAGGACGCCAGCCAGTTCCTGATAATCATCGGGAGCCTGAACACCTATCCGCCACCTCTTTCCCCCAGGCTTCTTCCCAAAAGCCTTCAGGTCCCCGCCAGCGTTTACAATACCTGCCGAAGCGCCCTGTTCCTTCAGGACCTTCACCGCCTCATCAACCGCGTATCCTTTGGCAACACCCCCCAGATCCAGCCAGACAGGACTGCCGGCTTTTATGATGCTGCCGGCCAAAGTGACCTTTTCGAAGCCCACCGTCTTCAGAGAGTTTCTCAACTCCTGTTCAAGGGGCAGGCGGGGCGTATCCATGTCAAAACCCCACAGACTGACTACCTTACCCATGGTTGGATCAAAAGCTCCCGAACTTTCCCTGGCGATCATCATGGCGAAGGCAAAAACTGCCCGTAGATCCCCGGAAAGAGTCACACGCTCTCCCCTCCTCAAAGCAGCAAGAACTGAGTCCTCTTTTCGGTGGTCCGTGGCAGCCTCGATCGCCTCCATCCTGTCGTAAGCCTCTGCTACAGCTGTTCTAACTACGCCGGTATCAGGGTATGCCGCTATCTCCACTAGAGTACCCATCAGGAACCTTGATTCACGATAGGGTTTATCCTGGCTACAGCCGCTTGCGAGCAGGAATGATAGTGCTGTAACCAGTAGTACGAGGCTTTTCGTCAGTGGGTATTTGCTTGGAATATTCAAGGTATTTTCGAGATTTGCATTGGAATTGCTTGTAGTTGATTTTCTAGAAACCAGCCCTCGGCAAGCTCGGTCCCTGCCAGCCAAGTCGTAGCCTTGGCGAAGACTGGAGCCAGTCGAAGGGAAACTAGAAAAGAGGGTTCATCTCCCAATTAGTTGGTGAGATTTTTATTTATATGGCCGGGTTTTTGGTGTAATCACTCGGCTGCGCGTGGGGCTAGCTTCGCTTCGTGATTCACCAAAACCCCGACTTAATATAATTTATCGATCCAGGGTTCCGGTAAAAGGCCCTGAAGCGAAGCTAAAGGGGGGTTGCGAAGGCGAAGGGGCTTTTACCGGAACCCTTCTATCGTATATTAACCACCAACTAATTTGGAGATGATTCGAAAAGAGAAACTATTAAAAAGGACCTCACCGGGTTAGAAGCGGGAAAGATCGATCACTTTCTGCTTAATTTCTCTTCCTCTTCCTGAATAGTTTTACAGTGAATGCAAAGTGTAGCTACAGGTCTGGCTTCCAGCCTTTTTAACTCTATATTCTCTCCACAGTGGTCACACAGGCCGAATGACTTATCTTCGATCCTCTCAAGTGCCATATCGATCTTGCTTATGAGTCTCCTCTCCCTGTCCCTTATACGGAGGAGAAAATTGCGGTCTGTCTCCATGGATGCCCTGTCAGTGGGATCTGCAAATAGAGTTTTCTCCTCGTGCATCCCGTCAACAGTCCTGCCCGCCTCGTGAACGAGCTCTTCCTTCCAGGCCTTGAGTTTTCGTTCGAAGTGTTTTTGCTGTTTCTTATTCATCTTCAATTACCCTGTCTGCTGAAAATAAAAGATAGATACTGTATTTGAAACGCCGTGTCCAGATAAAATTGACACCCAAAATTTGCGATTGGTACAAGACAGCCATTAGTCGGTGTATCGAAATATCCCTTTTCCCGATTCCGGGGTTATGTTGATCGGACCTCCTGAATTAATTACAGCAGTTCGGCATTTTCTTTCCCTGACAGGGGGACCACCCAAAACCATACACCGATTTCAGGTTACATGTACTTGACAGCAACAGGGTGGAAGATATAACAACAGCTAAATGGAAAAAAGGCTACTAGTATGTCATCCTGATATGGGGATCAATCTGAACCCGGGTCTG
>Ga0255052_10002095_pt1 | contig 14570 bp, 11 predicted proteins | sample JV7_2_21_MG_FD_188632 | JGI IMG/M metagenome (GOLD analysis project Ga0255052, IMG submission 188632) | Seawater microbial communities from Jervis Inlet, British Columbia, Canada - JV7_2_21 | ecosystem: Environmental > Aquatic > Marine > Inlet | place: Canada: British Columbia | collected...
CGAGAGAAGACGTACTCCGACTGAGGGCGTTGGTAGTCAAAGGCGCTCTGGGTGACGATTACGAGAACGCGGTCGCGGTGCTCGAACGGACCGTGCTGCCCTGTTTCGAATTTGCCACCAGATTGAGAGCGAGATACGATCCTGAGTATTGTGACGGCAGTCTGGACTATGTCTGCGAGGACACCGACACCGACGTAAATAACAACATCGTCAGCGATCTTCAGGCATATGGCTATCGCCAAAGGGACATCGAGCGAGCACAGGCGTATGCGACGAATGCGAAGAACGAAATATCACTATTCCTGGATTATCTCAAGGCTGGCGGACACAAAGACCTGTTTGATGACAAGCTGGCACTAAGAGCGGTAAAGATAGCGTTCCACATCGACAAGAATGGACTCAAGAAGCAGTTCCAGGAGAGCGGCCCGTCCGCCAGTCAGGCAGAGATCAACGCTGAAATCGACAAAGCGGCCTGCCAAAAAGAAATCTACTCAGCCAGATTGACCTGCTTGAGACTGCATCATCAATTGACCATGTTGCAAATAGACGGATACAAAGACCTGGCGAAAGAACTTGCTTATTGCGACTGAAGTCAAGAGTGCGAAGGTGGGGCAAGCTCCGCTCTACCTGCTGCTGCTCTGCGGTGCCTTTTGCTAGTGTAGGCTTCAGATGCGTTTACTGCTTATAGAAGATTGTCGACCACTACGACAATCCATAACAAAGGGATTGTGGGAGGCGAAATGGGGAGCTGGCAGTGTGTCAGGCTGCCAGCCTTTGAATCACTTAACATCTTGTCTTTTCTTGGGTTGGGCTACTGTGTGAGGGCCGCGATTTCTTCTGCACCGAGTGCCGTGTCGTAAATGCGAACGTCGTCAATCAGGCCCCAGAAGAAGGTGCTGCTCTCCGGAGTGCTTCCGGCACCGATGTACAGGCCTCCGGTTGCGGACTCCAGCCCAGTGGCTACGTCACGGGCAACCTCAATACCATCCACATAGAGAATCCTGCTGCTTCCGTCTGTGACAAAACCTATTTGATGCCAATCCCCATCGATAACGATGGCCGCCGAAATCAACGGAGGTCCCGGTGGGCTGGCGTTGCGGCCAAGCATCTCCGGCTTCCTGAGATCTGTTGCGAGTGCTCCATCAACGATGTCGGCCCGCAGCCAATTCGCACCGCCTTCCTGGGAGAGAATTACCTGACCGGGCGAGCCGCCACTGACCCATGCAAAAACACTGAACGGACCAAGTGCCGGGTCCAATGCGAAGGATGTGCTCACGAAATCGTCAATCCCATCGAAGTGAAGCGCACCGTCTTTCATGCCGTTGGCCGGCTGCCACTGCGGGTCGCCGTTAAGGGTGCCGTCGTGGCCCAAGGTGTCATAGGCGATGCTGCTGTCTGTCTCATCGAGCTTCCAGTATGCGATCAATTCGGCCGGCGGAATCTGCCGGAACAAATGGTCGGCGACAACGACCAGATCCTGAACATCTATGATCCCGTCGCCGAATGGTGGCGGAGCAATGTCGTAAGCTGGCTCGTCAACGTGCCAGTAGTCGATCAGGGCCGCGACATCCGCGACATCGACCTTTGCGTCCCCACTGAAGTCAACGGCGTTAGCTGTGACAACAGAACCGAGTGCATCCGCAAAACGAATGCCAAGCTCCATCTGTCCGGCAGCGCTCACGTGAAGATTATCCGAATTCATCGGCAGGTCATCCGCCGGCACCAGTCGAGCACCGTCGGTCGCGGAGAGATGGCCTGAATCCTCATCTACATCCCACTGCCCCTGACGGACCTGGTCGCGATAGTTATATGCCGACAAAGGTACAGGCAATACCTGCCCATACACAAAGGGCATACTCGGAGCGTCGAATTGTGCCCGAACACGTCTGATGAAATGTGAAAGGTTCCGATCATAGGCCGGTCCGAATGAACTGTCCCTTGCATCCCTCTCACCCTGTTGCCAGAGCATGCCCCTTATAGCGGGTTCATACCCCTGAGCAATCAGGGAACTGATACCGGCGTTTACGGTTTCGACGAACGTCGCATACTGCGGGCCAAAATGATCTGCGTCGCCGGTACTGACCCCCGGATTCCAATCGGCTCCAATGTTGGTTCCACCGACGGCGTGCTTGATGATCGCAATTTGACGATCCGGGTGAAGCTCTGTCATTCTGTTGCCGAAGCCGATTTCGGGGCCGAAGTAGCCCGCAGAGTTCGAGGCCGGCCTCATGGTTGTCCACTGGCGAGCCATCTGTCCGCTATTCATGCTGGCCGAGTGGTAGAGCATTATGTTCGCGTTTTGCAGCGCCGAAGGATCCGGCACCTCGGATACTACACCTCTGCCGGCAGCGTTTGATTGTCCGCCGAGCAAGAAGACATCCACATTGATCCCAGCGGCCTGGGCAAGTGCCGCCGGCAATAGAATAGACAGCAATAGTAGTTGAATCAGTTTCTTCATCGTTCTACTCTCCGAAATCTTGCCGTGTGACGATATGTCATTGCGCAATTACCTTTGCCGACTTGTTAAAGGCTCACGTAGAGTCAATCAAGCTTCCGACAAACCTCTACCAGTTCGCCTAAGTGATCAAGTGATTTCTTGCTCATAAAATCAACCTCCTCTCCTTCGCTTATCGGGTTCTTCCGTTCAATACCTCTTAACAAGGTACTACAATTTGAAGTAGATGCCAACAGAAGAATGCGAGTTTCTTGAAGACAAGAATTCGTCACCCTCATTCCTGAGTTAAAAACACAGAAAAAAAGGCAGGTTCGGAAACGTTGACAATTTCGCGGAACGAGGGACTTTTCAACGTCATATCACCGCGGCGACAAACAACAGCAAAGCGCCAACAACGGCGCCGGCGAACGTGATTGCCGACCATTTTGCGTATCTGGCGTAGCCCGGCTGCTGGTCTTCGAATTCGTGGTAGTAGTCGTCCAACTCCGAGTCGTCCGGGCGCAGGCGGAGCTTCACGTAGAAATGCGCCGCGATGGATATCAGAAAAAGCGGGCCGGCAATGATGTACAGGGCTGTGTCCATCGGTTTTCCCAGCGCCATCAGCCTTGTGCCGATTCCGTAGGTCCGGGCTTTTGACGCAGATTGATCTTTCGGCAGATTATTCGCCTGTCTCCGAGCAGGGCCCCGCCCGCGAGCAACTGAAAACGATACTCTCCCGGGTGCGGGAAGACGACGCCCTGGAGGTTCACCGCTAAAGTGACGATTCGTTTGACGTCTTCGAACTTGACCGTCCCTTCGCGCTCGAAAATAACTTTCTCCCCTTCCTGGGTATCGACGAGTCTCACTTTGGTCTTCGTCGTGCCGTGCCCGTTCGTAAGCTCACAGAAAAATACGATCTGAGCATGTCTCGCCGGATATTTGTGAGCATCTATAGTCTGAACGATGTCAATGACGCTCGGCATCCCGGAGACCTTGTCGAAGATGACCCTACCACAGGTAATTGCTGATAATAAAATAGGCTGTATATCTGTCATTTTGTCAATCCTGCTCGTGCAATCTTTTGGGATGAGTCTAACCGAGAAGTCTGCTCCGATCAAAGATTTTCCGTTTTATCTTGTGCTTCAGATGGAAATGAACATTTCATGAGTTGAATAAACTGCTTTCGGCGAGGCCTTTTTGGACAGAGCCTGCCTTGAGCGAAGCCGAATGGGATAACAGGATTGACAAGCTAGTTTCTATTTATCCTGCATTATCCTGTAGATCTTCTCTATAAATCCATGGCCCAGTGTATTGGCGTTTGTTCGTTTATCAATTCAGTACGCCGTTTGAAAAGCAGACCCTGACTGAGCGAACACATCCGCGGCAGCGGATGTCAGGCGAGAGCCTGCACAAGCCCAATACGGTCTCGATAAGTATATGTAACGAACATTCCGGCGACAGCATCTGTGTGCATCTGTATCCATCTGCGGCAAACAAACAGAAACTGTTTCACACGTAATGCATTTTTAAGTAATTCATGGTTGAGGGCATTCTCGTAGATCTTCTAGAAATCCATGGCCCAGTGTATTGGCGATAGCTACAGCGCCAGCCACCTCTGCGTCTTGAGTGAGCGCAGCGAACGGGTGTGAGATAAAAAATTGGCTGCGGCCGCAGACAGCGCCATGTTGATCGGTGTCCAATACAAATAGTCCCATATTGATGCTACTGCTATAATGGAAAAGCGGGGGCCCAAGAAAAACTCCGGATTCAGCCGTTTTTGTTCGGTTTTTGTTTGGGTAATTCGAGACCCTTTGCCGATAGTAACATTTGCTGTCGGATGTTCTTGAAAATGAATTAACCGCCTTCGGCGGAACTTTTTGCCACAGAGAGCACAGCCCGGCCTTCGGCCGGAACCAAAAGAATAGAAAGCCACAGAGAGCACCGAGGCCACAGAGAAGAGAAGAGGCATATAAACCAATATAATTAAACAAGATACGATAAGCATCATAGATTATCTGGAAAGAATTTCCAGTTGTTGGGAGTTTGCAATACAGAGGACACAGAGATTTATATATTTCTTTTCTTCTTTCCTCTGTGGTCTCTGTGAACTCTGTGGCTAATACAAATGCCTATACTTTCAAGTTGAAAGTCGCAAAGCCCAATGAAGATGATGCCTGATAAGAATCGACAAGTTGAACCGCTCTGCAAGTTCGGACCGGGGGGCGATTTCGTCACCGCCTGGCAGCCGCAGCGGGCGGGAGTTTTCGAGACGTCGAGCCGTCTTGTGAGGCTGTTGAGTTCGGCGGTTGAGGTGGTCGCCGTCATACTTGGCTTCAAGCGCGCCGGCCCTTATGTGTCCTTGAGAGGCGACTCTTGTCGCGACGAACTTATTGTTCTTGACAGGGAGAAAGTGATAAATGCGGCACAGATCAGCAGAACCGGCGATACGGCTTACCCCCCGGCAACTACAGTTGCTGACAATGGTGGCACGCTTTCAGCAGAACCGATGCTATTCCCCGACCTTGGCGGAGATGGCGTCGGAGTTAAACATAAGCCGAAGCACGGTATACGAACATATCGCCGAGTTGCGAAAAAAAGGTCTGCTCTCAGATTCGCCGAACAAGGCTCGCTCTTTGAAGGTCAGTTCCAAAGCGCAAAAACTGCTTAGCAGCCTTGCCGATGAGGACTTGCATCCTCATCCCACTGAGCCGGCGACAATACCGCTATCCGGCATGGTGGCGGCGGGTATGCCCGTAGAAGCAGTCGAGAACGCCGAGTCTCTGTCGCTGAGTTCCTGTTTCGGCACCGGCGACGACATGTTCGCGCTTGAAGTGAAAGGCGACAGCATGATCGGCGAGGACATCCAAGAGGGCGACTACGTAGTCTGCCGTCGACGAAACGCCGCACACGACGGCCAGTTGGTCGTCGCTATCGTCGATGAAGAGAATGCAACGCTCAAGAGATTCTACAAAGAGAAAAGCCGCGCCCGACTGCAACCGGCCAACGACGACTACGAGCCGATCTATTCGTACAACTGCCGAATCGAAGCCGTCGTCATCGGGCTGGTCAGAAAACTCTGAGCTGAGTGAACCTCCTTAGACTACTCTGTCGCCCCCTGCTTGCACAGCGGCTCAACGATTTCGGAGCGGCGTTCGACTGCCTTGCAAATCAGCATGGCCCAACGCCGCCCGATCGTCCTGGTCTTTGATATCTGATCCGGCTCCATTGGTAATGTGGAGCAACCATCGATAATGCCAAACAACCTCTCTGAGTCTATTGGGCACTTCCCGGAGGCTTCACTCTATGACTTCATACGTCGTCTCGACGCTGAGGGTGCCTTCGGCAACGGTGCTGTTATCGACTTTCCAACTTATCTCCCACGGGCTGCCGACCGGAAAGGTTACGTGGTCGAAGTTTCCGGGGCGCTTTGTCTGCGTTATCCCGTGACCAATCGCCAGACAGTAGTAGTAGTCGGGACTGTGTTCGTCGTCGTTGCATATTAAGTCGGTTGAACCCTTATGGTCCTCATGAGCGCAGTAGTAATACTTCAGCGCATTTAGCATGCGGCCAGCGCGGACCACGTACAAGGAGGGCTGTCGGTGGGAAGCTCTATCCGGATTTGATATGAACACGGGGCCCTGGGTAGCTTTGTCGTGTGGGTACACATAGCTAAGTAGTGAGGAATCGACGAATCTAACCTGGACCCCCGCCGGATCGCCTTGGCCATAGGGCTCAATCTTGATCGCTCCCGTGACCTCAACCGAAGTTGGCACTGGCGGCCGCACCGGTTTTTTGGCATGGCCGGAAACCGCAAGCGTTCCCAGAATTGCAAAAGCAGGAAGGATGATCGGTAGGGTTCTTCTTAGCTTTTTCATGACAGGTTTCTCCTTAACAGTTGTTGTTAGATTTGCCTTTTCGGCTGGAACACAGGCCACAGAACAAGCATGGGAATCGGTGCTGCCCCACACATAAACCGACATTTCCGGTATGAGTTCATGAATGGCACTCCTATATGGTACTCTACCAGCCTACCTATTTCGGGTCCATGGCGTACATTTATTCCTATGATGAATTGCGTTTCCTCCCTCAGAAAGACCTCATAGCACACTACTCTCTAGCTCCGTGCTTGAGGAGGAGTTTTACGATTTCTTCGTGCCCGAGATGCTTTGCCGATGCCAAAGCTGTCCGCTCCTTGTTATCTTTTGCGTTCATATCGGCGCCTTTGGCAATCAGAAGTTCTACTACATCCTTGTGGCCACCTAAGCACGCTGAGTTCAGCGGTGTATCCCCGTTGTCGGCTCTGCTGTTGATATCCGCGCCTTTGGCAATTAGGAGTTCCGCCACATCCTTGCGGCCCCAGATAGCTGCAATATCCAGCGGCGTCCTGCCGCTCATCGGGCCGCCAGTAGTTTTTGTATTCACATTGGAGCCTTTAGCGATAAGCAGTTCTGCCACATCCTCTTGGCCGCGTGCGCACGCTGTGTGCAGCGGTGTCACACCTCTGTTGTTTTTTGCGTTGACATCTGCACCTTTGGAAATGAGGAGTTCCACCATATCCCTTTTGCCGCGGGAGCTTATAACAACAAAGTACAGTGGTGTTTTGTCTTCGCTGTCTTTGGCATTAACATCCGCACCTTTGGCGAGAAGGAATTTGGCAACATCGTTATTGCCTGCGAGGACGGCCCCGAAAAGAGGCGTCTGGCCGCGTTTATCCCTCGCATCAATATCGGTACCCTCTTTAATAGAACTTTTCACCTTTGCCAAATCTCCCGCGCGTGCAGCTAAATGGATGCCAGATTCAGGAGTAGCGCCTTTAGCGGTGAGTAACTCGACAATGTCTTTACGGCCCTCGATAGCCGCCCAGTAGTATGGTGTGAGACCATCCTTGTCCTCGGCGTTGACATCGGCTCCTTCATTAATTAGCAATTCCACAATGTCCTTGTAATCCAGCCAGATCGCCCAGTTAAGCGGCATGAAACCGTCAGTGTCCTTTTCGTTGACATTTGCTCCCTTGCTAATGAGCAGCTTGATAGCATCTTTGCCTTCATCGCCTTCATCCCATATCGCATAGTAGAGCAAGGTATAACCCTTCTTATCCTTCGCATTGATATCGGTACCCTTATCCAGCAGCAGGTCCGCTATATCCTCATAGTTGTGCAAAGCTGCATAGTACAGAGGCGCCAGACCAAAGGTGTCTCTTGCATCGACATTGGCGCCTTTGTTGATGAGAAACTCCACAATGTCTTTCTTTCCTGAATTGGTTGCAGCATGCAAAGCTGTGGTGTTGTACTCTCCTGGTGTATTTACGTTTATACCTCTTTTCAGCAGCCTTTCTAATTTCTCCATGTCTCCCATGTAAGCAGCAAGATGCAGAGCAGGAAGTTCAGCCCCTCTTGCCACCAGAAGTTCAACCACTTCTTTGCGATCCGCTGCTGAGCTTCTCATAGCCAGAAACCAAGGTCTTCTGCCACTTTTGTCCTGTGCATTAATATCAGCACCTTCGCTGATCAACAGTTCGACGGTCTGCTTGTCCCCAAGCATGGCTGCGTAGTGCAGAGGTTTTGCCCAATTCCTATCCATGGCATTAGCGTATGCCCCCTGGCTGATGAGTGACTTGACCACTTCTGCGTGGCCTTTCTCGGACGCACTATGTAATGCCGTCCTACCGTTCTCGTCTTTTTCGTTGACGTCCGCACCGCTTGAAATGAGCAGCTTGACCTGCTCAATGTCGCCGTCAGCGGCAGCTTGGTGCAGTGACTTGGTAGATTCTTCTTGATTCTGACCGCTGATAGGCGTGCTTTCCTCGCTTGGCTCCTGAGCTCTGGCCATAGGAAGCAGTGTGATCGCGATGACGAGGAGTACGGCTATGCCGAGGACGCCGAGCTTTGAGCTTTTTGGCATTGGTCGTGTTAGCATGTGTCTGATCCTCCACTGTAAGGCTTTTCTTGATTCCGCTACGCCGACGAGGCGCAGTCCCAAGTCGGCTCGCCAGAACGCCATCTCGCCAATGTCGATGAGAGTGTTGCTGTAGTTTTCGGCCTGGCCCCCAAGAGTTACCATGACGGTCTCATCAACGGCTTCCTCACAGACCCTGCGAATGACGGAGTTGGCAAACCACACGAATGGATTGTAGAAGTAAACGATCTGCAGGAACGTCTGGATGGAATTGATCCATAGGTCGCCCCTCTTAATGTGGGCCAGTTCGTGAATCAGAATCGCTCTTAGTCCCTCAGGCGAAAGCCTGTCAACAAGAGCGGCGGGAATTACGATAGTTGGCCTAAAGAATCCGCAAACTGCCGGGCTTGGGATAGCATCTGATATTCTTAACCTTGTTATCGAGCGAACGCCGATTTGTCGGCGACACTGTTCGAGCAGCTCCGCAAATTCCTCCTTTGCCGGATTGCTCGCGGCTATCAGGGCCCTCACAAATCTGGCGCGCTGAATAAGCAGGGCCAGGAACGCCAACACACCCACAAGCCAAAGGATGAACAGAATCGCCTGCCACGTCAGAGCAGTCAGAGGCGGATGGGTCGCCGCAACCAAATGACCGCTCTCGGCATGGTCATCAGATGGCCCGCCACGAAATACTTCATCAAATGCACCTGGGCGCTCAAGTCCGGGGCCATCGAGGGGTCTGCTTGAAACGTTCAAGGCCGAAGGTAGATGGCCTGCGGCCCAGTATCCGACCCCCGTCGGCAGAGAAAGCGTAGGAGGCAGAACGAGTTTGACAAGCACCAGCAGCCATACGCAATAGCGAAAGACCGCGCGGACTCGCTTGCGCAAGAGCAAATCAACGGCATAGAGAACAATGACCAAAAGAGCGGATTGGACAAATACTCCGGCGGCGTGTTGGTAGAAAAGTTCGCCGACATTGTTCAAAGCTGTCAGAAGGTTGTTGATCGTGTGATTCATTTGTAAACCTCCCGCTAATATGAATATATTCTGTCAGTCTTTCCTTTTGGCGGTTTTGCTCACGAACGCACGAAGCTGGGCTGCCTCTTCTTTTGAAAGGCCCTCGTGCTCGATGAGGAACTTGAGCATAGGCGTGAGAGTCCCGCCGAAAGCTCGCGCAAGCATCTTGCGCAGCTCTCCCCGTCTGGCTTCGACCTCGGTAATGCAGGAACGAAAGAGTTGCAGGTTGCGGATTTTGTTGATTTCCAGAAAGCCCTTCTTGACCATCCGGTCCATTGTGAGTTTGACCGTCGCATAGGCCCAGTCCTTGCTCTTGGCCAGGGCCTCCTGGACCGTCCCGGCCGCGCAGGGCTCCTTGTCCCAGACGACGTTCATTATCGCCCATTCGGCCTCGGTGAGTTCCGCAACCAGCTTCTTGCGCCTGCCCTTCTTCTTTTTCTTTAATGCCGACATGTCCTAATCTCCTAATTTGATTAGAGTAGAATATATTTGATATAAATAAAAGATTCAAGTACAAAATAAAATATATTTTAAGAAACCTTGGCCGTCCCTGTTCTTGCCCTCAGAAATGCAGAAAAGAATACAAAGAAAATTGTAGTCGGGAGCCGAGCGAACCTGTTTTGTACGCTTATTTCCGCGTGAACTCGATGCACGAGACCGATCGATGCGGCAATGTTACTTTCAGCCTCTTGCCGTCGAAATATACGGGCCTTTCATTTGTCCTGCCAATCTGCCTGGGCTCGTTCGGCCCGGGTTCGTTATTGAGACGCCCTTCGAGAACGTGGTGCACAGCACTGCCCTCGACGCTGCCGAATGCAGAGACGTCTATCGTGACATCTCTCGATTTGTCGAAGCTGCGGTTGATGGCGTGGAAGTAGATGCGTTTTTCATCCGCCGTAGCCAGCGCGTCGATATAGGCGATCTTTCGCTTGGGCGAGATACCGCCCATTCGATAGGGCTGCTCGTATATCGGCACTTCTCGGCTGTCAAGGGCGAGTAGTCTGTCGCCGTGGTGATTCGAGTAGAACATGGTCATCTGGCCGGTCGGCATGTAGTGAGGTGGGATCTTGCCTTTGGCATCGGCCCAGATGGCGTGAATGCCCCAGGAGTTGCCGACGAGCATGGACTGGCAGCCTATTTCGATCACGTCCGCCGCCCGCATGAAGGCGTGAATATAACTGGCCGCACCAATGCCCTTGGCATAACTCGAATTCAACGCCGGCTCGGAACCGGCAAGCCTCCACCAGCCGTTCCAGTTCCATTCGGTGACGCCTACCTTGTAGCCGTTTCTTCGCGCCGCTTGTATGCCGGGGTGATTGAGAATAGAGAGGCCCTGAGCATCGAACCGCGTCACGGCCATCCATGCGTGCCAGATATCTTTGGCGGGAATCTTATCCCCCGGGACTTCCCGGCCGTTCTTTAGCACTTTCGTGATGCTCCACGGCGAATAGAAGTGCGTGGCAAAATGAGATATCTTGTCACCCAGTTGTTTGTGTACCTCCCCGACAACGCCCGACATGTTCCCGTCCTGGCCGTCGACAATAATTTCGATAGAAGGATCCACCGACCGCATCGCGTCGATATATGCCGCCACGCACTTGGCGTAAAACTGAGGCGCCGCAGCGCCTTGCATTTCCTTCAACTTCCTTACAAAGGCCCAGGTTTCATTGCCGATTTGAAAGTATTTGACCTTGTAAGGTTTAGCTCGACCATTCTTTGCCCGCAGGGCGGGCCAGTCATATATCCCTTTGGGCAGCTTCGCTCCAACCGGTGCATTGCAGTAGGCAACTAACGACGCTGTGTGAGCGGCGGCTTCTTCGAGAGTTTTTACCTCTAGCAGGGCATCCCGGAAATTCACTACGACTATTGCCTCTGCGCCGAGATGTTCGCAAAGCTCAAGGAACTCGTCATAGCCGAAGTTGTTTGTCACTTTGTGCCCTTTGTGGCCCGTACTGACGGGACGCTCGGCCGCCCGGCCCGGCACATTATCGACCATGTCGCGCCAATCCATGAAATCCACGTCGGTCCCGCCGGGGAATCTTATGATCGGTATTTCCATTTCCTCCAGCATCTTCAGCACGCCCCGCTGGAGTTTATGCGTGCCGGGGATCAATCCTCCCTCGACGCCGATCTCACCCCAGCTCGGCCTCTCCATGAACTGCCCGAACACACGCGGATCGATTCTGTGAATGACGTCCTTCTTGATGGTGAAGGAAGCGTCAACCGCAAGGGTCGCATGGGCTGCACAGAAAACAAGACATACGGCGGTCAACAGCATGGGCAATCCCGGCGCGCCGGGACCCATCCTAGAGTTGCGCTTTATCAACATGATACTCGCTCCAATTTCACAATTTTCGTTTTCTAAATTTTCAATTCTATATCCCCTGCAAGCTGTTTACTCTCAGCCCTTCTGTATCCGGTGATGGTAATGCTGCCGTCCGGGAGAGCTTCGGCAATCGCGTAGGAATTGCTCTCGGCGCCCGTACCTTCGACGAGGGCCTTCAGCGTATAATAGTGAATTCCCGCGATGTTGCTATAGCTTCCGGCATGATGGTGGCCCTGGAAGACGGCGAGGACTTTGCCGGAGGCTTGGAGAATCTGCCGAACCTGTGCTGCATTTTTTATATAGACCGAGCCGGTCCCGTCGAGCAGTTGGTGACTGAAAACGATAGCCGCACCTGGTGTCGCGGCGAGATCGTCCCTGAGCCAATCCATTTCTTCTGGAAGAATATTGGCGTCGGTCCAGTCGAAATTGCCGTGATCGTAGTCGGCGCTGTCAGTTCTGTAATTGGCATCGAGCACAATACAGTGCAGGCGGTTCACATCGAATGAGTAATAGCTTCTGTCGGAATCTATGCTCGTGTTTTCGGCGCGAGTGAGAAACTGCTTTTTCGAGATGCTGTCAAGATCGTGATTGCCCAGGACGTGATAGGTGGGACCGCGGAATTTCTGGAATACTTCTTCGATCGCCTCGAGATACGACAATGTTTTTTGCTCGACCGGCGGTCCGTCCTGGTCCTTGAAGTCACCGAGTTCGATGAGAAAGTCCACCTTCTCGGCGTTCATCAGCTCCACACACTCGGCCAATTTGTCCGGAGACTGTCGATAGAATCGCGTGCCCGCGGCGCCAGCGTCGGCGTAATGGCAATCCGTGACAATGCCGAAACGCGTCGTGCGCGACCCGGCATTCGAGCTGCTCCGCAGAGCGCAGGAAAGGGATGAAACGGCAAGTGAGGCTATGGACGATTTCAAGAATACCCTGCGAGTGATCATCCATTCCCGTCGACCCGATGCGGTCCGACAATTGCTGGTCTTCGAAGCATTCTTATTCATTGCCGCGTCTCCGTAAAAAGAATCCAAACCTACTGCTCCCATTCTAACGAGCTGGCTCGCTGAGGGAAGCAAATTGCTGCGTTCGCTGTGCTAATTTGGTATATTACTCAGGATCGAGGCTCAGCAATGTTGCCGGGCGCAGTTCATGCAGAGATAGTGCCTGTAAGGAGTGAACACCATGTTGGTTCGACGCTTAGTAGCTTTCCTTGTATCTTGTTCTGTACTCTCGATGTCTCTCGAGGCCGCTGTTGCCGGAGAGGTGGAAATGCTGAGGGTCCCGGTCACCAAAGGCCTGGCCTCGCATCCGGTCAACGGCGGTCGCTGCCTGATCTCGGACGGCGAATACCAGTACATCGCCTTCTATGACGGCGACCACCGGATGACCGTAGGCAAGCGAAGGCTCGGCGGGACAAAATGGGACTTCGCCAGGCTACCCGAACGGGTCGGATGGGACACGCACAACAAGATTGTGCTGTTCCAGGACCGAGAGGGACATCTCCACGTCACAGGCAATATGCACTGCGCGCCGCTGCGCTATTACCGAACCAAAAAAGCCGGCGACATACATACTTTCGAGGGTGTTCACACCTGGACCGGCGATTACGAGAACAGAGTCACGTATCCCACCGTGTTCAAACTTCGCGACGGCTCGATCTATTTGATGTACCGGCACGGGGGCAGCGGCAACGGGATGAGAATCCTGCTCGGTTACGACGAACAGACGCGGAAGTGGACGAAGACTGTTCCGGTCCTGACCAACGGTATGGATTGCGAACCTACCTGCAACGCCTATCCCATCGGTCTGTTGGAAGACAAGAACGGCACGTGGCACATCGCCTGGTGCTGGCGAGAAACTCCGGACGTCGTGACTAATTTCGATATTTGCTATGCAAAAAGCCTCGACCGCGGAGCTTCGTGGAAGGGCTGCGACGGGCGGGATCTGGAGCTGCCCATAACGCCGGCCACTGCGCACTTGGTCGAGTCCATCAAGCAGGATAGCGGACTGATGAACGGCGGAAGCTTTGCCGTGGACAGTCAGGGCAGGCCCTATGTCGGCTACACTCGCTTCGATCAAGGCGGTTACAACCAGCTTTTTGTCGCCACGCCAGTGGACGGTAAGTGGAAAGTGATCCAGTTGACCGATTGGAAGCATCGTTTCTACTTCCACGGCCGGGGCACGATTCCCGAACGTCCTCCCACGCCCGGGATCTCAATCACGGCGGATCAGAAGATCCTGATTTCCTACAGTAATCGCTACGCGGGGATTCCCAAGGGGCAGTTGGTCCTGACGAGAGAACAGTTGTTGACAGGCAAACAGGGTCAGTACACCACCGAGCGAGCGGTTGACAGTACTCCCAAAATTCCGAACATTCGAGCCGTGAACCGTGGACTGTTGCCAGCCGGTTTCACGCACTACATGCAGCAGCAAACGGACTCGCCCAACCGGGACCGCAAACCGGAGGATGCAGGGGAACCAACGATGATCTACGTGGTTGAAGTGAAGAACAATCGCTGATCGTTGCCTTAATCGAGAGTCAATCAATTGTCAGCGACGATTTCAATTCCGTTGAGCAGCGGTTCCGCCTGCGCTGCTCCGGCGGGCGTGAGAGTGACTCTCAGATCATCTTTTACGCCGATTCCCTTGAACTCTTTGACTACGGGGCGATTTGTGCCGCCGGCCTCTTTTGCGATATCGAATCCTTCAAGCACCCGTTTGCCCTGGAGTGAAACGTCAAAGATGCGTTGACCCGCCTCGCATTCGGCAATCTCCGCAAAATGCAGTCGCACAGTGTAAGGCCGAGCCTGCTCGAAAGCACCCTCGATCTCGTCTTCCGACCATGACGGAATTTTCTCGATATGTTTGTCAAAAGCCTGGACACTTGACGGATTG
>Ga0255052_10002097_pt1 | contig 14568 bp, 17 predicted proteins | sample JV7_2_21_MG_FD_188632 | JGI IMG/M metagenome (GOLD analysis project Ga0255052, IMG submission 188632) | Seawater microbial communities from Jervis Inlet, British Columbia, Canada - JV7_2_21 | ecosystem: Environmental > Aquatic > Marine > Inlet | place: Canada: British Columbia | collected...
TAATATTACCAACTTATGCAATTCTCCAATCTGATGCAGCTGCACCATTATTCCCGATTCCTACAATGAATTACACTGATGGTTTTCGCCCCGCCTATGTTTGGTATAGAACCCAGATGTTACCGGGTCAAGAGGCAGTATTCATTGTCAAATACCAACTTCCAGCTGCAATCCTGCAAGATCCATCTTCACAGATCAACTCGATTGTTTTAGGAATTCTGTTTCTAATTGTTGGGGCTGGTGCAGTACTCTTCATCGAACGAATTCCTATGATTTTCAACAAGCTAAAAACTAGAACTGTGATTTCACGAATCAGACTCTCAAAACAGGAAGAACAGGTCCTTAACTTCCTATCAAAGAAAGGCGGGTCGAGTCCTCAGAGAGAAATCTATGAAGACCTAGATATGTCGCAGTCATTGGCAAGCACAGTCCTAACCACCCTTGAGGAGAGAGGTTTAATCAAACGACTCAGGACTGGAAGAGAGAATATTGTGCATCTGATGGAACAGTAATCTATATCTTTGCCTCGATACCAAGTCGTTCCCAATTTGGAGCCGACTTTCGCTGCATGTACTGTAGATGAGTCGTGAGTCCGAACTCGTCGGGTTTATGGCCAAATGCAAGAGCAAGTAATTCAACTACATGCATGACATCAAAATGGTATTCTGCTTCGAAATATTTCTGAATCTCAACCTGCCCCATATCAAGCTGAAGTTCACAGAATGGACAAGGTGTGACAATGATATCAGCTCCTCCTGCATCAAGGAGACTATCGAATTTCTGCTTCGTGAACTCTAGAGCAAGCTTCACATCTGCAGTCCGGACAGCTCCTCCCGCTCCACAACAAATCAGCTCATCCTTATAGGGAACATATTCAGCACCGGATGTTTCACAAAGGTCTCTGAAAATGTGAGGACGGTCAGAATCATCTTTCTTCTTGATCTGCTTGGGGCGCATCCAATGGCATCCTGGGTGTAGGGCCATTCGGACATTGGTTAAAGGACGGGTTACGAGTTTACGAATCTTTTCAAGACCAACCTGGGAGTATAGTGCATCAACATAATGCCATACCTCTATTGTTCCCTTCCACTCACGATCTATCTCCGCAAGGTTCTCGTTCACAGCATCGCGAAGTTCATCATCATGTTTTAATTCGTGGTTAGCATCCCAAAGACTGGCGAAGCAACCGTTGCATCCTGTCGTAATCGGATGGCCTCCAGCCTCAGCAATTGTCAGATTTCGAGCGGCAATAGTTGCCCAGGTCACACGATCAAAGGAACCGAAGACTCCTGGTGCAGGACAACAGGTTGATCCCTCCATGTCGAGAAGATTCACTCCTAGGTCTTTGAAAACAATTTTTGCGGCACTCTCAATACTTGGGTATCTGTGAGGAATTATACAACCGAGAAAATGGTAGAATGACTGCTTTGCCATTATTACTCCTCCTTCTTCTCCTCTTTTTCTTCAACCAATTTATCAAATCCGGTTTTCTTCGCAATCTTTTGGAGCTCTTCAATTGCTTCAGGATATCTACTAGCATTAGGTGGAACTCGTTCAAGACCAACTTTCTCACGCAGGTTCTCCCACATTTCCTTTTCCAAGGGGACTGCATGACCAGCCTCAAGAACTTTCAGAGCAGTCTTTTGATGAGGTGCTAACATATATCCTTCAGCAACTGCGATATTCCTAATGGCTTTGATAACATCTGTCGGCATCACATCTTGAGGGCATCTATCTGTACAAGTATAGCAAGTAGTACAATACCAGAGCTCTGGAGAGGAGATGCATTGTTCTTTTAGACCCAATAGTGCTTTACGAATAATCCCACGAACTAAATAGTTTGTGCGAGCTCCTGCTGGACAACTTCCACTACAGGTACCACATTGGTAGCAATTTTGAACATTCGGACCTCCAGTCTTCTTAATCATCCGAATGAAAGAGTCGTCGGGGGTATCAATTTCGATTACAGGTTTTTCCTCGGTACTGGTCAAAATATTACACCGGCTGTTCGGTGGATTCAATTTTCTAACTTAAATCCATTGCCGAATGGTCGTTAAGTTTATGGCCATTTCTTACTCTCATTGTGAGTGAACCACAACAGCAAGAAACCTCTGTGTTCCGCCCCTATCTTGCCAGTGTTGCCACCTCTCGATATCCAAAGGACATCAAGATTAGCAAGAGCATTGTCTGCTATCATTAGGATGGAGTCCCTCCAACAGACCTGACCTCCTTCTCCTGTTTTGATACTGGAACATCACTTCCAGCGACAGAGAGAGTTTCCACAGTTCTTACCACGGCAGGGTCATAATCACCCTCCTCAGTATCATCACTGAAGCTGAGAAGGCTCATCTGAGCATGGTGAACGGCCGCTGACTCTCCGGAACTCGATGATGGTTCCTTCGTGGAGAGTAAGGACTTCCTTCGGGCTTTCAGTCGCGCACGTCGAGCCTTGTCTAAAGCTCTGGTCCACATACCTAGTCCTATCATAATGTTCTGTGTTGATACGAGCATATGAACTCATATCATTGGTTTTGTATACGCTGTGAGAGAGAGTGTTAGATTTATGAGAAAGGACAGGCTCAACAAGAGATACCATAAGCATCGCATATTGACCTCAGAGTAATAATTCACTCGACCCGTAAGATTCATTCATTCATTGATAGATGACAATTGCGATGTTATGCCCATTTCATGAAGGTGAAGAGAGGATTATTTCTCACTCAATTGGTGCCTGTTCACACTGTGTCAGGAGTGATACTGTGGAAATGGCAAAACAGACTCATGATAAGTTGAGACGTCGTGATAATCTAGTTCCAGTTATTCCATCAACTGGAGAAATAGTTTGTAGTGAATGTGGAAACCATTGTCGAATGAACGAGGGTGAAGTGGGTTTCTGTAACATCCGAATTGTTAAGGGAGGGAAAGTTGTCGACAGATATTCTGATAGCGCAGTGGTTTCTTGGTACTTCGATCCATTACCAACAAATTGTGTAGCTGATTGGATCTGTCCAGTCACAACGAAAAGAGAACTTGGAATAGGAAGAACACGTTTCAAGAATCTCGCGGTCTTCTATGGTTCATGTAACTCGGATTGTCTATTCTGTCAGAATGCAAGTTATAGGGCTATGATGGCCAAAGGAAAGCCATTGATGACAGCCCAAGAACTTGCAGAAGTTGCTGATGACTATACTGCTTGCGTTTGCTTTTTTGGCGGGGATAGCTCGTGCAATCCAGAACACTCGGTGAAAACATCGAAGTTATTGAATGATGATAGACCAGTGAGAGTCTGTTATGAAACAAACGGAAACATCTCGAAGAAGTGGCTTGATTCAATTGCGGATATTGTAGAAGTAACTGGCGGCACATTCAAGTTCGACCTCAAAGCTGTCACTCCTCAGATCTATCAAGTCCTGACAGGAGTATCGAACACTGTAGTTTTGAGAAACTTCAAGAAACTCGCAACCTCGAAAAAAGATAGAGAGGGGGAGTTCTTAGTTGCCAGTATTCTGCTAGTTCCAGGCTACATTGACATTCCTGAAGTGGCGAAAATTTGCGCATTCATTGCAGAGAACGACTCAACAATTCCTACCGCTCTTCTAGGCTTTAGTCCGCATCATGCCATGAGTGACTTACCAAGTACTAGTATGGCTCACGCTCAAGCAGCTCTTGAAACAGCAAATGACCAAGGATTAGATAATGTGAGAATTGGAAACAAGGGATTACTTGGACGTGACAAATACAGATTCGATTAATCAGATATCTCAAGCCTTATTTTGTCTATTGTGTGACCCGATTAGTGAAGACAGAGGTTTCTCAATGACTGATGGCATCTCACCTGAAATCATTAGCAACGAAGATATTGATCCAGACTTCGTTGATAAGATAGTAGAAGCAGGTGCAGACAGAATTAGGACATGTATACAATGCGGTACATGCTCAGCAGTTTGTCCAAGTGGACAGAGAACCGCTTTCAGGACGCGTGAAATAATCCGTAAAGCACTCCTCGGTCTCAAGGATGAAGTACTCGCAAGTCCCGACCTCTGGCTCTGTACTACTTGTTATGATTGTCTAGAGAGATGTCCAAGGCAGATCAAGGTGACAGATGCCATTTTGATAATGAGGAATATGGCAGCTGACCACGGATTCATGTTACCAGAGCATCGGAAAGCATCTCAGAAACTTCTAGCCACAGGACATGCAGTCCCAATTGATAATGCTAATCGTGAGATTCGAAAGGAACTAGGTCTCAAAGAGGTGCCCCCGACAACTCATTCCGATAACAAAGCCCTCAAAGATGTGAAAGAGATACTAAAGAGAACTGGGTTCAAAGACCTGATTGACGGTCAAAAGAAGGAGGGTAAATGAGATGACGCCTGAAACGCAGACGTACTCATTCTTCTTAGGGTGCGTGATGCCGAACCGGTTCCCGAATCTGGAAGCAAGTATCTGGCTAGTACTTCCCAAATTGGGGATAAATCTTGAAGACCTAGAAGGAGCAAGTTGTTGCCCAGCACCTGGCGTAATCCGTTCGTTTAATGAGCCCACTTGGCTTGCTCTTGCAGCAAGAAACTTGGCACTCGCGGAGATGTCTGGTAATGATCTCATTACGGGATGTAATGGTTGTTATGCGACCTTCAAAGAAGCCCTGACTGAAATCCGTGAGCATCCAAAGAGACTGAAGGAAGTTAAGAAAATCTTCAAGGGAATGGGCATTAAATTTAGCGGAAAAGGTGAGGCTAAGCACATCATAGAAGTGATATCTGATCTTGGTCCAGATAAGATTCGAGAAGTCGTCACTCGAAAATTAGATGGTATCAAGGTGGGTGTTCATTACGGATGCCATTTACTAAAACCTAGTAAGAACAGACCATGGAAGCAGACCCAGAAACATACATTTCTTGATGAGTTAGTGGAAGCAACCGGTGCTGAGAGTACCAAATACAAAGACAAGGATCTGTGCTGTGGAGCCGGCGGCGGAGTTCGAGGAAGTCAAGTAGAAGTCAGTGTCGATATCGCAAAGGAAAAGCTTGACAACCTTGTTGAAGCAGGGGTTGATTGTATTGTGGATGTCTGTTCATTCTGTCATTTACAGTATGAAACCGCACAAGAGCAGCTGAATATGGAAATAGGTGAGAAGAAGTACAATATTCCTGTGATATACTATACACAGTTACTCGGTCTCGCAATGGAACTGAATCCCATAGAGTTGGGACTGGACAAGCATGTGGTTGACACAAAACCTCTACTAGATAAGATACTAAGTTAGAACCATTTCCTGGCGGCATAGTAAACCACTAGAGCCATAATTCCACTAGAGAGTAGTAGGATTACAACGAAAGCCACGATTCGCGGTTCAATCGTGGTAACGTTTGTTGGTGTTGTTGTAGTTGTTGGTGTTGTTGTAGTTGTGACTGTGGTTGTAGTCACAACTGAGCCTGCTGAGAATTCAGCATCAGATCTGTCCATATGGAAGTAGATACTATCAGTTACTCGCACCTCTACGATATACGTATCTTCTTGATTCAATCTCGAACAATCCCATTCGAACCAAGTCTCGTTGGTTGACTCGGTTAGAATAGCAAAGGATGATCCTGAATCATTAGAAAACAGTACATCAAAGAGAAGAGTGTCATTAGTATTTACGTCAGAAGCAGTCCAAGTGATATTATGGATAGAAGTCCAAGTTTCACCCCCGTTTGGAGTAAGTACTCGAACCACAGGTGAAAAAAAGTTACCAATATATACATCTGTAAATTCCACACTCAACATCGTTCCATTTGGTAACAGTGTTGTTGCGAGAATGGTACAAGTCGCATTGTTTCCAAGATTTCGGGTGTCAATCTCCAGAGTTGTTTGATTTTCTTCAGCATTGAGAGTCGAAGGAATTGCAGGGGCATGGACCTCCAGCCGTGAGTTATTCACATCAGGTGTCCATGTGGCTTTCAAAGTTACATGATCTCCTGCAATGGTATCACCAGAATTCACGGGTGTGTCAGTTAGAAGCGTACGTGAAGTGTAGGTCAAGTTGACGTGGGGGGTGTCAGCAGAAATTATAGTTTGATTTGAAGGAGTAGAGAGCTGATCATTGGTAAGTAGGGTTGTACTTGTCATTGTCAAGACAAATGGTGAAATTACGAGTAGAACTATGGTAAATCCGATGAGTGCCCTACAATCAAGCGGATACCCTAGTTTCAGTCTTTCAGTTATTCTCAGTATATTCGTCTTGGGCTTCAATCTCTTTCACTCTCCGGGAATGGTTGTTCTCTCCAGACTTTCAATGCCTCATACCAGAGTACAACGCAAACTGATACAAGCAACGTTAGAAGAATCGTTGAATACCAATCCATGGCCAACCAGAGTAAGATTCCGAGAGCTGCTGTTAGAGATGTATAGAAAGTGGCATAGAAGAGGAAACGGGGGACCATAAGTCGACCGCGTCCCATGAATTGATTGAGAATTCCAATCCTCACATCTCGTATCACTGTATATTGTCCATGGACATCCTTCTCAACAAGTCCAAATTGTCGGAGCCTCTCCAGATGATGCATTGAGAGTGATGGACTAGAGAGCTCTGCACCTCGTTGAATCTCACGTGCAGTTAGTGGTTCAGTGTGCCTTAGCATGTACCAGTAAACACTCAGAGTCTTACCTTTTACGAGTTCAACCAACTCCGCATCAGTTGGATTATCTCTGGTCAAGACTCGCACCTCCGAAATTCAGGGGTTTGTTTAAGCTCTAAGACTCTTAAAACCTGTTGATTGTCTCGAAGAAGATAGAGTCCCTTAGTAAGGCTAAAATAGCTTGACCGTGCGCCAAGATTCAAGCCTAAATTGGAATCTGTTTGAGGAGACAACGTAGATGTCAACGGCTCGGAAACCGATAACACCGAAACCTCCACGGACCAGAGAGAAGGTGCTCGTGATTCTCCAAGAACAGTGCAAGCAATGTGGGCTTTGTATCGAATTCTGTCCAAAGAACGTGCTCTGTTATACAGATATTTACAATCGCAAAGGATACCATCCAGTAACTGCCTGTGATATTGATGCATGCGTAAACTGCGAGTTTTGTGAGCGAATTTGTCCAGATATGGCCATATTTCTGGCTGATCGTGACGAAGCAAAGAAGGCTTTCGAAGCCGGAGCTATCGAAGAGGGAACGGCGATTCCTGAATTCGAATCAGAATCCCCAAAGGAGGAGTCCAACTAAATGCCTAAACGTGTCATGTTCACAATGGGTGACATAGCATGCGCAGAAGGTGCATTGAGTGCAGGTGTGAGGTACTTTGGCGGCTACCCGATCACTCCTGCAACTGAGATAGCAGAATGGATGTCAATTCGTATGCCACAGCTCGGAGGAGCATATGTCCAATATGAGGATGAGATAGCAGCCATTACCAGTGTGATTGGAGCATCATGGACTGGAGTGAAATCAATGACTGCTACATCAGGTCCAGGTGTGAGTCTCATGCTTGAGGCAATCGGGCTTGCAGTCATGACTGAGACTCCTTTAGTGCTTGTCAATATCATGCGTGGAGGTCCGAGTACCGGACAACCAACAAAGGGTCAGCAGGGTGACATCATGCAGGCTAAATGGGGAAGTCATGGTGACTACCAGATAATCGCACTGACTCCAGCTTCTGTCCAAGAGATGTTCGACCAGACAGTACAGGCGTTTAATTTGTCTGAAAGGTATAGAACCCCTGTCTTTGTGCTTGCTGATGAAACTGTGGGACACATGCGAGAACGATTGGTCATTCCCGATGCGAAAGCTCTCAAGCTAGAGTACCGTAAGACTCCCACTGTGGACCCTGAGGAGTATTTGCCTTTCAAAGCTGATGATGACCTTGTCCCCCCCATGGCACTATTAGGATCAAAGTATCAATTCTATGCAACTGGATTAACTCACGATGAACGCGGATATCCAAGTGATAAAGAGAACATTCAGATTGAACTCGTGACTCGACTCAATAACAAGATTCTGAATAACGCTGACAAAATCATTGATGTAGAGAGATTCATGTTAGATGATGCAAAGATAGGCATTATCACATATGGTACACCCTCAAGAAGCGCAAGGAAAGCCATCAAAGACGCAAGGGAGGAGGGTATCAAAGTAGGAATGCTTCGATTAAAGACTGTGTGGCCATTCCCGGAGAAACAAGTAGCACAGCTTGCGTCAGAGGTGGACCATATAATCGTAGCCGAACAAAACCTGGGGCAGGTCTACTATATGGTGAAAGCTGAGGCGTCACCAACTCCTGTTCAACTAATGTCAAAACCAGCTGGAATGCCACAATTACCACACGAGATATTGGATAAAATCAGAGAGGTCGATTCTATCTAATCGAATTTAATCATGACAATGCTACACTTATTCAGATCAGATTAGTGGTTAGCTGAAAAAAATATACTCTCGTTGACTCAGTAGTCTATTCAGAAGATGACTTAAAAGATGCTAGGAGAAAGACTCAAAGATTTTTCTGGATATCATCTCAAAAGCCTCATTCACATTCTTATCAAGCATTACAGAGACTTCAAGGTAATCCATTCCGAGTTTTTTTGCCATCGCCATGCCCTCATCGGTGGAGATGACTCTCTCATCAACAAGATCAATTTTGTTTGCAACTAGTAAAGCGGGATATTCCTCTACATTTCGATCGACTTCTTTCTTCCAGTCGTTTACGTTGTTCAATGTTTCCCAAGAAGTAACATCAAACATGAATATGACTCCTTGAGTTCCAATATAGTAATTAGCCCGAACCCTTTCCAAAAAGTCCTGTGAGCCCAAATCCCATATCTGAAGGTTCACAAAATTGTCACCCAGGTTCATCTTCTTGTATGCAAACCCTGTTCCAAGCGTAGGTGAATAATGTTCTCTGAACACTCCAGTACTATATCTAAGAATGATACTTGTCTTCCCTACTGATGCCGTTCCAACTGTTACTACTTTCAGGAGGTATGTCGGACTCAATTAATCAACTCCCAAGTTGTATAATTAGAGTAATAGTCATCAGATAATGATTACTTCGACATATTAACGAGTGATACTAGATGCTAATTGATTTGGGGAGAGCTAATCCACGTTGTCTTAATAGAATTAAGATAGTCAACTTGGCGGCATTACCTAACTTTGAATATTCAGATAGAAACTTCTGCTGACTTTCTTCCTTCTGCCAACCCATCCAAAAATCAGGTGGGATGTCCATGAGTGGAACGCCAGATGCTGCACAGACCCTTGTAATGCGTTCTGGTCCGTAAATGGTTTGACCCCTTGTCACAAGAATATAGACTATCTCTTCTGCAGGATTATCACTCATTGGTTTCAATGATCCTGTTTTGATTGTTTTAACTAGATTCGATCCCTGATTACTCAATTGCTCTAGCCAGAATGGATACTCTTCAAATCCCCTCAAATCAAAAGGAGTAAAGCGATTGATTATTCGTTCAGAGAACGCAGTTGTTAGATTGATAATAAATTGGTCAAGGTTCTTTGGATCCAATAAAGCTGCAAACTGTGCAAGCAGCTTCATCCATTCTCCGAAAAGCAACATGAGTCTTCGATTGTTAAGATCTTCAAGAATTTTGAAGTCAAAATCTACAGACCAGTGGTTATCAGTAACTCTCAATTGACCCAGAGTTTCAGGGGTATCACTTCTACTCATTACTGACATCAAAGCCTTTGTTGCTTCACCTTCAGGGTAGAATTCTTCAGCCACTCGTAATGAGATCTCCAGGACTTCCTTGACAAGAAGGATACGTCTTTTCTCAGGAGATAATGTTTCAATGACTTCCCGCTCAAGTAGATAATCTAGAACCCTTAGAATCTCTCTTTCATCATACGACTCTCCAAGCTCGACAAGCATCTCTCGGACTGTTCGTCGACCTTCCATGAGTCCCGCGAGGCGAGGTATGATGCTAACCATTTCGGGATAGTGACTACGCATTGTTTCTGTCTCTCTAGATGTTGCTTGGAGATATTTCAGAAATTGTGTCTTAGACGCCACAAAATCGTCAAAGCTAAGCATGTTACGAAAGCGAATAACCCGATGCGCCCACATCCTAGAAATTTCAAGAAGCAAATCCCTCTTTGCTAAACCACTTACTTCTAGGATCTCTTTCACGTTTCTGGACCCATTGATGAACGGCTCTAATGTACCACTAGTGTTTACAATTGTGCTTGGGTCTACAGTAAAGTATGGTACCCAAGAATCTGGAATATCCTCAAAAGAGAGTTTTTCCATAATCCGCTCTCCAAAAGGTTCCAGATATACATCTGAGAATGAAGCATCAATACCAAGAAGTTCTGTTGCAGGCATCCATTTCTCCTCGAATTCTGTATGCAGTGAATTCAGAATACCAATGGTTTCAGTGTTCAGACTTTGCACACCGACTGCAATCATGTGCGTCATTTCTCCATTCAGTACAGTAAAGATATGAGCTCCATAGTCAATGTGAAAAACAGGTGCACTCTGTTGAAAAACTTCTTTTGAGAACATATCAATCGCAGCAAAGAAACTAGATGCAAGAACAGGATCCATACCAAAAGCCCGTGGGTTTATTGTCATATAGAATCTGGGATTACCATTCAAATCAGTAATCAACACAGCTTCGATACTATGACCAGTCATTGTAACCCACCGCATAATACTCGAAATAGAATCAATATTAGTCAATCTTGCACCTAACGAATGTGATATCCCCAAATTTGAGTAAACAGTGTTAAGAAAGATGACAGTCACATCCACAAGCCTTTAATCCAGTGTGCACTTGGGCGGGTTGCGAATAGGAGAGTCTCTCAATGACTGAGTCGACACCCGTCTTGAAGCATCCCATGGCTAAATACGTGCGTGAAGATAGGCAACCATGGATCTATTGCTCCGGTTGTTCCATTGGCATAGTAACAGGAATGATTACTCGAGCAATTGATAACCTGGGTCTCGATTTTACTAAGACTGTTGTAGTGTCAGGAATTGGGTGCACTGGTCGTACATCAGGATATTTCAAAACTGGAACCTATCACACAACTCATGGAAGAGCAATCGCTTTTGCAGAGGGAGTAAAGATTGCAAACCCAGAACTTGAGGTCATTGTTGTCAGCGGCGATGGAGATATCGCTGCAATAGGGGGAAATCATCTCATCCACGCCTGTCGACGGAATATCGACATGACTGTTATTTGCATCAACAACTTCACCTACGGGATGACAGGTGGGCAGTTCGGCCCAACTACTGAACATGAGAAGTATTCACAGACCAGCCCGAGACCCATTGGGAATATGGAGCATCCTTTCAACCTAGTCAAACTGGCTGCCTCGTCAGGAGCGACATTTGTAGCTAGATGGACTGCAGTTCAAGCACGACGAGCAACCAAGTCCATCGAGGAGGGCATCAAGAAGGAGGGTTTCTCATTCATTGAGGTGATTGGCGCATGTCCTACTGAGTACGGTAGAATGAACAGACTTGGTGACGGTGTTACTATGCACAAACATCTACTTGAAGTGGCAGATATTCAGAATGGTCTTCCGCCGCACGAGGCAGAGCTCGACTATGCAAACAGAATTGTTTGTGGAGAATTCGTAGACATTGAAAAGCCAGAATACACAGCAGTTCTTCGAGAGATGCAACAGAAACTCAAGAAGTGATTCTAATGACTCGTTACGAGATACGATTCGGTGGCTTCGGTGGACAGGGCATAGTTACCATGGCTGTCGTCTTGGGAGAAACAATCTCACTCGTAGAGAAGAAGCAATGTGTACAGACACAGAGCTATGGACCAGAAGCGAGGGGTGGAGCCACTAAAAGTGAACTGGTGATAGACGACGAAGAAGTGGACTACCCCAAGGTGCAGGAACCAGATGTATTCGTTGCCATGAGCCGGGCCGCATATCTCGAATATGTTGATGGTCTCAAGGAAGACGGGATTCTTATCATTGACGAAGACTTGGTTGAGGTAGAGGGCGATTTGCCTGATGGTGTAAAAATCTACAAAATACCAGCTACAAGAATTGCAGATGCCGAGGTTGGAGCAAAACAAGCCACTAATGTTGTGATGCTAGGTGCGCTGACTGCGATAACTGGAATTGTTACACTTAAGGGACTTAAGAAACAGATTATGGATAGATGGCCTAGATTCAAGGAAACAAATCTGAAGGCATTGGACCTTGGTGTGAAAGCAGGGAAAGAAGCAGTGCCATTTAGTGCCTAGGCATTCAACAGCTTTATGTGATTTAGCTGGTTGTGACGGTTATGAGTTCTGAAACACCGCTAAAAGACTGGCACTTTCTGATTGGCAAATGGCGAGGTCAGTCAAAGGACCAGTTTGGTGGAGATGGAATAATAGAAACCTCAGACATCTTCACGCTTGAGATGAATGGTGTCTATATCATGGGAAGACATGAAGCTGTCAAAGCGGGGAAGATTGAGAACCAGAGCATCAGTATGATGTATTATGACAAGCGGAACAAGAAAATGTTACGTAAGACATTTTTTTCCTACGGGTTCACGAATAACGAGGTTGAGTTCGAGCGAACCAAGGATGTAATTCGCTTTGAAGTCATATTAGAACCCAGTCCACAGTCTTTTGATGGAATGCGATGGAGATCTTACATCAAGAAGATCTCTAAAACGGAGATCCGAGATGGTTTGGAGGTCGCAAAGAGCGGAGAAGATTTCACTAGTTACGGAGAGTCGGTGTCAAAGAAGATCTCATGAGGCACTTTTTCTTTCACAATACAGAACGTTCCTTCTCCAAAGCGATGACTGCTGCTCCCAAAGCACCTGTGAGCTGTGGCTCATCAGGAACCCAGAGCTCAACACCGAGTTGGTCAGACAGGTGATGTCTGAATGCAGGGTTCAGAGCTACTCCTCCTGTGACACATACAGGTTCTTTGACTCCAACACGTTTAGAGAGTGCTCTGATTTTAGAAACCATGGATACATGCACTCCTGCGGCAATGTTTGCAGCTGATTCTCCAGCTCCTATATGACCAATTACTTCGCTCTCTGCAAAGACTGTGCAGGTGCTACTTATCGAGCTAGGTGTTAAAGATTGAAGTGCGAGCGGTCCTAAATCGTCCAGGGAAACCTCAAGGACACGTGCCATAACTTCAAGAAACCGTCCAGTCCCTGCGGAACACTTGTCATTCAATTCAAAGTCCTCGGGTCTTCCAGAGGGACCTATTCGTATGACCTTGGCATCTTGGCCACCTACGTCAATGAGCAAACGAATGTCTGGATTGATATGGTGTACTCCCACGCTGTGACAAGTGATCTCGGTGACTGATTTTTCAGCTAGCTCAACACGCGCCCGACCATAGCCTGTACTGATAACGGGTATTCCATTCAGGTCGATTCTAGATGATGATGAGATATTTTGTAGGGTTCTTTCCACAGCCTGAATTGCCGAAGCACCGGTCAACATTAGTGACTTGGCTACAACCTTACCCGAGCTATCTAACAAGACACCCTTAGTCGTGGTTGAACCAACGTCAATTCCAACTCCCATGTCCAATGACTATCCCGCCTCACATAAGCATCTCAAGGAGTGCGTCTACTCGGGTTTCAATCTGTGCTGCATTGTATACTCTTGAGTCCACCATGTCACCTTCTATAATGACTCCTGGGACGCCTGTTCTGTCTGTTACTAGCTCTTTTGACACAAGCTGGCCGAGAGAGTAGCGTTTGCATGAGCGAACAGAGAACATAACGAATCCATCGAGGTCATAATCGGTGATCAGCTTACACATCTTATCGACCTTGGCATCCAGTCCCATGTTTAGATAAACTTTGGAATATGTTTCAACTACTTCATCAATGATCGATGGCGTATCAGTACCCACCATATTGCCAGTCCATGCATGGGTATATGTATCAGCAGGGAAAACGACGCCTCTGCTTGCCAGTATGTTGAAGAATCGTAGATGATGCCATGGTGGAATATTGTCCCAAAGCAAACGAACCTTTTCATCTCGAATTGCACCGATTCCATTCTTTACACGTTCCTCTACCTCAGCAACGACGGATTCGTAAAACTCAACGCAATGTTCAGTCCCTCGACTTGAAACTACTGGAGCCATCGTCAAGAATCTATCAGCACAATTCAATGGACTCGGTTTGTTCTTACAAGCCTCAAGAGCACGTATCCAGAGTTTTGTTGCTCTAGTTGAAAGCTCAGCCACTTCCTTAATTCTATCCTCCTCAATGGTTCGATTGAAGCGTGATCCAATAAACTCAATCAGACGTTGAACACCATGACGCACATATTCCTGATTATGAGGGAGCTGTTGTTCTTCTATAGGTGGAGTGTCTAAGAGGAATACTGGAGCCCCTGTCATCTCCGAAATAGCATCATACCATTTCAGAACAGTTCCACAGATATTGTTACCAGCAAGGAGAATCTGAGGTGTTGGAAGGGAACCCATTGGGACCTTATCGGGCTTTTCTGTGGAACCAATACTTACACGAGCATAGGAACACAGCTCCTGTGAATACCCAAGGTCTTCCGCATAACCTGAGACTTCAGGACCTATTTTCTGTGCTCCAATGATAGCCCCTGCCTGTTCAGGATAGAC
>Ga0255052_10002098_pt1 | contig 14563 bp, 12 predicted proteins | sample JV7_2_21_MG_FD_188632 | JGI IMG/M metagenome (GOLD analysis project Ga0255052, IMG submission 188632) | Seawater microbial communities from Jervis Inlet, British Columbia, Canada - JV7_2_21 | ecosystem: Environmental > Aquatic > Marine > Inlet | place: Canada: British Columbia | collected...
CAACAGTATGGTCTGGACGGCAAGCTGGAAGCACTGGTCAGCGAGCGTGATCAGAATTTTCGGCTCGTGACCACCGACAACGGTCGTTTCGTTGTGAAAATCGCCAATGCGGCGGAAGACCGAACCGTCACCGATTTCCAGATCCAGGCCCTGTCGCATATGGAAAGCAAGGCATGCCAGGTCGAAGTGCCGCGTATGGTTCGAACGCTGGCAGGCCAGCTCGCGTCAAGCCTGTCCCATGGCGAAACTGAACACGTGCTTCGTGTGGTGAGCTACGTTGCCGGCCGTCCGCTCGAGGAAATAGTGCCGGACGTCGGATTGGCACATGACCTGGGCGCGTGCCTGGCTGAACTCGACATCGCGTTGAGTGATTTCGAGCATCCGGGTGATAGTCAGTCCTTAATATGGGATATGCAACGTGCGAGCGAACTGCGCGACCTGATGTCACACATTGCGGATCCAAATCTGCAATCGATAGTTCGTGCTTGCCTCGATGATTTCGAGCAATTCGCCGAGCCTGAATTCGCATCGTTGCGAAATCAGATAATTCATAGCGACATAAATCCCGGCAACGTGCTTGTTACAGATGTGGAGCCCGTATCAATTGCTGGCGTTATCGATTTCTGTGACATGATTCGAGCACCCTTGATCATCGATGTGGCAATTGCCGCGTCCTATTTGCGGTCTGATGCAGAGGACGACCTGGCACCATTGATCGCATTCATTAGAGGGTTCGACAGCGTCACTCCAATTGAAGACAAGGAGTTAACGTTGCTCTACGATCTTGTGCGAATGCGCCTCGCAACGACAATCACTTTGATATTCTGGCGACAATCTGCTCGTTCGCAGGACGACGCGTACCTGCAAATGGCACTGCAAAAAGAGAGTAGCTCCGAGCGATTTCTGGCGCGCGTCAACTCGTTCTCACGCGATCAGTTCACTGGCCGAATCAGGGACGCGTGCGGTCGCTGATCAGCTGCGCCCGCGAATTCCGCGTCCGAAGCGGATATTTCCCGACTACGACGTCAAGACTGCGCAGAAAAACACATGAAATCAGTCAGTTAGAGACAGAAAAGGCGGTGCGAATTGGGACGGTTATTTCCATTTTGAGAAATTTTGACCAAGAGTGGCGAGTTAGCCGCATGAAAGCTGTGGAACAGTTCCCGGAAATCAACGGCTTAGCGACCTAGAATTGGCTGCATTCAGTTAAATCAAGCAGGAATCCATGAGTTTCGAAGTCGCCATAGCACTGCTCCTGATGTTTAGCGCAGCATGTTATTTCGCCCTTGGCATGCGCCTCGTTGCGGCCAAACGCGAAGTGGGCACCATGCCAATCGGACTTCTGTTCCTCGTTGTCAGTGTCTGGGTGCTTGGCGGCGCTGTCGAATTGATGTCGACGACCTTCTATGTATTCTCAATTGGCCGAACGATGCACTTCATTGGCACCGCGCTCCTTCCGGTCGCAGCTTACTTCTGTTTTCGAGAGTACACGGGTACCAGTACTTCGGTGCATCGCATCACGATACTTCTGGCAGTTCCGTTCGTTTCGATCACGCTGGCGGCGACGAACTATTTTCACGAATTCATGTGGTTTCTGCCCATCGCTAATGAGGTAGGTGAGTTCCTGACTCGTCCGGTGAAGTGGGGTCCCTGGTTCCTGTTTGTACACGCACCATACAGCTATGCAGTGATCGGGGCAGCAATGCTGACGCTACTAACTCACAGCTCGGCAGTCGCCCGCGCACATCGACGTGGGTTGTTCCTGTTGGTCGCCGCCTGTTTCGGGCCGCTTACGGCAACGCTGGCCTACGATCTCGGTTTCGGTCCGGACACGTTCTCGTTCGTACCCATCGTGTTTACGGTCATGTTGCCGATATACGCGTGGTTGGTGCTGGCCGAGCAGATCGTTGAGTTCACGCCGCTTGCTTACGAAACCGTGTTTCAGAATATGCAGGACCCGGTTGTCGTCGTGGATGATCAGGGCAGGATCATCGGCTTGAATCACGGCGCTGAGAACTTGCTCGACATTACCGAGACATCGGCGCTCCTTGAGCCGCTGAGCATCATACTTGGCGAAGATTCGCCCGAAGTTTTCGAGGCGCTTGAGAGCGGTGAGCCCAGGAAAATGATGACCCATACCGGGCGATTCCTGCACGTGCAGGTATCACCGATGAAGTCGGATAGACCGTCATTACGTGATGGCAAGGTTCTGATGTTCCGTGACGTCAGCGACGTTGAGAAAGCTCAGGCTGAGGTCCGCGCGAGCGAGAAGATGTTGCGCACACTGATTGATCACTCCGTGAACGGCATCCTGCGCCTGCGCTGGGTGCAAGAGGACGGTGAAGACTTCAGAAAATTACGCTGCATATTCGCAAATGCGATGGCTGGCCGCTTCCTGACCGCGGATCGCGAAGATCTGGTTGACTGCACGGGCGCACAAGTCGTAAAAATCGCGACCAACGCTATGGATCCTGATGAAGCCGAGGACATCGTGGACAGTTTTCGGCGGGCTACCGATAGCGGGGACAGTATCGACATCGAGGTCAATCACAAGTCAGGTGGATCGAATAAGTGGTTACGCATGATCTGCGAGCCTTTCGGTACTGATATTGCGCTTACGTTTGTCGATATCACAGATGGCAAAGTGAAAGAAAAGCACATGGAGTCGATCGCGGCATCGGATCCGTTGACCGGTGTGTTGAACCGCCGCGGTTTTGAACGCGATGCATCGATGCGTCTGACTGATAGTGCAGATGACGCTACGGGAGCGCTGTTATTCATCGATCTGAATGATTTTAAGGTAATCAATGACAGCTTTGGTCACGAGGTTGGTGACCAGTTGTTAACCATCGCGGCAAAACGCTTGCGCAAGAGCTTACGCTCGTGTGACATCATTGGCCGCCCGGGCGGCGATGAGTTTGTTGCACTGGTTCCTGATGTAACGCCCGAGGTCGCCGACAAACTCGCTAATCGTCTGGCAACCGCGCTGGAAGAGAATTATCTGATCGGCGACCAGACGCACCATTGTGCGGCCAGCATTGGCCTCGCGTTGTATCCGAAAAATGCGAATACGTTGACAGGACTGATGCGTGAGGCCGATCAGGCCATGTACCGTGCCAAAGCGCGTTGTCGCGGAGTGACAAACATCCGCAGCGCAGATCTGCTGGAAAAAGCCATGTAATATTCCATCTCCCCCTCCGGTCTGATGTGCAGAGTGATCAAGGAGTTTGGCGAGATGTGGAAGTCCATTGTTAGTGAAATGAATCCCCGATCAGCGGTGCCGGGCGCGCTGTCTATGGTTCTGTTTCTGAGCCTGAGTTGCAGCATGTCCATGCAGTTTGGACACGCCGATGTACCCATCGCCGAGACTGCCAAAATGGCTCAGCCGCTGAAGGTCGGTCAGAACGCCCCCCGATTTGTCGTCCGGACGGTTGAAGACAAGCCTTTCGAATTCGACCCAAGAAATCTCGAGCGCCCGGTCGTCGCGATTACGTTTCGCGGTGGGTGGTGCCCGTTTTGCAATATGCACCTGTCGGAACTCAAGGATGTGCTGGCGGACATCGATGCACTCGGTGTCGACGTGCTCTTCCTGAGTGGCGATCGACCAGACTTGTTGTACTCGACGCTAAGTCTCGAAACGCAGGAAGATATCGCCGGTCTCGATTATCAGATTCTGTCTGACGCCGATGCGCAGGCCGCTATCGCCTTTGGTATTGCCTTCAAGGCATCGCAAAAGACAATTGACCGGCGAAATCAAAAGGGCCAGGACATCGAAGATTCGTCAATGCTGCGTCACGGCGTGTTGCCTGTTCCGTCGGTTTTTGCAATTGACACAAACGGTGTAATTGCGTTTGCCTACTCTAATGCCGACTACAAGGTACGCGTGCCGGCGGATGAGCTACTACAGGTCGCGACCGAGATAGCCGCATCCAAATAGTCGCCAGCTGTCGGTGATGGTAGGCTTCCCCGATACCTGATATTGGGGCGTGGAGACACTGATGGTAACGGCGATAGTCATGATCAAGGCGGAAACCAGCCGCATTCCCGACTTGGCGAATCAGATGGCGGAAATGGACGGTGTCCAGGAAGTTTTCTCGGTCGCCGGTCGACACGACCTCGTCGCCATCGTCAAGGTCGCTCACAATGACGACCTGGCTGATGTCATCAGCGACAGGATGCGCCACCTCGAAGGCATCGTCGAAACAGAAACGATGATTGCCTTTCGCGCGTACTCAAGAAAGGAACTTGAGGCAGGCTTCGAGCTCGGTCTCGACTGAGAGATAAGACGAATGGATGTTTCCAGACGTGGCAATCCACTGGCACGCTTCGTAAAAGCACTTACCAAGGTCGAACCAAACGAGCTCAAAGCGACGCTATTGTCGTTCCTGTTTATTTTCTCGCTGATGCTCGCGTACAACATTTTGAAACCGGTTAGGGACGCGATGGCTCCGGACTGGAGTGATGTCGATCTTGCGTTGCTCTGGACTTACAATTTCTTTTTCAGTGCGGCGGCCGTCAGTATCTACGGATTTGCCGTATCGCGATTCCGGCTCAAATATCTGGTTCCCGGCGTTTACGGATTCTTCGCCGCATCATTCGTATTGTTCTACCTGGGTGCGCGTTCCCTTGATGACGTCGGATTCATCGAGAAATCATTCTACCTGTGGATCAGTCTGTTCTCCTTATTTCATATATCGGTGTTTTGGAGCCTGATGGCGGATCTTTTCAGCAAGACACAGGCGTTGCGCCTGTTCGCGATTATTGCGAGCGGTGCGAGTGTCGGCACGATCGCCGGTTCTGCGGCGACGCTTGCGCTGGCAAAGGCGCTTGGCACGATAAACCTGATGCTGATCGCCGCCGTCATACTCGTTGCGATAGTCCCGGTTATCGGAGTGTTATATAGCCTCAAGACGACACAGCTGCAACCGAACATTGGCGACGCTGTTGGTGGATCGGATGCAATAGTCAGCGGCAATCCGTTTGCGGGATTTACTGAGTTCGTTCGTAATCCGTTCTTGCTTGGTATAGCGGTATTCATTCTTCTCTACACAACGATCGGTTCGTTTGCATACTTCGAGATCAAGAATTTACTTGCAGACCTGGATCGTGATGCGCGTGCGCAGATTTGGGCTGGCATCAATCTGACCGTAAACACACTGACCATCATTACGGCCATGTTCGCGACCGGACGGATCGCATCTCGGTTTGGGCTGGCAAAGACGCTGGCGCTGGTGCCATTGATCGTTGCCGTCGGCTTTCTTGCGGTGGCGGTTAATCCGATGCTGGCCGTCGTTCTCGTTAGCTGGGTAATTCTAAAGGCTGGCAACTATGCGATAACCAGGCCAGGACGTGAAATGCTGTACACGCTCGTCAATCGTGAAGATCGTTTTAAAGCCAAACCTGTCATCGATATCGTGGTTTACCGCGGCGGTGACACGTTGGCCAGCTGGGCGTTTGCAGGACTGACCGCGGCCCTCGGTTTCGGGCTCGGTGCAGTTGCTGCAATTGGAGCAGCGATTGCTGTTGTTTGGGCTGTCGTCGGAGTCCACCTGGGCAGGTCATATGATCGCGCCACGGCTAGCGCTCGGGATACCGCTGATCGCGAACATTAGTGAGGGGCAAAAATTATGGGACTTAGAAACACTTCGGCAGAATTCGGTTCGCTGGCCAAATGGCTGCATTGGATAATAACGATCGGGATCTTTGCATTGATTTATCTCGGTCTCGAGCAGGCCGGCATGGAGCGCGGCCCGGAGAAAATGGAGGTCAGAGCGCTGCATTCGTCTATCGCGCTCGTCGTCCTGCTGTTGATGACCGTGCGCCTGATCTGGCGCTGGATGAACGAGGTTCCGGCTCACCCGGACGGTATGGCAACGTGGCAAAAGCTCTCGTCCAAGCTGGTTCACTGGGGTATCTATCTAGCGGGTTTTGTGCAGTTGTTGTCGGGTCCGATGACAACAGCAACCGGTGGTCGGCCAATCCCGTTTTTCAATCTGTTCTCGATTCCCTTGCCGGTCGCGGAGAACGAGGAAAGTCACCACTTTTACGAAGGGATTCACGAGTTCGCGTGGAAAATCGTTGCCGCGCTGTTGGTCGTGCACGTTCTTGGCGCGCTCTACAATCATTTCGTTTTGAAAAATGATGTGGTCAGGCGTATGTCAGTCGGAGTTAAACAGGACGTCTGATCATGGCAGAGGCTTTCGTTTGCGATGCGATTAGAACACCTATCGGTCGTTACGGCGGAGCCCTGTCGTCAGTGCGCACGGACGATCTGGGCGCTGTTCCGATTGCCGCGCTTGTTGCACGCAACGCAAAGCTCGATCCGGGAGCGATTGAGGATGTCGTCTACGGTTGTGCGAACCAGGCTGGTGAAGACAATCGTAATGTCGGTCGCATGTCATCGCTGCTGGCAGGGCTGCCGGTCACGGTAGCGGCCGTTACCGTAAACCGCCTGTGCGGTTCCGGGATGAACGCAATTGGCAATATTGCGGACGCAATTCGCGCGGGTGGCATACAGCTCGGAGTGGCCGGCGGTGTCGAGTCAATGTCACGCGCGCCTTTTGTTATGGGCAAACAATCTGCAGCATTCGGTCGCGACGCGCAGCTTCATGATACAACGCTCGGATGGCGCTTCGTCAACAAGAAGCTCGAAGAGCAGTACGGCGTCGATTCGATGGCGGAGACGGCTGAGAATGTCGCCGACGAGTTCGACGTGTCTCGTGAGGATCAGGACCGGTTCGCGTTGCACAGCCAGCAAAAAGCGGAAGCGGCGCTCGCAGCGGGTACGTTCAATGATGAAATCGTGCCAGTGAACGTCCCGCAGTGTCGTGGTGATTCGGTGATTGTCGATACCGACGAACATCCTCGTCCAGGATCGACGATCGAGGGCCTCACAAAGCTCAAACCGATTGTCCGCAAGGAAGGATCGATTACCGCTGGCAACGCATCGGGAATTAATGACGGTGCCTGCGCTTTGCTTGTCGCTTCTGAGGTGGCGGTCAAGGACCAGGGCCTCGAACCACTCGCGCGGATTGTTGCCTGGTCAGTAGCGGGCGTCGCACCGAGGATCATGGGTATCGGACCCGCACCCGCATCTGAGAGAGTCCTCGCGTTGGCAGGCATGACATTCGACCAGATGGACATCATCGAGCTCAATGAGGCCTTCGCCGCACAGGGACTTGCCACACTGAGACAACTGGGCGCAGCTGACGATGCAGAGCACGTCAATCCTCAAGGCGGTGCGATCGCACTGGGGCACCCGCTCGGAATGTCCGGCGCGAGACTCGTGACTACCGCCGCTCATCAGTTGCGGCGATCAGGTGGCAAGTTCGCACTGTGCACGATGTGCATCGGTGTCGGCCAGGGCATCGCGATGATCATCGAAAAGGTGTAATGAAAAAGACGCCGAGCTATGAGACGAAGGAGCTTCGCGAATTTGGCGAGGTTTTGCGCGGGCGACGCACGATTAACCTCTTCCTGCAGACACCGGTGCCCGATGCGCTGGTCAAGGAAGCGATTGAGGCCGCGACCTGGGCACCCAACCATCATGTAACCGAGCCCTGGAAATATTACGTCCTCGGCAAAAAATCGATCAGTGCCTGCATAGACCTTGTGCGTGACATAGTCATCGCAAAAAAAGATGCAAAAACAGCAGAGTTCAAAGCCAGGAACTGGTCCGAGAAACCCGGTTGGTTGCTTGTCACCTGTCACAAGTCAGACGACGAGCTAACACAGCGAGAGGATTATGCGGCGTGCTGTGCAGCCACACAAAATCTCATGCTGTACCTGTGGAAAGCGGGTGTCGGCTCGAAATGGACGACGGGTGATATCACAAGGGACCCACGGTTCTTCGATATTGTCGGTATCGATTCAGACGCGGAGATGGTTGTGGGCCTGATCTGGTACGGCTACCCGAAACTAACGCCGACCCAATCTCGCAATGCTCTCGACGCCGTTCTGCGGGAGCTTCCCTAATCTCGCGCCAACTCGTCCGGGTGGTGGACGAGCGGCCCCGGCGCTATCCAGGGTCGTAACAGAAACATCGCGACGGTTGCTATGGCAGTAAACGCCATTATCACAACGGCGTTGCGTACTGAGCCATCGTAAATCATGGCCCCGACGATTGCGCCAGTGGCGCCTGCGAGATTTTGCAATGTGCCGACGATCGACGACGCGACGCCAGCTATCTTCGGTAGTGGGTCGAGTGCGACGACCAGAGCATTCGGCATGAGTATCGCGACCGTAAACATGAACAAACACACGTTGCTCCATAACCACCAAAGTGGAGCCTGATCCAGCCACAACATCATGAGCAGCTGCGACCCTGCGATGGCGAGCAGAACATTGCCGAATGCAATCATCTGCATCATGTCGAATCTCGTTACAAGCAATCGGTTGACGAACGAACCAAACAAAATTGACAAGCCGGCACAGGCGAAAATCAACCCAAAGGCTTGCAGCGAAAACCCGTAGGTTTCGACCACCAGGGCGGAAGAAATCGGAATTACGGACATGAAGCCTGCCGGGGGCAGAATAACCATCAACAAACCGAAAACACTCTGCCGATACGAGAAAAACTCTTTGATGCTCGAGATCAATTGCCGCAGAGGATGTTGATCTGCATTCGGCGTATGTGTTTCTGCAATGTTGGCGCGAATCGCAATTAGTATCCCGAAACCGAGAACCACGACTGCCACGAAAGGTGCTCGCCATCCCCAGCTCGTCACGAGCACAGCGCCTATAGACGGTGCGACAACCGGGGCTGCGGTGAAAATCATCATTAAGACGGACATTAGCTTGGCCGCTTCTTTGCCGCTCGCAATGTCGCGGACGATCGCCCTCGACAAGACGATGGCGACCGAAGCGCCGAGGCCTTGAAAGAACCGGGCGATGAGCATGAGGTCGATGTTGTTCGCCGCGGCGGAAGCAACCGCCGCAACCGCGAAAAGGGACATCCCGGTATACAAGACCGGCAATCGACCTACACGATCAGATATCAGTCCGGCCGGAATCTGCCCCACAGCCATGCCTGCCATAAAAACGCCGACTATTTGTTGGCCCCTTGAAAGGCTGGTCATCAGCGCTGCAGCCAAAGTCGGTACCGCGGGCAAACTGATGTCGACAGTTGTTGCGGCAACGCCTGTCAATAGGCCGAGCGTGACCATGAAGCCAAGCTTCGGATGAAAAGGTGGGGGATTCACGATCAGGTCAGACTGACATCCCGACCTGCGATTAACAAGCTCGATAATGGAGCTGTGCCGAGCCAGTAGCTGAGGTCCCTCGGATGATCAATATCCCAGATTGCCAGGTCGGCTCGCTTGCCGGTTTCGAGCGTACCGCGATTGCTATCCAGGCCAAGCGCGAGTGCCGCCTCACGCGTTGCGCCAGCCAGACACTCCTCAGGCGTCAGTTTGAACAGTCGACAAGCAAGTGCCATCGCCTCGCGGACTGAACACAGCGGCGATGTTCCAGGGTTGCAATCGGTCGCGATCGCAACTGGCACCTTGTTGTCGCGCAGTGCCGCAACAGGAGGGTGCTGCGTTTCGTCCAGCGTCAGGAATGCGCCAGGCAGAAGTACGGCGACCGTGTTGGCTTCGGCCATCGCTGCGACACCTTTTGCCGATGCGTACTCAAGGTGATCGGCTGAGAGGGCATTGAATCGTGCTGCCAGTGCAGCACCGTCACCATCGCTGAGTTGATCGGCATGCAGTTTGACAGGCAAGTCATACGATTTCGCACAACTGAAAACCTTGCTAACTTGCTCAGCGTCGAATGCAAAACTTTCGCAATACGCGTCCACAGCATCCGCGAGCTGTTGTTCAGCAACATGCGGGATCAACTGCTCGCAGATCATTTTGATATAGGCGTCAGGGTCTTCCGTGAACTCCGGCGGAATCGCATGCGCTGCGAGCAAAGATGTACACACCGTCAGTTCGGTCGACTCGCCGAGGCGTCGCGCGACCTGCAACATCTTTAGTTCGGTTTCAGGGTCCAGTCCGTAACCCGACTTGATTTCAACCGTCGCGACGCCACTTGCGGCAAGCGTACGCAGTCGCCTGCTTGCAGATTCAAACAACTCATCAGCACTCGCCTCCCGTGTTGCGCGTACTGTTGACAAGATGCCGCCACCGGCTCTGGCGATGTCCTCATAGCTCACACCTTGAAGTCGCTGCTCAAATTCTGCGGAACGATCGCCGCCGAATATCAGATGGGTGTGACAGTCGATCAGGGCCGGAGTTATCCACTGACCTGCAAGTGAGCGCGTCACCTTTGCGCTGTTTTCCGGAATTTCGGCAGTTGCCCCGACCCAGGCCAGCGAACCATCGGCAATCGCGATGGTGCCGTTTTCAATCGTGCCGTAGTCGTCTGCACCGCCCTGCATTGTCGCAATACGGGCATCGGTTAACAGCAGGTCCCAATCGGCCATTATTGCCTCCATAAATTGCAATCGACGTTATCATGGTCTAGCCTGTATATACAACTTGGCAGGATCCCAATGACGGACATCTTCGCGCGTAAAGCATTGTTACAAAAGGGTTGGGCGGACAAGGTTCGGCTTGGTTTGCGTGCGGGTCGAATCGAAACTGTGGTCGAAAATACGTCGCCGGACCCTGATGACTTCGTCGCAGGAATCGTCATTCCGGGCCTCTGTAACGCACACAGCCATGCGTTTCAACGCTCGCTTGCGGGCAGGACCGAAGAGCGATCCCCTGCCGGCCAGGACAATTTCTGGACCTGGCGTGAACGCATGTATGCACTCGCCGGCAAGCTCGAAGCTGATTCTCTCGCCGCAATCGCGCGTCAGGCCTACAGTGAAATGCTGGCGAGCGGCTACACGTCCGTCGCCGAGTTTCATTATTTGCACAAGGAGCCCGGAAGCGAACGTGACGACGACGCGATGTGTCGGGCAATCTGTAGTGCCGCAAGCGATTCCGGAATTCGCCTGACCTATGTGCCGGTGCTTTATGAACGGGCGGGTTTCGATGAGCCAGAGCCGGAAGGTCACCAGACCTTATTCGCGCTCGATATCGGGAGTTTCCTTGCCCACCATGAACGGGCGACACAAAGCACAGGCGATCGCATCAACATCGGAATTGGGGCACATAGCTTGCGCGCCGTCAGTAGTGAGTCTTTGCAGGAAATTGCTCGTGTCGCGCATGATGCGAAAATTCCGATGCATCTGCATATCGCCGAACAACGGCGCGAGGTTGAGCAATGTCTGGCGAGCAACGGGAGGCGACCAGTGCGCTGGTTGCTCGAGAACTTTGATGTGGGTGAGCGATGGTGTCTCGTCCACGCAACGCACCTGGACGCGGACGAAACCGAGGCGCTGGCCCGGTCGGGCGCGGTCGTCTGTCTGTGTCCGAGCACCGAGGCAAACCTCGGTGATGGCCTGTTTCCGTTGCACGGTTTTCTCAGCGCTGGTGGTCGGATCGCCATCGGTTCCGACAGTCACATATCGATCAATCCTTTCGAGGAGTTGCGTTGGCTCGAGTATGGGCAGCGGCTTGCGACGCAATCAAGAAACATCGCCACATTGCAGGAAGCGCATGTTGGGCGCGAATTGTTTTCGCGAGTGCTGGCGGGCGGCGTGCAGGCCAGCACACAATTTCCACCTGGCTTGCAGATTGGCGCTCCCGCCGACCTGGTCGCACTGTATGACGACGATCCGATGCTCGTCGGTCATGGTGATGCATCAATTTTGGATGCGCTTGTGTTTTCGGGCTACCGCCTACCTATCGAACGCGTCATGGTGCACGGCGACTGGCGGGTGATCGACGGTGATCACGTTGACCAGGACGATAGTCGAGCTGCGTATGCAGCCACGCTCGATCGAATTGGGATGGGGCGATGACGGTGGCGACAAAACCCATGTATCAGCAGCTCAAGGACCTGATCATCGGCCGCATCTCCAGTGGCGAGCTACGTCCTGCGGATCGTGTGCCTTCCGAAAACGAACTTGTCGAAGCGATGAACGTGTCCCGCATGACAGCAAATCGAGCTCTGCGGGAATTGACGGGTGAGGGATACGTTAAGCGCATTGCAGGTCGCGGCACATTCGTTTCCGATCTTCGCGCCAGATCACACGTGCTCGAGGTTCACAACATCGCGGACGAAATCGAGCGTCGCGGTCATTCGTACACCAGTGAAGTATTGCGGCAATCACGGCAACATGCTCGCGGAGACGTTGCCAAAGCTCTGCATGTCGAGCAAGGGATCGATGTGTTTCAATTGCTGCTGGTGCACTTTGAAAATGGCACCCCGATTCAGGTAGAAGATCGACACGTTGTCGCAGACTTCGCGCCAGGATGTCTCGAGCAGGACTTCTGCCGCGTGACTCCGAGCGCCTACCTGACTGCAATCTCGCCTTTGCAAGAGGCTGAGCAGGTCGTTCGTGCCACACGACCGAATGCGGCAATACGCCAGCATTTGCATATGACAGACGATGAGCCTTGTCTCGTCGTCATTCGGCGTACCTGGTCGCGTGGCCGGCCAGTGACTTTCGCTCGCTTGCACCACCCCGGCAGCCGCTATGAGCTGACAGGTCACTACGCACCGCCGGGAACACGCAAATCGACGACCGGCAAGGTCGTGGAATTGGAGAAGTTACAACGATGAACGACAAACGCACGATCAAGGCGCCAACCGGTACGGAGTTACAAGCCAAGAGCTGGCTCACTGAAGCGCCGCTACGCATGCTCATGAACAACCTCGACCCGGAGGTCGCCGAGCGACCAGAGGATCTGGTTGTCTATGGCGGTATCGGCAAGGCGGCACGCAATTGGGAGGCATTTGACAGGATCATCGAAACACTCCGGGAGTTGGAGCATGACGAGACCTTGCTGGTTCAATCCGGCAAACCAGTCGGCGTGTTTCGCACGCATGCAGATGCGCCGCGCGTACTGATCGCGAACTCAAATCTGGTTCCGGCCTGGGCGAACTGGGAGCATTTTCGTGAACTCGATAGGAAAGGCCTGATGATGTTTGGGCAGATGACGGCCGGCTCGTGGATCTATATCGGTAGCCAGGGAATTGTGCAGGGCACGTACGAGACATTCGTGGAGATGGGCCGGCAGCACTATGAAGGCAATCTCGCCGGGCGCTGGATTCTGACTGCCGGGCTTGGTGGCATGGGAGGCGCGCAACCGCTGGCCGCGACGATGGCAGGGGCATCGATGCTCGCAATCGAATGTCAGTCGGATCGGATCGACAAAAGACTTGAGACGGGCTACCTCGACAGGCGTTCTGACACTCTCGACGAGGCACTCGCTCTAATCGAACAGTCTCTCGAAGATGGGCAAGCAATCAGTATCGGTCTGCTTGGAAACGCGGCCGAAATACTGCCGGAATTGCTGCAGCGTGGTGTGCAGCCGGATGCCGTGACAGATCAGACATCGGCGCATGATCCTGCAAATGGCTATCTGCCGATCGGCTGGACCGTCGAACAGTGGCAGGAGGGTCGCGCCAATGATCCCGATGCAGTTGCGGCCGCCGCCAGAGAGTCAATGGCGGTTCACGTGCGGGCAATGCTCGAGTTCCACAAGGCAGGCATCCCGACATTCGATTACGGCAATAACATTCGTCAGGAAGCACTCAATGAGGGCGTTGACAATGCGTTCGACTTCCCTGGATTTGTACCAGCCTATGTGCGACCACTTTTTTGTCGTGGTGTCGGGCCATTTCGTTGGGCGGCACTATCCGGCGATCCCGAAGACATTTATCGAACCGACGAAAAAGTAAAAGAGTTGATTCCCGATAACCCTCATTTGCACGCTTGGCTGGACGCCGCACGTGAGCGCATTCATTTTCAGGGATTGCCGTCCCGCATCTGCTGGGTAGGACTTGGCGAGCGCGATAAACTGGGGATGGCGTTCAATGAGATGGTGCGCAGCGGAGAGTTAAGTGCCCCCGTTGTGATTGGTCGCGATCATCTCGACAGTGGTTCCGTCGCGAGTCCGAATCGCGAGACAGAAGCAATGCGCGACGGGTCCGATGCCGTTTCCGATTGGCCGTTACTCAATGCATTACTGAGCACGGCGAGCGGTGCGACCTGGGTGTCACTGCATCATGGCGGTGGTGTCGGTATGGGTTACTCGCAGCATGCCGGTCTCGTCATAGTTTGTGACGGAAGTGAGGCGGCCGACAAACGCATCGCAAGGGTGCTTTGGAACGACCCCGCCTCAGGCGTCATGCGACACGCGGATGCAGGTTATAAGGACGCAATCGATTGTGCGCACGAGCACGGGCTGCATTTGCCGATGCTGGGCCGCGGAGAAGCGTCATGATGCTAACGATAGACAATCAGTTAATTGACCTCGGCGATTTGCGCGTGGCATGGCATGCACCGGTCAAAGTGAGTATTGGAGACGAAGCGCGACGCCGCATCGCCGAGTCCAATGAATTGATCGCCGATGTTGTTGCGGGCGGGGAGCAGGTCTACGGAGTCAACACAGGTTTCGGGCAGCTTGCGCAGGTTCGCATTGGCGACGATGAACTCGCGCACTTGCAGGAAAACCTGGTGCGCTCACATGCCGTCGGTGTCGGTGACGATCTCGATGACGAC
>Ga0255052_10002099_pt1 | contig 14561 bp, 9 predicted proteins | sample JV7_2_21_MG_FD_188632 | JGI IMG/M metagenome (GOLD analysis project Ga0255052, IMG submission 188632) | Seawater microbial communities from Jervis Inlet, British Columbia, Canada - JV7_2_21 | ecosystem: Environmental > Aquatic > Marine > Inlet | place: Canada: British Columbia | collected...
AATGACGTTGGCAAGAAACGAAATTAACGAGGAGGCCTAACAAGCCACTTGAACTCGAGAGGAAGCAACGATGGCAAAGAAAGTAGCCACTTACATCAAACTACAGGTTCCGGCAGGGCAGGCGAATCCGAGTCCGCCCGTTGGTCCTGCATTGGGTCAGCACGGTGTCAATATCATGGAGTTCTGCAAGGCGTTTAACGCACAGACCCAGGGTGTTGAGCCCGGATTGCCGATACCGGTTGTCATTACGGTCTACGCGGACCGTAGTTTTACATTCATTACCAAGACGCCGCCGGCCGCCGTGTTGCTGCGGAAGGCAGCCGGCATCGACAAGGGATCCGGGGAGCCGAATAGTGAAAAAGTTGGCAAGGTGAATCGCCAGCAACTCGAAGATATTGCGACGACAAAAATGCCGGACCTGACGGCTGCAGATATGGACGCGGCCGTACGCACGGTTGCCGGCACCGCCCGAAGTATGGGGATTGAGACGGAGGGCGTGAAGTAATGGCTTCTTTAAGTAAACGGAAAAAGCTGGCCCGAGAGAAAGTCGACGCGGCAACTTTCTATCAGATTGATGAGGCGCTGACTCTCGTCAAGGAACTCGCTACATCAAAGTTTCCGGAAAGCGTCGACGTATCGGTCAATCTCGGTGTCGATCCCAAGAAGTCGGACCAGGTGGTACGCGGGTCAACGGTTTTGCCGAACGGCACGGGGAAAACGGTGCGGGTCGCCGTATTTGCACAGGGCGACAATGCTGACAAAGCCAAGAGTGCAGGCGCCGACATAGTTGGATTCGAAGATCTTGCCGAGACCGTAAAGGGTGGCGAGATGAATTTTGATGTTGTTATTGCGACGCCGGACGCGATGCGCGTTGTTGGCACGCTCGGCCAGATCCTGGGGCCGCGCGGCCTGATGCCGAACCCAAAGGTCGGCACAGTAACCGCGGATGTCGAGACGGCGGTGAAGAATGCGAAGGCAGGCCAGATACGTTACCGCACCGACAAAGCCGGCATTATTCATTGCCCGATCGGCCGCGTCGACTTTGAAGTTCCGGCGCTGAAGGAAAATTTGGTTGCATTGCTTACGGACCTCAATAAGGCGAAGCCGGCGGCATCCAAGGGTGCTTTTTTGAAGAGATTGACCGTGTCCTCAACGATGGGGCCGGGGATCTCCATTGATCGAGCCAGCATAGACGGCTGATCAAGAAAAATTTGCGGTGCCGTCTCGAAACGGTGCTGCAAATGCAAACCGCAGTAATGCCGGTAAATCGGAATTGCTGCGGTGATCGTCGAAGACCGCAGTTGGCCGGCATGAAACCCGGCCTTAATCACTGCCTGCGCAGATGGTGTTGCCTGAGTCAGAGCAATCTGGCGATGGTTGCCACTCTCGACATGAAAGGGGGGTGAAGATGGATTTCACCCGTGTGTGTAACCGTAAGCCAGGAGAAATTCATGGCATTGAGACTCGAAGACAAGAAAGCATTTGTCAAAGAGATAAACGCGGTTGCAGGCGAGTCGATTTCCGTTGTTGCAGCGGAATACCGAGGCTTGTCTGTTATAGAGATGACGGAATTGCGCAGGGATGCCCGCAATGCCGGCGTGTATTTGCGTGTTGTCAAGAACACGCTGGCCCGCCGCGCCATCGAAGGAACCGAGTTTGAGTGTATGAAGGACACGCTCAAGGGTCCGATTCTGCTCGCGTTTGGAAAGGAAGATCCGGGTGCCGCTGCCAGGGTTATCAAGGATTTTGCAAAAGAGCACAAGGCGCTGCAGGCGGTTTCGCTGTCTGCGGGCGGGCAATTATTGCCTGCCGAAGATCTTGCCAAGCTGGCAAGTCTGCCGACGCTCGATCAGGCCCGTGCAATGTTGCTGGGCGTGATGATTGCACCGATGACCAAACTGGTACGGACGCTTGCCGAGCCGTCAACAATGCTCGCTCGGACGATGTCCGCGCGTGGCAGCCAGGAAGCGGCGTAGCAATCTGGACTTAGAACTTCACCTGACTTAGGTAAAAAATTTATTAGAGGAAACTGAAAATGGCACTGTCAAATGAAGACCTGCTCAAAGAACTGAGCGCAAAGCCAATTATGGAAGTAGTCGAGCTCGTCAAGATGCTCGAAGAGGAATGGGGTGTATCTGCTGCTGCTCCGGTTGCCGTTGCGGCTGCCGGCCCTGCCGGTGGCGATGCAGCACCAGCTGAAGAAAAGACCGAATTTGATGTCGTACTGACTGCTTTTGGCGAATCCAAGGTTGCGGTCATCAAAGCGGTTCGTGCAATGACCGGACTTGGCTTGAAAGAAGCCAAGGACGCGGTCGAAGGCACTCCGTCAACCATTAAAGAAGGTGCTTCGAAAGACGACGCTGAAAACTTCAAGAAACAGCTTGAAGAGGCAGGCGGCACTGTTGAGCTCAAGTAACTGAGCTTGGCAGTCACCCTTCGACATTTGGATCTCATGATCCAAGTAGCGCAAAGCAGCCAGCGAATATCGCCGGCTGCTTTGTCGCGCCTGTGTGCTTTGTTTGTACATGGGAAAATTCGAAAACCTGGTGGCCAAAGCCTGACCGGCGGCGACAGCTACCTGAATTGAGGACAAACCCGAATGGCCTATTCATTCACTGAGAAAAAGCGCATACGTAAGAATTTCGGCAAAAGACCGACAATTCTGGACGTTCCTTATCTCCTTTCGATCCAGCTCGACTCTTACAACAGGTTTCTGCAAACCGATAAGGCTGAAAAAGACCGCGTAGACATCGGTTTGCATGCCGCGTTTCAGACGGTTCTTCCTATCGTCAGTTACTCTGGCAATGCGGCGCTTGAATATGTGAGCTATCGACTTGGCACGCCCGTATTCGACGTCAAGGAATGTCAGATGCGTGGCCTGACTTACGCGGCTCCGATCCGCGTCAAGGTGCGTCTTGTCATTTATGACAAGGAAGCCAGTGGCACGCCCAAACCCGTTAAGGACATTCGTGAGCAGGAAGTCTATCTCGGCGAAATGCCGCTGATGACCGACCATGGCACCTTTGTCATCAATGGCACCGAGCGCGTCATCGTGTCGCAATTGCACCGATCGCCGGGTGTGTTCTTTGATCACGACAAAGGCAAAACACATTCGTCGGGAAAGCTGCTGTTCTCAGCGAGGATTATTCCATATCGCGGCTCCTGGCTCGATTTCGAGTTTGATCCGAAGGACGGTGTGTTTGCACGTATCGATCGTCGCAGAAAGCTGCCGGTGACAATTATTCTGCGCGCGCTTGGTTTTGATAACGAAGAGATACTCGATATCTTCTTCGACAAGAACGATTTCTATCTGTCTTCGAAAGAAGTAACGATGGGTCTTGTACCGGAGCGTATGCGTGGTGAGACCGCAATATTCGACATCAAGCTTGGTCGCAAGCTCATTGTGGAAGAGGGTCGCCGCATCACTGCAAAACATGTCCGCGACATGGAGAGTTCCAAGGTCAAGCAGCTGGTCGTTCCGACACAGTACCTGGAGGGTAAGATTCTTGCCCACGATGTTGTGGACGAGGAGACAGGCGAATTGCTGGCTGCGGCAAATGCAGAGCTGATACCCGAGCTGATCGAGGTCCTGATCGAAAAAGAAATCGGACATATACAGACCTTGTACGTTAACGATCTGGATCGTGGCCCGTATATTTCGAATACCCTGAATGTTGACCCGTCGACGACACGCCTCGAGGCGTTAGTCGAGATCTATCGCATGATGCGTCCGGGCGAGCCGCCGACCAAGGAAGCGGCGGAGAACCTGTTCCAGAATCTGTTCTTTAATTCTGATCGCTACGATCTCTCTGCGGTCGGCCGCATGAAATTCAATCGTCGTGTCGGCCGCGACAACTCGCTGGGCGGCGGGATTCTGGAGAACGACGACATCCTCGACGTTTTGAAGACACTTATTAATATCCGTAACGGCTACGGCACCGTCGATGATATTGATCACCTTGGCAACCGTCGTGTACGTAGTGTCGGAGAAATGGCCGAGAATGCGTTCCGTGTTGGTCTCGTGCGCGTTGAGCGTGCAGTAAAAGAGCGTCTTACGCAGGCGGAAACCGAGGGCCTGATGCCGCAGGAGATGATCAACGCCAAGCCCGTGGCGGCGGCAGTCAAGGAGTTTTTCGGTTCCAGCCAGCTGTCACAGTTTATGGATCAGAACAACCCGCTTTCCGAAGTCACGCACAAGCGGCGGGTTTCGGCGCTTGGCCCCGGCGGCCTGACGCGAGAACGTGCCGGATTCGAGGTCCGCGACGTTCATCCGACGCACTACGGTCGCGTTTGTCCGATCGAGACGCCCGAAGGCCCGAATATCGGCCTGATCAATTCGCTTGCTGTATACGCGAGAACCAATGAGTACGGTTTCCTCGAGACGCCGTATCGCAAAGTCGTGAAAGGCAAAGCGACCGCGGAAATCGATTACCTGTCGGCGATCGAGGAAAGCCAGTACGTCATCGCACAGGCGAACTCCGAACTGGACAAACTGGGACGGTTTGAAGAAGAGCTGGTATCGGTTCGACACAAGAACGAATTTACGCTCGCTGACCCATCCAGCGTCGAATACATGGACGTGTCGCCGAGGCAGATCGTGTCGGTGGCCGCATCGTTGATTCCATTCCTCGAGCACGATGATGCAAACCGCGCATTAATGGGCTCGAACATGCAGCGCCAGGCAGTCCCGACGCTGCGTTCAGAGGCGCCCCTGGTGGGCACCGGCATGGAGCGTGCGGTCGCCGTCGACTCCGGCGTTACGGTTGTCGCCAAGCGCGGCGGTCAGGTCGATTCGGTCGACGCGTCACGCATTGTCGTGCGCGTCAATGATGCTGAGACGGATGCCTCGGAGTCCGGCGTCGATATTTACAACCTGACGAAATACACGCGTTCCAATCAGAATACCTGTATCAATCAGCGCCCACTGGTGAAGGCCGGGGATGCGATTTCGAAAGGCGACGTTCTGGCGGACGGACCATCGACCAATATGGGTGAACTGGCGCTTGGCCAGAATCTGCTGGTCGCGTTCATGCCGTGGAACGGTTACAACTTCGAGGACTCGATCCTGATATCAGAACGAGTCGTCACGGAAGATCGCTTCACGACGATTCATATCGAAGAGCTATCCTGTGTCGCACGCGACACCAAGCTCGGCTCTGAAGATATCACGTCAGATATTCCGAACGTTGGGGATGCCGCGCTCGCCAAGCTCGACGAATCCGGTATTGCTTTCATCGGTGCGGAAGTCAATGCAGGCGATATCCTGGTCGGCAAGGTGACGCCTAAAGGAGAAACGCAATTGACACCGGAAGAGAAGTTGCTGCGCGCAATATTTGGCGAAAAGGCTTCCGATGTGAAGGACACGTCACTGCGTGTGCCGCCCGGCATGGACGGAACCGTGATCGATGTTCGTGTCTTCACGCGTGACGGCGTCGAAAAGGACTCTCGCGCACTGGCGATCGAGAAATCTGAACTTGAGAGCGTTCGCAAAGACCTCGATGACACGCTCAGAATTCTCGAGGAAGACATTTACGAGCGCGTGGAAAGAATGCTCACTGGCAAGATGGCGCAGGGCGGCCCGAACAAGCTGAAAGCGGGCAGCAAGATTACCAAGGGATACCTCGACGAAGTGCCACGCGAGCAATGGTTCGAGATTCGCCTGAAGAGCGACGATGCCACCGAGCAGCTGGAAAAGGCATCAGAACGGCTCCAGGCACAACGGGCCGAATTCGACCGCCGTTATGAAGAAAAGAAAGAGAAAATCACAGCGGGCGATGACCTTGCACCTGGCGTGCTGAAGATGGTTAAGGTCTATCTGGCGGTCAAGCGCCGGATTCAACCGGGCGACAAGATGGCCGGGCGTCACGGAAACAAGGGAGTGATCTCTACGATCGTGCCGGTCGAGGACATGCCGTATCTCGACGATGGTTCACCGGTCGATATCGTCCTGAATCCACTGGGGGTGCCGTCACGCATGAATGTCGGCCAGGTGTTGGAGACACATCTCGGTATGGCCGCAAAGGGACTGGGCAAGAAGATTAACGCGATGCTCACTGCACAGGAATCGATCATCAAATTACGGCAGTTCCTGGACCAGATATACAACAAGACCGGCGGCAAGGAGGAGGACGTCAAATCATTGACCGACGCCGAGGTGTTCGAGCTTGCAGGCAACCTGGTCAACGGCGTACCGATTGCGACGCCGGTGTTCGATGGTGCAACCGAAGCTGAAATCAAGACGCTGCTGGCGCTGGCGGAACTGTCGGAATCGGGTCAATCGAGACTCAACGATGGCCGTACCGGCAAGCCGTTCGATCGCGAGGTCACAGTCGGTTACATGTACATGCTGAAACTCAACCACCTGGTGGATGACAAGATGCATGCCCGTTCGACCGGACCGTACAGCCTGGTCACGCAACAGCCGCTCGGCGGCAAGGCGCAGTTTGGCGGTCAGCGCTTCGGAGAGATGGAGGTCTGGGCGCTCGAGGCCTATGGCGCTTCATACACGTTGCAGGAAATGCTAACAGTCAAGTCCGACGACGTTCAGGGCCGCACCAAGATGTACAAGAACATCGTGGATGGCGAGCACGAAATGGATGCGGGCATGCCCGAGTCTTTCAATGTGCTGGTGAAGGAGATTCGATCTCTCGGCATCAACATTGAGTTGGAGACAGAGATATGAAAGACCTTCTGAGACTATTCAAGTACCAAAATCCGGTTGATGATTTTGATGCAATTCGCATCGGCCTGGCGTCTCCCGACATGGTTCGTTCGTGGTCGTTTGGCGAAGTCAAAAAGCCGGAAACGATCAACTACAGGACCTTTAAGCCGGAACGCGACGGTCTCTTCTGTGCGAAGATTTTTGGCCCGATCAAGGACTACGAGTGCCTGTGCGGCAAGTACAAGCGCCTGAAGCATCGCGGTGTCGTCTGCGAAAAGTGCGGTGTCGAGGTTACGCAAACGAAGGTCCGGCGCGAGCGCATGGCCCATATCGATCTGGCGAGCCCGGTAGCACATATCTGGTTCCTGAAGTCACTGCCGTCACGTATCGGCCTGATGCTCGACATGACATTGAGGGAAATCGAGCGGGTCCTCTATTTCGAAGCGTTTGTCGTCGTAGAGCCGGGCATGACGCCGCTCGAGCGTGGCCAGTTGATGACAGACGAAATGTATCTCGACGCTATCGAGCAATACGGCGACGAATTCGATGCCCGCATGGGTGCTGAAGCCGTGCGCGAAATGCTCTCCACGATCGATTTGCGACGTGAAGTTTTGCAGGTTCGCGAGGATATCAATGGCACGCGTTCCGAAACCAAGATCAAGCGCCTGTCGAAGCGTTTAAAACTGCTGGAATCGTTCATCGAGTCAGGTAACAAGCCGGAATGGATGGTCATGACCGTGCTGCCGGTGTTGCCACCGGACCTGCGACCGCTGGTACCGTTGGATGGCGGCCGCTTCGCAACCTCCGACCTCAACGATCTTTATCGCCGGGTGATCAATCGCAACAACCGTCTGCGGCGCCTGCTGGAGCTGAATGCCCCGGACATCATCGTGCGTAATGAAAAGCGCATGCTGCAGGAGTCTGTTGACGCCTTACTCGACAATGGTCGCCGCGGTCGTGCGATTACGGGCACGAACAAGCGCCCGCTGAAATCACTGGCCGACATGATCAAGGGCAAGCAGGGCCGTTTTCGCCAGAATCTTCTGGGTAAACGGGTCGACTATTCCGGCCGCTCAGTGATCGTTGTCGGTCCGACACTCAAACTTCATCAGTGCGGTCTGCCGAAGAAAATGGCGCTGGAACTGTTCAAGCCGTTCATTTTCTCGAAGCTGCAACTGCGCGGCGAGGCCACCACGATCAAGGCTGCCAAGCGCCTGGTCGAGCGGGAAGGCGCGGAAGTCTGGGATATTCTCGAAGAAGTCATTCGTGAGCACCCTGTGATGCTGAATCGTGCGCCGACCTTGCACAGGCTTGGTATTCAGGCTTTCGAGCCGGTCCTCATCGAGGGCAAGGCCATTCAGCTGCATCCGCTCGTATGTACGGCGTTCAACGCTGACTTCGACGGCGACCAGATGGCGGTTCACGTACCGCTTTCGATCGAGGCGCAGCTCGAGGCACGCGCGCTGATGATGGCGTCCAACAACATCCTTTCCCCGGCGAACGGCGATCCGATCATCGTGCCGTCGCAGGACGTTGTGCTGGGTCTTTATTACATGACCCGCTCCACCGTTAACGGCAAGGGCGAGGGCATGATCTTTTCGAATGTCGATGAAGCGCGTCGCGCCTACGACAATGGTTTCGCAGAGCTGCAGGCCAGAGTCAGGGTGCGTGTACCCATGCATGAGCAGGACGAAGACGGTGAAACGGCATCCAGCATCAAACTGGTCGACACGACTGTCGGCCGTGCGCTGCTGTCAACCTTGCTGCCCGAGGGGCTCAGTTTCGATCTTATCAATCGCGACATGAGCAAGAAGGCCATCTCCAATGTCATCAACGCGTGTTACCGCAACCTCGGCCTGAAAAAGACCGTGGTCTTCGCTGACCGCCTGATGTACACCGGATTCCGTTTCGCGACGATTGCCGGTATCTCGATCGGCGTCAACGATATGGTCGTGCCCGAGAACAAGGAAGAGATCCTGGCTGCGGCGGAGTCCGAAGTGAAAGAGATTCAGAACCAGTACGGTTCCGGTCTCGTTACGGAAGGCGAGCGCTATAACAAGGTTGTCGACATCTGGTCGCGCACCAATGACCAGGTCGCCAAGGCCATGATGGACAAACTCGGTTCCGAAACCGTGATTGATGCCAAGGGTAATAAGGTCGAACAGGAGTCGTTCAACTCCATTTTCATGATGGCCGACTCCGGGGCCCGTGGATCGGCGGCCCAGATCAGGCAGCTTGCCGGCATGCGCGGCCTCATGGCCAAGCCGGACGGCTCGATTATCGAGACACCGATTACCGCTAATTTCCGTGAGGGCCTGGACGTACTGCAGTACTTCATCTCCACGCATGGAGCCCGCAAGGGCCTTGCGGATACGGCGTTGAAAACTGCCAACTCCGGTTACCTGACACGGCGTCTCGTTGATGTCGCCCAGGACCTGGTAGTCACCGAGGTCGATTGCGAAACGCGAAATGGCGTTGACATGGCGCCGCTCGTTGAAGGCGGCGATATCGTCGAACCGCTGCGTGATCGGGTGCTCGGACGTGTGCTGGCTGAACCGGTATTGATTCCGGGTTCGGACAAGATTGCCTTCGACGCGGGCACAAATCTCGATGAAGCCAGTGTTGCGCGTCTGGAAGAATTGTCGATCGATAACGTCCTGGTTCGCTCGCCGATTACCTGTGAAGTTCGCTACGGCGTATGTTCGCAGTGTTACGGGCGTGACCTTGCGCGCGGTCAACGTATCAACATCGGCGAGGCGGTCGGTGTCATAGCGGCCCAGTCGATCGGCGAGCCTGGCACGCAGCTCACGATGCGTACTTTCCACATCGGTGGTGCAGCATCACGGTCTGCAGCAATTAACAACATCGAGATCAAGAACGTTGGTATTGTGAAGCTCAACAACATCAAGACCGTGCAGCACAAGAAAGGAAACCTGGTAGCGGTTTCACGTTCCGGCGAAATCTCAATCATCAACGAACATGGTCGTGAACGCGAACGTTACAAAGTGCCGTACGGTGCCATGATTACTGTTACCGACAGTAGTGAAGTAAAGCCGGGACTGGTGGTAGCGTCCTGGGATCCACACACTCACCCGGTAGTGAGTGAGGTGGCCGGTAAATTGCAATTCGCGGACTTCCTCGATGGCGTCACTGTTACCGAGCAGGTCGACGAACTCACTGGCCTGACCAGTATCGTTATTCTCGATCCGAAGCAGCGGGGCGCTACCGGTAAGGATTTGCGGCCGGTCGCAAAGCTTGTGGACACGGATGGCAACGACGTTTGCTTCGCGAATACCGATATTCCGGCGGTCTATGCACTGCCGGCGGGCGCAATCGTCAGCATGAAGGATGGCGCGACGGTTTCGGTCGGTGACGTCATTGCCCGCATTCCGCAGGAATCATCGAAGACCCGTGACATTACGGGTGGTCTGCCGCGAGTTGCCGACCTGTTTGAAGCCAGGAAGCCGAAAGAGCCGGCGATCATGGCCGAGTACACCGGTACCGTGAGTTTCGGTAAGGAGACCAAGGGCAAGCGGCGTCTCGTCATCACCGATGAGTCTGGCGAGAGCATGGAAGAGCTGATTCCGAAGTGGCGTCACCTGAATGTGTTCGAAGGCGAACAGGTTGTGCGTGGCGAGATCATCGCCGATGGAGAACCGAACCCGCACGACATTTTGCGCCTGCGGGGCGTCGAGCCGCTGGCCGACTACCTGGTTCGCGAGATCCAGGACGTTTACCGCTTGCAGGGCGTGAAGATTAACGACAAGCACATTGAAGTGATCATCCGCCAGATGCTGCGCAAGGTACTCGTCGCCGATCCGGGGGACAGCACCTATCTCCGCGGCGAACAGATCGACAAGGCGCGTGCCTTTGAAGGATCGGAGCAGCTCGAAGCACAGGGCAAGAATCCGATCATCATCGACCCCGTGCTGCTGGGCATCACCAAGGCGTCACTGGCGACGGAGTCGTTCATTTCCGCGGCTTCATTCCAGGAAACGACCCGTGTGCTGACGGAAGCGGCGGTTCGCGGCTTGCGGGATGATCTCCGCGGCCTCAAGGAAAATGTCATCGTCGGTCGCCTGATTCCGGCCGGAACCGGGTTTGCGCATCATGCGGAGCGCCGCAGAACGCGTGAACAGGATCTTGCGGAGCAGCTGAAGGAGCTTGAAGAAGAGGCACAAGTTGCTGATTCTGAAGAAAACGTTTCCACGGAAGACCTCGTTGCAGAAGTGCAGGAGGAAGTGGCAGCAGCCGCGGCGGTGGAGACTGAAGCGGGTACAGAGACAGGGGAAACAACACCGACCGCCTGAGCCCGGAGAACCGGAGTCAGAGCCCGGGACGGACCTCGGGTCCGTCCCGGGCTCTGATCCCAACGCGGTTGCTTGACACCCCCCATTAACCGTCAATACAATGCCCGCCCTTAACCCGGGGACCCGCCTAAAACGGGTTCTACAATTCAGGGATGAGACTTAAGCGTAATCTTTTGGTTTCAAAGGCTTAGCGCTAAAGTCCGTCAACCCACAGGCTGGATCAGGATTGGTTCGGCCGTTGGGCGCGCGTAATTCCGCGCGCTGTTTTTTTGCAGACAGATTAAATACGGGAAGGCCCATGGCCACGACAAATCAGTTAGTACGGAAGCCGCGCTCTTTGAATGCGGCGAAAAGCACAGTCCCGGCGCTCGAGGGCAGCCCCCAGAAGCGAGGCGTGTGCACGCGCGTCTACACGACAACCCCGAAAAAGCCGAACTCGGCCATGCGCAAGGTTGCACGTGTTCGGCTGACCAACGGTTTCGAGGTCACGAGCTATATCGGCGGCGAAGGGCACAACTTGCAGGAACACTCGGTCGTGCTGATTCGCGGTGGTCGGGTAAAGGACCTGCCCGGCGTTCGCTATCACACGGTGCGCGGCACGCTCGATTGCGCAGGTGTTGGCGATCGCAGGCAAGGCCGTTCCAAGTACGGAACGAAACGGCCGAAATCGTAATTTTATTGTTGCGGGTGTTGAATCCCGCCAAACGAGACCAATAATGTCACGCAGAACCCAAGCTCCGAAACGCCTCATTCTCCCGGACCCCAAGTACGGCAGCGAACTGCTCGCGAAGTTCATGAACATGATCATGAATGACGGTAAGAAGTCTGTTGCTGAACGCATCATTTATGGTGCGCTCGACCGCATTTCGGAAAAGGGTGTTGCGGAAGGCAGCCAGTCTCTGGAAGTTCTGGAGCAGGCGCTGGAAAACGTCAAGCCCGTGGTAGAGGTCAAGTCCCGCCGTGTTGGCGGCGCGACCTACCAGGTGCCGATCGAAGTCCGGCCTGCACGTCGCCAGACCCTCGCAATGCGCTGGGTAATCGACGCAGCTAGAAGTCGCAGTGAAAAGTCAATGGCACACCGGCTGGCCCATGAATTGATGGATGCGGCCGAAAATCGCGGTACGGCGGTCAAGAAAAAGGAAGACACGCACCGCATGGCCGAGGCGAATAAGGCGTTTTCGCATTATCGCTGGTAAGGCCCGTAGCAATTTATTCTCTAAGGAAGATTTCGTGGCACGCACAACCCCAATCGAGCGCTATCGCAATATCGGCATCATGGCTCACATCGATGCCGGTAAGACGACGACGACCGAACGCGTTCTTTTCTATACCGGCGTGTCGCACAAGATTGGCGAGGTGCATGACGGCGCGGCTGTCATGGACTGGATGGAACAGGAGCAGGAACGTGGCATCACGATTACCTCTGCTGCGACTACCTGTTTCTGGAGTGGCATGGACCAGCATTTCGACGAGCATCGAATCAATATCATCGATACGCCAGGCCATGTTGACTTCACGATCGAAGTAGAGCGCAGCCTACGCGTACTCGACGGCGCTGTGACCGTGCTGTGTTCTGTTGGCGGGGTCGAGCCACAGACTGAGACGGTCTGGCGGCAGGGTAACAAGTACGACGTGCCGCGCATGATTTTCATCAATAAGATGGATCGCGCGGGCGCAGACTATTTGCGCGTGGTTGAACAGGTTAAAGAGCGGCTCGGCGCTAACCCCGTGCCGATCCAGCTGCCGATCGGCGCCGAAGAAAAATTTGAAGGCGTGATCGACCTCATCCGCATGCAGGCCATCTACTGGGATGACGCCAGCATGGGAACGACATTCGAATTGCGCGACATACCTGAAGAACTGCTTGCCGAGGCAAAAACATGGCGCGAGGAAATGATTCACGCTGCTGCCGAGGCGAACGAGGAATTGCTTGACAAATTTGTCGAAAACGACGGATTGTCAGAAGAAGACATTCGCGCGGGCCTGCGGGCACGAACGATTGGCGGCGAAATCGTCGTCACGATGTGCGGCTCGGCATTCAAGAACAAGGGCGTGCAGGCGATGCTGGACGCCGTTATCGATTTCATGCCGTCGCCGGTCGACGTGCCGCCGATCAAGGGCATACTCGATGACGATACAGAAGCGGAGCGGCTGGCAAGCGACGATCAGCCGTTCGCGGCTCTCGCATTCAAGATCGCAACGGATCCGTTTGTCGGCAACCTGACATTCTTCCGCGTCTATTCCGGCGTCCTGAATTCGGGCGACACGATCTACAACTCGGCCAAGGGCAAGCGCGAGCGCATCGGCCGTATCCTGCAAATGCATTCCAATGATCGCCAGGAGATCAAGGAAGTGCATGCGGGAGATATTGCCGCTGCCGTGGGTCTGAAAGACGTCACTACGGGCGACACGCTCACTGATTTGAAGAATGTCATCACGCTGGAACGCATGGAGTTTCCGGAACCGGTTATTTCCGTTGCGGTTGAGCCGAAAACCAAGGTCGATCAGGAGAAGATGGGTCTCGCGCTGCAGAAGCTGGCGAAGGAAGACCCGTCATTCCGTGTCGCGACCGACGAAGAATCCGGCCAGACCATCATCTCCGGCATGGGCGAGCTTCATCTCGACATCATCGTTGACCGCATGCGGCGCGAATTCAAGGTGGATGCCAGCGTCGGCAAGCCGCAGGTGGCTTATCGCGAGACCATTCGTAGGGCAGTCGAACAGGAAGGCAAGTTCGTCAGGCAGTCCGGTGGACGCGGCCAGTACGGTCACGTATTCATCAAGATCGAACCGCAGGTAGCTGGTTCCGGCTATGAATTCGAAAATGCCATCGTTGGTGGCGTGGTGCCGAAGGAATATATCGGCGCCGTCAACAAGGGCGTCAAGCAACAGATGGAAAATGGCGTGATTGCCGGTTACCCGGTGGTTGATGTCAAGGTGACGCTGTACGACGGTTCATACCACGATGTCGATTCCAGCGAGATGGCGTTCAAGATCGCAGGGTCGATAGGGTTCAGGGACGGTGCGCTGAAGGCGAATCCCGTGTTGCTGGAGCCGATCATGAAGGTCGAGGTGGTTACACCTGACGATTACATGGGTGACGTCATGGGTGATCTGAACCGCCGGCGCGGTTTACCGCAGGGCTTGGACGACTCACCATCTGGTAAAGTCATCCGCGCCGAGGTGCCGCTGGCCGAAATGTTCGGTTATGCGACCGACCTACGCTCAATGAGCCAGGGACGCGCGACCTATTCGATGGAATTCGAAAAATACAGCGAGGTGCCGCAGAACGTGGCCGATAGTGTATTGAGGAAGGCGAGCTAAGCAGTGATCTGACAGAGGTTGCTTCGTCGCCAGGGCAACAACTGATTGATTGGTGTCGCGCTAAAGATCAATCGGCAGTCGGCGACTGAACGCTACCGTCATCGCGGGCCGATTGCCTCGCAATGACATTGGTGGATTTGGGTTTACGATGATATTTGAAAGATTGAGAACGGGATCGACTCATGGGTAAAGAAAAATTTGAAAGAACAAAGCCGCACATAAACGTAGGCACGATAGGTCACGTAGACCATGGCAAGACGACGCTG
>Ga0255052_10002100_pt1 | contig 14561 bp, 16 predicted proteins | sample JV7_2_21_MG_FD_188632 | JGI IMG/M metagenome (GOLD analysis project Ga0255052, IMG submission 188632) | Seawater microbial communities from Jervis Inlet, British Columbia, Canada - JV7_2_21 | ecosystem: Environmental > Aquatic > Marine > Inlet | place: Canada: British Columbia | collected...
AGTTGCAATCGGCGACAGCATAACAGATTATAAGATGCTTCGAGAAGTGAGCCGAGACGGCGGCGGTCTGGCAATCGCCTTTAACGCAAACAAGTACTGTCTGCCCTATGCAGACGTTGGGGTTGCAACGCTTGATGGTCGGGCGGTTCTACCCCTTATCGAAGCCTTCACATCCGGCGGCCGAACAGGCGCGCTTCAAAGGGCGGCTGAACTTGAAGCTGACATCGACGGGCTTGAATCAGGATATAGCTATCTGCTTGAAACCGAGAAGAGGCCAGTTTACACTGTGGTTGGAGGGAACAAAGATTTAGATTCTGTTTTAAAGGTGCACAGCGATATGCGTATGAAGGTTCGGGGGGAGGCGGGTAAACTTGGTTGACATTGTCGGCGTGGGAGCGTTGAATTGGGACCGCCTGCTTAAGGTGGATCGATTGGCCGGGTCTGATGAAGAGGTTGTTGTAACGAAGGTGGAGGAGGAGGCAGGGGGGTCTGCTGCAAATACTGTTGCAGGACTGGGGCGATTTGGCGTGAGCTGCGGTTTCATCGGGCGCATCGGGTCTGACGATGCTGGAGAGCAGATTATCACTGCTTTCCAAGCTGATTCAGTGGACACCTCTGGAGTTGTCAGATTAGTCGGGCGCTCAGGCGCTGTTTATTCTTTTGTCGACGATTCCGGTGAGCGGACCATGTATGTTGACCCTGGTGTAAACGATTCTCTTCAATTCGGAGATATTGATTCAGATTATTTGTCATCTGCAAAAATTGTCCACATCTCATCCTTTGCAGGAGCCGAGGCAGTGGAAACAATAAAGAAGATACCAGAAATTATGGGGGACGCTGCATTGAGTTTTGCCCCTGGTTTTCTCAGCCACCGTGGAGTTGATTTTCTGAGGCCTTTAATCGATAGTTGCAGCATCCTGTTTCTCAATGAAAAAGAGGCCTGTGCACTCGCAGGACGTGATGTGAATCAAGCAATTGTGAAGCTGCATAAACTCTGTGGCGCCACGGTTGCAGTAACCCTGGGTGAAAAAGGAGCGGCTGTATATGGGGGAGAGGGCGTTGAGTGGATTGATGGGTTTAAGGCAACTGTTGTGGACACGACTGGTGCGGGCGACGCGTTTTCAGCAGGTTTTCTTTTTGGTGTGCTTAATGGTTATGGGAGCGCTGATTGCGCGAGGATTGGGAATTTTGCGGCTTCTCTGTGTGTGCAAAAACTGGGCGCGCGCGCCGGTCTTCCAGATGCTCTGGCTCTGGATTCTTTTCTGAAATCTATTTCATAACATCCCTTAGCTGAAAACGTCAAGTTTATTAACGCTTGATGCTAATAATTGGCTTGTGACGGAAAAGGACAAGTTCATTATCGCCGACATAATGACGAAGGACCTGATATTTATAGCTCCAGACGCAACTGCTAAAGACGCGGCAAACGTCATGATTGAAAACCTGATTAACAGCGTTATTGTGAAGGAAAACGATGTGGTCATCGGGATTGTGACTGATCATGATTTTAAACGGGTTGCCACTTCAACAACTGAAATTGGGAAGCTTTTTGTGCGAGAAATAATGTCATCTGACCCGATATCAATATCTCCAAGTTACACGCTTCCCGAAGCAGTTGAAGTTATTAAAAATCGAAATATCAGACATCTACTTGTTAAATCACCATCCGGCGTTTATGTAGGGATAGTTTCGGTTAAAGACATTTTAAGCACGCTTTTTGAAGAGATAAACATACGTAACAAACGGCTTCAAGGTAAGATTGGCGAGCTTGAAAAATTCTATAAAGTAGCTGTAAAACGTGAGCTTGTGATGGTGAAACTTAAAAAACGCGTCTATGAGCTTGAAAAAAAGCTGGGCATTGAAAGCGACCTTTCGGAGCTACTCATCGAATAAAAAAACGCTTTTCAACTCTCCAACGGTGTATTTCAAATCCTGATGAGAACAGTTATACGGTAAATGTCATTTCCCTCTTTACGACCTACAAGCGACGCTGTCTCCTTTATCTCCGCTTTAAAATGTGATTTGAAATACGCGGCAAGCGCCTTTGCAGCCTTTGCAGATCCAAGCTTGAAATCCACTCCTCCTTTAACTGTGGTCTCACCCACTATGAATGCCTGTTTATCCTTGCCATAAAGCCTGTCAATTTGCTCGTGAAACTTGGCAGACGTGTCATCAAGATGTTCAGAGCGCAGCTGCACAACCGCCTCATAATATCCGCCGGACCGACGCGAACAACCCGGGCATGTTACATTATTAATCTGAAGAACAGTTGTTAAGGTTTTTTTATATTCCAGCCCGGAAGTGGTTCCAGTCACCTGCACCTCAAGCGCAGCGCTGAGTCCCTTGCCCCTTTCTTTCATATCAGTTATTTCAACATTTACAGACGGACTGTCCAACTCTTTTGAAACATGAGACAAAGCCTCTTTTCTGGCTGCGCGCTCAATAAATCCTGTGAGACTCTCCCCGCCGTCAACCCAGGACCCGCTACTATATGTGCGAAAACAACCGTTGCAAAGGTTTACGCTGAATTGAGGCGGAATGCTTGCAAGCTCTTTTTCACCTATAAAACACTGTCCGCAAAGGCCTTTGAAAAGCTCATTTGTAACAGCGCCGCAGAGATAGCAAAACCTGCCTGAACTCATAACACATCTAAATCCTGTAGATCTGCGCGTGCAGGCATCCGCCAATATCGATTACAGATTCACTGTCAACATGGCCTTCAGAAATCGCGAGAGCAACACATCCTTTTCCAGCGAGATTAATGATATTTACATCTTTTAAAAGCTCGATTAACTCTTCTTCACCCGTTTCTCTCTTTCCATAAAACGAGGGGTCGACAAATAACCGCAGCTCCTTCTCTTCAAAGGTCTTGTTATGCGTTTCTGAGTCACAGACTGCAAGAACCGTGTTTCCATCCATGCGGTGAATCTTAGTGTAATACATAGTATCTGCTCCGAAAAATGTCTAGCCATAGGGTGAGAATTTGTCAGGCCGGATACGATAGATAACTCGAATCTCGCCTTCTCTGCGATAAGGATAGAGTTCAACTCCAAGATACTTTTTTGCAAGCTTGTCGATATGAGCGTCACCGCCTTCCTCCGTTATGTCTACAACGGTTCCACGGACCTCCAAGTATCTGTAGGGGTTGTCAGGGTCCTGAATGGAAAGTGAGACTTTGGGACTTCTTCGCATATTCAAATCCTTTCTCCTACCTTTCGCCGAGTTCACAAGCACACTTCCAGATTCAAATTCAACCCAAACAGGTGTTACCTGCGGGCTCCCGTTTGGCATAGTTGTTGCCATGTGTGCGAAGCCTTTTTTTTCAAAGAGATCCATAAAATCCGTGGGTACATCAGTCATAATAAAACACCAATTAACATTTGCCCTGAAGAGGGTTAAATAATTTCCCTGTCAACAAGGCAAAAACTTATAATCAACGAAATGTGATACACAATTCATGGAACGCAAAACAACAGGCGATAAAATATCACAATACTTTTTCATGGCAATATCAGTCATGATAGGAATACTTGCAGCTTTATCGGTCCTTGATTTCTTCACGCACCTCGGATTTTCATCCATGGACATCGACATATCCCACGAGCTACTTGACAAAATACTTTACACAATAATTCTGGTCGAGCTCTTTCATCTAACCGTGACATACGCCTTGGAAGCAGTCATGCATCCCCGCGAGCTGATACTAATCATTCTCACAGCAGTCGGCAGAGAAATAATTGTTAAAGACCTGTTTATAGAGCCGCCCATAAACACCCTGGCAACCGCTGTTGTTCTACTCATCTGTATTTACGCGCTTAAAGCACTGCCAAAGGATTAGCTGACCGCAACATAAAACAGGATTGAAAGAAGCAGCCCTGATCCGATGGAAAAGAGATTTACAAGGTCGTTTCCAATCAACTTTTTGCGTTCAAGGGTTGCACCGAGCAGGCTGTCAACAACGGTTCCAGAAAAACCTGAAAATACGACAATCAAAAAAACAAGCGGACTTGAAACAAGGGTTTCTGAAAGAATTCCTACAATAACAATTATCGCCGCGCCTCCCAGTCCAGCTATCGTGCCTACAAGGGATATTGCGCCGTCAGTGCCCGCGTCCACCTGCTCAAAGGTTGTGATAAGCCTGGGCTTTGTTTTTGAAAGCTCACCAAGCTCGCTTGAAACCGTGTCAGAAGTTGCTGCGGCAATTGCTGAGACAAAGGCCACTGTAAAGAGCCCGCTATAATTTGTAAACAGAGCGGCACAAACTGCAGCGCCCGCTGGCAAAAGCCCGTTTGCGCAGACATTTTCAAAGCTACGCTTTTTCTGGGCAATCCCAAAGCTTTGTTTTTTGTTGTAACCGATTCTGGTCACAATGGCACCAATCACATGCAGTGAAAGCAGAACCAGAAAACCGGGAAAACCAAACGAAACGTAAACGAAAAAACCAATGAAGAAGGCGGCGAGAGACCCTTTTTTGTCCATCCCCGCAAAACGAAGCGAGAAAGGCGCAACTAATAGGGATATTACAAGGTATTCAAAAACCCTGCCTTCAAAGGTCATATTTCACAATCCTTCTTTTGATATGACACCGCGTGCAGCCATAACACCTGTAGCAGATGCTGTGATAATGCCTCGCGAAACACCGGCTCCGTCACCAGCGACAAAGAGGTTTTCCTTGCTTGTCTCCATGCTGGCGCCGACAATTGCTCGAAGGGCGTAGAACTTGATTTCAGGCGCGTAGAGAAGTGTTGAATCAGCGGCAACACCAGGAATTACCAGATCAAGGCTTTCAAGACCTTCAATAATATTTGTCACAACTCGATGAGGCATAACCATTGCGATATCGCCGGGTGTAACACCTCGAAGCGTTGGGCGCACATGGCCTCTTTCAACACGCTTCCAAGTAGAGCGCCGGCCCCGCCTGAGATCGCCAAGCCTCTGAACCAAGGGTTTACCGCCGCCAAGGGTTGTAGCCGTTTTTGCAATTGACGCGCCGTATTCAGTTGAGTTTTCAACAGGCTCAGTTAGAACGATGCGAGTTAAAAAAGCGAAGTTTGTGTTATCGCTTCGCTTATCACGAAGGGAGTGGCCGTTGACACCTGCAAAACCCTCGCCCACATCCTTATACATTTCTTTCACAACAAAGCCCCGGTGATTTACGCAGAAGGTGCGCACAAAATCGTCGTAGGTGGGTGTGTTAATATGAAATTTCGGGTCACGGTTAATGTTGCAGATCGGGTCCATCACAATCCCTGGAACCTCGACTCGAACGCCTACATCGATTGCGCCGTGTCTGCGTTCAATACCGAGTTTTTCAGCCTGACGGACAAACCACGACGCGCCGGATCTGCCGGGTGTTGCGATAATATATTTCGCCGAAATCTCACCCTTCTTTTTTGTTTTAACACCGGTGTCCAATATCTCGGTAACCTCGGTTTTTAAGAGAAATGTTACACCCTTCGCTTCAAGATGCTCTCTAATAGATTTGATAACTTCAGGCGTGTGGTCGCTTCCGATGTGGCGTTGTGGGATTTGGATAAACTCGATTCCAGCGCTTGCAGCCTTACGGGAAAGCTCTTCTTCCTCAATGGCTGTTGCCTTGGTAAGCTTTTCAGGTGCCCCGTGGTCGAGATAGATTTTATCAACATAATTTATGAGATCCCAAGCCTCTTTGTGCTTGAGAAATTCGTAGAGGTTTCCCCCGATGTCGGGCCGGATATTCAGTGTTCCGTCAGACAAGCCACCTGCCCCGCCGACGCCTGCCATCACATTACAGGGCTGGCAGTTAATGCATTCATCAGTCTTATCCATCGGGCAGCTGCGCTTGTCAACCGCCTTTCCCATATCAATAATGCAGACCGAAAGATCCGTCTTCTCACAAAGCTCATAGGCTGCGAATAGACCGGCCGGACCTGCTCCAATAATTACAACATCATAACTCATCGGATTTCACCCTATGCTATCCATGTATCTTCTTATTTATCCTTTTCTGTCTCGCAGGCAGCATCAAATTTATATATCTGCCAGGTGTGCCAAAGTAACTATGGACTATGACGCGATAATCATCGGAGGCGGGCCCTGCGGTCTCATCGCTGCGCGTGACATTGCAAGGCAGGGAGCAGAGGTCTGCGTAATTGAAAAAAGCGCTGAGATCGGTTACCCGGTGAAATGCTCAGGCTTGTTCAGCAAATCAGGGTTGAAACAACTTGATGTGGATGTTTCAGATTCATTTATATGTTCAACTATTCGCGGCGGACGATTTCACTCTCCCGGCGGCGAAGAATTTCTCGCGTATTCAAAGCAGGACCGCGCAGTTGTTGTAGAGCGCAAGATGTTTGACAAAGAGCTTGCCAAAGACGCTGTACGGGCAGGTGCTGAAATCAAGCTTAAGACCACGGCACTGGATATAAAACGTAATGGCGGGGTCAATGTCAAAATCAACGAGATGGGTGAGGAAAAAACCATTTCATCAAAACTTTTGATAGGTGCTGACGGGGCTGGCTCGCAGGTTGCCAGATGGACGGGTATTGCGCGGGAGAACAAGTTTGTTTCAGGCGTGCAGGTGGAGGTTGTTGCAGCTGACATTGAAGATGATGTTGCAGAAGTCTATTTTGGAAAGAACGTTGCGCCAGGATTTTACGGCTGGATTCTACCGAAAGGCGAGGTATATGAAGTAGGCGTTGGCAGCACTGGTGGAAGCACAAAAACGCCTCGTGAACTGCTCAATCAATTCATGACCAATCATCCTGTTGCAAGTAAAAAGATTGATTCAAAAAGCCTGCTTGAATTTAATTCTGGCGCGATTCCTGTGGGCGGGCCGCGCGAGACTGTTTCAGAAAACATTATGCTTGTTGGAGATGCGGCGGGTCAGACAAAGGCAAGCACCGGCGGCGGCGTGATAACCGGCGGAATATGTGCTCGAATTGCCGCGTCCGCAGCAATTACTGCTATTGAGGAAAATAACTTTTCACAGGAGTTTTTACTCAATTCATACGACCGAAAATGGCGCTCTGAATTGGAGCAGGAATTCATGGCGCACATGTTTTTGAAAAACATAATTGACTCAGCAAGTGACTATGAAATCGACAGCCTCTTCAAAATGTTAAAACGCGAGAATGTGCCAGAACTTATGACCACGTTCACCGACACAGACAGGCCCCTGGAATTTGTAAAAGAAGTCCTGAAAAAAGAAGCCATATTAAACTGGGCGCAGGGATTTCTCGACATACGAAAAGAACTGTTAGGCTAGTTTTTCACCCGGATTTCGATTTGCATCCCCAGTTCTAAAACAAGGCTTGGGAGCGGGTATCTTGCAACACCGTCTTGGATTACACGGATGATTTCCAGCCCAGATTTTTGAACTGTCACACCTACAAGTTCATTGTTGACTGGCATAATTTTATGATGAAACTGCGCCCCTCCTGTGTCCGATGACTCAACTGTTAACTCGCCTAATCCATGTTTTTCAACGAGGATGTCAACTATCTTTTCGCCGGCTTTTCCGTCACCATAGGGATTTGCAGCGTTTTTCATCTTATTATAAACTGCGGGGTTTGAAAGACGAGCCAGAGATTCCAGAATCTTTCCTGTTTCAGTGCCAACCACGATGTTTCCACCAGCCGCAACTGTTTCAGGTCGCTCAGTGTTATATCGCAGTGTCAAGCAGGGAACATCAAGCGTGATTGACTCCTCCTGAATACCGCCTGAGTCAGTGAGAACAGCAAAACTATTTTTCAAAAGACCCAGAAAATCCAAGTAGCCCACAGGCGGGATGATGTGGATATGACTGGCTTCAAGCATTTTTTCTAATGCTGTTCCTTCGATGATTTTTGACGTGCGGGGGTGAATTGGAAAAACAATGTCTCTGTCGATATCGCCTAGAGCGGAGAAGATCGATTCGAGCCTGCTTTTGTCATCTGTGTTTTCCGCCCGATGAAGCGTGAGTAAAATGTAATTTTCTGGGAAGCTTTTGTAGAAACTTGAAGAATCAGTTGACCGCGAAACTGATGCAAGGGTGGCATCGACAATCGTGTTTCCAACTATGTGTATCTTCGACGGCGGGATTCCCTCGTTTATAATGTTAAGTGCAGACGCCTCGGTTGGTGCGAACAAAATCTCGGATGAGTGGTCTGCGAGGATGCGGTTGATTTCTTCTGGCATTGTTCGGTCCCGGCTCCTTAGCCCTGCCTCTACATGTGCTACAGGGATTTTAAGTTTTACAGAGGCAAGCGCTGCTGCGAGAACGGAATTCGTGTCACCTTCTGCAACAACCACATCCGGCATTTCTGAGATGAGTAGAGATTCGATTCCGATCATCGCTTGACCCGTCTGAACCGCCGGGCTTGCCGAGCCCACGTCAATGTTATAATCCGGCTCGCGCAGGCCTAGGTCTTCAACGAATTTTTTAAAGAGCAGATAATCATAGTGCTGCCCTGTTGTAACAAATGTGTATTCTATGTTTCTGCGCTCTAGCTCCCAGAGAACGGGCGCAAGTTTGATCACCTCCGGGCGTGTACCTGCAACAACGAGCACCTTCATATCGGTGACTAATAGCTCCCAGATATATATTCCTTACCAAGATGGCCCGGATAGGTGTTGGGAAGAAATAATGGGAAGATGGCTGAGTGTTTTTTTCTCTGATAGGTGTTGTTTGTCTTTAAGAAAAAGATTTAATAATCCATAATTTTATAGCTTTGTTTAGCCGAATATACAGGTCAAAACTAAGTAAATAAAACAATGTTAGGCAATTAAAATGAAGAAAACCAGTCCAATTTCAGAAGAACTTATCGCGCCCTGCGGAATGAATTGCGCCATTTGCAGCAGGTATCTTTCCTATGTTAATAATTTAAAACGAAGCCAATGCATCGGCTGCCGGCCAAAAAATAAGAACTGTACCTATTTATTTCAAAAATGTACTGGAATTAATAATAATTCAAAAGGCAACGCAGTTTTTTGTTTTGAATGCGAACAGTATCCATGCAAACAAATCAATCGGGTTGACGATAGATATAGAAATAAATACAACATGAGCATGAAAGATAATTTAGAATGTATCAATAAAAGGGGAATCGACAAATTTATTGATGAACAATACAAGAAATATCGTTGTTCAAAGTGCGGTGGATTAATTTCAATTCACAATAGAAAGTGCTTTAAATGTGACACAGTAACACGGCTGGTAGAAAAAGAGGATAAGAAATATTAAGAGAATGGATGCAGCGTCTAACAAAGTTATGTGCTGAGGAGAATCAATTATGATCGATAAAAACTATGCTCCTGTTTGTGGAATCTATTGCGGTAAATGCGGGTATCTTGGAACGCAATGCAAGGGTTGTGGCTATGAAGATGGCAAGCCCTTTTGGACAACTCAAATCCCTTCAGGGGTTTGTCCTATCCATGATTGTTGCAGTAATCAAAAGCAAATGGAGCATTGCGGCCTTTGTGAAGAGTTTCCGTGCAATATCTTTCTTGAGCTGCGAGACCCTAACATGAGCGATGAAGAGTTCCAGAAATCACTTGAAACACGGCAAGAAACTCTTAAAAGACGAATGGAAATTGGAACTGAAAAATGGTTGCAGGAAGTTTCCGACAGCTAACAAAACAATAGCCATTGATATAATCTCCAAGGCGCACATTTTTTATTGATGACCCTAAAATCAATGAGATGAACAACCATTTGATAATTGTCAGATACGGCGAGATTGGTTTGAAGTCGCCTCAAACACGGACTGTGATGGAAAAGCGGCTTGTGGAAAATATCAAACTTGCAATTGGTGAATGCGTGATTCGCAGGGAGCCGGGGCGCATATTTGTTGAATCTGAGAGTCAAGATGATGCAGTGCGGGTTGCGCGTGTCTTTGGTGTTGTGTCAACATCGGTTGCAGTTCAAACAACGAGTGGCGCTGAAAAACTAATCACTGACGCAACATTGTACGCTAAAAATATAATTGATACCAAAACTAGTTTTGCTGTGCGAGCTCGCAGAAAAGGGTCGCATCCCTATAAAAGCATGGAAATCGCGGGGATGATTGGCGCGAAAATCAAAGAAACAACCAATGCATCTGTTGATCTCACTAATCCTGATGTGGCAATTCATGTGGAGATTCGGGACAAAAAAGCCTATACTTTTCATGAAATAATCCCTGGCGTTGGCGGGATGCCGCTTGGAACTCAAGGACGGGTAGTTGTCCTGGTTTCCGGCGGAATAGATTCGCCTGTCGCAGCCTTTTTGATGATGAAACGCGGAGTTGAAATTACATGTCTATTCATGGACTGCCGCCCGCTTGTGGATGACCGAACAATTGACCGTGCAACTGATGCAGTGGAGGTGCTAGCTAGATGGACGAATAAGCCAGTTAAAACCATTATTGCACCTTATGGCGACGCCCTTATGGAGTTTTTGAAATACGGCGATCACAAGCTGGGATGCGTGCTCTGCAAACGATTGATGCTCAAGGTAGCGGAGAAGGTGGCGGAATCTGAGGGTGCGCTTGGAATTGTGACTGGTGACAGCCTCGGCCAGGTTGCAAGCCAGACGCTACAGAACATTCACGCAATTGAATCAGGCGTTAATATGCCTGTGTTTCGCCCGCTCATCGGACTTGACAAAACCGAGATAATTGAACTCGCCCGAACCGTTGGCTCCTATGATGTGAGCGTTCAGCCTGCGAACTGCTGCTTGGGCCCACCCCTGCACCCGGAGACAGGTGCAACAATTTCCAAGGTTCAGCGGGCTGAAGATGCGTTGGATATGGCAGGGTATGTGAAAAAAACGTTGGAAAATCTGAAGACCTTGGAGGTGTCTAATGACGAAGGCTGAAATTCTTCTCGATTGGTTTAAAGATAAGGTTAGCGTGGCGGTTGCCTTTTCCGGCGGGGTTGACAGCACTGTCGTTGCAAAGGCGGCCTTTACAGTGTTGGGAAAAAACGCAATTGCTGTTACCGCGCGTTCATCAACGATATCTGAAAAAGAGCTGGATGGCGCAAAGCGTGTCGCAGGAGAGATTGGAATCGAACATGTGATAATTGATGAGGATGAAATGGACGACCCACGGTTCGTGAAAAACCCTGAAAATCGATGTTACTACTGCAGACAAGGGCTTGTAAAAGCAATTCGAAGACTCTCAGGCGGCCGAGGGATAAAACATGTGATTGACGGTGCAAACGCCGACGACCCTGGTGAGCATCGTCCAGGTCTGCTTGCGCTTCGTGAGGGTGGTGCGCTGAGCCCGCTTATGGAACTTGGGATTGGGAAGAGTGATGTCCGCACGATTGCAGCTGTCTGGGGGCTTTCTGTAAGTGATAAACCGAGCATGGCGTGTCTGGCATCGAGAATTCCATATGGCGAGCTGATTACAAAGGAAAAGCTTGTCATGGTTGAACTGGCTGAGGATTTTCTGCGAAACTTGGGTTTTGATCAGCTGCGTGTGCGAAACCATGGTGGAATCGCGAGAATTGAGATTGAGTCCGGGGAGTTTGATAATGTGTTGAAAAACAGAAAAAAGATTGCGAAAAAGCTCAAAGAACTCGGATTTGATTATGTCACACTTGACCTGCAAGGATACCGTAGCGGTAGCATGGATGAAGTGTTGTAAGGAAGCATGGCATAATTATAAATAAGGACTGTGAATTGATTATGATTTGTTATGGTGGGGAAAGCTCTTTTTGTATTTGTTTTATTAAACCGGATTTTTATCAGCCCTGTCATTTTAAGCGAGGACCCTTTATGATTGATAAGTCGATAAAGATTACAATTGTGATATTGGGAATTTTTTTTACGGTTGCTCTATCAAATCCGGTTGGGGCTGTTTCTGGAGAATTCGGTGATCCGGCTGACGCCACAATGACATATACGATCACTGGAGCTGATTTCTCATACGCTACTGACAGTAACAGAAAATGGGTGGGTCACTCTAAGGGCGGTCCAATTACTATCTCTGGTGAGATGACTGTCACCAGACCAGAAGGGTTCGTATCTGAGGTCGCCATGACGGCATACCTGGGATGGACTGAAAAATGGAAATGGCCCCCAGACGGAGAAAGTAATCGAGTAAAAGGGAGGACTGTTTCTGAATCCTTTTCTCTAACCTACACGCCAAATGACAATGAGCCTAACGTTGTGGGAGGTGCCAAACTACGAATCTGCGGAGGTTCCTGCTACTCATATTACGTAGATTTATTTGTATATCCCCTGAATGCAGATACATTCGGAGAAGCCGCAGAACCAACGACGACAACTACTACAACAATACCAGAAGGTTGTGGGAAAAATAGTGGAACAATAATTAGTGACGTCTCAGGGATGGTAATGATGTTTCCGGAACATGATCCTGACGATACGTACCCTGTAGAAGTTGGAATGAGGGTACCTTCATGTTACCATATAATAACTCATGATGACAGTAATGTGTTGCTTTCTTTCGCAGACATGACCAGTTTTTACATGAAACCAAATTCAGAAGTTATCATAATGAAAAGACCCCCACGACAATCGAATTTCATGTTCAAAATGGGTTTAGTTTTGGGAGACATCAAAGTAAACTTTAAGAGGATGTTCACGGACCAATCCATGGATGTCGTTATGAACCAAGCGGTCGCAGGCATCAAGGGCACAACCCTTGTATTGCATGATGATGGTGTGACATCCTCAGTAAAGGTAACTGACGGGGTCGTCAACTTCAAGTCTCTCGCAACCGGTGAGGTTGTTGATGTTTCAGCAGGCCAAACAGTATCTGCCACTGCCAATGGGCTCTCGGAAATTCAATCTTTCGATGTTGAAGCTGAAGAAGCCACCTGGAATGAATTTGAAACCGAACAAATCACCGGCGGCGAACCTGAGTCAACAGCCAGCCAAACAATGCCTCAGCCCACCGATACAGCAGTTGATAAAACTTCTTCAGAGGGCGGCTCTAACAAAACATTGATTGCTCTTGTGATACTGGTAATTGCTGCCAGCGCAATTTTGTTTAGTAAAAAGTTGAAATAATCTGTGCATTGGCTATAGAACTTAATACACGTCAACAATGTTTCCCTGTGGGCAGAGTTTTCTTATGTGTTCAGGCTGGGATTCTAATCTGTTTTTCAATACACCGCATTCCACCGGGTCAGTGATTTCATTGTGGCCGAGGGTGCAGAATCCGCTTTCAATGTGGTATTCAAAGGGTGTGCAGGATATGCCCATCCCGCAGTCTGGTGTGAATGATTCAACCATGCCAGGATAAACAACGTTAAACGAAAATATCAGGGCGATAATTAGGATGAGTGCCAGAATCGGCTTGCTGTTGATTTTGAATAGTTTACGTGCAGTGACGGCTGCAATTATTGGTAGAGCAACCGATACAAGCAGTGTAAACGCCATGGCCGCGGCGCTTGGCCCCATGCAAACAGTCATGACAAACTATCTGTCACTGCTGCTTATAAAATTTTGTTTGAGCAATTGAATCCTAATTTGAGTGCCATGTTTTACCCAAAACTTTTATATCCTGTGACTGAGGGATGGACTGATATTATGTTAAACCTTGTACTTCCAAAAGGCAGCCTGCAGGAGCAGACAATGAAGCTTTTCAAGGCAGCTGACCTTCCGATTAAAAAAGCGGCGCGAGCCTATAATCCAAAGATAGATGACCCAAGGATAAACAGCGTGAAAATGCTTCGGGCGCAGGAAATACCCAAGTTCATCGAAGAAGGCTACTTTGACCTTGGAATCACCGGCCTCGACTGGATAACTGAAACCGGCTCAGAGGTAGTTGAGATTGCAGACCTACCTTATTCCAAACAGAGCGCGGGCGGTGTTAAAATCGTAATCGCAGTTCCAAACGACTCTGGAATCAATAAGCCTGAGGACATTAAGCCCGGCTCCAAGGTGACAACGGAGTTCATGAATCTCACTAAAAATTATTTCAAAGACCTCAGAATCGATGTCAAAGTCTACTACAGCTACGGCGCGACTGAAGCGAAGGTTCCGGATATGATGGATGTCGTAGTTGACTTGACCGAGACTGGCGAGACTCTGCGCAAAAACAACTTGAAGATAATCGGTGTAATCATGGAGTCATCGACAAAGCTCATCACAAGCAAAGAAGCGTGGAACGACCCAGTGAAGAAAAAGGCAATCGATGAAATTACGACGCTGCTCCTTGGTGTAATCGAAGCGCGGGGCAAGGTGCTCATCATACTAAACGTTTCTGAATCCGACCTTCAGGGTGTAATAGACCTCCTTCCGGCCATGAAACGCCCCACCGTCTCAAAACTATATAACAGCGATTTCTACGCGCTGGAAACAGTTGTATCTAAAAGCGAGATCAACACACTCATACCCCAACTTAAAGATAAAGGCGCGCAGGATATAATCGAGCTTGACATCCAGAAAATCGTGAAATAAACCTGGTTCTATCTCCTCTTTGGATTAATTGTAAATAGCCATTGCCATGATAGATTATCACTATGGCCAGGATTTTGTTTATCCTCCTTGGATTGTTGTTTACATTGGGCTGCCTGTCAAACGCCATCACTACTGATGATAACGAAACTATGGGTCTTAACGACCGATACAACCGTCTTGGCAT
>Ga0255052_10002101_pt1 | contig 14558 bp, 10 predicted proteins | sample JV7_2_21_MG_FD_188632 | JGI IMG/M metagenome (GOLD analysis project Ga0255052, IMG submission 188632) | Seawater microbial communities from Jervis Inlet, British Columbia, Canada - JV7_2_21 | ecosystem: Environmental > Aquatic > Marine > Inlet | place: Canada: British Columbia | collected...
GACGCCGCCGCGTGGTGCGATCGAATCGCCAAATACAGTGGTAATCAGTGACCCGGCACGTAGCGTTGGCCGGGAACGAAATTCATCAACGAGCGCCTTGCAGGCGGCATCAGTACTCATCATATGGCACGCTTGCTTTCGATTCGGCCGACCGTACAATCTGATACCAAATAATTCAAATACTTATTCAATTTGTATCTCACCGGGTGGTCCGCACACACCGCCACAGGAGTCGTAATGATGAAGCTCGGCAATCTCGCACAGGATCGCTGGATCGAAGGTGATGGTGACGGCAGGACGCTGGGCAGCGCGGTCGACGGCGAGATCATTGCCAGTATCACGAGCGACGGCCTCGATTTCGGTGGCATGCTCGAATACGCGCGTACGGTTGGTGGCAGCAATCTCCGCAAGATGACGTTTCACGAGCGTGGCGAGATGCTCAAGTCTCTCGCGAAGTACCTGATGGAGCACAAGAAGGAGTTTTATGCGCTGTCCACCGCAACCGGGGCGACGCGCGCAGACAGCTGGATCGACATCGACGGTGGCATTTCCACGCTTTTCGTTTTCTCGAGTAAGGCGCGGCGTGAGATGCCGAACGATCACGTCTATCTCGACGGACCACCGGAACCGCTGTCCCGCAACGGCACATTTATCGGCCAGCACATCTACACACCGAAGCTCGGTGCAGCTGTTCATATCAACGCTTACAATTTTCCGATCTGGGGCATGCTCGAAAAACTGGCGCCGACACTTGTCGCCGGCGTTCCGGCCATCGTGAAGCCGGCATCGAGCACCGCGTACCTCACCGAACTCGCGGTCCGGCGCATCATCGCGTCGGGACTGTTGCCGCCCGGCAGCCTGCAGTTGATTTGTGGCGGCGTGGGCGACCTTTTCGATCACCTGATATGTCAGGACACGATCGCGTTCACGGGATCCAAGTGGACGGCCGAGAAGTTGCAGCAGCATCCGAAGGTCATCAGTGAGTCAGTCGCATTCACAGCGGAAACGGACTCCCTGAATGCCTCCATTCTGGGACCCGACGCGGTGCCCGGCACACCCGAATTCGACCTCTATATAAAAGAGGTGATTCGCGAGATGACCAGCAAGGCCGGGCAAAAGTGCACGGCAATCCGCCGCATCATTGCGCCGTCCGCTATTGCGGGCGAACTCGTTGATGCACTCTCAACGGCGCTGGGCGAAATTCGTGTTGGTAACCCGGGCAGCAAGGACGTCGATATGGGAGCACTGGCCAGCCAGGAACAACGCGACGAAGTGCGCGAACGCATCGGCGACCTGTCCGCCGAAGCCGACATCGTGTTCGGCGGCTCCGATGATTTCGATGTCGTCGATGCCGACGCGAAGAAAGGGGCTTTCTTCATGCCGACCTTGCTGCATTGTCAGAAGCCGTTCAGCTCTTCAGCCGTACACTCGGTCGAAGCGTTCGGGCCGGTCAGTACAGTGTTGCCATACGACTCGATCGACGAGGCGATCGAACTTGCGCGCTTGGGCGAAGGTAGCCTTGCGGGGTCGATCATCACCAACGATAACGAGGTTGCGCGCGAACTGGTGCTCGGTATGGCCGCATACCATGGGCGCATTGTCGTCATCAATCGCCATTGCGCTGACGAGTCGACCGGGCACGGTTCACCCCTGCCCCATCTCGTGCATGGCGGCCCGGGGCGCGCCGGCGGCGGTGAGGAGATGGGCGGCGTGCGAGGCGTCAAGCACTATATGCAGCGCACCGCAATACAGGGTTCGCCGGAATCCCTGTCAGTCATCGGTCATCGATGGTCACGCGGCGCCGACCAGAAAGATCCGGGTGTACATCCGTTCCGCAAGACGTTCGAACAACTCGAACTCGGTGACACGTTTGCGAGCGAGCCGCGTGAGGTCACGCTCGAGGACATCGGCCACTTCGCCGAATTTACCGGGGACACGTTCTATGCGCACACCGACGAGGAAGCTGCCGCGAACAATCCGTTTTTCGAGGGTCGCGTCGCACACGGATACCTGATTGTGTCATTCGCGGCCGGGCTGTTCGTCGACCCCGACTTCGGGCCGGTGTTGGCAAATTATGGAATCGATGATCTTCGCTTTATTACGCCGCTCAACTACGGCGATACGATGAAGGTCCGTCTCACCTGTAAACAAAAGACGTTGCGTGGCGATAGTGGCTACGGCGAAGTGCGCTGGGACACCGAGGTGACCAACCAGGACGACGAGATCGTCGCTCAATACGATGTACTGACGATGGTCGCCACCGACGCCCACTGGGCATCGGTGCAATAGACGGTACCTGGCACCACTTTTCGAACGTTTGCAACGTTTGACATGTTGTAAACGTTGCAAACGTTCGAAAAGTGGTGCCAGGTACCGGTCTAGAAAAAGTAGAGCCAAAGGCCGTAGCCCGCCGCGATTACGGTCACGCCCACGGTTCCTATCATGCCGACCATCCGTCCCGGGTGACCCATGTTGTCGTGCTTGAGACCGACCGCGTGCAAGATCCGTGAAACGATCAGCACGACGCCGAACGCGTGCAGCCATGTCGACGAGCCACCGCTTAGTTCAATAGCGCCCATCAGTATCAGGATCATCGGTACGTATTCGAGAAAGTTCTGGTGCCTGCGTACTTTCTCGGCGAGATCCATGTTTGCTGGTTCTCCGTAGAGTACGGAGACCTTGGCATTACCGCGCGCACCACCCGCCTTGAAACTCAGGCCCAGTGCGAATAGCGCAAACAGTGCCGCGTACAGCAGTGTCGTTGTCAACATGATTTACCCCCCTCGGTTTTTCTTCGATCCAGCTCGTCGACCCGTCGTAACGAGGCGATACTATCACTCATTTCGAGGCGTCATGCCGTTCCGTACTTGGTTTCGACATTGATGCCGATCTCCTTGAGGAAACCGGTCGGCAGGATGCCGCCAGCGCAAACGATAATCCCCTGGTTGGGCAAGATGACCGGCTTGCTCTCCGTTTCGATGGCCACGGCATCCTGCCGTATCTCGACGACATTGGAGCTCATGAGGACCGTCATGCGGCCCGCCACTTTCAACTCTGCCACCTTGTGACGATTCTTTTGTTTTGCGCGCGTAAACGCCGGCGAACGATAGGATAGCGTAACCGTGGCGCCGGGTTGCTCCGCAATACTGTACGCCGCTTCGAGTGCACTATCACCGCCGCCAACGACAAGCACGTGTTGTCCCCGGTATTGCTCCGGATCGTCCAGGCGGTACACGACCTTCGATAGCTCCTCGCCCGGCACGCCGAGCTGTCGCGGCGTGCCGCGGCGGCCTATCGTCAGCAGCACAGCACGCGTCCGGTACGACGCTGACGTCGTCACGACCTCGAAAGAGAGGCCGTCCGGAGCCCGGTTGATACCGACAACTCGCTCGTTGTACCTGATACTCAGTCCGGTGTTCGCCTCGACACCCTGCCAGTACTCGAGTAGCTCTTCCTTGCTCGTCTCAGTGAAATTCATCTCGCCGACTATCGGCAGAATTGCGGGACGTGTCATCACGAGCTTGCCGCGCGGAAAGTGCGCCACTGTTCCCCCGAGCGAGTCCTGTTCGAGAGTGACGAAGTCGAGCTTTTGCTTCATCGCGCCAAGCGATGCGGCGATTCCCGCTGGCCCCGCACCTACGATGACGAGATCGTGTTGGCCCTGCTTGCCAAAGCCGTCGAGTTTCTCGATCGACTCCATCGCCTGCCGGCCCTGCTCGACCGCATTGCGAATCAAGCCCATGCCGCCAAGTTCCCCGGCGATGAAAATTCCGGGAATGTTCGTTTGAAAATCCGGGTTGACCATCGGAATGTCGATGCCCCGCCGCTCGGTACCGAAGACAAGTTGAATGGCATCGACCGGGCATGCTGTCTGACATGCGCCGTGACCGATGCAGTTCGACGGACCGATCAGCCTGGCCTTGCCACGAATCATTCCCAGTACGGCGTGAGCGTACTGTTCCGGACAGGCAGCAACACAGGATCGACAACCAATACACTTGTTCGGGTCAATGACCGGATGCAATGACGGCGGCTCGACAAGACTTGCCTCGATCGCCTCCTCCGCAGCACGGATACTTGCTTCCTCACGCTGTCGCCGTGTATGCAAGTACCACAGAAAAATGCCGATGACCGGCACGAAATAAAGACTGATTAGCAGAGGACTCATTGTGTTGCCATCCGGCGACATATGGACGATGCATTGTTTTTGCGAGACAGTAGACAGTAATTACTTGACGTCGAACTAGGATAGCAGTTGCGTGTAGATTAATTCGATAGTCTTTACGCCTTTCGCTTGGGCAAACAATGGCGGGAAGTTACATAAGCATTGTCGTGAATTGGCGACATCTTGCGTTGCATTTTTGCGCATCTTTTGCGCGTTTCAATGAAGATTCCAAAGATTGGAACCTTTTTCGTTTCCCTGTCGTGTTCGCACTACGGAGCGGTCCGTTCGCTGTGCATTACCTGTCACCAGAACTCACGGCTATCGAAGAGGGATAATGGCACAGCTTCCGAATCGACGGCTGAGTCGTTCAACGAATAACACGGTCAAGGACGAACCGAAATACAAACAGGGACATAACAAGATGTTGGAGACCGCAGTTAACAGGCCGCTGGCGACAGAGCCGGTCAAGGCCAAGGCACGAAAAGGCACTCGGATGCGTGACAGCAGCGCAGTGCGCGGCTACGCATTGCTTTTGTTGTTCATTGCGATGGGATGGCTACTGAGAGACCTGCAACTTTACTCACCTGCAGAAGGGGTCGGCTACTGGCTCGGGATTATCGGCGGCTCGCTGATGCTCGTACTGTTCTTGTACCCGCTGCGCAAGCGCATCAAATTCCTGCACAAACTCGGACCGACAAAATACTGGTTCCGGATGCACATAATCCTGGGACTCGTCGGACCACTGCTGATCCTCTACCACTGCAATTTCCAGTTGGGGTCATTCAACAGCCAGGTCGCGCTTTACTGCATGCTGCTCGTCGCCGGCAGCGGCATCATTGGCGTACACTTTTACGCGGCCATCCACCGCGGACTCTACGGGCGCAAGACGAATCTCGGGGAATTGCAGGAAGAGCTGGCCCAGTCGATGGAGAAGAGCCATGGACTGGCAACGCTGATGCCCAAATTCGTCGCGCAGCTCAACCGGTTGTCCGCCGAACTGCAGGGCTGCCAGGTTCGACAGTCGCTGGGTATCGGGCGCAGCCTGAAATGGACATGCCTGCACTTGTTCCGGCGCCTGTCCCTTATATGGACGGCACGCCGGGAGTTGCGTGCCGCGGCTGATACATCCGAGGTTGTCGCTCAGGACTACAAGCGGCTTTTTCGAATGACCCGCAGATTCATCCGCGACTACACGGGCCTCATGGGCCGTGTTGCGCAGTTTTCCTTCTACGAGAGATTGTTCGCGCTCTGGCATGTTCTGCATCTGCCCATCTTCCTGTTGATGGTTCTTTCCGCACTCGTCCATGTGCTCGCGGTGCACATGTACTAGTGACGGTGTCTGCAATTGCATGAGACATGACCTCTACCTCGCAGGTATCGCGATGACCTTGTTGCTAGCTATATCCGAGCGAGCCACTGCACAGATCGAAACGCTGGTCATGCCGGGTGATGTCATCGAGGGGCACGCAGAACTCGAGGGCGAATGCGGCTCTTGTCACCAGGCGTTCCAGCGCTCGAAGCAGCGCGCGCTTTGCCTGGACTGCCATGAAGATATCAACGCGGATATCGACACCGAGTCGGGATTTCACGGTCTTGACCGGACGGCCAGCGGTCGGGCCTGTGCCGACTGTCATACGGATCATGAAGGCCGAAACGCCGACATCGTGCAACTGGACGAGGACGGCTTTGACCATGACGTCACGAATTTCGCGCTGCTCGGCAAGCACATCGAAGCGCCCTGTTCTGATTGCCATGAAGCCGGACTAAAACACCGGGAGGCACAGACGCAGTGCTTTAGCTGCCATGAGCCGGACAACGTCCACGGCGAAACCATGGGAACGGAATGTGGCGACTGCCATGCGCCCACCGCGTGGCAGGACGTGGAATTCGACCACGACGCGACGGGTTATCCACTGATTGGCAATCATGCTACCGCCGAGTGCAGCGCTTGCCACGAGGACCAGACGTTTCTGAATGCTGAAACGACCTGCTACGGCTGCCATGCCGAAGACGATGTCCATGAAGGACGCAGTGGCCAGGAATGTGACAACTGTCATTCGCCGACGGGCTGGGCCGATACCAGTTTCAACCACGCCCGCGACACACAATTCGCACTCGACGGCCGGCATGGCGAACTGGAATGTGGCGAATGTCACACCGAGGACCCGTTCGCGGACGAACTCGACGTCGCGTGCGCGAGTTGTCACCTCGAAAATGACAACCACGACGGTCACTTCGGCGACGATTGCGGCTCCTGTCATACCAGCAGTACCTGGGAAAACTCCGGCTTCGATCATGAAGTCAGGACCAGCTATGCATTGCGAGGCGCGCACGAACCGCTCGAATGCCAGGCCTGCCACGTCGAATCGATTTTCGATGTCGCTTTGCCGACCGATTGCCTGTCGTGCCACGAAGAGGATGATGCCCACCAGGGAACGCAGGGGACGCAGTGTCTCGATTGCCACACCGTGCACTCCTGGCAGGACGACGTGTTTTTCGACCACGATCTGACGAGATTCCCGTTGCTCGGGGCGCATGCCGAACCGGAATGCGATGCCTGCCACACTTCGCAGGTTTTTCACGACGCGCCCGAACTCTGTGTCGATTGCCACCACGAGGTCGATCCGCACGCGGGCCGTTACGACGACAATTGCGCGCTATGCCACAACCCCGTCGACTGGGCGCAGTGGCAGTTCGATCACGATACGCAGTCCAGCTTCGTTCTCGATGGCGCACATCGGGACGTTGCCTGTGCAAGCTGCCATCGGCGTCCGCTGGCCCTGCAATCCAGACTCGGTAGCCGTTGTGCCGACTGTCATCGCTCCGATGACGTCCACGACGGTGAGTTCGGTTTCGACTGTGGCCGCTGTCATTCGGCCGATTCATTTCGAGACGTGAGGTCAATCCAATGAACGCACTCACTCGATCAAAACATTTTTGCCAGCGCACACTTGTCATGTCCGCCGCCTGGCTCCTGCTGAGCGCGCTGCTATCAACCGCAGCGGCCCAAGAGCCTTTCGATCATTTCAGCACGGGATTTCAGCTCGACGGTGCGCATGCCATAGTCACCTGCGATCGCTGCCATACCGGCGGCACCTTCCTGGGCACAAGCTCGACCTGCATCTCATGCCATTCCACGATCGGAGCCGTGCAGGCAACGGTCCGGCCCGTCAATCACATCTCATCATCGGAAATCTGCGGTGACTGCCATACGACCGCGGCGTGGAGTCCCGTCGCCTACATGGACCACTCCGCCGTAACAGGAAGCTGCGGTGCGTGCCACAACGGCTTCGTTGCGACCGGCAAAACGCCTGACCACATGACGTCGAGCGACCGGTGTGACGACTGCCATAATTCGACGGCCTGGGTGCCAGCTGTTTTCGATCATGCCGACGTTACGGGCAATTGCGTGGGTTGCCACAACGGCTTCGACGCGACCGGCAAGGGCCCGACACACGTTCAGACGACGAATGTCTGCGAGGACTGTCACAGCACCACATTCTGGGAGCCAGCGACAATCGTCGATCACACGCAGGTGCTGGGCTCCTGCGCATCGTGTCACAACGGCGTCATCTCAACCGGCAAGAACCCGACACATATTACCAGCGGCGATATCTGCGACGACTGTCATACGGCAACTGCCTGGATTCCCGCGAACTTCGATCACGTGAACATCACCGGCAATTGCATCAACTGTCACAACAACGTTGACGCTGTCGGCAAAGGTCCGACGCACATTGCCACTACCGACATCTGTGAAGACTGCCATAACAACGTCTTGTGGGTACCGGCAGACTTTGTCGATCACTTGCATATCATGGGAAGCTGCTTCTCCTGTCATGACGGCAGGACGGCGACCGGCAAGGATGCCGCGCACATTCGCAGCGGCGACAACTGTGAAGACTGTCATACGACAAACGCCTGGGTCCCCGCAAACTTCGATCACGTCAGCATTACCGACGCCTGCATCAGTTGTCATAACGGTCTCGGTGCGACCGGCAAGAACCTGACGCACATCCAAACGACCGATATTTGTGAGAGTTGCCACAACAACGTGACCTGGGCACCGGCAGACATGGTCGATCACACCCAGGTAGTCGGGACCTGCTTCTCCTGCCACAACGGGACGATTGCGACCGGCAAGAATCCGACACACATCACGAGTGGCGACAATTGCGATGACTGCCACACGACGACAGCCTGGATCCCGGCGAATTTCGATCACGTCAATATCTCGGGCAACTGCATCAGTTGTCACAACGGTGTCGACGCGGCCGGCAAAGGCCCGACACACATCCTGACGACGGATGTCTGTGAGGACTGCCATAACAACGTCCTCTGGTCACCGTCGGATATCGTTGATCACCTGCAGGTCATCGGGACCTGCTTTTCATGTCACAACGGCGCGATCGCGGCAGGCAAGGACCCCAACCACATCACGAGCGGCGACAACTGCGACGACTGTCATACGACCGTTGCCTGGATCCCGGCAAACTTCGATCACGCGACCATCACCGGTAACTGCACCAGCTGTCACAACGGACTGGACGCGACCGGCAAAGGGCGGACACATCCGCTGACGACCGACGTGTGCGAGGACTGTCACAGCACGACCACGTGGAGCCCCGTAATCCGGGTGGATCATACCCAGGTGCTGGGCTCGTGCTCGTCCTGCCATGACGGCATTATCGCGACTGGCAAACACCCGGGTCACTTCGTTACACAACAGGAATGCAACGTTTGCCACGACTCCGTCGCGTGGATCCCGCATACCTACAGGCACATGGGACTGCCCTACGAGCCGCTGGACCATCGCGCCAACCTGCTCTGCACGGCCTGTCATCAGAACAACACCGAAGCTGTCAACTGGCGCAACGCCGCGTTCCAGCCCGATTGCGCCGGCTGTCACGCGAATGATTACAAATCGGGACCCCACAAGAAGCGCGAGAACCCGGACGTTCGTTATACCGTTAGCGAGCTACGCGACTGCTCCGGCGCATGCCACGTCTACACGGACGCGTCGATGACGACGATCAAGAAGAACCGGCCGGGACCCGAGCACAGGATTTCAGGTGGCGGATTCTAGTCGACAATCACTGCACCGGGCTCCGAATCTGACTGTCGTGGCAATCGCGCTGTCGCTGCTGGCGTATGCGTCGGCGTCCTATGCGGGCCCGAGTTTCATTGCCTCCAGTCATGTGAAGAAGGGCAATGTTTATTCGGAAGTCTCGGTGCAACTGCGGTGTAACGCCCAGTATGTCAGCCACGACCCGAGTGGCAAGAGCGACGTTCTGCGCATCAGGCTCGAGTTGACAACCGTGTGCGCGGGCGCTCCGCCGACCGTTGCACTGTCGCGGGAACAACACCGTCCTGTGGCAGCTGAAACCGCGTTGCTGGACAGCATCGAATACGACGGACAGTCACCCGGTGCTGAATTCCTGCGCCTCAACTTCGTTGAAGCAGTGCGCTTCGACGTCGTGCAGGACAACCGATCCAACTGGATAACGGTCCGCGTGTTTCCCGAGCAAATCGCAGAACCTGTGGCCGCCGTTGCCGAGCCAGCGCCGAGCAGGATGGTTCGCCGCCAGGACCCGCCACCACCGAAGTATGTCATCAACCTCGAATCGTGGGAGCGGCCACCGACGGCGGCCGATATGCCGGTCGTTGTCACGGCAAACGACAGGACTGTGTTCGTGACCAAGGCACTGATCGACGGAAAAACCTGGTATCGCATACGCGTCGGCTACTTTGCTACGGCCGACGAGGCAAGCAGGGAACTCGGCGCCTATCGCCAGGCCTATCCGGGTGCGTGGATTGCTCGCGAGGAGCCGGGACAGGCCACCACGACGTCGGTTGCAACGGTTGCCGCGGCTGTACCGGTCGTTAGTGAAGCGGCCGACATGCCGCCCCCGGTCGATGCGGCAGGGACGGACAAGATTGCCGCGCTGATGGTCGAGGGCCGCCGCGCAATGACGGCCGGCGAGTTATCGAGAGCCGTACAAATTTACACCAAGGTTCTGCAGCAACCACCGAATCAATATCAACCCGAGGCTCAGGAATTCCTGGCGCTGGCGCGTGAGCGAAACGGCCAGGTGGCGCACGCCAAGGCCGAGTACCAGCGATACCTGGACGTCTATCCGGATGACGACGGTGCTGATCGGGTGCGACAACGTCTTGCGGCGCTGCTAGCGACCGCGGGAACGGCTGCAACGATGGCAGCGTCGGCAAATAGCGCCTCAAACGGCACATCGGCCGCCGCCGCACGCCAGCGAGCGGCGAGAACCAGCAACTGGAGTGTGCGCACGTTTCTGGCGCAGCACTATCGACGCGACGTCAACCAGGTCAACGACCAGGAAGAGATCGTCAATCAGTCGTCACTGTATTCCGACCTCAGCGTTGACGCGCGGCGCCGGGGTGATCGCTTCGACTTTTCAGCTCGCGTCACCGCCGGACACCGTCATGACCTGTTGAATGACGAGACGCGTAGCAGCAGCGGCAACGACCTTCGATTGTCGTACGCCTACGCCGACCTCGCGGATGCTCGCACCGGTCTGCGCGGCCGCCTCGGCCGGCAGACGAGGAACACGGGTGGCGTTCTGGGCCGCTTCGACGGTCTGAACCTCACTTATGCGTTGAATGAACGGCTGCGGTTCGAAGGAGTGGCCGGACAGCCTGTCTATTCCACCTCGGACAGCGCCGTGGATTCGAGGATGTTCTATGGGGTGAGTTCGACCTTCGCGCCTTTCGGCGAGAATCTCGACCTGGGCGTTTTCCTGCTGCAGCAGGACATCGAAGGCCTGACTGATCGCCAGGCGGTCGGCGCTGAAATGCGTTACTTCGGTGCCGAGCAATCTCTATGGGGTATCGTCGACTACGACACCGAGTTCGCTGAGCTTGGAACAGTGTTCCTGCAGGGTAGCTGGCGGCTGCCGGCCAATTTCACGGTGACGGGCCTGGTCGATCTCCGGCGCAGTCCATTTCTCAGCCTGGGTAATGCACGGGTCGGACAGCAGGTGCAGAACTTTGAGGACCTGCGGGTACTTTTCACTGAAACGGAGATCCGGCAGTTTGCGCTGGACCGGTCGCCCCAGGTCACGACCTATTCTGCCGGCATGTCACGGCCGTTCTCGCCCAAGCTGCAGATGAACTTCAATGCGAGCCGATCGACTGTGGAGGCGACGCCGGCGTCCGGTGGCGTCGCAGCCACAGAGTCGACCGAATACAGTTACTACTCGGCGGACATGGTGGTGAGCAGTATGTTCACTGAAGGCGACGTCGGCATCGTGAGCCTGCGATACGCTGTTTCAGACACAACCGACGTGTACTCTATTAGTATTGACACCCGCTTTCCGATCGGCCGTTCGTGGCGCATCAACCCGCGTCTGCGCGTCGATTACCGGGAGATCAACGCGGATCAGAGCACGCAATGGATTTACACGCCGGGACTGAGGCTGCAGTATCGGATGGGCAGGCGGGTACGGCTCGAGCTCGAGGCGGGCAAGCAGTTCTCGCAACGCGATATGGCCGGTACGGACGTGGACCGCGAGTCCTATTTTATCAACGCCGGGTATCAGTTCTTCTACTGAGTCGAGGGGCACATGCAATCGTGGAATAGTGTCGTCGGGAGTGTCATGGTTGCGAGCCTCCTCGCCGCCTGTGGCAGCTCGGGTCCGCTTGTCGAACAGAAGCTCGACACGGTAACGGGCGTGACGATTACGCGTTCGACGGCGCCCACGGTCCTCTACAGCGACAATTCCGCCTATGCCGCCCACGCCAGGGACTACGTGTACATGGGGCCCGTTGAAGTCAATCGCATGGGCGTTAACTCCTATTACCTCTGGATGGGAATATGGAGCACCATGCAAGACGATATTCGCTCTGCGCAACGCGACGGCTTCGACACCGTGATCATCTACGCCGACGGCGAGCCACTACCGCTCGAGCTGGCAGGCTGGACGCTCGATGTCATTGGCGTCTCCGAACCCGTGTACGTGAAGCCGGTCGCATCGGCAGCCGATGCCTACTACAGAGTGACCGTCGACCAGATTCGACTGATCGCAGAATCCAGTGACATCCAGTTGCGTGTCGGCACCGCACGACCGAAATCCTACTCGCTTTGGGACAAGCAGGGCTCCGCCAACGCGTCGATCCGCGCGTTCATCTACGGCGACCACAACTAGCGACAGCCACGGCGGTCAATAGTTGTCGTACGCCGCCACTGAGTTCGGCGTACAGTCAGCTATGTCCGCCTGCACGCCTCCCGGCAATAGGGTCTTGACCATATTTTGCAAGATTCATCCGCCAGTACAAGCTGTGACGTCATCTATCGAACAGGCGCAGAATCTGCAATAATGTTACCGATGAAACTAATTCCCCTGTCACGACCACTGTAAACGACATGACCTCGACATATCCCCTCGACAACTACGAATTGCTCGACCGCTACCGGCGCGAATCCGGCCGCGTATTTCTGACCGGCACCCAGGCGCTGGTGCGCATACCGCTCATGCAACGCACCATGGACCGTGCGGCCGGCCTGAACACGGCAGGCTTCGTCAGCGGTTATCGCGGCTCGCCACTTGGCGGACTGGATCAGGAACTCTGGCGCGCGAACGCCTTTCTTGCAGAGAACAACATCGAGTTCCTGCCAGCCGTCAACGAGGACCTCGCGGCGACCGCGATACTCGGCGCACAGCAGGTTGAAACCGATCCCCATCGCCAGGTCGATGGCGTGTTCGGGCTCTGGTATGGCAAGGGGCCCGGCGTCGATCGTGCAGGCGATGCCTTGAAACACGGAAATGCCTACGGCAGCTCACCGCGTGGCGGCGTTCTCGTTGTCGCGGGGGACGATCACGGTTGCGTGTCGTCATCGATGCCGCACCAGTCCGATGTCGCATTCCTGACCTTCGTCATGCCGCACCTGAATCCTGCCAATGTTGCTGAGTATCTCGAGTTCGGTCTCTACGGAATTGCGCTGTCGCGCTTCTCCGGCATGTGGGTCGGCTTCAAGGCCATCTCCGAGACGGTGGAGTCGGCAATGTCGTTAGAGCTGCCTCCTTACCCGCAATTCGTCACTCCTGAATTCGAGGTGCCACCCGGTGGCCTGCACTACCGCTGGCCCGACCTTCCCGGGCCGCAGATCGAAGAACGCCTCGAAGCAAAGAAAGCGGCAACGCACGCATTTGCCGCCGCCAACCCGATCGACCGGAAGATTTTCAATGTGCCCGACGCGCGATACGGCATAGTAACTACGGGGAAAGCGCATCTCGACATGATGGAGGCGCTGCGGATGCTGGGCATCGATCGCAAGGAAGCCCGGCGCATCGGTCTCGACGTTTACAAGGTCGGCATGGTCTGGCCGCTGGAAAACGACGGCGCTCTCGACTTCGTGCAGAAGAAACACGAAGTTCTCGTCATCGAGGAAAAACGCGGCATCATCGAAAGCCAATTCAAAGAGTATTTCTATGATTACCCCGGCCGAAAACCAAAAAGAATGGTCGGCAAGGAAGACGAGAATTGCGATCGGCTGGTGCCGTGGATCGGCGAGCTGTCACCCCTGCAACTCGCCACGATCGTTGCGGAGAGGCTCGACGGCGAATTCCCCGGCCTGAACCTCAGTGCCCGCGCAGAAGCGCTGAAAAGCGACGGCAGCAACGTCATTTCTGTTTCGGGCGCGACACGCATGCCCTATTTCTGCTCAGGCTGCCCACATAACACGTCGACCAGGTTGCCCGAAGGCTCCAGCGCGCTCGCCGGTATCGGTTGCCACTTCATGGCGAGCTGGATGGACCGCGACACGGAGGGATTAATCCAGATGGGTGGCGAAGGCGTCAACTGGATTACACGCTCGAAATTCAACGGCAATCGTCACATCTTCCAGAATCTGGGCGACGGCACTTTCTACCACTCCGGCTCGCTCGCGATTCGCCAGGCCGTTGCGGCCGGTACCAATATCACGTTCAAAATACTATTTAATGACGCCGTTGCGATGACGGGCGGACAACCCGTGGACGGCCCCTTGACCGTTCCCGCGATCGCGCACTCGGTGCGGGCCGAAGGCATCGAGCGAATCGCCGTTATCTCCGATGATCCGCAACAGTTTTCACGGTCGGACTTCCCGGGCGGCACAAGTTTCTCGGAACGCGGTCAACTCGACGCCATTCAGCGCGAGCTGCGCGACATTCCCGGCGTCACGGTGCTGATCTACGCACAGACCTGTGCAACCGAAAAGCGCAGACGCCGCAAGCGCGGCACGATGCCCGCAGTGAACAAGTTCGTCGTCATTAACGATCTCGTCTGCGAAGGCTGCGGTGATTGCTCTGTCGAGTCGAACTGCCTGTCGGTCATACCGAAAGAAACGCCGTTCGGCCGCAAACGGGAAATCGACCAGAAT
>Ga0255052_10002102_pt1 | contig 14558 bp, 10 predicted proteins | sample JV7_2_21_MG_FD_188632 | JGI IMG/M metagenome (GOLD analysis project Ga0255052, IMG submission 188632) | Seawater microbial communities from Jervis Inlet, British Columbia, Canada - JV7_2_21 | ecosystem: Environmental > Aquatic > Marine > Inlet | place: Canada: British Columbia | collected...
GGTGCGTTTCGGATGATCAAAGAAAGGAATGGATCTGCGGAGCGCTTTAGCGCTGCCAAGTCGACTGCTGTCGCAGCCGGTGCACTCGGTGTTTTGATTTGGTACGGGTTCTTCGTCGTGATTGGCGAAGGCTACTTTCATATGTGGCAAACAGAGATCGGGCTGGGTTCAGTTGAAGGTGCGTTCCGATGCGGTACCGTTTGCGCTGTGCTGATGTTCTACATCGCAACTCAAAACGACTGACTGTCGAGCGATCTGAGGGTCTGCTATTGGCCGTTAGCAGACGCTCACCTGGTTGCTGTTGAACGACTGCTATTGGTGAAAGCGGTCTTCAAGCGACCAGCGGAAACGGGCCTGTATATAAATCGGCTTTTCTTAGTAATCCTACCCCCGCTACCAAAATGAAAAGGGCCGACCCTCGCAAGAGGGCCGGCCTTTTCATTTGTGGGTACTGGGAAGATCTTTGAATCTGCGAGCAGGTTCATCCAGAGGCCGGCGTAGCCGGCCGACATAACTGAGACCCGTACGGGCGAGGGCAAATCCTACCTCCGCTAGTCAAACATGAGTTCGGGATGTCGGAACAATACAAAACACCTGATTCCTTGCCCATGAATTGGCTGAACTAGGTAGAATCCGGATCAAGGTGCATTCTGGAGTAGGTATGTCTTTACTGGGGGAGCTCAAACGTCGCAAGGTCTTTCAGGTGGCTGCGGTGTACGCGGTCATGGCCTGGCTCATCATCCAGATCATCGACGTAATCAATGATCCGCTGAACCTACCAGGTTGGCTCGATACTGTTGTCATCGTGCTGATTGCCGTCGGGTTTCCTATAGCGATGGTACTCGCTTGGGCATTCGACATGACGCCGCAAGGCATCGAGCGAGAGGCGGATGCGCGGTCTTTAGACATCGCATCAGGTTTACCCGGGCAGCGCCTCACGCTAATTATTCAGGCGCTCGTTCTGTTGGCAGTCGGATTTCTCGTCCTCGACCAGTATCTCTTCGCGTCGAGAGAATTTTCCTCGCCAGCCACTCAACAAGTTCGTCGATTTGCGCTGGACTTGCCGTGGCAGAAGATGACCAATTGGGGCGACTTTCGGGTACGGATATCGAAGCAGGGAACGCACCTTGCGTATCCGGCAAGTGATGAGAATCGCACCACGATCAATTTGCGGCCACTGGATAGTCTGGACGCGATTACTTTGGTTAGTCCGAGCGCGGAACCATGGGAGCTGGTTTTTTCTCCCGATGGTGAACGACTGGCCTTTTTCAAGAATATCCGGCAACTCGAAACCGTCTCGATCCGCGGAGGAAATCCGGAAACGATATTCGAGTTGCCTGAAGGGCAGTCTGTAGCGGGAATGGACTGGTCGACCGATAACACGATTTTGATTGGCACGAGAGGCGGCCTGTTTAGGGTGCCAACCTCGGGCGCTGACGCCAAATTCCTATCGTCGGAAGAAGATGCCGTCTATTCGTCTCCCCTTATTTTACCTAATGGAAGTCATGCGTTGGTATCGATCTCTCGGTCCGGACAAGAGCCGCGGCTCGGTGTTATTGATCTGGATACAGGGGTTGCCACTGAGTTTCCTTTCCAGGGTGAAGAAGCAATATATTCGCCGACCGGACACATCCTGTTTCGTCAGGGAGCTGAGTTGATTGCGGCTAGATTTGATCTGGCGTCGATGCAAGTAATTGGTGAGGCTAAGGAGATAGCAACAGGCATCGATTCCGGACCACGACTATCCGAAGACGGCACACTCGTCTATGTTGCGGAGCGAGTGGATGGGACCGCCGGGTTGGTTTGGGTTGATCGACAGGGTGTTGCGGTGCCGCTGGACGCCGAGCGTCGAAATTACAGTCATATCGATCTGTCGCCTGATGGAAAGCAAGCGTTACTCGACACCGACACAGGCATCTTTGCATACGACATCGAGCGCGGAACGTTCAGCCCGGTCACGAGCGACATGCCCGAGGGCTCGGGATTCCCACGGTGGCATCCGAATAGCGAGCTGGCGACTTTCAGGCAGGGCAATAAGACCTTCGAAAAGATGGCCGATACCAGCCAACAGCGTAATGTACTTCTGGAAGACTCTGTTATTCCCACATCGTGGTCACCAGACGGGGAGCGTCTTGCGGTTTTCGATGATCGATCGGACATCTGGATACTCGCACGAGACGGCGAATACACATCATTTCTGAATGGTCCAAACAACGAACGATCGGGCAGGTTTTCCCCCGATGGCAGTGCCCTCGCTTATGTCAGCGATGAATCAGGGGGTGAGTTTCAAGTCTATGTGACGCCATATCCGGGCCCCGGGCGTAGAACGCCTGTATCAATTGACGGTGGTTTGTCGCCGATCTGGTCGGTGGATGGTAAGGAGCTGTATTTTCGCCAGGGTAGTAAAGTTATGGCGGCCAGCATTGATCTTGGGTCTGCGATAGATGTATCGGCGCCCGTGGAACTCTTCGATGGGCCATATACGGTGGATCTTTCAGGCCACCAGCGTTACGACGTGGCTCCCGACGGTCGATTCCTGATGGTCGAGAATAGTGAAGACTTTCGTATCGTCGTGGTCGAGGGCTTCTTCGAGGAGTTGAACCGGCTTGTGCCAAAGGATTGAAGAGCGCCAATCTCCGGTTAAGGGAAAAGCGGAAATTTAGCCCGGGAGATGGGCAGATCGATCGATTCGAGTTACTTCAAGCGAACATATATTCGCGCTGTCGGAACAGGACATATCCTGCCCCCGCTACCAAATACAAAGCCGGCCCCATAGGGGTCGGCTTTTTATTTGGAATCAGGCAATGTTTGAACCTGCGAAGGAGCAGGGGCAAGCCGAGGCGCCCCGATGCGTAGCATCGGAATAGAGGCGCCGAGACCAACTGAGCGGCGCAGCCGCGAAGGCCATCCTGCCCCCGCTACCAACATGAAAAGGGCCGGCCCTCGAAGAGGGTCGGCTTTTTTTTGGAGCATCGCGAAACAGGCGCCGAGACCAACTGAGCCGCGAAGTGGCGAAGCCAATTCTTGCCCAGTACTTTCTAGACTAATTCTATTCCGCGCCTGCTACCAGAGAGGACAGGGAAGACGCTGCGATGTGAAAGAATTATGGTAACCGCGCGGCAAAACCACCGATCTTCTACTACGCTTAATCCAGACGAGGGCTGAATTAATTCTGCTTCCTTCCGTACGTGGATGAATAAAATGAAATCAATTTCAAGGCTTCTGTATATTTTGAGCTTCGCCACATTTCTTGCTGCTTGCGGTGGATCCGGAGGTGGTGGTGGCGGTAATCCGCCGCCGCCCCCTCCCGTCAGCAATGATGCAGGTGCGTCAGACGTAGTTCTCGAGGGCGTCGGGCTGGATCAGATATTTCAATCGGCCGTAGTGAACTACACGGCGACTGTCAGTGTGTTTACATCAACCACTACGGTCACGGCTAACACTTCAAACGTCGGCGCGACAATGACCGTAAATGGTACGGCTCTCGGTGCCGGCGTGAGCAGTACCAAAATTTCTCTGGACCTAGGCAGCAATATCATCACGTTGGTGGTAACAGCAGAAGATGGTGTCACGTCTAACACGTACACCATTGACGTAACTCGACAGACGGCGGCAGGTCTCGCCCAAACGGCTTATATCAAAGCCTCCAATACCGGCATGAACGATTTTTTTGGCGGCGGGGGGCTTATGCTGGACGGCGACACCCTTGTTGCCGGGTCATTCGGCGAGTCAAGCAACGCAACCGGCATCAATGGAAACCAGGCCGACAACAGCGCCCCAAATACCGGGGCGCTCTATGTGTTTACGCGAGATGCCAGTGACGTGTGGAGCCAACAGGCCTATATTAAAGCCTCGAACACCGAGGTGGCCGATCAGTTGGTGTCCTTTAGGGCTGCCGCCCTGGACGGCGACACACTCGTTGCCGGCGCGCGTGCTGAGGACAGCGGCGCCACTGGTATCAATGGTGATCAGGCCGACAACAGCGCGACAGACTCCGGGGCAGTCTATGTCCTGACGCGAGACGCCAGTGATGAGTGGAGCCAGGAGGCCTACATCAAAGCTTCCAATACCGGTGCGAGTGACAGCTTCGGATTGTCGGTTGCGTTGGATGGCGACACGCTCGTCGTTGGGGCAACAGGTGAGGACAGTGGTGCCACGGGAATCAACGGTGATCAGTCCGATAACAGCGCCGACGGAGCCGGGGCAGTCTATGTCTTTACGCGAGACGCCGGTAACGTGTGGAGCCAACAAGCTTACATCAAGGCGTCCAATACTGAGGCGGGCGATGTTTTCGGACGGTCGGTGGCCCTGGATGGTGATACGCTCGTTGTCACCGCATTGGAAGACAGCAGTGCCACCGGCATCAATGGCGACCAGTCCGACAACAGCGCCGACCGAGCCGGAGCAGTCTATGTCTTTACGCGCGATGCCAGTGACGTGTGGAGCCAGCAAGCCTACATCAAGGCTTCTAATACCGAGGCGCTCGATTTCTTTGGTTCACAGATCGCGCTGGACGGTGACAGCATCGTTATTGCAGCGGTTTTTGAGGATAGTGACGCCAATGGCGTCAACGGCGATCAGTCCGACAACAGCGCCGACCGATCCGGGGCGGCCTATGTCTTTACCCGGAACGCCAGTCAGGTATGGAGTCAACAAGCCTACATAAAGAGCTCTAATTCCGATGTGTTGGATCGCATCGAAGGTGTCGCGCTGGACGGTGACACTCTCGCCATAGGGGCAGTGGGGGAGGCTAGCACGGCAACAGGTATCAATGGGGATCAGTCCGACAACAGTGCGGCACAATCCGGTGCGGTCTATGTATTTACCCGCGACGCCAATGGCGTGTGGATCCAACAGGCATACACCAAGGCCTCGAATACTGACGCGAGCGATAATTTCGGGTTTTCGATCGCATTGGATGGCGAAACGCTTGTGGTCGCAGGCTACAGAGAGGCAAGCAATGCTACCGGTATCGGTGGCGATCAGTCCGACAATAGCGTGCCACAAGCGGGGGCGGTGTATGTAATTGAGTAGGTCTGCCACCCTGATAATATGATCAGTGGTGATTCTAAGGCCACCCCAAGTTACTTCACACGGACGCGTGTGGGGACCGTAGGAACAGTGCAAATCGCGCCCCCGCTACCAGGATTTGGCTATTCATATGCAGCCAACCAGAAAGCCTCGTTTCTACGAGGCTTTTTGCGTTAATAGATGGTGGCCTTCGGTTCAAGGCCAGCGACTGATATTTCCGTTCCTGCTACGGAAGGAAATTCCGTAGTGACCTGCTCGCGGTCTATACTTTAGTTCTTTCCTTCGTGGAGACCGAAACTTGAGAGTTCTAGTGTGCTGCGTCGTCTTGCTGCTCTGCGGAGCTGTACCGGTTCTGGCTCAGGACTCCGATCAAGATAGTCCCATAGTCATTGACCAAGGCTTGGCGGTACCCGCTGATACCACCGAAACAATCGACACACTATTTCAAGAATACGATCCCGAGATATCAGTAGAGACTCGGGCACGTGCGCAAGCCTATGTCGTCGATCGTGAAGAAGGCATTACGGCCGCAAAGGCGTGGAACGATCACGCGGTCGGGCGGCATCTGGAAGGCGATTCGGCGGTAGCGGTCTGGGCCGGCCTCTACGCAGTCCGTACCGAATGGCGGGCTGAATTCGTCGCCAATTGTGGAACCTTCCTTGTCGAAGCAGGGCGTTTTCGTGTGGGACTCGAGTTGCTTCATCGCGCCTACGCGATGGGTTATCGGACTGCATATCTCCACGAGGCAATGGCGGCGGCACATGAGGGGCTTGGCGACCACGACGCGGCAATGAATGAGATCGAGAAAGCCGCGCAACTTGATCCCACCGATGCTGCGATTCGCGTCCAGAAGTCGCTTCTCGACACCGGCAAGCCACCGGCGCCGAAGCAGGATCGTCGCAAGGACGATTTGGAGGCTGCTTTCGTGGAACTCGAAGCACACATCAAGTATGTAACCCTGGAAACCAGGAGTCTGGCTAGTGCGCTGGATGGCTGGGAAAAAGAGGCTGGATTTCCCACTGATGAAGACCGCGCAGAATGGTTCGGACGCCATGTACTAGGCAAAGGTGAAGGCCACTTGTCGGCAGTCCGGCAGGCGCTCGGCCGAGCCAGGTCCGAACAACCACCTTTCTCTGATCAGTCATTGGAGTGGCGCAATGCCGCACTGCTCACGATGGTTGTGGCGTACGCTGATATGACCAATTCCTTGCTGGCTTCTCTGGACGGACTGAATTCCGATTGGTCGTTTTGGTCGTCGGTGGCTTGGCGAGGCAAGCAGCAATACATCCACAACCTGCGCCGCGACTTGAAATACAACTTCAGGTACGAGGAACCGCAGGGGGTACCGCCAAAAACAGATGACTCGGCGGGTGACATCGTGAGCAACAGCAATAGCCTGGAATACTTACTATTGTTCTTCCCTCGCATGGTGGCCTACGTTGAGGCAATCAGTCCGGATTCCGACGGTCCCATTTCATGCGCCAGGCAGGCGAGCGAACTCGACGCACTCGGAGCCACAGTGCAACTGAAGCTGCTTGATGCGATTCCTCGCTTTGATAATGCGCTTGCAGGAGTTGTCGCCTGGAACCGGTTGGTCGTTTTGGATGCGCGGCGCTATGCGAACCGTTGGTTGGCCAAGCTGCAAAAACGAGAGGATTCGTCTTCCGTTCCTGAGTACTTGAGAAATTCAGAGAAAATAATGATAGACGGGATCAGGCTGAGCTACAGCGAATTGATGCCACATCAACCTCGGTTCTTCGTGAACCGACAGGTTTTCGTTTTCGAAAACGGGCGATCCTATCTGCTCGACCTTCTTGAAAGCCATCGCCGGCATTTGGTTGATTGCAACGATCGACGTCCGCGCAGGCTCGCCGACTTTTCGAAGGCAGAACTCGAAAAATTACTCGAAGAACTCAACGAACTGATGAAAGAAGATGTCGAGGCGAAATTTGAGGTCAAGCCTGAGTGCAACGCGAAGATCGACGGCATCAATGCGTCCTACGACGCCACAGGCGGAGTCGAACTTGGTGCTGGTAGCCTTGGTATCGACGAGCGAGGCGATGTGTCCGCAGAATTCGGCGATGTCAAAGTTGGCACGAAAGGCGCCACCGGTGTCGTGGTTGAGGTTGGCCATTCGATCGGCGGGGGCGAGGGCGTGGTAGGCAAAGTCAGTGTAAAGGTCACCGGTGAGTGGGATTCCGCGACCGGTGAGTGGGATGCCGTGGCGGAGGTCGGTGGCAAAATTGGCGTCGGTGTTGCCGTGCCCGAAGTCGGCGAGCTCGCCTGCTACCCCGGTGGTGGCAAAGTGTCACTTAAAGCTCGCTCATTCATTCGCAAGGAAGTGATGTTTCAGCGCGTTGCGGCGGAAATTGCACGACGCTGACAGGTAACAGGAGAACTGACATTTTCATTCGCCATTCCAGAGCCGTTTTCAAGGTCGTGCTGCTGATCGGTGTTGTGGGGCTCGTTGTTTCGCTTACTCTCTCGGGCACTCGAATTACTGCCCTTCCGTTGGTGTCGGCCGTTGCTGCGCTCTTGGGCCTTGTCGGTATTCTTGATCGACGCATAAAGCTGGAACTCGGCGATGCCGGAATCCGTTACGAGCGCTGGTGCCCGGAGGTAATCTTGTGGAGCGAGTTCTCCGGGTTTCGCTGCGTCAACTCGCGTTCTAACAGCTACCTGCAGTTGATGCCTGTCAGACCGGCGCAACTTCGGGAGAGATTCACCCTGAGCGGAAAGTTAAATCAACGACTTGCAGGACTTATCGGAGTACCTACTTTCAGTATCGCAATTACTCCCCTTGATATTACAGAAGAAAAATTAGCCACCGTCTTTGCCGGTCACCTGACCGAGATGCGGTAGCGGTTGGCGCTGTTCGGGCGTTCGGCGTATAAGAAAGCGACCAAAAAATAGAATGAGAGGAGATAATGATGACGTCTATCCGCACGGTCTCGTTTGCGCTAGCGATGCTTACCGTTCTTTTTTGCAGCGCCGATGCCCAGGACCTGAGGGGCGACATTCACAAAATTGAGGAATGCTGCAACGTCGTTAGCGTCGATCTTGCGAGCAACGAGATTGTGGTCGAAGAAATTGCGACGGGGTTCAGAAAGGCGCTCACCTTGTCCAACAAGGAGCTTCTCGAGCAGCTGCAGCCAGGCATGACGTACGGGCCCGATCGCATCGGCGATATACAGACGTCGCCGCGAGCATTTGAGCCAAATTGGTCGGAGGATTGCTGCAACTTCCAGTCGCACTTAAAGTCGGGGGAGCCACAGCATTCGTTCACTCAACAAGTCGCGTCATCGGCACAAGCGCTAAGGCAGTCGCCGTTCGTAGACATTGTTGCCGGCGTAACTGTCACGGTCGACTCACTCAAGCGAATGGGTACTCGTGTGGTCCGACTGGACTTCACGATTCACAACAGCGCGGGAAGCGTCATCTATCTGAATCAATACAATCGACTGATGGGTACCGGCAACAGTGTCACGAATGTGTCTCTCGTCGACTATGAGGGCGGTCTTCGATACGGCGTGGTTAAGGATTCCGATGGCGCTTGTGCGTGCAGCCGGGAAATCGCCAACGAGATTCCCGCTGGAGAAGCGTCAGGCTATTGGGCACTGATCACGGCGCCGCCGGAGGATGTGACGACGGTCAGCATCGATTTTGCGGGAGCGGCGTTACTCGATAACGTGCCAATAGAACAATGAATCTCAAGGCCATCACCGCGATGGGACTTGGCCTGCTGGCAGTGGCTGGCCTGCCGGCGCAAGACATTTCGATTGAAGATGATACGAGGGTCGGGCTGGATCGCACGAAAGGTCTCGTGGCGCCGCAAAGGCCAATGTTGGTGTTACATGTCCCAGTCAGCCTGCAAAATATATCGGTGGAGGTCGATCCAGCCTATGTGTATTGCGAGATCGACTGGTATGCATCTGGAGAGGGTAGTGCGATGAAGGAGGTCTATAAGGCTGTACAGCTAACTGAAGGTGCTTTTGATGGCGTAATCACTTTTAATATTCGCGACGACGAAGACGACAGGCTATATCCTGAAATGCTCTACAGTTACGCCTGCGATCTCGTTCTTTGCGCAGACCAGGTCATTAACTCTGACTATGTGGACGAATACCCAGCCTTGCCACATGGCAGAAGATGCCGGCGGCCGAGTGCACCAGAGGAGGGTGGGGAGCGTGACGAGTTGGTTATCAGGGCGGACCCCACCCAGCCCTTTTCATCTGGCGTGAATGGGTCGCTGCAAGATTAGGGGATAGGCAAATGCGATTTTCCAGTCTATGGATTCCTGCAACAATCGGAACACTGTTGTCGCTGCCAACTGATTGGGCGAATGGCAATGAAACCGGTCTTGTAATCCGGACAGAGCCGCTGCAAATGACCGGTCTCAATCCTGGCAACCGTGTTATTCGGACCGATCAATTACAGATGACAGGCTTCAATCCTGGTAGTCGCGTTGTTCGGGCCGGCCAACTGCAGATGACGGGCCTTGCGGAAACCCGGAAGATTGGTATATCTGAGGCGGAGAACCCCGCGCTATTGCCGCCAGGCGCAAAGCAGCTCCAATACCCGGTGTATCCGCTCAGATTCCCAGTCGAAACGAACTAGGGGCAGTCAGGGATAATGAACACACGACTCGTACCGGCCGTTGTGGTTGTCCTCGGTATTCTGTCGGGCTGCAGCGGCGACGAGAATGCGACCGAAAACGATGCGTCGTTGTCCAACGATACTGGCGAGCCAGAAATCGGGCCGCCGGTTATCTCGCAACTGGAATACCCGGCAACAGAGCTAGTCTATCCAGCCGAAGAGGTCGCCGAGGAGTGAATTCCCGGTGAAGGTCTACCTGGATGACGAAAGGAAAGCGCCTGAGGGCTGGCAGCAGGTGCGCTGGCCGAATGAGGCTATTCGTCTTCTGGAAACCGGGGCTGTGAAAGAGATTAGCCTGGACCATGACCTCGGTGATGATGATCGAGGCACCGGGTATGACGTTATCTTGTGGATCGAGGAGGCTGTGATTTCTCGCGGTTTCAAACCACCGAAGATTCGCGTGCACTCGGCCAATTCGTCAGCACGGCAGAAGATGGAACAGGGCATAGAGTCGATTGAGCGCCACACTACTTGATACGTATGGTTTTCGGAACCGTAGGAACAGTGCAAAGCACGCCCCCGCTACCAATTAAATACGCCGGGCCCCTTTAGGGGGGCCGGTGTTTTTTTTCGCTCGCGCATGGTCAGGATTAAAGCTGCAGAGAAGCAGGAGCAAGCCGAGGCGCCCCGATGTGTAACATCGGATATAGGCGCCGAGACCAACTGAGCGGCGTCAGCGGCGAAGGCCATCCTGCCCCGCTATTAAATTGAAAAGAGCCGGCCCCATTCGCGGGGCCGGCTTTGTTCGTTATGCATACCCGCAGAAGGCCGCTACATGGGTGGCCCGGCCGGTCACCAGCGGCAAGCACGCTGGTCTACTATAATATCTCGGAAGGCTCCAACTCTCGCACAATGGGAGGTTTAATAGAATGAGTAAGAAGTTCGGAACTTGTGTACTGGCTATCGCCTTGTTCTTACTAATACCGACAGAAAATACCTGGGCGCAAGACGACTTCTCGCTGGGCGGATTCATAGGTGACCAGGTGGCCGAGATTTATCAGCACCTTGAAGAATCCAGACAGAATTGTGATGCTAGCGGCGGCCAGATTCAGGCAGCGCGCGACAACTATCATGCTGCGCTACGGTCGGGTCAAGGCATTGAAGCTGCCCGCGCCGAGTTGTACCTGCTGCTGGACACAAAGGATTTTCTGTATATTGGTACCTACGTGGTCAGCGGCATAGATTCACCGCAGACCAAGTTAATCTTGTCGAACTGCGTGGTTGATGGCGGCATTCGTCCAAGATTGTCGGCATCGTTCATGCACCTGGTTCGGGAGGTTCGAACCGACATGGGCGCGAGGGGGCCGAACGATGTGGTTCTGCTCCTCGACCCGCTAAAGCTGGTTGCAGCCATAGAAGCTCAGAGGGCACGAGCGAATGCGTACGTGCATGCGCGTAACCTCCTGGAGATCTATGAGAGCGGGGTACCGATGGAGCAACTCTTCTCGGCGGAAGCCTATCTGAAGATTTTGCTGGAAATGGAATATTCGATGCCCAGTCTTTCCATTCTCAAACCCGACATGGATAAGCTTCCCCAGGAACATTTCGACCTGGCGGTCGAGCTGTTCGGAAAGAAACTGGTGCTGGAGGCCGCGGAGACTGTCCTGAAACTGCCCAAAGACGAAGCGGGCTTTTTGGTAGATTTCTTTACTGCCGACCAGGTTCGTGGCACCTATAAACCCTTCGAGGCCTTTAACGCAATTCTAAAGACCGGGCCGAAGGGGTTCGTGGTTTTTGCCAAGCCAAAAAGATGGGTCGAGAACTGGGCGTCTCAAGTTTCCAGGGGCTCCGATTATTACGACGATCTGGTAAGCCGTCATGGAAAAAACAGGGTACACGAAGTCGTCAAGTTGCTCAGAGCGACGCCAAGACTCTTCGCGGGAAATATCATCGTACCGGACGGCGTTGGCTATAAAGAAGTAAAGGATTTCGAGTTGCTGGAAGAACTCCTTTCGAACCCTGACGCCCGGATCGCGGACGATAAAGATTTTGTTTTTGTGGCCGCCACTGATACAGAAACGATCATCAAGTCAAAGGGTAAGGTTCAAATCATCTATGGCCGGGTGAATGACGTTCAATGGGGTGACGGTGGCCGCCAGAACACGCAAGGTCGGGGCGGGGCGGCTTATGTGTTCTTCGCAGGCGCAAGCAAATTCGGCGTCTGGTTTACCGATCGCGACTTTGAGCGGTCGTATCGATTCTTTGGCAGTGACGGCCAGGGACTCATCGGCCATTTGTTTCGTGGCGAGGGATATGTCTGGCCAAGCGAAATTCGAACCGAAAACACGATTCAGCCCGACTGGAATATGAGAGTTAAGGACGGCAATTTCTATGTCGTTAAGGAAGAGGATTGGCCAGACTACCTGCCGATACCGGACATGGAACCGGCCAGATCACTGGATGAGCTCAGGGCCGCTGTGACTCCCTTCGTTATTGAGCCGATACTTAAGGGCACGTTAGAGCAACAGATCAAAGAAGCAGTTGCATCGGGGAGGGTGGAGCTGCCCTTAATGCCCTTGAATTGCCAGGAGGGTTATCGCGGCGTTGCGCCCAAGATGAACGAACTGTCGTCCGATCAAAATGTGAGTGGCTATCTCATGAGGATGCAGCGATATGCCTATAAGGTCGGTAATTACGAGGCATTGAACGAGATGTGTACCTCTGAGGCAAGTCCTGCCGTTAGAGGTGATTTCCTGACCGCCGCCGTCGGAGGCTTCGACGAGGATTATTCAAGTCGACTCAACGGCGCAGTTGATGGGCAATACCAATCTCACTGTCGAGCGGCCCATTGGCAATGTCCTGAGCCCATTCTTGAACACGCAAAAGCCGAATACGACGAAATCATGACCATATTACGCAGTGGCGATCTGCAACGCGGGCTACAGCGTGCCGTCGTTGTTTCCCAGCTGCCTGGCGACTGGCAAAGGTACGCGCTCACCATTGGGCAGTATGAGGTGATGAGTGAGGCCTGCTCTGGGTCACTGGATGCGGCAATCAGGGACGACTTTTTCGCGGCGTTGGATAGCGCCACTGCCGATCAGGCCGCCGAACTCGATACGATGATCGACGAGTCATACGAAAAATACAGCGTAGCCCTACAGGAGAGTATTGAGCGACAGCCAGCCAATGAAGACCGTCTGAAGTGCCGAGTGAAAAGGGTGCAGAACAAGTACCAGAGAATAATGACTACGTTGACGGCTGAATAGCCGCCAACTGCGACAACGAGGTAAGCGACTGGCGGGGTGAAGCTCCCGTGAGCGTGTTAGTTCGAGTTTACTCCGCGATTGATCGGAGCATTACGGTCGGCGATCAAGCCACCCCGGGCTATTTCATGCGGACGCGTTTGAGGACTGTCGGAGCAGTCCAAATCACGCCGCCGGTACCAGGACCTGGCTATTTGTATGTAGCTGACCAGAAAGCCTCGTTTAGACGAGGCTATTTGGGTTTACTATCGGTCACTATGCGACTAGCAGCAGCCGGACGAGTGATAGGCTGATGACGGGCAGAATTTGATCTAAGGCAAGTATTCACGCCAAATGGGGTGATGCCAGACAATAACGTTACTGAGAGTCGACATGGATAAGCTGTGGAAAGAATTGCAGCGGCGTCACGTCGTGCGCGTGGGCGGCGTCTACGCGTTGGTGGCCTGGTTACTGGCACAAATTGCAGACCTCGTCCTGGGCAACTTCAATGCACCCAGTTGGGTGATGCAGTCCTTGTTGTTCTTTCTCATTGCCGGGTTTCCAGTCGCCCTGATTATCGGCTGGGTTTACGATTTAACCCCTGGTGGGATTGAACGTACAAAGCGTTTTGAGAGTTCTGACGAGAACTCCCAACAATCAAACACGATCGTGTCTCAGGAGCAAGCGTTTCCGATAAACGTACTTCCGTGTTCTATAGCTGTTTTGCCCTTCGCGAACATGAGCGATGACCCGGAGCAGGACTACTTCAGCGACGGTCTGACGGAAGACATCATCACAGACTTGTCCCTCATCCCGGGATTATTCGTTATCGCTCGCAATTCAACTTTCAATTACAAAGGCAAATCCGTAGACGTGCGCCGTCTGGGGGAAGAAATGGGCGTGCGCTATGTGTTGGAAGGAAGCGTGCGCAAGTCTGCCAATAAGATACGAGTTTCCGCGCAACTGATCGAAGCGGCCAATGGTCACAACCTTTGGGCCAATAAATATGATCGAAGCCTGGAGGATGTGTTTGCCATTCAGGATGAGTTGACCAGGGAAATTGTCACTGCATTGGATGTGGAACTCGTCTCGGGGGAAAAAGGCAGGCATCAGCGAAGCCGCGTCAAGAAACCGGAGGCCAGAGAAGCCCTTTATCGCGGAATGGCCAAGTTCTACAAATTTGATGAGACCAGCCATGCCCAAGCCAGGGCGTATTTTGAACAGTTCATTCGATTGGAGCCAGAGTCGATCCTGGGGTATGTGTGGCAAGCACAGTTGTGCCAGATTGAAATATTCTTGGGTTGGTGTGAAGACAGGGATGCATCGCTCAAGACCATGGAGGCATTTATTGCCAAGGCGCTGAAGATTGACGACAGAGACCCGTTGGCCCTCGGACATGCCGGGATGCACCAGCTTATTCTAGGCAACCACGATCAATCCATCGCCTTTGCAGAGCAGGCTCTTGCCGAAGCGCCGGGCATGGATTCTCCTTATTATTCTCTAGGTTGGTTTCAAATGTTTAACGAGACACCGCTGGAGGGAATCGAAAATATCAAGCGAGCCATGAGACTGAGCCCCATAATGACCGCGCCTCGATCCGCCATACTTGGGACGGCCTATCGCAACGCAGGGGAACTGGAACTCGCAGTCGCTACCCTGGAAAATACAGCGAAGCGATTCCCCGCTTTT
>Ga0255052_10002103_pt1 | contig 14556 bp, 11 predicted proteins | sample JV7_2_21_MG_FD_188632 | JGI IMG/M metagenome (GOLD analysis project Ga0255052, IMG submission 188632) | Seawater microbial communities from Jervis Inlet, British Columbia, Canada - JV7_2_21 | ecosystem: Environmental > Aquatic > Marine > Inlet | place: Canada: British Columbia | collected...
ATGCAATCTGCTGCCAGTCGGGACCATTTTCGCCATTCCCGATGACGCCAAGCGGGCTGGCTGACGACGTGACTTGCTGCCCGACCGCAACACCGATGCGTCGCTGGCCGAAGTCGAACGCCATAATTGTCTCAGGCGTGCCCGGCATCCGGAGACATCTTGCTGAAATCAATACCAATGCTTTGTGCCGCGACGCTCCACCGATCTTCAAACGGTACGTCAAAAATCACTTCCGGGCTGGCTGGCACGGTCAGCCAGGCATTGTTGAGCATCTCTTCTTCAAGCTGCCCGGCATCCCATCCCGCATAACCAAGCGCGACCAGGGACTGATCGGGCCCGAATCCGGTTGCCATCGCATCGAGAACATCGCGGGAGAGCGTCAGTTGGATATTCGGTGATACCGCGACCGTGCTTTCGAAAGCCGGCCCTGGATTGTGCAGCACAAATCCACGCTCGCGGGCCACCGGGCCACCGCTTAGTACCGGATGGCTGGCCAATTCCTCATTGGTTTCCGTCAAATCAAGTTGGTCAAACAGGCCGCCGAGATTCATATCCATCGGGCGGTTTATGACGATGCCCAATGCGCCGTCAGCACTGTGCTCACAAACGAGGGTCACGGTAGTGGTGAAATTTGGATCGGCCATTCCGGGCATGGCGATCAGCAACTGGTTGCTTAGAGAATCCTCGAGACCCATCAAACAAGTATCCGCCCACAAGGCGGCAAACGGAAGGGGGATCAGTGATTAATTGGTGCGTGCGGTCGAGAGGACTTCGAGGTGGTTGAACTGCCATTTGTAGGCGAATCGAAGTTGGTCGTAATCCATCCGGATAGCTTCCGGAAACGGGTCAAACGGCGCCGCGCGGCGCAGAATGCTCAAGGCAATCTGATCCAGTGTTTTCGATCCCGACGATCGCCGGACCAGCACCTGCTGCAATTGTCCGGAGGCGCTGATCGTTACCTCGAGCGTGGGACTGCCAGTGACGCCATCGACCATCGCTTCATCGGGGAAGTACTTCATGCCAACCGTTTCAATTTTGGACTTCCAGCTGCTGAGATAGCCGGCAACCTTGGACTCTTTGGTATCGACGCTGGTCACGAGTTCGCGTGGATTGTCATCATGAATGGCCAGGTCGGTCAGATCGTCCTGCGGCAGCGGCATTGTCAGTTCGACGCCAGCCTCAAGGTTGGCTGCCGTCGATTCGTCAGGAGCGGGTACTTCACGTGGGTTGTCCTGCACATCGAAATCCTGCTCGGCGTGGGCCGTAAGGACCTGGTCCGCAAAGATGACGGCGGCTACGGATTCCTCGAGACTGTCTCCGGTTTCAGTGCCGATGTTATCAACCGGAACAACGCTCTCCGCTCTTGCGCTCGGGCGCGCCTGTTCCTGCGTATTGCCGGCGCCTTCCTGGCTGGCCTGTGCAAGGTATTCAGCACGATCGGGTTCGAGTGTGTTCGGATCAGGGTCGGCGACGATGGTCACTTCAAGCGAAATCGCATCCGCGAATTCGTCGCCAAGGACTGCGTTGAAGGTGATACCAATGATCAGTATGCCGTGGACCAGCGCGGCCAGAAACAGCATAGGGGGCAGCCGGTCGGGGACCGGTGCGGATTCGAGCACCATGTCCTCAATCGAGCCCTGATCGATCGAGTCTTCGGGCTTTGAATCATCAGTTTTTTTAGCGCTGTTAGCCATAACCCAAGCAGGCGGTTTGCCAGAAAAACCCTGATTTCCGCATTGTCTCACAGGAAATCAACGATTTGTCCAGTTTACCTCCCAAGATCGATAAGCAATGAGACCCAGGTCACCCGATTGAAAAACCCTCAGGTGGGCCGATACGGCGTTGTCCAATTGATTGGCGCGTACGAAATTACCCAATCTGCGCTAAAGATCAATTCGCACCGATCTATGCCAGTACTAGATACGCGCTTGGCGGATTGCCCTCAAAATGCTCATGTACTTACGTATACACTCCGCTTCTTCGGCGATTCTTGCCTTGTCTCGCGCTCACCTGAGACGTTTTCAACAAGCTGCAGACAATGATCTAAACCGGCGTAGGCCAGCAATTAACAAGATCCGGCCACACGGTTCGATTCAGCTGAGTTTCGACTCAATGGCGTCGAAAAGCGTGCCGGCGATATTCAGATCGAAAGCGGTATCGAGCTCCCTGATTCCGGTCGGGCTGGTTACGTTGATTTCGGTAAGGTAATCGCCGATGACGTCGATACCGGCAAAGATGACGCCGCGTTCCCTAAGGACCGGGCCGACCTCCGAGCAGATCCATTCATCACGTTTCGTGAGTTTGCGTGCCTCGCCAGTGGCGCCCATAACCAGGTTGCCGCGATTGTCGTCCGCAGAAGGAATGCGTGCCAGCGCGAAGGGTACCGCTTCACCGTCGACGAGCAGGATGCGCTTGTCTCCATCGCTGATTTCGGGAATAAACACCTGCGTCATGGCAAAACGGTTGCCGTAGTCGGTCAGGGTTTCGAATATGACGTTCGCGTTGTTGTCCCCCTTGGCAACGACAAAAATCGACTTGCCACCCATGCCATGCAGTGGTTTGACGACGATTCGGCCATGTTTCGCCAGGAAGTCCTTCATCTCCGGCATAGAACGGGTGATCAGAGTAAGCGGCGAACACTGCGGAAACCATGCCGTATACGCCTTCTCATTCATGTCGCGCAGACTTTGCGGCTTGTTGACGATCAGTGCGCCGGCTTCTTCCGCACGTTCGAGGATGTAACTTGTATAGATGTACTCCATATCGAAAGGCGGATCTTTGCGCATCAGGATCACGTCAAGATCGCTCAGACTGATTTCCTGATCCGCGCCGAAAGTGAACCAGTCGGCCTCGGCATCGTTGACGTTCAGCAGTTTTGAGTGCGCAATCGGATCGCCGTCGAGCAATTTGAGGTCAGACTGCAACATGTAGTGTATTTCGGCACCGCGGCGCTCCGTTTCGAGCAACATCGCGAACGAGCTGTCTTTTACAGGCTTGATGGACTCGATCGGGTCCATGACGATGCCAACGCGAAGCTTCTTGACTGACATAGTTTGGTTCCTGCGGGCGACCAGTGGTAACGGCGGCTAACTATACCGCGGCAATTTGCCGTCCAACACTCCGAAAAGTGCCCGGCAGCACTTTATTTTGCTCTAACCCAAAAAACGGCGTCAGAGCCCGTTTGGCCAAAAATTTCTTAACACGGGTATCGGGGCTCAACGAAAAGGGCTCTGACCCAGATTCCGTTTGCATGAGAATTCTCTCGACAAATCCGAGCTGCGGTGCCGGTCGTGGCGGCATTTTGGTCAATATGGTACAAGTCTTTTTGCTCGGCAGAGATTATGGAAACTGAATCGTGATTTGGGCCTGCCGGGGTTGGCGCTTTATGTGTGGCGCTTGTGGTTTTTGGGGATGCGAGCAACGATGTGCTCGCAACTGGGCGAGGATATCCAGTGTCAAATAATGTTTCCCGAGGTCTTAACGGCCTCAAAATCCTGGTGATAGATGACAGCAAGACTATTCGCCGTACGGCGGAGACCTTGCTGTCCAAGGAAGGCTGCCAGGTATTTACGGCGATCGACGGCTTCGATGCATTGTCGAAGATCGCCGATCATCAGCCGGACCTGATCTTTGTCGACATCATGATGCCGCGGCTCGACGGTTATCAGACCTGTTCGCTGATCAAGCACAACAAAGTATTCAAAGAAACACCAGTCATCATGCTGTCCAGCAAGGACGGCTTGTTTGATCGCGCTCGCGGCCGAATCGTCGGTTCAGAGCAATACCTGACCAAGCCATTCACTAAAGATGAATTGCTTGGCGCAATTTCCAACCAGATCAATTGAGGAATTGTTCATGGCAGTAGTCCTGATCATTGATGATTCGCCAACTGAGCTGCACCTGTTTCAGGGCATGCTCGAAAAGGGTGGATTCGAAACGCTTGTTGCAGACAGCGGCGAGGAGGGGATAAGGCAGGCTGGCGCCTCACGGCCAGATTGCATTTTGATGGATGTCGTCATGCCCGGCATGAACGGTTTCCAGGCGACCCGCAAGCTGACGCAGGATCCACGCACATCCGACATCCCGGTCATTATGATTACGACCAAGGACCAGGAAACCGACAAGATTTGGGGCATGCGGCAGGGTGCCGTCGAGTACATCGTCAAGCCAGTTGGACAGAAGGATCTTGTGGCAAAGATCAACTCGGTCATGGCTGACTGAATGAGTACTGTTTCCAATCTCGCAGAGCTTGTCGAGCAACCATTCGAACTACTTCGGGAAATCGAGCGCCGCAGCCGTATCGCCGTTGCCGGCAAAGGCGCCGGTGAAATCGAGGATGAATGGGTCGGTATCGGTTTTCGCATAGGCCAGGAAAACTTCGTTGCCCAGCGCGACCAGGTCCGTGAGGTGCTGATGCTGCCCGATACCATGACCCGTGTCCCGGGTGCCAGTCGCTGGATGCTGGGCATCGCCAATCTCCGTGGGCACCTGCTGCCACTCGTCGATCTGAAAATGTTCCTCGGGAGCGGCCGGACGTCACTTCGGCGTGTTACCCGCGTGATCTCAGTCAATCATCGCGATGTACCCGCCGGTCTGGTTGTCGATGAAGTGCAGGGTTTCAGACGATTCTCAGACAGCGAACACGTCGAAAAATGGCCGCAGACTGCGGTTCGCTGCGATCGGTACATCGAAGGCGCTTATGAGCGCGGGCAGGACATCTGGCCGATTTTTAATCTTTACGATTTACTGGAGAGCAACACCTTTTTACAGGCCGCTGCTGAATAGGGCGGCACTTTCGGAAATCTGACCTACACGTTGCAGAGTCATGTCACAAATATCTGACAAATCATCCGCCTTCACCATCCTTGCATCTGCGTTGGCGGTGTCTCTTATCGCTGCTGCTGCTGTTTTGTATTTGCAGTCCGGCAACAGTGGCGCCACCGATAGCAGTGCGCCGGCGCTTGCTGCGGTATCCCAGGCGATACCGTTACACGCATCCGGAGCGCTTGCTGGCGATCCTGAAGGCTTCAACCACCTGGAGGCTGACGTCGATCGTCTTGCCGGATTGCGCCGGAATGCCTCGTCACTTGGCATGCCGGGTGGCGCTGCGGCCTGGGATGATCTCGAGCGCCACGCCAGATCTGTCCTGGGGCGGCGTGGCGACATCGAAGCGATTACCGGTGCCGAGCAACTTGTAAATGACCGGATGCCGAGAATGCTGGCTGCGTCTGACGCGCTGCTTCAGCAATCCGGGGCGACTGCCGTCGTCCAGGAATTCCAGCGACGCGGTGCTGCAGTACAAGCTGCATTTGCCGGCCTCGCAGCGAATGCTGCCGGTGGAAATGGCGCCGCAATATCGCAGGCGATTGCCGACGATATGGCTTACCTCCGTTCGGTAACCAATGCGCTATCCGGGCAGGAGTCCACTTTGGATGCGGCCACACTCGATGACGCAGTACGCGAAATCGCACTCGTGCCGGTGATCAGTGAGCTGGTGGACATGGAAGCGACCGTCGGCGCGGCCGTCACTGCTGCTGCTGGTCTCGGTGACCTGGGCGATAGTGTTGCCGGCATGAACAGTGTTGCCGCGACTTTGCTGAGCAGCACGTTCTCGACGTCGGGGTCGGGAGGAGGTGGCTTGATTGCCAATCCGTATGTGCCATTCGGAATCCTGATACTGGCCCTTTTGCTGCTTATCAGTCTCGTACTGCTGCACTCGAAAGCCTCCGTATACGAACGAACATCACGTGAGCAGTCCGAACAGAATGAGCGTAATCAACAGGCGATTCTCCGTTTGCTCGATGAACTCGGCAGTCTTGCTGACGGTGACCTGACGGTTGAAGCGACTGTGACCGAAGACATCACCGGCGCGATAGCCGACTCCATCAATTACGCGATCGAGAAACTACGTGAACTGGTCGCGACGATAAACGAAACGGCCATCATGGTGGATTCGGCTGCAAAAACGACTGCGAGCACAGCCGTACACATGGCACGGGCAGCGGACACGCAGACGCGGGAGATTTCCGCGGCAACGGAGTCCATCGTTTCGATGGCCGGCTCCATCGAGGAAGTCTCCGGAAACGCCGAGCGCTCGTCCGACGTTGCCCGCCACTCAGTAGAAGTGGCGCACAAAGGTGGCGAGGCGGTGCGCAGAACGATCGACGGCATGAATGCCATTCGCGAAACCATTCAGGAGACGTCCAAACGCATCAAGCGCCTGGGTGAGAGCTCGCAGGAGATTGGCAACATTATTGAACTCATCAATGACATCGCCGAGCAGACGAACATCCTTGCACTGAACGCGTCGATCCAGGCGTCGATGGCCGGTGAGGCGGGTCGCGGATTTGCAGTTGTCGCCGATGAAGTGCAAAGGCTCGCGGAGCGCTCAACCAATGCAACGAAACAGATCGAGGTGCTCGTTCGCACGATTCAGGCGGATACCAACGAGGCCGTTGTATCGATGGAACGCAGCACGACTGATGTGGTTGGCGGTGCGCTGCTTGCTGAGAATGCAGGCGCCGCGCTCGATGAAATTGAGCAGGTTTCGAACCAGATCGCAAACCTCGTACAGAACATTTCAGGATCGGCGCGGCAGCAGGCAGGATCGGCTGCTGACGTGACCCGCAGAACGACCAAGCTCAAGGAGATCAGTGACCAGACAGGCAGAGCGACCACCGCGACAGCGGCATCCATCTCCAAATTATCCGAATTGGCATCGCAGTTGCGGCAGACTGTCGCCGGCTTCACCTTGCCAAGTTCGGCATTGCAGGGCAGCCCTCTGTCGACGGCGTCAGGCAACTCGCCTGCTGCAACACTCAAAGCACAGGAAAAAGCGGCGGGGTAACCCCGCCAGTGGTACCGGATTGAAATGACCAGCCAATCGGGCATCCAGGAACAGCCGGATTTCGACAATCCTGTCGAAGCCGCGGCGAACGCGCTCGCCGTCGTCAGCCAGGAGTTGATGGAGACGATTCGCAACGCCCACCTGGCGCTGGAAGACTGTGTTGACGGTCGGGGCGGCTCGCCAGCGCTGGTTCGAAGCGGACAGCTTCTGCACCAGGTTGGCGGTGCGCTGAAACTCACGGAAACCTACGGCGCAGCATTACTTACCGAGGAAATGGAAGCGGTATGTGCCTACCTTGTGACGTTGCGAGCCGGCAAAGGGCGCGAGGACGGTCTTGATGCACTGACGCGGGCGATGGTGCAGCTGCCCATCTATATTGAAAGGTTGTTAGGTGGCGGGCGGGATATTGCGCTGGTGCTCCTGCCAATGCTCAATGATTTGCGAGCGGCAAGAGGTGAGCCACTGCTGTCCGAGGGTACGTTGCTGTTGCTCAACCTTTCGCCGCAGAGCAAACCACAGAGCAGGGTCGCACGTGAAGCAAGCGGCGAAGATCCGATCTACGTAGCGCGCAAACTCCGGCCGAAATTCCAGTTGGCGCTTTTGGGCTGGATTCAGGGCGGCGATACGAAAAGACACCTCGATACATTATCGAGCGTCATTCGTGCACTGGAAGTTGCAGCTAATCGCGACGATATGTTTCAGTTGTGGTGGGTAGCCGGCGGGGTGCTCGAGTCACTCCGCAATGGCGGGCTCGAAACTTCGGTTGCCCTCAAACGATTGCTCGGCCAGACCGACCGCCAGATCAAGCTCATGATTGATGAAGGTCTTGAAGCTTTCGACAATCACCCCGTCACAGATCTTCTTAATAACCTCCTTTATTACGTCGCCCGATCCAGCCATGCCGGCGAACGCATCAGCGAAATTCGAGCTGCGTTTAACCTCGCCGAATTGCTGCCGGGGGACGAACAGGTAGAACACGCCAGGGAGGCGCTGTCAGCGCCGAGCGTCAAGCTCATGAAAACCGTGGCGGGGGCGATCAGGGAAGACCTGAGTCGCGTCAAGGACGTGCTCGATATCTTCGTTCGCACTGGAATGAACAACGCCTCAGAGCTGGTACCACAACTGGATCTGCTCAAGAAAATCAGCGACACGCTCGGTGTCCTCGGCCTGGGTGAGTTAAGAGGCGACATAGATTCCGAGATAGACCGGTTGAAGAGCGTTGTCTCGCAAGGCGGTCCTATCGATGAGAAAACGATTATCGAGATTGCGTCGACGTTGTTGAAAGTGGAGGACCGGCTTGATCAGCAACTGGTGCGACTGATCGCGCCACAACCGGTGAGCACGACCGAAGACCAGCCTGAATTACCGCCCGAGGAAGATGCTGATTACAAGAAGGTGGCCGAGGCTGTCATGCGAGAAAGCATCATCAACCTCGCGCGAATCAAGGAGACCTTTAGCCAGAGTATGACTTCCAAAGGCAGCTCGCAGGGTCTTGACGCCGTTCCGGTATTGATTCGCGGCATCAAGGCCGGCCTGTTGATGTTGAATAAGACTCGTGCGATGGAAGTTGTCGAGCGGGTCGGCGGGTTGTTGACACTTACGTTGTCCGGCGCAGGTCCTGGTCGATTGACACAAAAGGAAACGGACCGGCTGGCTGATGCGATAGTTAGCATCGAGTACTACATGGAAACGGTCAAGGCCGGTCGCAGCGAACCCTGGTACATGCTCGACAATGCCGAAGCTTGTCTCGCCGTATTACGTGACTTAGAGGCACGCCTGATGTCAGAGCAGGAAGCGCACGTTGATCAGGCGGAGCCGGCGGCCGAGGAGCCGGTCACACCAACGATGAAGCTCGAGAAGCCGGACTTCGACGCTATTGCTGCTGCGAATCAGGAACCGCCGCCGCCGATTCAACAAGCCACGATGGTGATGCCACCGGCACCTGTCGTTGCGGAAACTGCCGAACAACTTGATCCCGAGCTTCTCGAGTTGTTTATCGAGGAGGCTAAAGAGGAAGTCGGAACCATCGGCAACAACCTGCCGCAGTGGGCAGAATCTCCGGACGATATGGAAACGCTGATAACCGTACGGCGCTCTTTCCACACGCTGAAAGGCAGCGGACGCATGGTCGGCGCTGAGCGCATCGGTGAATATGCGTGGAGCATCGAGAGTCTGTTGAACCGCCTGATCAACAAGACCCTGGTTCGAACGCCGCCGATGATTGAATTTATCCTGACGGCGTCCCAAGCGTTGCCGGAACTGGTTGAACAGCTCGAGGTTGGCACGGAACCACAGACCGATATCAGTTTGTTGATGGCACGTGCGTACGCATTTGGCGATGGTGATCCGAACGCGGCCGTTCTGACCATTACGTCTCCCGAAGCGGAGCAACAGGACGATGCCGCCGCCGCGCTTGAAATGGATCCGGTCCTTCTGGATATTTTTTCCAAGGAGACGACCGGTCATCTGAAGGTTATTCAGGATTACATTGAGGCCTGCGGAGGGCATCGCCCGCCTTTTCACGTAACGGATAAACTCTACCGGGCATGCCACACCCTTCATGGCAGTGCCAATATGGCAAACGTCGAGCGCGGTGTTGCAGTTGCCGGGGCGCTGAATCGATTCGTACGCCGCATCTACGACTACAAGATCGGTTTCCAGCAGTCCGGCATTGATGGACTCAAAGCTGCAGCGAAAGCACTTGAAACGATTATCGGCGATATAAATCAGCCTGAGCGCAATCGTTCAGATTTTGGTGTGCTCATTGAGCACCTGGCGAATTTGACGAATGCCATCGAACCCGCGGCAACTGTCGAGGACACTGTCATCGTGCAGGCGTTGCCGGAAGCCGCCGAGCAAGCAAGCGAGCCGGCCGACGAGCCCGCCTACGACGCAGAAATCGCAGCGATATTCTCCGAAGAGGCTGCCGAGTTGCTTGAGGGAGCGGACCAGGCGCTGGGTACCTGGCGGGCAGATCGCGACTCTCGTGAGTCCATCGAAGCGTTGAAGCGACACTTGCATACGCTCAAGGGTGGCGCGCGCATGGCAGGCATTTCTGCCATGGGAAACCTCAGTCACGAAATCGAAGCGTTGTTGATCAATGTTGATGATGGACGGATTCCGTCCGGATCACAGATTGACGACCTGTTGCAGCAGAGCATCGACGAGTTGCACCGGATGCGGGACACGGTTATCGCCGGCAAAAAAGTAGTTGCGGCGACCAACCTTGAGAAACGTATTCATTCAATCAATGCCGGTGAGGCAGCTGCGGCGCCGGTAGTTCCTGTCGAGGCGCCGGCTGACGTCGAAGATAGCGAAGCTTCCGAGTTTACGATCGAACCTGAAGATTCAATGAGCATGGTCATCGTTGATTCACCGCTGAATGATGAGTTGGCTGAAATCAGCACACCCTCTCAGGCGCCTCCTGCGGAATCGCCACTGGTTGAAAAACCAGTTGCGGAGGAACCGGTGGTCGAAGCGCCTGTTGTTGAGGAACCAGCAACGAAGGAAGAGGAAGTCGCCGCAGCCCCACCGCCACGGGCTCGCGAAAAGGTTGCCGAGGTTCGGCCGCTGTCAACACAGCGTTCGGGTGATGCGCGCCAGGAATTTGCACGGATCGACGCAGAGCTGCTCGAAGACCTTTTGAATGCGGCTGGTGAAATCAGTATCTATCATTCGCGGCTCAGCCAGCAAATCAGCTCTATTGAATTTCATGTAGAGGAAATGGAGCAGACGGTTGCGCGACTTCGTGAGCAACTGAGAAAGCTCGAAATCGAAACGGAAGCGCAGATTATGCACGGGCACCAGGACACGCTTGTTGCGCAAGACTTCGATCCCCTGGAGCTGGATCGGTATTCGAATATTCAGCAGTTGTCGCGTGCGCTCGCAGAATCCGCGAACGACATGGGCAGCCTTAAAGATCTCTTGCAAAACCTGACCGCCGAGGCGGATACCTTGCTGGTGCAGCAATCGCGGGTTACGGCAGAGTTGCAGGATGGTTTGATGCGTACCCGCATGGTGCCGTTTCAGCAGCACGTGCCGCGCCTCACGCGTCTGGTTCGCCAGGCGGCGTCCGAAGCTGGTAAACGAGCTGAACTGGCTGTCGAGGGTGCCTCAGGCGAACTCGATCGACAGGTGTTGGACAAAATGTTGCCGCCGTTCGAACACATGATGCGTAACGCGATTGTGCACGGTATCGAAGATCCGGCAGTGCGCCAGGCGGCGGGCAAACCGGCCAGCGGCAGAATTACTATTCGCCTGCATCGCGAGGGCGCTGAGATGGTCATCGATGTAGCCGATGACGGTGCCGGTCTGGATGTGGAATCGATTCGGCGCACAGCTTTCGAAAACGGATTATTGAAGTCCAATAGCAAGGTTACCGACGACGAAATCATGCAATTGATTCTGACGCCGGGTTTCAGTACTGCGGAGAAAATCACCCAGACGGCGGGTCGTGGCGTGGGCATGGATGTGGTCGCCAACGAGATCAAGCAGCTCGGCGGCTCCCTGCAGATTTCTTCCGTCACCGGGCAGGGAACCAACTTCACGATTCGACTTCCGTTTACACTGGCGATCACTCAGGCCTTGATCGTCAAGACGGGCGACGAGGTATATGCGTTGCCGCTGCCAACTGTTGAGGGCGTCGTCCGGGTTGCCCGCTCTGAGCTGGAAACATTGTTGGGTCAGAGTGAACCAAGCTACGAGTATGGCGAACAGGTCTACCGGTTCCGTCATCTTGGCATGTACCTGGGTGGCCAATCGGCAAAGCTGCCTGAAGACGATTCATTCGTGCCAATTATCCTTGTAAGCGCTGGCGATCATTCGGCGGCGTTACTCGTTGACGAGATGGTCGCGAGCCAGGAAATTGTTGTTAAGTCGATCGGCCCGCAACTATCGAGCATTCGCGGTATATCAGGTGCAACTATTCTTGGTGACGGATCGATCGTGCTTATTCTGGATATCAGTGCATTGGTTCGTGCCGGTGCACCGGTCGTCGAACTGAAGAATGCTGCGCCGACGCCAACTGACGAACGGCCGCTGGCGCTTATCGTCGATGATTCGATCACGGTCCGCCGCGTCATGGAACGATTTCTTGAGAGAAACGGCATAAGGGTGATGACGGCGAAAGACGGTCTCGATGCGATCAGTGTTTTGCAGGATGCGAAGCCCAATATCATCCTGCTCGACATTGAGATGCCAAATATGGACGGCTACGAATTCGCCACGCATGTGAGAAACGACGCACGTGTCTCTGCCGTGCCAATCATCATGATTACCTCCCGTGTCGGTGACAAACATCGCGCCCGAGCGATCGAGATTGGCGTGAACGACTATCTTGGCAAGCCCTATCAGGATTCACAGTTGCTTGACTCCATACGCCGGCTTCTCGACGAACAGGGGGTCACACTGCAGTGAGTGCCGCGGACGAAGAACTCTATAGCCTGCTTGTGCCGCTCGCCGATGAACGACTGATCGTGCCGCGCACCTGCGTGGCAGAAGTCGTGCGCTATACGCCGCCGGTGCAGAAGGACGGCAACCAGAACTGGATGCTCGGAAATATCGGTTGGAACGGGCGTGACCTGCCGGTTGTCGCGTTCGAGGGCGCGATCGGCAAAGCTGTGCCAGCGCCCACCGGTCGGACAAGGGTCGTTGTATTTTATTCGAGCACCGGTGCCATCCGGCCCGGATTCTTCGGCATTCTGACGCAGGGTTTTCCACAGCTTGTCAGGGTCAATGAGGATGTCCTCAAACTCGATACGACCGAAGGCTGGCCACAGGATGCGCCGGTTCTGTGCCGCGTCAAGATGATCAACGAATTCCCCCTGATTCCAAACCTGGAAATGCTGGAAGGCATGATCGCCACCGAAACGCTGACCAGCTAATTTGGAGCGAGGTCCCCGTACAGAGTCTGCAATGCGGCTATCGCCGCCAGAGCGGCGGTCTCTGTCCTCAAAATCCTTTCCCCGAAACCGATTGCGTTGAAGCCGGTAGCCTCTGCCAGTTCATATTCGGCGTCGCTGAAACCGCCTTCCGGGCCGATCAGCAGAATCAGCTCACAAACATCGCCGTTGATCGACCTTATCGAGTCCTCAGCTCCGGGTTTCAGAATCACCCGCGTGCCCGGCACCTCGATGTTCTCGCCAAGCCAGTTTCGCAACGGCTGTGGAGTGTCGACTTGTGGAAGCACATTGCGACCGGACTGTTCACAAGCACAGGCCGCGATTCCTCGCCAGTGTTGCAGGCGTTTTTCCGCCCGTTTAGGTTCCAGTTTGACCACTGAATATTCGGTGATTAGAGGGGTAATCCGCTGCACACCGAGCTCAGTCACTTTTTGCACAACAACGTCCATGCGATCGCCTCGCGAGATACCCTGCAGGAGGTGAATCGCGAGTGGCGATTCAACATTGCGATCGACGTGCCCGGCGATAGATAGCATAACGGTGTTCTTGCCCAATGAAAGAATGGTCGCCTGATATTCACCGCCGCTGCCATCGAACAAGGTCAGTTTATCGTCCGGGTTCAATCGGAGAACGCGTCCGATATACCGGGCGGGGTCGCCGGTTAGTTCGATTTCGGAATTTGCGGACAGCGGGCTGTCGATATGCAGTCTTGTGCGGGACATGTGCTCTTTACTCGTGATTCGATCGGATCCGGACTGATCGATCGTTGACATTAAGCACCGTTACGTTTGACCATGTCAAAGCGATTACTTTGATCCGGAACACGTCGAATTGAGTTTATCTGAAGCCGTCAACTATGCCGTCAGTCCGGGCGCCGGGCTGCTACGTCCAGCGACCCAGTGTCCGTCGCCGAACCAGGACGATCGGCCGGATGGCGCATCGACCGAGCTAATCATCATTCACGGCATAAGCCTGCCGCCGGGAGAGTACGGCGGCGCACAGATCGAATCGCTGTTTACCAATTGCCTCGACTGGAGCGCACACCCGTATTTTCAGGAAATTGAAGGATTGCAGGTTTCAGCACACCTGCTAATCCGTCGAACCGGGGAGGTCATTCAGTTCGTACCGTTCGAAAGGCGGGCATGGCATGCCGGCGAGTCGAGTTTCCGGGGCCGGTCCTGTTGCAACGATTTCTCCATTGGCATCGAACTGGAGGGAAGCGACGAGACGCCGTACACCGATGAGCAGTACGGTAACCTGACTGCCGCTGTCCTCGCTGTTATCGAGGCGTACCCGCAAGTTTCGCCGCGAGATATCGCCGGTCACTGTGACGTGGCGCCCGGAAGAAAAACGGACCCCGGTCCTGCTTTCGACTGGCTGCGATTGTATGATGGGTTAGGAGCCTGTCGGACTTAGGGTTATTCTACCGCGGCGGCGGGAATTCGGTTCATTTTTTCGATCCTTTTCGTTACGTAGAACCACTATGTGCCTCAAACGATCGAAAAACTGACCTCGATTTCTCGCCTGCCTCGAAACGAACACCTAAGTCAGACAGGCTCCCAGGCACTGATGCCGATTCGGCAGGGAACTCATGAAACTACTCGCTCTGTTAATTGGACTGATTGTTGAACGACTGGCGACGCAGTTCTTCCACTTGCGGCGGTTGCGTTGGATCGATCGAGCCATTGACTCAGGCTTTCGACTTGGTGAGCGGTTTACCAACTGGCCAGCCATAATTCCGATCGTCATTCTGGCTATCATGATGATATTGCCGGTGCTCCTTGTCCGATTGATAGTATCGCCGGAATT
>Ga0255052_10002106_pt1 | contig 14544 bp, 11 predicted proteins | sample JV7_2_21_MG_FD_188632 | JGI IMG/M metagenome (GOLD analysis project Ga0255052, IMG submission 188632) | Seawater microbial communities from Jervis Inlet, British Columbia, Canada - JV7_2_21 | ecosystem: Environmental > Aquatic > Marine > Inlet | place: Canada: British Columbia | collected...
CCGGGCGCCGTCACGATCTATTTTGTTGATAACCACGACCGGCGTCAGGCCCTGCGCAAACGCTTTCTGGGTGACGAACCTGGTCTGCGGCATCGGCCCTTCAACCGCATCCACCAGCAACAGTACGCTATCCACCATCGACAGGACGCGTTCCACTTCTCCGCCGAAATCGGCGTGTCCGGGCGTGTCGACGATATTGATGCGGTAGTCGTGCCACAGGATGGATGTGTTCTTGGCGAGGATCGTGATGCCGCGTTCTCGCTCCAGATCGCTGGAATCCATCACCCTGTCGGGCACTGCTGCGCGCGGCCCGAGCGTGCCGGATTGCTGCAATAACTGATCGACGAGCGTGGTCTTGCCATGATCCACGTGTGCGATGATTGCAATGTTCCGCAGGCGTTCGATGTCAGGCATCAGGCTCATTCGGGCGGCGCAAGAGGGCGCGGATTATAGAGAGCGCCGGGGGTAAAGCAACCCGCCGCTGGCGAAAAGCTTGACAGTGCCGGGCGATGCCGCCAAAACTGCAGGGCAGTTGTCGAGACTTCACCCTTTGTTGTCACGGGGAGCATGCTATGCAGCAATGCTACAGCGATGGCGCCGTAGTTCAGACCTGCTACGCCATGCTGGCCGTAATGTTACTCCTGCCCGGTCTCGCGCGTGCAGATGCCGTGGCGCTGTCGGGCGACGATTACCACACCTCGCTGGAGTCCTGGAAAGCGGCGCGGTTGGCGAGCCTCAAGGGTCCCTCCGGTTACCTGAATCTGGCCGGGCTGTTCTGGCTCAAACAACAACAATCCACATTTGGTTCGGCTGCGGACAGCGATATCGTGTTTCCGCCAGCGGCCCCGCCCAATATCGGAGTTTTTCAGTGGCTCGATGGTCAGGTCGTGCTGGCGGTGCAGCCGCAGGTCATCGTGTTGCATGAGGGCACGCCCGTTACCCGCATCCGGATGCTCGATGATGCGAGCGAGGCCCCGGTTACCGTGGCCTACGGCAGCCTGACCTGGACGGTGATCCAGCGTGACGGCAAGTTCGCGGTACGTCTGCGAGATTTCGACCACCCGGCGCTCAGGGATTTTCCGGGCATCGACTATTACCTGCCTGACACGGCGATGCAGGTGCGGGCGCTGCTGGAGCCCTATGCGGTACCACGAGAGGTGCGGGTCGACACCGTCATCGAAGGGCTGGACTACAGGCCGCGATCGCCAGGCATATTGAAATTCCTGCTTGGCGGGGAGGCGTTCGAGCTGGAGGCTTACCAGGCGAATGACCAATTATTGTTGATTTTCGGCGACCAGACCAGTGGCTACGATACCTACCCGGCCGGGCGCTTTCTGTACGCAGACCAGCCAGACCAGGACGGCTATACCATGCTTGATTTCAACAAGGCGGAAAATCCACCCTGCGCTTTCAACGACTTTGCGACCTGCCCGGTCGCATCGCCGCGCAACAGACTGAAAACGAGAGTCGAAGCGGGAGAGCGCTTTGATCCGTCAAGCCATTAGGACAGTGCGATGAATTTGTATGAGCACGTGACTCAGGAAGTGGCTGACGCGCCGCGGGGTGCCGCGACCGCTGCTTTCTTCGATCTGGATGGCACCATTATTTTTGGCTTTTCGATCGCGTCCGTATTTCGGCAGCGCGTACTGAGCGGGCAGTTGTCGCCGCGATCGGCGCTCGAGCAGTTTTTCACCTTGCTGAGTCACGGAATCAACGGCACTGAGTATTCGAAATTACTGGAGGAGGCGGCAGAGACGCTGGTCGATGTGCCGGAAGCGGAGTTCATTGAGTTGGGAGAGACGGTATTCGAGCGCTTCGTCGCCGGGTCGATTTACCCGGAGTCCCGCGCACTGGTTCGCGCCCACCAGGAACGCGGGCACACGGTGGCGATCGTGTCCTCCGCCACCCCGTATCAGGTCAAGCCCGTGGCCCGGGAACTCGGCATCGAACATGTTATGTGCAACCAGTTCGAAACCGTGGACGGCAGGTTTACGGGCGAGGTGAAACAGCCGGTCGTTTACGGACCGGGAAAACGCGACACCGCAAAGGCATTTGCGGCGCAGCGCAGGGTGTCACTCGACGCCAGCTATTTTTATGCCGATGGTTTCGAGGATCTTCCCCTGCTGGAGGCCGTCGGTAATCCGCGGCCGTTGAACCCGGACGGCAGCCTGAATATTGCGGCGCGCCGGCGCGACTGGCCGGTACGCAGGTTTTCCAGCCGTGGCCTGCCGGGCGTTCGTGAAGTGGTGCGCACCGGTCTCGTCTATGGCGCTTTTTTCTCGGCAGCGCTGCAAATCATCCCGACCTGGATTCTGAACCAGTCTCGACGCGAAGCCGTCAACCTTGCTGTGACCACCTGGGGAGAATTTGGCAGTGCGCTTGCGGGTATCGATATTCGGATCAATGGCGAGCATCATCTGTGGCAAAAGCGCCCCGCCGTGTTTCTTTTCAATCATCAGAGCGCCATCGACATGCTGATTATTGCGAAACTGCTGCGGCGCGATTTTACCGCCATTGCAAAGCAGGAAATTGCCAACAATCCGCTGGTCGGACCGGTGTTCAGGGTCGCTGACACCGTATTTGTCGATCGCAAAAATCATCAAAAAGCCATCGATGCATTAAGACCGGTCGTCGATACCCTGCACGATGGTTTATCGGTGGCGATCGCCCCCGAGGGAACCCGCAGTAGCGGTGACCGTCTGGGCCCGTTCAAGAAAGGTCCGTTCCACATCGCCATGCAGGCGCAGGTGCCGGTTGTGCCGATCGTTATTCACAACGCCACTGACGTATTGCCGAAGGGTGGGTTTTTCGTCCGGCCCTCGGTAGTGCATGTCGATGTCCTGGCACCGGTAAGGACGGATAAATGGTCGGCTGAGTCGGTCGACAAGCACGTTGCCGATGTCCGCAGGAAATTCCTCAGAACGCTTGGCCAGGAGCGGGCGTCACCGGCGACATTACGGCGCGTTAAATAACCGGCGCTTATTCGAGGATAGAAAAACTCAGTCCTGCGTTGCCGGTGAGGCGCTGCAGCAGCGCCTCACCCATTGCGGACACCGGGGTCCAGAAGCCGCCTTCCACAGACAATTCATCCTGCGCAAGACATATCGCGCTTTCGCTCAACATTTTGCTGGTCGAGCCGTATCCGGGATCGCGGTCCCCGGTTACCCGGGCTCGAATCAGGTCTCCGTTGGACAGAGTGCCAATCAGCTGCAGGTTGAAAAAGCCGTTTTCCCGCTGTTCGCGATCCGGCCCTTCGCCGGGCTGCGGAATCAAACGTTCGACGACCAGGGAGCGCGTGGTCCTGTTTCCGCTGGCGAGCATAAAAGCGCCAATGGCTGCCGTGATACCGGCCGCCTTACACCAGCCGGCGATGCCGGCTCCGGTCATGATCGACTCGCTGTACCTGAAATCCCTGCCGTAGGCATAGTCCAGCAAGGCATTGCTGCGGCGAACGACTTTGGTATTGATCGTTGCCATGACAAACGGTGCCGTCCAGGTCCGGGCCTGTTTGTCGAAGACGGTACCGGTCTGGTCCCGGCCGTCGGGTCCCTGGCGCTCACCCTCGGGGTTCAGGCTGTAAGGGTCTGCCAGGATGCGTGCAACGTTGCGGTCGCGGCGTGCTTCTTCCAGCACGTTCAGTGAGCTGGCCAAGGTGCCGCCGCTGGCCCCGCCCCTGGTCGCTTTCACCAGCAGCTTGATTTCCCGGCATGGCTGGCCGTGTTGAACGAGTGCATGTCGCTGCAGGAACCAGACGCCGAAATCCGACGGGATGGAATCGAAGCCGCAACTATGTACGATGCGCGCGCCGTGTTGCCGGGCGGTTCGCTGATACTGGTCGATCATCTGCCGCATCCACTGCGGTTCGCCGCAGAGATCGCAGTAATGTGTGCCACCTTCTGCGCAGGCCGCAACCAGCTTCGAGCCGTATTTCGCATACGGTCCGACGGTGCTCAGCAGCACACGCGTACTGCGAGCCAGTCGCTGCATTGAAGCTGCATCATCGCTGTCGCCGAGCATAATTGCCGGCGCTTCGTCCGTTGCCAAACCGCTCAAGACCTGCTTGAGCTTTTCTTCATTGCGCCCTGCAATCGCCCAGCGCAGCGAAGGAGCGGGCGGGTAATGGGCCAACAGGTATTCGACCACCAGCCGGCCGGTAAATCCGGAGGCGCCCCAGACGATCAGATCGAACTCGCGTTTGGCGGGGGGATTGTCCATGGGCCGACCTCAGCCTTGTAACTTTTTTGTCAGCCTGGCGACTTCGCGGATGCCAGGCTCGATGACGGCATTGTCGACCACCGTGAAGCCCATTTCGCGATGAAACGCCAGCGATGATTCGTTCGTCGGTAGCAGGTTCACCTCACAAGCCAGGCAGGGCACACGGCCCTGAAAGGTCGCTTCGAAGTCACGATAGAAGGCGCTCGCCATTCCCCGGCGGCGCATGGTGCCGGAGATCGCAATACGGTCGATGTAAGCGAAGTCATCGAAATGGTCGCAAAACCACCGATAATAGGGGCTCGCATAGGCCGAGCCCGGCCTGAATCCGATCAGCATGCCGTCAATGCTGGCTTCATTGTCGACAACCCTGAAGTAGTCTGCATGTGCGGCAAACCACGACATTTCCGTCAGGCCGATACTGTTAACGTGCGGCACCACTGACTCGTTCAGGGCCAGTGCCGCCTCCAGGTCATCGGCACGAATGTCGCGAATCTGTCCGGCCATAACCGGTAGTATGACCGGCAGGCGCAAGCGAGTCGATTATGGTGTAGGCACAAAGAGCAGGGACGAGACATGTACAGATTCTGGAATTCTTTTTTGCTGGTAACCGTTTGGGCCGTCGCGGCGCTCGCCGGCGAAGGGGCAGCAACCTCGGTAGTTGCGGTCAGCGCCGATGATATTCGATCGGATTCAAGTGTATTGCCCGAACGGGGATTTGTGTCCACTGGCCAGCCCGACTCAGAGGTGCTGGAGCAGGTTGCCGCCGCCGGATTCGTGGCTGTCGTAGATCTGCGAACCGACGGGGAAGATCGTGGTATCGATGAACAAAGCGAGGTCGAGCGCCTGGGAATGCAATACGTGTCCCTGCCGGTCAGCGGCAGCGCTGACTTCAGCTTCGCAAAGGCGGCGGAGCTTGATCGATTGCTCGGCGAGTTCGACGGCCCGGTGCTGCTGCATTGCGGGAGTGGCAATCGCGTCGGCGCATTGTTCGCGCTGCGGGCAAGCCTCAATGGCGCAAGCGCGGACGAGGCGCTGGAGGAGGGAACGAGGGCAGGTCTGACGCGCTCGAAATCGCTGGTGGAGCAGCGATTGCAGGAAAAGCAGCCGCAATAGTCACAGTGCCCCCCGAACGAGCGCCCCTCTGCCAGATGCCATGACTCCGCCATTGGCGCGGTCCAGGTATTTGGTGGGCCGTCTGCGTCGGAATTGGAACCACCTTGTAAACGACGTTTCAGAGTGGTCAGAACTCCTCGAAAAGGCGTTTCCAGCGCCCGAGAACAGGATAACTCACTGATTTTTAGCTGATTCTGCTTCAGGCGGTTCCGTGTATTTGTCACCGACCTGCTATCGAACCCAGTTGCAGGCAGGCATTTTGAGAGTTTCGGGAGGCGGGTTCGCCTAAAGTGGCTCGCAGGCTAACTCGGGCTGTTGTTGAAGTAGCCGCTCGATTTCAGCAGCAATATGGCGTCGAGCAGCTTCCTCGCCCTCTGATCTGATCGCAGCCAGGTACGCCGAGAACAGAGTGGGGTTCGAGACGATCAACCGCTCAGTCGCCGGGTTGTAGTCCTTAATCGAGTCGAGCCTTTCCTGGTGGCGCGCCTGAATTCGTTGCTCTACCTCAGCCGCCTTCTCCAGTTCTCCCAGAGCCTCGAGTGCCAGTTTTTGTATCGAGCGGCCAATCGATACACCGATTTCGGTCTTGCCCTGATTCTCTGCAAGCTCGCCGTAGCCGAGACACGTGTATGCCCAATCTGCGCTGAGTACCGACTGCTCCTTGCACATTGTCGTGAAATCGCCGTACCTGGGGACTTTCATAGCGGCGAAACTAAAAGCCATTCCTGCTCGCTCAGGGAAAGGGTAGTCGCTTCCAGCGGCGGCCAATCCACGTTCGATCATCTCGATCGTCTCGGTCCAATATATCCGTGTCTCAGCGGCAGTAGCGGCATGACGCATGGCTTCAAGCGCGGCCTCGGTTTCGCCTGCTTTGTACCGATTCGCTGCAATACGGAGCCACGACTCGCTATTCTCGCCGTCGATCGTCAGCAGTCGTCGTTCCCAGTCCGCCAAATCGCAGGCCGTAGCGTCTCCCTCTTCAGTGCAGATTTGTACGGCACGCCACAACAGGAAAGCATCGTTGGGGCTCTGCGAGATTGCGCGATCGAGTAGTTCGATTCGTGATGCCGAATCGTCCTCCAGCAATGCGGCCAAATGCAGGTGTTCCGTAGACGACGATACCGATAGTCGGTCCGAAATGTTCTGCCTCAGTTCGTTCCGTGCTTCGGTCGCAGCCTGTATCTCCTCGGCAGTCCATTCCTTATCGTCCGATTGTTGGCCACTACCCGAGCAGAGATTTGTGAGAGCGGAGCGCAATTCCTCCTCGGGAAACTCGCCTATTGGCGCAGGCGACACCGTCGTGGGCAGAACTTCTGTCGTGGTGGGGGCGGGAACTGCGATTTCGGCATCGCTCTGTTTCTCGCGAAAACCAAGAATGGCGACCAGCAGCAACAACGCGACAATCGCCGCTATCACGACGGGGAAACGACGAGCCGAACTCATGTCGAGGATTCTGTGCAGTTGTGCGAACGATGTGCCATTGACGTCGCAGTGTAGAGCCGCGGCCCGATATGCGCGAGCTTGAGAGGGACGTAACCGCTACGCTCGTTCGCTCCTTTGCTTGTTGGTGGAGGTGGCGGGCAATCCGCCCGCGGTGCCATTACAGAAGTTGTGGCTTAGAGCGGATTGATCTTCAGTCATGCAGGCGATATTGGGTGGAGCCCCCGAACGAGCGCCCCTTCCCAAAAAAATAGGCCCTGCAGGGCAGGGCCTTAGTTTTTTGGTGGAGGTGGTTCCCTCTCGGGACCACCGCTGCCACTTCGCAACATCCTCCGGGAAACCGGTCTGCGAGTGGCGCTGGCTGTCAATTCTAAGTAACGACGCAGTCAGACTTTCTTTCTGCGTCTCGCTAATCCCATACCAGCAAGGCCGATGCTTAGGAGGGCAAGAGTACCTTAATATTGACGGCCCGGAGAGTGGCTTGAAATAGGCTGTAGGGTTTTACCCTGATATCGCGGACGCTTTCGAAAAGGCCGATAATGGCCATGGAGGAGCGTCATGCCAAAAAGAAGAATGTACTCGGCGGAGTTCAAACGTGAAGCAGTTGCCCTGGCAAATCAGCCCGGTGTAACGAAGTCCCAGATCGGCCGTGATCTGGATATCAATCCGAACATGATCACGCGTTGGCAACGGGAGATGACAGCGAATGGATCCAAAGCCTTTCTCGGCCAGGGCGTTGCTCGTGACGAGGAGCTGGCAGCCCTGAAGCGCGAGAACAACCAACTGAGGAAGGAGCGAGATTTTTTACGAGAAGCGGCAACGTTCTTTGCGAGCGATCAGAAGCGAAGTATCAGATGATCGAGCGTTGCCGCGATGCCTATCCGATACGACTGATGTGCCGTTGTCTCAGGGTGTCACCGAGCGGTTATTACGGCTGGCGTGACCGGCCGTTGAGTCTTCGAGCAAGAGAGAATCAACGCTTGTTGGATCGTATCCGCGTACTGCATGCAGAAAGCGATGGAGTCTTAGGTGCGCCCCGGATCTGGGAGGATCTGCGTGAGGAAGGCGAGCAATGCAGTCTGAACCGGGTAGCCCGCCTGATGCGTGACGATGCCATCCAGGGCATTCCGTGTAAGAAAAAGCATCACAGTAAGCCGTCCGGTACTCGGCCTGCTGACATCGAAAATCACTTGGTGCGGGACTTTGCGGCCGATGAGCCGAACACCAAGTGGGTGACCGACATCACCTACGTCCGCATTGTCGGCGGACTGTGGCTATACCTGTGTGTGGTCGTCGATCTGCACTCCGGCATCGTCGTCGGCTGGTCGATGAGCCGCTGTCAGAATCGGCAGCTGGTGCTGCAGGCCGTGCTGATGGCGTTGTGGCAGCGAGAGTCGCGACAACCGGTGATCCTGCACAGTGACCGTGGCTGCCAATTTACCAGCGACGAATATCAGCGGTTCCTCAAAGGCCACAACCTGACCTGCTCAATGAGTGGTGTTGGCAGCTGTGCCGACAATGCCGCCTGCGAGGGCTTCTTCGGTATGCTGAAACGCGAACGTGTCAATCGTCGTCGATACCAGACGCACGCTGAAGCCAGAGCTGATATCTTTGATTACATCGAGTGCTTCTACAACCCTCGAAGGCGGCGAAAGCTGGAAGCACTCAAACGGAAGAAATCGAACTTAACTCAACCGTCCGTGGTATCGGGGTAAAACCCGCCATTCAAATTTCGATTGCCGAGAATTTTATGCCGAGTGACCGCTTGAAGCCTGATAGCCGCCGCCCAAGTGTTACGATGGCGACTGGCAGGATGTGACCCAAAGCAATGGTATGGACTCCTCCTCCCCTAAACGGCATCTAAGTGCCAAACTGGTAATCGATACCACCAGCAAACGGAAAGGACATTCCTCTTGTTGCACCTTAGACCAACTCCAATATAGGTACATCCCAGAATTGACGCCGATCTCCAAAGGCGGAAAATCCTTCTCGCGAAAAAGGCAAACCTGACCAAAGTTAGGGACGCAAAGCTACGGGTCCTCGCTTCCTCCGAGAAGCCATCAATGACTCCCCGAAGGACCCCAAGACCGCCGAGCTGCGGAAACACTCCGAACTCAGGAGGCAACTTATTGAAAGAAGCGTGACAAACTAACTAAATCCCTTATGCGGTTTGTTGCGTTCCATAGGCGGTGGTGGCAATGCCACCGCCTATTTTGTTAAAAAAGCTTATGAGGACAAAGCCAAGCCGAAGACTGGCCTGGCCGTCTCCGTTACTCAGCATCCCCGACATACTCCGTGTACCGCCCGAGTAAACCCGCTCATCCCATACCCTCGTGGCGGGGGCTTTCTATGACCGCTTCTGGCCGAGGCTGTGTGAAAAGAGCAGTATTCAATCGCAAATCGGCATCGACTTGGAAAACCACTCGTTTTTGTGTGTCACTGAGTGAGATTGCCGTTGCGGCATTAAATTTCTCGGCCCGTTATTTAGCGAAATAGGTCGTCGCTTGAGCGTGAGCTGATGCGACGACATTCGAAAAAAGGCCCTCTCAGGCCGCCTGCAGCTGTTCCATGATCCTGGGCACACCGAGAATGTTGATTGCGCGCCGCAGATTGTAGGCGAGTACATGCAGACTCATCTCCGCTTGCACGTTCGGTAATCGTTTCATCAGGAAATGGGTCGATCCCATCCAGTGCTTGATCGTGCCATAAGGATGTTCAACCAGCCGCTTGCGTTGTCGCATCGCATCCGGATTCCTTGTCAGTAAAGCGTCGGCCGCATCGAGTATGTGTTCTTTTTCCCATCGCTTGATGCGCTTGGCGTTGCTGGTGGTACATCGCGACTGCAACGGGCAGGATGAACATTGGTAGGTCATATACACCCACAACTTCATGCCATGTTCCACACTGTCAAATCGGTACGTCAGTCGTTGCCCGGCTGGACAACTATATTCATTCTGCTCTGCGTCGTAGCGAAAGTCGGCCTTCGAATACCGCCCCTTAGCCTGACTTGGTGAGGAATTGGTCTTCGGTACCAGCGCCTTGATGCCGGCCTCATAACAATCGACGATCTCCTCGCCCTTGTAGTAACCGGGATCAGCAATTACGGTGAGCGTCTCGGCATCGAGTGCCACACTGGCTTGGCCTGCCATCGAAGACAGTTGCTGCCGATCCGTCGGTGCGTTGGTCACTTCATGCGCCGCAATCATATGGTGCTTGCTGTCCACCGCCGTTTGCACGTTATAACCCACGCTGCTGCCGCCACCTGCCTTCATCATCGAGCGAGAATCGGGATCTGTCAGTGATACCTGCTTGTCCGGATGGGCGTCAACCTCGGCCTCATATCCCTTCAACTCCTCCATCTTCGCCTCCATCGAGGCAATCTTCTGTTTTAGCTCTTGAGCCGTCACTTCCCGGATCTCCGGTTCATCCTGGTCCGCTTGATCGAGCTTGGCCAGGTAACGATCGATGTTCGCCTGGGTCTTCTTGAGCCTGCGCTTGACGCTGTTCTTCGTGAAGTTCTGGTCGCGGCTGTTGACCGCCTTGAACTTGCTGCCATCGATCGCCACCAGCGTCGCTGAAAAAAGCTCAAGCTCTCGACATACCCCCACAAACTCCGTACACACGCGCCGTATGGCCTTTCTGTTGTCTTTCCTGAAATCAGCAACGGTCTTGAAGGCCGGCATCAATCGACCCGTCAGCCAAATAAGCTCAACGTTGCGATGCGTCTCCCGTTCCAGGCGGCGGCTCGACTGGATGCGGTTCAGATAACCGTATACATAGATCTTCAGCATGGTCGCCGGCAGATACCCCGGCCGGCCCGTCTCGCTCGGCTCGGCCCGATCAAACCCGAGCTGCTTCAAATCAAGCCTGTCGACGAACGCATCGACTACGCGAATCGCATTGTCTTCTGCGATGTAGTCCTCAAGGCTCTCGGGGAATAATGTGCTCTGAAATCGGTTCTCACCTTCGATGAAACGCTTCATTCCGCTTACCCTGACACCGAGACTTACAAATTATAGTGGTCAATGCGTTTTCACACAGCCTCGGCCATTAGCGGACGCTCCATCAACAGGTACGGCTATAGGTCCTAGATATCGGTGCGAGTTTTCGCTCGTTCCATCATCTTGTCACGGAGCCGCCGCATGGCCTTCCTGCTGGCATCATCAAGGTCAGCGGGCATTGATGAAAACGCTGTCAGCATTGCGATGTCGTTCGCTTCGGCCAAATTGACATTCATTAACTGCAATTCGAGCTCAATTCTATCCAAGGTCAGGTCCGACAAGACGCTCTCCGAAAATGTGATGGGTTGTGACGGTAGGTGCCGGGCCCGTCCAATGCAACGACGCAGTCACCACATTATCGGATGGCCGGTAAAATACGCCTCCGCCTATGTCTGCTTTCACCTAAAGCGGACGTTGAGTGTCAACCAGGTGAGTGGCTGCTTACGGCTGCCAAGAGCAGACATTCAATTTAAAGCTGATGAGCGATGATCTGGTCATTAGATTGCAATTAACTTCTTGTAGCGAAGTCTACTGAACCCACCCTGCCACTTGCAGATTCCCGAACACACTTTCTCCGGTCCCAAGATCGAGCAGCTTCGAGTGCCCTCTCGGTTGGGTCCATACCAAAGCGTATCGCTCTACGATTGAGTTGTTGCCAGCATTGGTGGCGATTTGCATGACATCGCGACCTGGGAGTTTCAACGTTATCGCGTTCGTGAAAGTACAAGGAATTGCACAGTAACCTGAACCCACTGTTGAGTATTGAATTTCGGAATTTTGGCCGTCAATTCCAAGAACAACGGTTCCCCCGCCTGTGCCGCCGTCGGATTGAGAGAGAGGGCGATTGATCCTACTGACGTAGTATGGATTTCGCCGAACGTTTGGATGCCAAATCGATTGATCAGCCGGTCGCGAGTTCAAAGATCGACCTATGATCTGCTGGAATGGGCAGGTGTCAGCACGTTCGCAATATTGCTCGTCTGCAAGCCTCCAGGCGTTTCCACTGTAGACGTACGCGCGCGAGTGCGTACCATCGGCAATGCTTGGGTAGTATGAGGCTATCGCGATTTCGCCGTCAGCCGAGACTCCGACCTGGTCTACCTCCGCCGATATTGACTCCAAGATACCGTCTGGTCCCGATCTGACCATCTTTCCCTGTTTCGCTTCTCGTAGAGCCGTGTACTCCTCCAACTGTTTCGTCGGAAGCGGAATTCTATATGCAACCAGGTGACCCTCTAACGGCACCACCTGCATGTCTCTGTCGGATACAGCAATCAACAAGTTTGCCTCGTCATTGACGAACAGTCGCAACTGACACGTCCCCTTCTCGGACAACAGGATTTGTTCGCTGTCTTGTTGCAAATCCCAAAGGATAACTTCGCAGTTAACCGCTCCGGCGCGAGCAAAGACGAATCGCGGCGAGCGTTTCTGGGGTTCAACGAGGGAACGTCCATCCAGCAGAATCCCAACGATTGTCTCTTCACCCGCACGGTCCGCCGCGAGGATTAGCAAATTGAATTGCTCCAGCGAAAGTGTCGCAAGGTTAAGTGAACTAATTAGTTCCCTCGAGATCGCTTGATTTCGTCCATTCAACACTTTCAACAAACTCTCTGCAGACACAGAGGCGCCGTTCGCGATCAGGAGCCTAACAACTGGTAGATGCCCTCCGCGAAGAGCGTAATCGAGCGCCGTTTCGCCGCCCCGGTTGGATGCGTTAACCAACGCGCCTCGACTGAGTATGAGTTCAACAGATTTGACGTGGCCGCCTTGAGCGGCAGTCTGCAAAACTGTCTCGCCTGTCTGCGTGTACTCGTTCTTGTCCGGATCAAAGATAGCAGCGTTAACATCGACGCCGCCAAGAATCAGCATCGCCGAAATGTCCTCGTAGCCCTTCCAAAGTGAAACATTTAGCGCTGCCGGACCATCCGATGCTAGATCGACACCATGCTTGACCAAGGCTGCGACAACTTCTGCTTGTCCTGTCACAGCTGCCACGCTCAGCAGCCTATTGTGTGGCTCGCGCCTCTTTTGATTGATATACGAGTTTGGATTCGCACCAAGCTCGATCAACGCAATTGCAGTAGCTGTCTCCTTGTATCGAACGGCAATCCCAAGCGCGTGGTCACCAGTCTTGGATACGACGTTTGGATCCGCTCCGGCTTGCAGAAGACGCTGCGCAATGTCAGCGTGTCCATAACCAACCGCTCCAATCAATGCCGTAGTACCAGTATTATCAACCGCATTGAGATTTACTCCTGCGTCGATCAGATTCATTACCCGGTTACTGTCGCCGTTGAGAACAGCAATCATCAACGGCGTTATGCCATGTTCCCCGGGCTTCGGTTGATATCCTGGCGGCGGGGTGACGACTTGTGGTGCAAATACCTCTGTCGCGTTTGGCGGCGGTGGTGTGACATTTTGCGCGACTGCAGGCGAACTGCATGCCAGGACAACTGACAGACCGAGAAACAAATGAAACTGCTTCTGTCGAAGCGCACGGCGTGCGGCGAAATACTGGTCCATGAGATCGGATCCATACGATTTCTCTCATACTAATTGGACGACGAGAATCGTTTGTTGACTTGGTTCACAAACAGTAGGCAACAATCCGCATATCAATGGCTGCTTTGGGTTGCAGCCGTCTGCAATAGCTCACATCGTAGCATCTGAACGGCTGGTTTTGGGAGCATAGACGCCGTCAGGGCCAGACCGAATCTGACACTGTCTGTAAGATCGGATGCAGACTATTACAGCTAAGGCTGTTAACACCGAGCGATTTTGTCGTAATTAATTACCGAGGGAAATTGACGGATCTATTTAATCAGTGATTTTCTGAGCTTTCTTTCAGAGTTCAGGAGTCGCAGAGGATGATTAAAATGGATTCCAAAGCTCAACTCACCGAAGCGTTGACCAGGTATCGCCGCGTCCGAAAGTCAAAGGTTTACGGGCAAATCGGCCAGGCATCTCGTCGCAAAACCAATTCTGGATGAGTTGCATCATGTATGCCAATGGGCCGCGCAGCCACGCCGATGGAGTTTTTGCGCCTTACAGGTATGCAAGAGAGTGTCAGCAAAAGAAATGCAAGTCGATACATCATTATCTCCCCCTGTTTTTCAGTAACTCCTGAGTAGCGCGGTAACCTTGCTCAATCGCGCCTTCGGTCATGGCGCTCGCCCCCGCGTCGGAATTTGCCATCGCGATGAGGCCAAATGTCTGTCTGCCCTTGAGCCACAGCTTACGGTCGTCTGGCCACGGATCGCTAAACCAGTTCAATTCACCTGTTTCGTAGTCGTAACCCACAGCGTAGCCATGTGGCCAGCGGTTAACCGTGATGGCCTTAATATCCCGGGCCGGGTCAAACCCGCCATCGCCCAACATCGCACCGAGTTGCTCGCGAATGTTCTGCTCGAACGTTGCGAAGGATGTACCGAGGAGACCGTATCGACCTGCCCGAAATTGCTCGACGCCACTCCCCTCGCCGGACAGTGGGGTGCGGTACATATGAACCGTTATGGGTTCGTCGGGTAATCTCGGTGCTTCATAATCTGCAAATTTCAACGGGTAGGTGAGCCGAACATCGCAGAAATAGCTACCGGGACAGTAGGCCGCAAAAATTCCCAGCTTCTCGAATGCTTTCCAATTGTCCACGAGAACGTTGGTCGATACCAGCGGCATACGAATCGTTTTTTTCAGCGCCTCTTGTTGTGGCCCCGTAATTTCCGGACACAAGTGCGGAATAATCGCGTGGTAACAGCCCATTACACAATGGCGCGCA
>Ga0255052_10002107_pt1 | contig 14542 bp, 14 predicted proteins | sample JV7_2_21_MG_FD_188632 | JGI IMG/M metagenome (GOLD analysis project Ga0255052, IMG submission 188632) | Seawater microbial communities from Jervis Inlet, British Columbia, Canada - JV7_2_21 | ecosystem: Environmental > Aquatic > Marine > Inlet | place: Canada: British Columbia | collected...
GTTCAATTCCCGCTGCACGATACGCGAAGCTATCTCGGTCGCCAGCTCGGAGCTGGTGGCGTAGAGATCCTTGATGGCCGATTGTTTGGAGAGCTCGATTTCCCGCCGAGCGCGCTCGACCATCTTGTCTGCCTCCTCGCGGGCCTTGGCCTCGATATCGGCCCGCACCTGCTCACCCTGCCGCTTGCCCTGGTCGACGATCTGGGAAGCCTCGGCGCTGGCGCCAGAGAGCTTCTCCTCGTACTCGCGCAACCGGGCCTCGGCCGCTTCCCGGTCATCCCTGGCTTCCTTCAGGGACCGGCGAATGAACTCTTCGCGCTGTTGCAGTCCACTCAGCAGGGGTCCCCAGGCGAACTTGCCCAGGACGACGATGACCAGTAGAAAAATGACCAGGGTCCAAACGGCATTGCCGATATCACCGGCAAACAGATTGCTCTCTCCACCCTCTGCGGCCCAGGCCGCTGGAGCGTGGACAGCCACCAACAATACGAGACTCAACAGGGCTCTTCGCATCATGATCTTGCTGCCTTTGTCTTTGGGTAGGGTCTCTTCAGGGCATGAGACTCTGAGGCCGTCTCCAATCGAGACGACCTGCGCCTACTCCATCACCGCCAGGAGCGTCACCACGACGGCAAAGAGCGTCGCGCCCTCGATCAGGGCGGCGGTGATGATCATGGCTGTGTTGATCTGACCGGAAGCCTCCGGCTGCCGAGCCATGGACTCCACGGCGCTGGCACCAATGCGGCCGATCCCTGCAGCTCCACCCATGATCACCAGGCCGGCACCGATGGCGCCTCCCAACTTGCGAGCCCCGTCGGTGGTCATGAGCGCGCCACCATCTCCAGCGGCGTCGGCAGCGTAGGCGGCCGGCGCCAGCATTAACACCAGACCGGCGAACATCAGACCGAGCACGATCTTTGTCAACTTCTTGCTCATTTGAACGATCCCTCTCGTTACAGTTCTGGCCGTGCGGGGCCGACCACCGGTTTGCCGAATCCGCATCGCCCCGCGCTTGCTCGGATCCGGACCGAATTCCAACAAAAACCTAGGCGTGCGCCTCCTCGTGGTGCGAGTCGTCGTGCACCTCGATCGACATCCCGATAAACAGGGTTGTCAGAAACGTGAAGATGAACGCCTGGAGAAAGGCCACAAAAAGCTCCAACATGTTGATGGCAACACTGCCCAGCACCACCGGCACAGCAATGACAAAGCCCATGCCCGCTCCCATGGCGGTGCCGGCGCCGAGGACAAAACCCAGCAGGACAGCCAACAGCGTGTGGCCTGCCACCATATTGGCAAAGAGTCGCACCGCCAAGGCGAAAGTCTTGGCCAGAAAGCCCATGAGCTCCACCGGGACCAGAATCGGGGCTAGCCAGAGGGGTCCCGGGCACAGATGGGCGAAGAAGTGCTTGCCACCGATGCGCAGTCCATTGACGACCATCATGGTCAGAGTGGTGATGGCCAGCATACCTGTGACCCAGATATTCGCTGTCGCCGTGCCGCCGATGGGTTTGTCCATGAACAAAGCGGTCAGCGGATGGATCGGCAGCATCCCCAGCAGGTTCATCGTCAGAACGAAAAAGAAAGCAGTCCAGATGTACTTGATGAAACGATCTGTGTGCTCGCCCAGAGCTGGCTCGGCAATTTCCTTGCGGAAATACTCACAGATCGCCTCCAGGCCATTGGCCCAACCCTTGGGCACCATGTCTTCCAGCTCGTCTCCGGTCTGGCGACGCTTGAACAACGGTGGCAAGAAGATGGTTAGAAGGAAGCCTGCCACCAGAATCATGGCGATCTGGTCGCTCATGACCGTGACCACCCCGTTGGGAGTCAGCGGTCCCATGTCGGCCGGCACCGTTGTGATGGGGTGCTGGATGACGTGATCCAGAGGGTTGGAGCCCGAAGTCATGATCAAGGAGTCCTATCTATACCGCTCGGTTGCGCACGAAGAGCAAAGATGACGTCTGCGACCAGAAAAACTAGATAGCTAGCGGCGACCCAGAGCAGAAATGGCGTTTTCGGAACATCCGTAGCGAGAGCAATCACGAGAGCCCCAAAAAGGGTGATCCCCATGCGAATTGCCAGTGATCCCAGAGCGAATGTACCTGCCTCCTGCGGTGAGCGACTTACCAGTATTTGCGGCAACCCGCCCGCGGCTGAAGCAAGAAGGCTCAAGCCGCAACCCCAGATCATTCCCGCGACTGCCTCGGGTCCACCCAGCTTGCGTGTGACCACATACCCGGGTAGTAGAAGAGCAACTGTCAGACCTACGAGCACGAGCAGCAACTGAAAGTACGACCGGTACCGATAAGCCATCCGGCCTTCAACTCTCTTCGTCGCTGTCCGAGTTTCGCTTTCGGTAGGCCGCCCCTCCAGAGGCCGCCATGGTGGCGCGAATGAGATTATACATGCCGCCGATCAAACCCAGGACGGCGCCGATGACGACTCCGAGCTCGACTTTATCGAAGTACTTTCCGACCCAATAGCCGACCAGAACGAAACCGGCGACTGCGCCTGCCAGCTCGAATCCAATGCCGGCGAGCCTGCGCGAGTTCGGCCGCTTTGTCATCGATTTTCAACCCCGCATCAACCCACCCACCCTGCGGGTCGGCGTAGTCTAGCAACCCATCCCAACCGCATCAACATGGTGCCGGGCATGCAGGGTTGCAGGTTCAAACCGCTTGGTGCCGGGCACGCAGGATTGCAGGTTCACGTACTTCCTAGTATTCGTATCGAATTCGGGTTCCTGAGCCAATCTCTGTCAGTTGAACCTTCACTCGCTGTTCACCTCGAATGTAAGTACTAATCCCTCCGCCAATCGAATCGATACTCCAGCCAGCACGTTGAGCCAGAGAACCGAGGGACGAGCGTACCTCCCCTGCGGGGACCGACGTATCTACTTCCACAAAGCCTGGGCCAAAATCGACGATGCTGGAGGGTGAAAAAAGCGGCATCTCCGACGGGAAGTCGGACGGCAGAACCCCGCCAACATCAATCGTTACTTGCTTGGCCCGCTCATCGGAGTCGGTACTGAGTCCCGCGTCAAAGCCACCACCGATGTCCACGGTTTCGAGCTCTTTCTCCTTCTTCGGCCGAGGTGCTGAGCGATCACATGCTGTGACCACGATCAGGACCAGAACTACGCCAGCAATCCGCCTCATTACGATTCTCCCTGCTGTCGACCCTCAGAGCCAAGATGTAATCTTGCATGCCCGGCACCGGAACATGCAACCCTGCATGCCCGGCACCAAGCGGATCGAACATGCAATCCTGCGTGCCCGGCACCGGGGCGTCTAGCGGGGGAGGTCGGGGATCAGATCGGGCAGGGGTCGGAGATCTCGCAGGTCGCCTTCATCGCTGTCGCGTGTGAGATGGATCGACTGCATACCGACGCCCCGCGCACCCTCGACGTCCTCCCGCAACCTGTCTCCGATATGAACCACCTCTTGCGGCGGCAGCGAGAGCTCCTCCAGGACCCGTCGGAAGATCGCAGGAAAGGGCTTCTCCACCCCCACGCCAGCGGAAAACACGATGCTCTCGAAGAATCGCGTCAGCTGCAGATTCTCCAGCAGCACCGGCAACCGATCGTCCCAGTTGCTGACCACTACGATCCGTATCCCTTTGCCCTGCAAGGCTGCAAGAACTTCGGGCACCTCCGGGTAGACGTCCCAGGGGTCTGCGCCCATGAAGCATTGAAAGAGCTCCGCCTTGGCAAACGGACTCGGCGGCTCGCTGCCGAGATGCTGACAGACACGCTCGATGAACTGATACCAGAAGCCCCGTGACCCCTCGGGATGCGAGGCGAAGAGATCCTCGCCCGGCTGGCGGCTGCACGAGAACTCCTCCCACACCCGTCGCACGGTCTGATAGGCCCGCCCTGGCTCCGCCTCGATGCCATGTCGTCCGAGAATCTCCGAATACACTTCCCCCAGCCTCGGCGAGTGAATCAGCGTGCCGTTGACGTCGAAGCTGATGGCCCGCAGTGGATAGACGATCAAGACCGGTTCTCGATCGCGAGGAGATGGAAGGCCGCGATGACCAAAGCATGGGTGATGGCGCCCTCTTGAATCAATCTCGGGATCTCTTCAAAAGGCGTCGGCTCCACGGTGATCCGCTCGTCGTCAACGCCGAATTCTTCCCGCTCGGGCTCGACAAGCTCGAGGTCGGACGCCAGATAAGTCGTAAGCTGGTTGGAAAGAAACGCCGGGTTGGGATGGGTGGTACCCAGCAGCTGCATCTTGCGGGCGTGATAGCCGGTCTCTTCCAGCAACTCCCGGGCCGCGGCCTCGTCGGCGTTCTCCTCCGGGTCGATCAAACCCCCAGGGATCTCGAGACTTGGTGCCGAGATGCCATAACGCCACTGCCGAATCAGCACTACCCGACCGTCGCTGAGCACCGGGATGACATTGACCCAGTCAGGAGCCTTGACCACAATGACCTCCTGCCGGTGATCACCCGAGGCGACAATCTGCCGCTCCAACCCGAACAAGGGGTGCCAGAACACCTCCTCGCTCCCCAGCTTTCGCCACGCCGTCATGAGGGCGAGGATACCGCAAGCGCTGTGCTAACCTGCCTGCTCGTGCTACCCCCTACCGGCAGACTCATCGCCTCGGCAGCACTGTTATCGAGCTGGCTGACCCTGTTGTTTGTCGGCTGGACCTTTGGTGGTGCAGCGTACCTGTTGCTGGTTGGCTCCCTGGCACTCTTTCCCTGGAAATCCCTGAAATCCTGACGCGGCCGTATGCCTTTGTGACTTATGTCGTTTGGAGTTCAGCGCGAAGGCGAGGTCGAGGCGGGTCGCCCCGACCGCAAGATCGTCAAGGCCATTTCGACGGAGACGATTGTCTGCCTCGTCGTAGTGGTCGCCCTGTTCGCCGCGTTCGCGTGGCAGATGGGGCTGGCCAACATGTTCAAGACGATGATGGGAACGGCCCATGATCTGATCTTGAACACGGTCCTCTTTCTCATGGGGGTCATCATCCTCGCCGGTGCTGCCACCTCGTTCCTCTCCGAATTCGGCATCGTCAGTATCGCCAATCGCATCCTATCGCCACTGATGAAACCGCTGTTCGGCCTGCCGGGAGCAACGTCCATCGGTGTCGTGGCGACCTATCTCTCGGACAATCCAGCCATCATGCCGCTCAGTGCCGACAAGGGCTTCTTGAAGTACTTCAAGAGGTGGCAGCTCACGACGCTGGTCAACCTGGGCACCGTTTTCGGCATGGGACTCATCGTGACGACCTACATGCTGGCGCAGTCCTCCGCGACACAGGGACTGGGCAAGGCCGTACTGCTCGGCAACATTGGAGCCGTTCTCGGGGGTGTCGTCAGTGTGCGAGCCATGGGCTACTTCGGAAAAAGGAAATACGGCACCGAAGTCGATGTCATGACCGAGGAAGACGAGGGCTACGACATTCTGCGCTACCGGGAGGTTCGCGAAGGAAACGTTGCCCAACGGACGCTCAAATCCCTTCTCGATGGCGGCGTCCATGGGGTCAAGACCGGGCTGGACATCATGCCGGGGATCGTCATCATCTGCACCCTGGTGATGATGCTGGCCTACGGATCCAAGGACGGCGTCTACACCGGCGGCGCCTATGAGGGAATTGCCTTCTTCCCCTGGTTCGGTGAGAAGCTGTCGTTCCTCATCGAGCCCCTGTTCGGCTTCACCCACCCGGAAGCCATCGCCTTTCCGGTCACCTCACTGGGATCCGTGGGAGCTGCCCTGGCCATGGTGCCCAGATTCCTCGAGAACGGCATCATCGGCGTCAAAGAGATCTGCGTGTTCACGGCCATCGGCATCTGCACTGCGGGTTTCCTGAGCACTCACGTGGGAATGATGGATGGCATCAAGGAGCGGAACCTCACCAACGTGGCCATCGCTACGCATCTCGTGGGCGCCCTTTGTGCCGGTGTCTTCGGTCACGCATTGTTTCTGGTGTTTGGATGAACTCCCTGTCTGGAGGCTCGGTGCGCGCTCGACTCCATCCCACGATCCTGGTCGCGATTCTGATCGCCAGCACGCTCTGCTCGGCCGTGCCGGCGGACACCTATCCACGGGTTGTCGGGGTCGATGTGCTCGAGTACATCTTCCGGGTGGAGCTGACCGATGAGAACGACGTCATCGAGGGGCTCACCACCGTCGACGTGCGGTTCGACAGGGCCGGTGTCACCGAGCTACCCCTCGATCTGATCAGTCTCTCCGCCGATGCCGTGACGGGCATGACGGTCTCGGGGGTATGGGTCGCCGATGCCCATGCCGGCCGCCAGGCCTCGGCGGTACGCCCCCCGGAGGAGGACCTCGGTGCAGCGGTGCGCTTCGTCCACGAAGCAGATCGATTGCAGATCAGCCTACCGTCACCCAGCACACCCGATCAGCGGCTCTTCGTGACCGTGGCCTATAGCGGCAAGCCCGAGGCCGGGCTCGAAATCGGCGATACCAAGCATGGCGATCGCAGCTTCTTCTCCGAGAATTGGCCAAACAAAGCACGTCACTGGCTGCCAACCCTGGACCACCCGTACGATAAGGCGAAGGGCCGCATGGTTGTCGTCGCCCCCTCCCATTACCAGGTGGTCTCCAACGGCCTGCTGGTCGAGGAGACCGACCTCGACCACAGCACCCGGATGACCGTGTGGAAGCAGTCCGTGCCCATCTCCACCTGGCTCTACACCCTCGGCGTCGCCCATTTTGCGGTCCAGAGTCTCGACGAATTCGACGGCAAACCGGTACAGACCTGGGTCTACTCCAAGGACCGCGACGCGGGCTTCCGCGACTTCGCGGTTCCCACCCACGATGTCCTCGCCTTCTTCTCCGAGCGGATCGGTCCCTACTCCTACGAAAAGCTCGCCAACATTCAGAGCAATAGCGTCGGGGGAGGTATGGAGTCGGCTTCCGCGATCTTCTACGGCGACGACTCGGTGACCGGCGAGCGGACTGCGCACTGGCGCAACATCATCACCCACGAGATTGCCCATCAGTGGTTCGGGAACGCAGTGACTGAATCCGATTGGGACGACGTCTGGCTGAGCGAAGGATTCGCCACCTACTTCACCCACCTCTTCATCGAGCACGCCTACGGCCGTGAGGATTTCGTCGCCGGGATGCAAAGAGATCGGGAGAGAATCTTCGAGTACTACGAAGAGCACCCCGACTATCGACTCGTCCACGACAATCTCGACGACATGTCCGAGGTGCTCACCCGCATGCAGTACATAAAGGGTTCGTGGACCCTGCACATGCTGCGCGGCATCATCGGCACCGAGACGTTCTGGAGCGGTATTCGCGATTACTACAGCCTGTACCGCGACGGCCACGCGTCAACCACCGACTTTCGCCGGGTCATGGAAGAGGCTGCAGGTCGGGACCTGGGTTGGCTTCTCGAGCAATGGCTTTACCAGGGTGGTCTGCCGGTGGTCGAAGGCACCTGGAGCCATGATCCGGACACCTCGACCGTCCAGCTTCGTCTCACCCAAACGCAAGAGACAGGCTACGAGTTCCGACTGCCGATTACGGTTCGCGTTCATTCTGCGGAGGGCTCGAATAGCGACATGTTGGTTGATCTGGCGGCGGAACGCGGCCACTTCACTCTCGAAGTGGAGGGCAAGCCCACCAAGGTCGAGCTCGACCCGGATACGTGGGTCCTCATGCGATCCAGCCTCCAAGAAAAGTGACCGAGCCGGCCGTTCCGGGGGAAACACGTAGGTTGGAGAGATGATCAAAGCGTCTGGGATGACCTGCCTGCGAACGTCTCGGGCTTGTAGGGGCCGGCCTCCGTGCCGGCCCGCCGATGTCTTGGCACCGAACATTTTGTGCACGATGGACGATGGGAGGGCACAGAGGCCCTCCCCTACAGTCCAGAGGCCGCCTGACAGGTCACCCCAGACGCTTTGTTCGATCCGTGCCTAGTTGTCAAGAATCCGCTTCCGGGGGGGCTGGGAAACCTAGACCGTTTGGGTGCCCCGCAGAGGGGGCTCACGACAAGCGCAGGGGCAACGACCGGCACAGAGGCCGGTCGCTTCAACGGTATTACCCACGGAACGACTGTCGGCTTCAATGTCTGTGGATGTCTTTGAGGCGCTCTACCGTCCGTATGGCGGTATAGACCAGGGCTACAGCAGCGATGCCGATGATCAGGGCGTGCTGCCAGAAGAAGTTCCGCCAGAGGATCAGTACAGATGTCGTCACAACCCCTGCCAGAACCGGCCAGACCACGATTCTGCTCATTGCTGCCGCCACACCTCCACTGGATTACCGAGTACCCCGACCCCTGCGACCTCGATCTCGACCCGATCGCCATCAGTCAACGGCCCCACGCCCTCGGGAGTACCGGTCAGGACCACGTCCCCTGGCTCGAGCGTCATCATGTGTGACGCATAGACAAGTAGGTCGAGAATGCTGAACAGCATGCTCTCGACCCGACCCCGTTGCCGCTCCTCGCCATTGACCCGGGTGACCACCTCCAGATCGTCGAGATCGGGCTCGACCAGAATCGCCGGACCCAACGGGCAAAAAGTGTCGAAGGACTTCGCCCGGGCAAAGCAAGGGTCCTTGCGCTGCAGGTCCCTGGCGGTGACATCGCACGCACAGGTCACCCCGAGAACGGCTCGTCGGGCCTGATCTCGATCCGCACGGACGAGTTGCTGCCGCAGCACCACAGCGATCTCCCCCTCGAACTCCACCCGCTCACTCTCCGGGGGCAGCACGATGGCGGCTTCGGGGCCGATCACCGACGTCGGTGCCTTGAGAAAGATCACCGGCTCGTCGGGAACCGGGTTGCCCAGCTCCTCTGCATGGGCCCGGTAGTTGCGACCGATCCCCACTATCTTGCCCGGATGAACGGGCACCAAGGCTCCGCGCGGTCCCGATTCGATCACTCGACCCAGCTCCCAACCACCGGGCAAGACCTTGAAGGGGTCAGAGTACACGGCCCGCAGTTCTCCTTCGGCATCGACGGTGGCGTAGAAGCCCTCGGGTCCCAGACGGTAGAGCAGCATGGGGAGATTCTAGTGGACCACAACGCTGAATCGGTTGGAGGAGGTGCGTTGCAGCCCACCAAGTGCACGCCTTCATAGACAAGAGTAGCAATCTGCTGACATATTGCCGAGCCAGGATCACCACGATGACCACACTGCGCTACTACATTATCGTGACCTTCACCGGAGCCGTGATCATGGCACTGGAGATCATCTCCAGCCGCATTCTCGCCCCGGAGTTCGGCAACAGCGTCTACGTCTGGGGCTCGATCATCAGCGTGTTTCTGGCGGCACTGTCGGTCGGCTACTATATCGGCGGCCGCCTGGCCGATCGCCAACCTCGACTCCAGACCCTCGGCAGGGTCCTCTGCGGGGCGGCCTTCTTCCAGGTCCTGGTGATCTTCTTTGGCACCCAATGGACTGCCAGCATCGGCAACCTGACGGCAGGCTCGCCCCTGGGCACGCTGATCGCGGCGACTCTACTGTTCGGTCCCCCTAGCCTGCTGTTGGCGACAGTCTCCCCCTTTATCGTGCGGCTGGCGGCCCGTGACCTCAAAGAGTTGGGAAACACCGCCGGCAAGCTCTACGCACTCTCTACCGGGGGCAGTCTCGTGGGGACCCTGGCTTGCACTTTCATGTTGATCCCACTCCTGGAAGTCCATCGTATTCTCGGACTGCTCCTCCTGCTGACACTGGCGGTGGCGGTTCTGTCGCTTGTCGGTGCCATTCCCAGGGAGCGGGTCTTCTCCATCTTCGCTCTCGTGCTGGCGGTAGTCGCCATCAAAGCCATGATCGGCGTTCGGCATCTTCCCTCCGATGTTCTGCACTACGAGGTCACGCCCTATCAGACGCTGCAGGTCACCGAGCGCGACGGCCAGCGGTTCCTCTACGGCGACCGCGAGCTCTACAGCGCTGTCAGCCTCGAGGACAAACAGGCCTCGCACATCTATCAGCGCTACCCTGCGGCCGCTTTACTGCTGAAGCCCGATATCGAGAGCATGGCGATCTTCGGCATGGGGAGCGGTGGTATGGGGACCTATATTCGCAACTCTGTGCCAGAGCTCGAGCTCGATTACGTGGAGATCGACCCCGCAGTCGCCAAGCTTGCTCGGCAGTACTTCTTCTTCCGGGAAGATGTCCGGACCCGGGTTCACCTCAAAGACGCCCGGCAGTTTCTACGCACGGCCGACAGGCGGTGGGATTTCATTTTGGCAAATGCCTACATCGGACTCTCGGTGCCGTTCCACCTGACAACCCTGGAGTTCTTCGGCGAGGTCAAGGAGCATCTCACAACGGGCGGAGTTCTCGGGATCAACCTGCCCACGGGCCTCGAAAATCCGTTCTCACGGGCCATCTTTCATACCCTGACCACCGAGTTCGCGACCGTCCTCGCCTTCGGTGTCCGCGGTGCCCAGAATGTCTTTCTCATGGCAACTGACCACAACCTTCCCATGCCGAAACAGGAGATGATGCGGCTCGCTCGGGAGCTCGACAAGGAGCTCGATTTCGATCCACCCCTGCTGGAGATCGCATCCGTGCGACTCGAAGTGGTATTGGATCCTGCCGAAACCGTCCTGCTGAGCGATGCCTACGCCCCGGCAAACTACCTGGTGGCTGCCGGCACCATGCCCGAGTCACTCAAGCGGTAGGAGACGGACTCACCCACCTTCCTCGGCGCCACAAAGGGCGCCTCTAGATCTTCGTGTTGCGGGTCGCGATCAGTAGCCAGAGAAAGAAAGGTCCGCCTAGAAGGGCCGTCAGCACACCGACTGGTAGCTCGGCCGGGGCCATCACGGTCCGGGACCCCAGGTCGCAAAGGGCCAAGAAAGCTCCACCGCCCAGCAGACAGGCGGGAATCAGTAGAAGGTGATCGGTGCCAATCCAACGGCGCAGAATGTGGGGCACGATCAGCCCCACGAACCCGATGGGACCTGTCACCGCTACCAAGGCCGCCACCATGGCTGAGGCGATCCCCAGAACGCCGAAACGAAGCCTCTTCAAGTCGACCCCGCGACTCGCCGCCAGCTCCTCGCCGGTGATCAGCAAGTTGAGATCCCACCTCAGCAGCATCAGGATCACGGCACCACCGAGAACCCAGGGTAGCAACCACAGCACCTCGCCGTAGCCGACCACCGCCAGGCCACCCATCATCCAGCGCACCATGCGAAAGGTCTTGGTGAGATCGGCCATGTACTGCACGAAGAGCACCAGGGCGGAGCAGGAGAGAGAGATGGCGATGCCGGCCAACAACAGCGTCGAGATCTCGCGGGCATAACCGCTCATGGCCAGTCCCAGAATGACAGCGGCGACCGCAAGAGCACCCACAAAGGCTGCCAACGCCACCACCGGAAAACCGATGGGTAGACCGAGTGTCGCGAACTGTAGGGCCAGCACAGCCCCCAGCGCGGCACCGCTGGCGATCCCCAGCGTGTAGGGCTCCGCCAACGGATTGCGAAAGAGGGTCTGGAGTCCAACTCCCGACATGGCCAGGGCACCGCCGGCGAGGACGGCCAACAGCGTTCGGGGCAATCGCAGCGACCAGAAAATGGAGGCTAGCGCTTCGTCGCCGAACAGCCCCACGGGTGTGATGAGTCGGCTGCCCAGAAACGGCACAACCAACAGGACGCCCAGCCAGATGAGACCCAGGACCGCCAACCTGGATCGGGGCTTCACGACTCCAGCTCCAACAGGGTCACTGGACGCTCTCCCTCCCTGACCACGGTAAAGGGCGCCTCGAACACCTGTGCCAGGACTTCTGTGTTCAAGAGCTCGGCTGGAGGACCTGATGCCACCACCCTGCCCTGCCGAAGAGCAACGATGCGGTGCGCCAGCATGGCCGCGAAATTCAGGTCGTGAGTGGCCAGCACCACGCTCAGTCCCTGGTCGCGATTGAGCCTGGCGACCAGGTTGGTGATCTCGCGCTGGTGATGGGGATCGAGGTGGGTCGTGGGCTCATCCAGAATCAGGACCTCCGACTCCTGCGCCAGCGCCGCAGCGATATAGGCAGACTGCCTTTCGCCACCCGAGAGCTCTTCCAGTCGTCGGTGGCGCAGCTCCACGATCCCCGCTAGTCGCATCGACCGGTTGACTGCTTCGAAATCGCTGCTCCGCGGCGCCAAACGGAAAGGGGAGAGATAGGGATAGCGTCCCGAGATCACCAACTGTTCCACGGTCAAGGGCACCTGAAGAGGCCGGCTCTGCGGGACGTAGGCTATGCGACGAGCCAGCTCTCGACGGGCCAGATCCCCGTAGGGGGTCTGCGCCCAGAACAACCGCCCCCTGGTCGGCTCCAGCAGTCCCGCCATCAGTCGCAGCAGGGTGGTCTTGCCGGCCCCGTTGGGACCCACCACGACCAGGCACTCACCAGAGCGCAACTCGAGATCGATGCCATCGAGAATGGTGTGACCGGCCACATCCCAACCGACGCCACGAATGCCGAGCTTTGCAGGTTCGCTCACGGCTCGACCCTGCACTCCAATAGAGCTTTCGCCAGTTCCCGATACAGGCGCGGCAACCGCGGGCCGGGAATCAGCACATAGTCACCGGCCACCACCCGAACGCAGACATCCGTGAGCGGTGCTTCACTGGCCAGCCGTTGCCAGTCCTGATAGAGCGTCTCGGACATTCCCGGGGCCGCCTGCAACTCGATCACCACCTGTGGATCGCGGATGATGATCTCCTCCAGACCCACCTGCGGATAGGCCATCGGGGCGTCGGCCATCACGTTGACTGCCCCGAGACGACGGATCAACTCATCCAGGAAGGTATCGGGCCCGCTCACCAGAACATCCGCCAGGCGACCTGGTTCCCGAGTCACGGTCAACAGAACCCTGCTGGCAGAATCGGTAGGGGTTTGGGGGGACAGCTCCCGGTGCCACCGCTCGAGAAAGGCCTCGCTGGCCGCCACCGCCCCACATCGTCTGCCAATGAGCTGCGCCATCTCCTCTACATCGGCGATGGTCTCACTGGGTACCGTCAACACTTCGACCCCCATCGCCTCGAGATCGTCTCGCAGCTCCTCCTCGCTGGGAAGCAGCACTGCCAGGTCCGCGCTCAAACCGGCGATGGTCTCCAGGCGGGTATCGAATAGGCCACCGATCCTGGGCCTGGTCCTTACCTCCTGGGGCCACCGGGCATAGTCCCCCACCCCCACCACCCGGTCGCCGAGCCCGAGCTCGAAGAGCATCTCGGTGACCCCCGGCGCAATGGCAATGATGCGCTCCGGCACCTCGGTCCCCTGGCCCGGCCTGGTGACCGACTCTCCACCGCAAGCAACAGCGAGCCCGGCCAGCACCGGTAAAACCCAGCCAGATATCACTGTCGGCACTCGGGTCCTCATCGATAGCTCAAGCTGATTCCACCGACCAAGGTGATACCCGGCGCTGGAAAGCCCAGGGCCTCCTGGTACTCCTCATCGGTGAAGTTCTCGACCCTCAGATAGGGCGCCAGGGCCTTCATCGCCTGCCAGCGACCCGCCAAATCGAACCGGATGTGACTGTCGTTGGTCGTCCTGGCGAAGGTAATAGGATCGATGTCGTCCCGCTCTCCGACGTACCGGCCAGTAAGGTTTACCGACCAGGTCACAGGAGCGAAGGTCACCACCAGATTGCTACTTTCCCGGGGTCGACGCAAAAGTGGCATGTCGGCATCGAGATCCTGGGCGTCCAGATAGGAAGCATTCCAACGTGCTGCCCACCGGTTCTCGGCGTAGGCGACCGCCGCTTCGGCACCCCGGGTGCGTGCGCGACCGATGTTGATGTTCTTGAACTCGACAAAGTCGAAGTCGATCAGGTTCGAAAGGTCGTTGTCGTAGCCGACCAGGCTGAACCGCCAGCTGCTCAGCAGGTACTCGGCGCCAAGCTCGACGCTCCTGCTGATCTCGGGTAGCAGATCAGGGTTGCCGGAGATTGGAAAATAGAGCTCGCCCACGGCAGGTGCCGCAAAGGCCTCTCCGTAGGAGGCCCAGAGGCGCGCGCGCTCGGTTGCCAGCCACTGGACGCCGAGGCGCGGGCTGGTCTGACCTCCATAGACATTGTTCTCGTCGTGGCGCAGGCCGAGATCGAAGTTGAAATCACCGACCCTGTAGTAGAGCTCGGAGAAGACCGCCCAGTTGCGCTGTCCTTCGCCATCCAGGTTGGTGCCAAAAACCGAGCTGTCGGTGACCTCTGACTCATCCGCCTCTCCCCCAAAGGCAACCCAGGAGCCCGGCTTGCGGAGACGATAACTAGCTACCGCTCGGGCCCTGGCGACCTGCGATTCCGTGTCTGAGGCAGTAAACCCGAAGAAATCTTCCGGATCCCGAAAGGTGCTGTCGTAGAAGATCCCCGACAATTGAGCATCGACCCTCCAGCTGCCCCCTTCGAATCGGAACGGCAGACCCACCAGCTTCTCCTGCCAGCTGATTCGGCGTCTGGGCGACGGTGATCCACCGCTGTAGGCGATCCCCGTGTCGGCGTTCAAACCACGCAGCGCCAGGCCGATGCTCATCCCGGGTCGAAGGCTCCAATCGGCCCGGACCATGATCTCGTCGCCCTGGTAGTCGTCGTTCTCCACCTGGCCGTCACCCCGA
>Ga0255052_10002112_pt1 | contig 14523 bp, 9 predicted proteins | sample JV7_2_21_MG_FD_188632 | JGI IMG/M metagenome (GOLD analysis project Ga0255052, IMG submission 188632) | Seawater microbial communities from Jervis Inlet, British Columbia, Canada - JV7_2_21 | ecosystem: Environmental > Aquatic > Marine > Inlet | place: Canada: British Columbia | collected...
GCAGGCCAAGTAAGCGCAGCGTCACGCGGACTCATAAACCGGATGCGACGTCATAAAAGGTTCCGCGAAAATATGCTGCGCCGCCCACATGAGGGGAAGTGACTGATAGTATCATTACAAAGACTACACAGTAGACAGACTACTGCCGGGACTTCTTTTTGGATGCTTTCTTCTTAACAGCCTTCTTCTTGACTGCTTTCTTTCTAGGGCTCGGCTTCTTCTTTTTAACAGTCTTCTTTGTGGCTACTTTCTTTTTGGCTTTCTTCTTTGCACTCGTTTTCTTGTTCTTTCTAACGCTCTTCCTTCCAGTTACTTTCTTTTTAGCTGTTTTCTTGGCACTGGTCTTTTTCCTCTTTGGCTCGCCAAGCTGCGATAGTGATTTGTGCACTTCGTCTTGATGTAGATGATCTTTTTGGGCTATTTCATGGCTCTCTTCTACTTTTTCGAACCCGATGAAGCGATTTATCTGCTGTAATAATGCTTTGAAGCCTCCTACAACGCGATTTGCTATTGTAATTTCCATTCTGGGCGTTCCTCTGCAAGCGTCTGTTCAGTTCTCAAGATCCCACTGATTCTTCTATCGGCAATCTCATCCATCCTATTCATCAGAATCACTTGGATTATCACTGGAGCTATGCAGGATGATGATACGGAACCTTGAACACTTTCTTGCGAGACACCTGATCCTAATTGTGAACGGGCGATTGGCCTGGCATCCGGCCGAGACCTGCGTTAGACTATTCTTATGTAACCAGGTACGAGGATCAGTCGTTATGAGAAAGAACATTACTGTCAGATCACTGACATCGGTTTCGGTTGTTTTGTTAATCCTCCACATCTTCTGCCCTGCTGGCCGCGCACGGCTCAAAGGGGGCTGTGCGAAGGTAAACATAACCCCCCCGCTGGGAATTCCGCTTATCGGCTCCTACGGCAAGCCGAGTGACGAGATACTCGACGACCTATATGCCAAAGCGCTGGTTCTCGATGACGGGACGAGCACCGTTGCAATCGTCTCGGCTGATTTGCTGTATACGCCGCTGGAGGAAATCACCAACCCTGTGCGCAAAATCATCACAGAGAAGATCGGCATCGGCCCCGGGAACATTCTTCTCTGTGCGACGCACACGCATTCGGGGCCGGAAGTGTTCTCCAAGTCCAAACTTCGGTCGGACAAGAGAATTGACGTCTCGACTGTCGACCGATTCTACCTTGAGACACTCGTAAAGAAGCTTGCAGGCTCGGTGCTTCTCGCTCATAAGAACATGCAGCCGGTGAAGATCGGTGCGGCGAAAGGCGAACTTCCCGAGATAGTCTTCAATCGAAGGCCGACGGACGGCAGCGGCCTTGCGAAGATGACATTTTCACTCACCGCCGAGGCCGGGGCAACGAGGAAGGTAGTAACAGACAGCGACGGATCGACGCGAGTGACATTCGACATTCCAGATGGGCGAGGCAAACTGCGTTTCGGGCCTATCGATCTGGAGGTTTGTGTGCTCCGCGTGGAAGACGCTGACGGTGCAATCGTCGCTTCGCTCGCCAATTTCGGCTGCCATCCTGTTAGCATATATCCCTCCAGAAGTACGGCGATATCGGCCGATTACCCCGGACATGCCATGCGTGTTGTCGAGCAGGCCGAGGGGGGACTATGCCTTTTCACTCTCGGGCTGGCGGGCAATGCGGTCCCCTTCGCCAGAGGAGTCGAACCTTGCCGGCAACTCGGCACGGCGCTGGGAGGCGAAGCGCTGAGAAGGCTTCAGTTCGTTTCGACAACCGACAATGTCACGCTGAGAACGGTCAAACGCAAGATTGTATTTCCCACAAAGAAGGCCTCTTCCCCGGACGCGGTCGGCGAGACCGTGACTACCGAGATTCAAGCGTTGAAACTTGGGGACATTTATGTGTTGGGGCTGCCCGGAGAGATTCTGATCGAGGTAGGTCTGGAGATCAAGAACAGAGCCGGGCTGGAGAATCTTTTCATTGTCACGATATGCAACGATTCGATCGGATATGTCTGCCACAGCCGGGCCTATGACGAGGGCGGATACGAACCGGTTTCGGGAACCAACCTCGCAAAGGGGGCAGGCGAAATCCTGGTAAAGGAAGCTCTGGATTTACTCGAACAGTTCAACTAGGCTCTGTCTGAAAACTCCGTCGTCGGCCCGAGAGGAAACGGTTTTTCGCCTGACAAAGACGGCGAAGCAGGCGATATTGGTTGTATCGTCGATGGAGCTCCCGATGTACATCGGGACAGTCAGGCGGAAAATAAGCCGTTCGAAGCCAGATCGAGTTTTCAGGCAGAGCCTATGGGAGTCAGACCATGTCGGATAAAGAGAAGAGGATTTCGCGACGCGAGTTCCTGAGAGTCAGCGGTCGGATGGTTTCGGCGCTTGCTGTGGCCTGCACCGGTTGTGCAACCGGGCGACGTGCCGCCACTTCGGTGAGCAGTGCGATCCGCCTGGAGCGACAATCGACCGGCTCGGAGATTTGGCAGATCACAACTGAGCAGTTCAGCCAGTCCAACATCTACTGCGAACTGCCCTACTGCTCGGCCGACGGCCGTCACTTCGTTTATGAGCGGCACAATCCTAACTTACCCGGCAACAACAAAACCGAACTGATGGTAGCCGAGCTTGGGACATGGAAGCAAACACGACTGGACGTGGCATCAGGGCTAACGGGCTGCGCGATTTCAACCGACGGTATCTTTTACTACCTCAAACGAAGCGAAGGCGAAACACTGGACTTGATGCGAGCGGATTTGTCGGCCGCAGCGCCCGAGAGAGTATATCAGATGAAGGATGAGAGAAATCTCACCAGCCTCGGCACGGTCTCAACCGACGGACGCTACTATGTCTGTGGCAAGAGGCTCGCCGACAACTACACGATGTTTGGCATCATGCTCGTCGATATTGAAAAGGGCACAGAGACGACAATCGATCGGGACCCATTCATTCTTAATCCGCATCCACAATTCGAGCCGGGAGTCGGTAGAGAATTGATGATTCAGCACAACCGCGGCGGGCAGTACTCACCCGAGGGCAAGCGCATCCGCCTGGTCGGCCCCCAGGGAGCGACGCTCTATCTGCTCTCGATACCTGAAGGCCAACGGACCGAGCTGCAAGTGGGAAAACCCTACACCACGCCGGCCACGGGGCATGAAACGTGGATCGGTAAGACCGGGGAAATTCTGCTGACGGTAATGGCTGACGGAGACTATGCGCCAGACAAGGGCAACCTGCTGGCAGTTCGCGCCGGATCGTCAGCGCGAGTGGTCGCCGGAGGCTACAAGTTCAACCACCTCGGCGTCTCTCGCTGCGGGCGGTTCTTCTGCTGCGACGATTGGCAGGGGACAGCGAAAATAGTGATTGGCTCGATCCGGACCGGCAAGACCGCGGTGGTGTGTGAATCGAAAGCCTCCATGGGCGGTCCGCAGAATACTCACGCCCACGCTTATCTGACGCCGGACCTGAAATGGGTGGTCTTCAATTCGGATCGCAGCGGATTTCCTCACGTCCACGCGGCAAGCGTCCCCGAAGGGATGATCGAAAGATTATCGGTGTAGAGCGTCACTTGCTCGCAGGCATCCGCGCCTTATCGACCATCTCATGCACTTTGTCGATGATCCGCTCCTCGATCGAAGGTGCAAACGGGCCGGGCAGGTTGGTATACCGCATCGCCCCGCCGCCCTCGTAGCCGCCTTCCTGGAGCACGCGCAGTGAAGGAACGTAGCCGAAAACGTCGTTGGAATAGCCGGCTACCCAAACCGCTGAATCTGCGATTTCCGCCTTGAGGCGCAGTGCATAGTCTACCACCACCTCACCGGCCATCGCCACAAGGGTCAGATCGTCGCCGAACCGGACAACCTGAACCAGATACGGATAGGTCTTACGAATCTCACCCGTCCGCTCAAGCTCCTCCAGGAGCACTTCGGCATGTCGGCGATCATACTTGTCGCTCGATTTGGCCTGCTCTTCGAGCTGCTTGCGGCCGGGCGGCTCGGCAAAATCCAATGTCACCGTATCCAGGACGGCCTTGATCGGCCCGCGAACGGATTTGGGTTGTGATATCAGCGCGGTTTCGACACCGTTGGCCAGTGCCCGGCCGTGCTGTTTGCAGTACTCGAGTTCACGTCTGGGATACGGATTCTGATCCCCGCCACAGCCGGTCACAAAGAATGTCGTCACCTCGGGATGCGCCTGCTGCACGTACTCCTGAGCGAAGCCGGCATAGTCGCCGCAGAACTTATTGAAGCTCATCGTGGTACAGTGACAGGCATATCCGAACACGACAGCGCGCAATTTGCCGCCCGGACTATCAATGCGCAACACGGGAACATCGTGATCGACCGGTCCCGCAGGATTGGGACTGATGCGATAGCTGGTCTCGGTCTTTGATCGGCGGTTCATGGCAAACCCCGCCCGGGCGTGTGTGTACCCCAGCCGGGCCGGGGCCAGATTATCCAGCGCTTTGCCGATAAGCCGCACAAGTTTGCGTTGCAGATCCTCGACGTACTGATCGCTCTGCTTGATTTGCTCCGGCGACAAGCCGTAAAGCGTATTGCCATAGATGGAATACCTCGTCTCGCGCACTACCGGGCCGCAATGTGTGTGGGAGGCGTTGAGCAGTAAGGCGGCCGGCGACAGTTTGAAGCGCGAACCGACCTGCTTTTCCATCCAATCGCGCGTCGGGCGCGGAATGCCGATAAGATCGACAGTGACGAGAACGAAGCGAGTGCCCAGCGCATCTTCCAGCGCCAGCGCTTTGGCCCACAAGTCATGGATTTTGCCCTCCGAAGGCCCTTTCCTCGCGGCATAGCCGGCCATCCACATCGGCTCGGTCGGCGTAATGACGACCGAGGCCACGCCGGCTTTCCACTGCGTCTGCTCTGCACCGGCACAAGGCAGCCAAGTCATAAAACAAGGCAAAGTAATCACCCACAGCAGCATCCAACAGGGCTTGAGAATGTCGATAGTTTTTCGGCTCATCTTGGTACTCCCCACATTGCGGTAGCTCGTTCACTTGTCACAATCTACCACCATAGTACCCGCATCGCCGGCCCAATTCCAGCAATCTTCTACCGAGACGTTTTTTTCGCCCTTGCGGACTCCTCAGCCGCTGCCTATAATGTTTGTCTCTGTAAGTGATATTACGGCAAGAAGGCACGAATCGAGAATACTAAATCATGGATGCCACATTCTTCATTCTCAATTCAAAATTATCGAACTGCCGGAGGCGCAACTATGTTTGGTCTTGAACTGATCGACTGGCTTGTCATCGTCATCTATCTTCTCGGTATCACCTTTGTCGGCTTCTGGGCCGTGAAAAAGGTTCGCAGTTCCGCCAGTTTCTTTATCGGAGACCGCAAATTCGGAAAAGTCATGATGGCGTTCTTCATGTTCGGCTCCGGCACCCACTCCGACCAGGCCGTTAGCGTTGCGGCAAAGACCTACAGCTCCGGCGCATCGGGCATCTGGTACCAATGGCTATGGCTCTTTGTCACGCCCTTCTTCTGGCTGATCGCGCCGTTCTTCCGCCGGATGCGAGCGGTAACAACCGGAGACTATTTCGAGGTCCGCTACGGACGAAGCGTCAGCGGCCTTTACGCCGTGATGGGAATCCTGCCACTGACAGTTGCCCTCGGCGTCATGTTAAAAGGATCCGGGACGATGGTCGAGGCCGTCTCCGGTGGCGCCATAGGCTCCAATCTTGCCATTGTAGCGATGACGGTCATCTTCTTGCTCTACGGCATCGCCGGCGGACTCATCGCCGCAATCGCAACCAACTTCATACAGGGGTTGCTGACGGTTCTGTTGTCGTTTTTGATTCTGCCGTTTGCATTGGGCAAAGTCGGCGGTATGAGCGGTTTGCGGGAGTCTATCTCTGACTCAGACATGCTATCACTTGTCTCCCCGGGCGAGATCACCCTATTCTACATCATCATCATTGCTTTCAATGCTCTGGTTGGCTGGGTGACTATGCCTGAGACCATGGCAAACTGTGCGGCGGGCAAAACGGAAATGGAGGGAAGAACGGGTGTTACCGTAGGCATTTTCGGCAAACGAATATGTACTATTGCCTGGATGCTCACGGGCCTGTGCGCCGTGGTCATGTACGCAGAGCTTGCAGATGCCGACCTGGCTTACGGCAAAATGGCGCGTGACCTGCTGCCCGATATTGCCCCCGGATTGATTGGACTGTTCATTGCGTGCATGCTCGCCTCTGTTATGAGCACTTGTGATTCACTGATGGTGGTGGCCTCAGCTTTGTTTACGGAAAACCTCTACAAGAAATTCCTCGTGGTCGGCAGGGCCGACAAACATTACACCCTCATCGGGCGCATCACATCGGTCCTTGTCGTGATAGTAGGCATCTTTGTTGCCTTTAAGTTGGAAAGTGTCGTGAAGGGCCTGGAATTCTACTGGATGGTATCGGCACTTATGGGAATCGCCTTCTGGGCCGGGCTTTTCTGGCGGCGTGCAACGGCAGCGGGCGCCTGGGCCGCGACTTTAGCCAGTCTGAGCGTCTTTCTCTTCACCAGCACAGAGCCGCTGGGCATTCCCTGGGATTTCAATGCACATTTTGCGGACAAGCTGCCGGCTTTTATGCTCTGGGACGACAAGCTCTCTTTGCCCTGGCAGATGATTATCTACCTGGTCACCGGGTTTGTCGTCATGATTGTGGTGAGTCTGTTCACCCAGAGAACATCGAAGGAAACGTTGGACAAATTCTACGCCTGCATGCGCACGCCTATCGGCCCCGATGAGCCTGAGACCGAACCCTTTACGCTGCCGGACGGCGTGCAGCCGGGTGAGCGAAACGTTCTGATTCAGCATCCCGATTTCGAGATTCCCAGGCCCACCCTGATCGGCATCGGCGGCTTTATCGCCGCCTGGGCTGGTGTCGGACTGCTGATCGGCGCAGTATACTGGATAATCCAGGGATAGCCTGGCAACGACGGCATTTGATTGATTAGGAGTTGTAACATGTTGCGAGTTCTCATTTTGTCAATTATGAGTTTTTGCCTGGCTGTAATATCCGGTTGCGCCGACAAGGTCAACCTCGTGACCCTGGATCCGGGGCACTATCATGCCTCGCTGGTTCAAAAGAGCATGTACGCGCAGATCGATCCGCTCGTTCATGTTTACGCCCCCGACGGCCCCGATGTGGCCAATTACCTGGAACAGATCAAGAGGTTCAACGAGCGAGAAGAAGACCCGACGAGCTGGCGGCAGCAGGTTTACAAGGGCGACGACTTCCTGGAGAAAATGCTCGCGGAAAAACGCGGGGACATTGTCGTTCTTTCGGGCAACAACCGCAGGAAAGCCGAGTACATCAAGGCCTCTATCGACGCCGGTCTCAACGTTTTCTGCGACAAACCCATGTGCATAGACTCTCAGGGCTTCAAGCTCCTGGAGCAGGCCTTCGTCTCGGCCGAGAAGAACAATTTATTGCTCTACGACATCATGACCGAGCGATTCAACACCACCTGCATCCTGCAAAGACTTCTAGTCCTCAATGAAGACCTGTTCGGTGAGATGGAAGCCGGCTCACCGGACAATCCCGCCGTCGTCAAGGAGAGTGTGCACCATTTCTTCAAATATGTCGCCGGCTCGCCTCTGAAGCGACCCGCCTGGTATTTCGATACAACCCAGCAAGGCGAGGGACTCGTGGACGTCACTACGCATCTGATCGATCTGATGATGTGGACATGCTTCCCGGCCCGCACAATCGACTACCGTAAGGACATCGAGATAAACAAAACCAGGCGCTGGGCCACCACCCTTACTCGCGGGCAATACGAGAAAGTAACGGGAGTGTCCGACTTTCCGGATTATCTCAAAGACGAACTGAACGACGACGGAGTCCTGCCCTGCTACGCCAACGGGGAAACGACCTTCACAATGAAAGGCGTCTGTCTGAAACTGTCAGTGACATGGAATTTCGAGGCGCCCGAGGGCGGCAAAGACACACATACCTCGCTGTTTCGAGGCAGCAAGGCTAATGTGATCATTCGCCAGGGCAAGGAGCAAGACTATCGACCGGAAGTATACGTCGAACCCGCCGCAGGAGAAGATGCCGGTAAAGTGGCCGCTCCTCTGAAAAGAGCTGTCGCCGGGTTGCAGAAAAGATTCCCCGGCTTGAAAACCGAGAAGGCCGGAGGCGGCTGGCACATCGTCATACCCGACAAATGCCGGGTCGGGCACGAAGCACACTTTCGAAACGTCATGGATGCGTATCTGCGGTACCTGGCCGAGGGCCGACTGCCCGAATGGGAAGTCCCCAACATGATCGCCAAGTACTACATCACTACAAGATCGCTCGAACTGGCGCGGCAGTGACACTCGATAGAGGAGAGCCAGCCAAAATGGCCCATGAGCAATTAGCACTATTAGGCGGTGAAAAGTCGGTTAAGTCGGAGGCGCCGGATATCTTTACCTGGCCGATCGTCACCGACCGGCACGAACAAGCTGTTCTGGATGTGCTCAGGACCCGGCAGATGTCGGGCAACGAAATCACCAGGGAGTTCGAGAAGAGATACGCCCGGATGCTCGGCAGGAAACACGGCCTGGCTTATCCCAACGGCACCAGCGCCATTCTAGGCGCCATGTACGGTCTGGGCATCGGCCTGGGCGACGAAGTAATCTGCCCGAGCATTACATACTGGGCCTCGATTGTGCAGGCCTACAATCTCGGCGCGACACCTGTTTTCGCAGATGTCGATCCCGATACGATCTGCATCGACCCAAATGACATCGAGCGTCGAATCACGCCGCGAACGAAGGCCATTGTGGTCGTGCATTACGCCAGCATGCCGGCCGACATGGACGCCATAATGAAAATCGCCGGCAAACACAATCTGAAGATTCTCGAAGACTGCTCCCACGCTCACGGAGCGCTGTACAAGGGAAAAGAGATCGGGACATTCGGTGAGGCTGCGGCATTTTCGCTGATGACGGGCAAAGCTTTGGCTATCGGAGAGGGAGGAATATTCTTCACCGACGAGAAGCAAGTATATGAGCGGGCGATTCTGTTCGGACATTACATCCGCCACGATCAGATCACACTGGACGAACTCAAGCCCTTCGCCGGGCTGCCCTGCGGCGGATACAAACATCGCATGCACCAGTTGAGTTCGGCCTTCGGGCTGGTCCAATTGGAGCTTTACCCAAAGCAGATGGCTCAAATCGACAAGGCGATGAACTACTTCTGCGACCTGCTCGAGGATATCGCCGGGATCAAGCCGATACGACCGGGGAAAGTCACGCACACGACCAAAGGCGGGTGGTACTATCCGCATTTCAGATATGTCACCGAGGAGCTGGGAGGACTTTCGCTTTCGAGATTCAGCGATGGCATCCAGGCCGAAGGCTCGATCTGCAATCCGGGGTGCAATAAGCCTCTGCATTTGCATCCGCTATTCACAGACATGGATGTTTACGGGCACGGCAGGCCGACGCGGATCGCCCACCTCGATGAGTCTGCGACGATAGACCAATACGTCCAAAAGTTGCCGGTCGCCGAGAGCATCGGTCGCTGTGTTTTCGAAATCCCGTGGTTCAAGCACTACGATCCCAAAACAATTGAACAGCACGCCGATGCCTATAAGAAAGTAATTGAGAACTACCGGGAGCTGCTGGACGGCGACACCGAAAAAGACGCCGCCACGGGCGGATACAGCAGCTTCTTCAGTAGTCAGAAGAATACGGGGTAAACAACAATCTTATTCGGCCACGACTCCCGGGCATGTCTTTGGGACCATGAACTCCACAATAAATTCTCCTTGGACGGATTGTGCCTAGAACGCAAGTGTGGTAGAGTATTCCTCAATGAAGAACAAGATCATTGATCGTCGTGCTTTTATAGAAGGAGCCGCCGGCGCCGTCCTCGGTGTCGCGAGTCTTCCATACGTCGTTCCGTCATCGGCGCTGGGCAAAGCGGGCTCGGTCGCCCCGAGCAACCGGATCACGGTCGGCTGCATCGGTCTGGGCAACCAGGGATCGGGACTGATGCGAGGATTCCTGGGCAAAGCAGACGTGCAGATCGTTGCCGTCTGTGATGTCCATTCAACCAAGCGAGAAGGTGCCCGCGAGGCCGTGGAGAAACACTACGCCGACAGGCAGGGCAAGGGTGCTTATAAAGGCTGCTCGGCGTACAATGATTTTCGCGACCTGGTTTGCCGACCGGACATTGACGCGGTTACGGTCGCTCCGCCTGACCACTGGCATGTGCTTATCTCATTGGCTGCCGCCAGGGCGAGCAAGGACATATACCTTGAAAAGCCGATCGGCGTAGGTGTGGGTCAGGCCCAGAGACTGCGTGAGGTTGTGCACCGCTACGGCACCGTGTTTCAATTCGGCACTCAGCAGCGTTCGGACTTCGAGTTCCGCCGGGCTTGCGAGCTAGTTCGCAACGGGCGGCTCGGCAAGCTGCACACGGTCAACGTGTGGTCACCCAGGAGCGGCAGCGGCGGCTCAATGGTACCGACCGCCGTACCCGATGAGCTGGACTATGAAATGTGGCTGGGACCGGCGCCTTTCGTACCCTATACGAAGGACCGCTGCTCCAATGTGAATCCGTTCTTCAAGAGTCCGTTTAAGATATGGCCCTACATCGCTGATTATTGCATAGGATGGATCGCCGGCTGGGGTATTCACCCTCTCGATATTGCGCTGTGGGGCGCGGGAAAAGAGCTTTCCGGGCGGGTGGAAGTCGAAGGCACGGGCGTCTTTCCGACCGACGGGGCGTGTGACACCGCCACCGACTGGAACGTCGTCCTAAAGTATACCGCCGGCGGGGTCAGGCTCAACTTCAGAGGCATCCGGGCGGGCGAATGGCGCCGGCGCTATACCAAAACTGGCGCCCACGGCACGGCGTTCGAAGGGACCGAAGGCTGGGTCCATGTGAAGCGCGGATACATCGACGCCAATCCGAAATCGCTCCTGCAATCGCAGATCAGCCCGGACGAGATCCAGCTTTACAAGAGCAATGACCACGTCAGAAATTTCCTGGACTGCGTCAAGAGCAGGGGCCAGACCATTTCCGGCATCGACGACGCCGTCAGCGTGGACACTGTCTGCCATCTGAGCGATATCGCCACACAACTGGAGCGCAAACTCACGTGGGACCCCGAAAAGGACCGATTCGTCAACAACGATACGGCTAACCGCCTGCTGGTTCGCGCGATGCGCAGCCCGTGGCATTTGTGATCTTCTAATTCAAATTGACATGACAAAGATAAGGAAAGGGATGAAAGTGGCTATGAGATTGAGAGATTTGGCTATGGTACTATCTGTTGTTTCATGCTTGTCGATGCAAGCCGGTGTTTTGAAAGGCGCGATCACTGGCGACGAGCTGCAAAAAATCCGAAAAGCGGTTCCAAGAAAGGCCTCTGCAAAGGCCATCAAGCCGCGCAAGCTGCTGGTCTTTAACCGTGCGAAGGGGCTCGTGCACACTTCCATCCCATACGCCACAAAGGCCATCCAGCTTATGGCCGAACGGACCGGGGCGTTCGAAGTCGTCGTCAGCGACGACATGTCCATCTTCAACCCGGAAAGCCTCGAACCATTCGATGCAATTTGCTTCAACAACTCGAACCGGATGGATTTTAGCGATCCCGCAAAGCGTAAAAGCGTGATGGATTTTGTCCGAAGCGGCAAAGGCGTGGTGGGCATCCACGCGGCGACGACCAATTTCTCGAGCGCCAAGCCGGTAGGCGGCGTGGACTGGCCCGAGGGAGCCGAGATGCTGGGCGGAATTTTCGCCGGTCATAACTGGCGCTCCGGCCAGGGGCAATGGGCCGTCAAGATCGATGACCCGGCCCATCCGCTCAACGCTGCGTTCGGCGGCAGCGGTTTCAAGATCGCCGACGAAATTTACCAGTACAGTAATTTTCAGAAGGACAGCGTCCGGGTGCTCCTGAGCCTTGATTTCTCCGATTCCAAGACGGCCGGCGTCAAGAAGGAGCAGACCTATGTCCCCATATCATGGGTCCGCGACTGGGGCAAGGGCCGGGTGTTCTACTGCTCGCTGGGCCACGACAATCACATCTTCTGGAAAGCCGTCGTGCTCAGGCACTACCTCGACGGGATACAGTTTGCGCTGGGCGATCTGCCGGTCGACACGACCCCGCGCAGCCCAAATTATCCGGTCAGGACTCGCGGCGAGCAACAGGACATCCACGAGGACTGGGGTAGTCTGACCTGGCTGGCCGGCACGAAATACGGCAACGCCGACGGACTCGTGCTGGGACATGTCACAATCAAGGCGGGCAAATTCAACCCGCGTCATCGTCATCCCAGGTGCGAGGAAGTGCTCTACATGTTGAAAGGGCGAATAGTGCACAGCCTGGGCAACGAGAGCTATACTTTGTCGGCAGGCGACACGATAACGATCCCCGCGGGTGTTTTTCACGATGCCAAATGTATCAGTGACGAGGACGCCGACATGATTGTGGTTTATTCCGAAGGGGTACGCCTTTTTGAAAAGGAGTCAGACGTTTCGCCGTAAGCCCGGGAAGGATTATTTGTGGCAATTCTGCACACATTTTGTTATATTGCTCATCTTGGGTGTAGCCCCGGCTGCAAGAGAGATGTCGATTCGCTCCGGCCGGCCAGACAAGCTGATGTTTGGGAAGTCACAAAGGTTGTTTTGTGAGGTACAAACGAAGATGTTAGCAAGAAAAACCATCCCAACAGTTCTATTCTTCGTCATTGTTTGCTGTCTGTTTTCATCCACGTGCCCTCGACTTCTCGCCGGTGAGAAATCCGAATCCGAGGTCTATACCCCCCCGCCCGGGCGACTGGCCAGGGCGAAGGCGAATCTCGAACTGGTCAATTTCGCCGCGATGAGACTGGCGATCGAAGATCTGACGAAGAACTTCCCCGACGAGTACAAGAACGGCCGCGAATATTTAAGAGCAATTGACCGCTGGCAGCAACGCGCATCAGAGATCAAAAACTCGCTCGATCGCGGCGATAGAGCAGCGGCCGGGCAGGTCGATGAAATCGTGGCCCTCCAACGAAAAGCCCTGCTTTCCAACCCTCTGCTCGACTTCGACAAAATGCTGCTCATCAAGCGAAAAACGCTCGGCGACCCGAGAAGGGCAAAAGGCGACCCCAAGAACGACAAGGGCCTGGGCAAGTTCCTCGGCATACCGCAGCAGAGTTCGTGGCAGCTTCACACGATGACCGACACGGACGGTTGGGAAAATGAAATCGCCCTTCTCTCGTCGGTCAATCCGAAAGGCTCGCTTACGACCATCTACAGGCCCGCCGGCGGACGGCTTGTCAACGAGATGGACCTGCATTACGGTGCCGAAAGAATAATGTTCTCGATGCCCGACAATCGCGGACTCTGGCAGATATTCGAGATCAACGTTGACGGTACGAATCTGCGTCAGGTCTCGCCCGACGATCAGCCGGACGTGCACAACTTCGACTCGTGCTACATGCCCAACGGCAACATCGCGTTCATCTCCACCGCCCCGTTCCAGGGCGTCCCGTGCAACGCATCGGTCAACGTGGGGATGATGTACATCATGGACGGCCGGGGCAAGAGCATTCGCCAGGTCTGTTACGAGCAGGACCACAACTTCTGCCCGACTGTCATGCACGACGGGCGCATTCTCTACCTGCGATGGGAATACACCGACATTCCACATGTTTGGGCGAGGTTTCTGTTCACGATGAATCCCGACGGGACAACACAGAGAGAATATTACGGCAGCGGGGGTTACTGGCCCAACGGGATTTTCTTCGCTCGCCCCGTGCCGGGACATCCGACGAAAGTAGCAGGCATTGTCACCGGGCATCACGTCGGGCGAGTGGGCGAGCTGGTCGTTCTCGAACCGGCTTTGGGCCGAAATGCAACCGATGGAGTCGTGCAGCGAATCCCTGGGCGCAATCTGGAAGTAGCCCCCCTGATCCAGGACAAGCTGACCCTCGGGACATGGCCCAAATTCCTGCATCCCTGGCCCCTGAATGAAAACTACTTCCTCGTCGCCTGCAAACCCGCTCCGCAAGACCTGTGGGGCATATATCTGGTCGACACATTCGACAATATCGTGCTGGTCAAGGAGGTCGAAGGCTACGCCCTGCTCGAACCGGTTCCGCTACGAAAGGTCGAGCGGCAACCGGTGATTCCGGACAAAGTGGATCTCAGCCGGAAAGACGCTATTGTCTATCTTGAGAACATTTACAAGGGACCGGGCCTCAAAGGCGTCCCCCACGGCGCGGTCAAGAAGCTGCGTTTGTTCACCTATCATTTTGCGTATCACAAAATCGCCGGGATTAACCACCGCGTCGGTGTCGACGGCCCATGGGAGCCGAAGCGCGTTCTCGGCACCGTTCCGGTCGAAACCGACGGCTCGGCAATGTTCCGCGTCCCGGCTAACACACCCATATCGATTCAGCCGCTCGACGCCGAGGGCAAGGCGCTGCAGTTGATGCGAAGCTGGATGACCGCCATGCCGGGGGAGATTCTCTCATGCGTCGGATGCCACCAGAAACAGAACGCGGGACCGCC
>Ga0255052_10002113_pt1 | contig 14515 bp, 8 predicted proteins | sample JV7_2_21_MG_FD_188632 | JGI IMG/M metagenome (GOLD analysis project Ga0255052, IMG submission 188632) | Seawater microbial communities from Jervis Inlet, British Columbia, Canada - JV7_2_21 | ecosystem: Environmental > Aquatic > Marine > Inlet | place: Canada: British Columbia | collected...
TGCCTGAAACCGGCATATCGGACGTCTCCGCTGAGCGCGCGATCTCGGCCACCATATTCAACGCGATCGGCTTCACGGCTTCGCCACAATAGCCGCCATGTGTGCCCATTCCGTCCGTTGTCGGGTACATCGTCAAGGTGTCGTAATTGACGCGCATGATCGAATTAACGGTGTTGATCAGTGACACGGCATCAGCGCCACCGTCCTTCGCAGCCTTCGCCGGTGGGACGATGTTAGTGACATTGGGCGTCAGCTTGACGATAACGGGGATAGTCGCCACCTTCTTGCACCACTCCGTGGCCATCTGAATATATTCGGGTACCTGGCCAACCGCCGCGCCCATTCCGCGCTCGGACATGCCGTGCGGACAACCGAAGTTCAACTCGAACGCATCGGCCCCTGTATCCTCGATCATGGGCACGTATTTGGCCCAGGTTTCCTCGTTCATCGGCAACATGACCGACACGACCACGGCGCGATCGGGCCAGTCGCGCTTGACCTGCCTGATCTCGTCGAGATTGGTCTGTAGTGGCCGGTCGGTAATCAACTCGATGTTGTTGAAACCGATAACGCGGCGATCGTTACTGTACATCGCGCTGTAGCGGGGGCCGTTAACGTTGACGATAGGCGGGCCCTCACCGAGGGTCTTCCAGACTGCGCCGCCCCAGCCAGCCTCAAAGCCACGATTGACGTTGTACGCCTTGTCTGTCGGTGGCGCCGATGCAAGCCAAAACGGATTCGGTGAGCGAATGCCGAGAAATTCCGATGTCAGGTCTGCCATTACGCTATCTCCACCTTCACTCAGGTCTGCAGTCGTTTATCAATGGCGATTGCCGCGACTTTGCCATGCTGCACTGCCGACACCGTCAGATCGTCGCCGCTAACGACACAGTCGCCGCCCGCCCAGACACCGTCGATCGATGTCTCCTGCGACTCATCAACAATGATCTTGCCATGCTCGAGTTTCAGGCCCTTGAGTTCGCTCCCGAGCTTGTCATCGGCGAGTCTTTGCCCGATAGCTTTGAAAACGACATCTGCCTCGAGAGAGAATGTTTCGCCGCCTACCTCGAGTCTGCCTTTCTTATCTAACGAGGTTCTACTAAGTTCTATGACGATGGCGCCATCGTCACGCTTCAAGCCAATCGGGGCTACCCAGTGATGAATTGTGACGCCATTCGTCTGCGCGAGATTCTGTTCGAAGTCACTCGCTCCCATCTGCTCCGGCCCCCGTCGATACACTATGTCCACGCGTTCTGCACCGAGGCGCTTGCTCTGGACCGCTATGTCAATGGCAGTCATGCCGCCACCAACGACAACGACATTTCGTCCAACCGGCAAGGTGCTCATATCATCGGCCTGTCGCAGGTCGGCGATGTAGTCAATCGCATTCTCGACGCCGGGCAAGTCCTCGTTCTCAACACCCAGTTCGTTGACGGATCCAAGTCCGATGCCGAGAAATACCGCGTCGTACTTATCGCGCAGCTCGGCGAGCGTGAAATTGACGCCGAGTTCGACGTCATTGACGACGTCGATGCCGCCGACCGACAGAATGTAGTCAACTTCGCGCTGCGCGAAATCATTTATAGTCTTGTATGCAGCGATGCCATATTCATTCAGCCCGCCGGGCTTACTGTCGCGATTCAGCACAATGACATTGTGGCCGAGCATGGCCAGGCGATGTGCACATGACAGACCTGCGGGACCGCTGCCGACGACAGCAACATTCTTGCCGCTCTCTGGCTCACGTGCGAACAACTGTTTTCCATTCTTAAATATCGGGTCAGTCGCATAGCGTTGCAGCAAGCCGATCTCGACCGGTTTGTCTTCGTGTGAATTTCGAACGCAGGCCTCTTCGCATAACACTTCGGTCGGGCAAACGCGTGCGCACATACCGCCCATGATGTTCTCGCGCAAGATTGTGTGTGCCGAGCCGCGAATATTGTCGCTGCGGATCTTTTGAATGAAACCCGGGATATCGATTCCGGTCGGGCACGCAGTAGTACACGGCGCGTCATAACAGAAGTAGCAGCGATCGGCCTCGATCAATGCCTCGGAGCGTGCCAGGGGTGGATGCAGGTCACCGAAGTTCCTGTCGATCTCGGCCTTGTCGAGCCGATTAGAACGAATGTCCGCGTTTGCCCTGGCCATTGTCTCGTCCGGGAGCGCCTAGCGCTTGACCGCAACCGGCTCCGCATGTCGTGCCTGTTTCTGCAGCGCATCGTAATAATGCGCAAAGCTCGGCCGGTCGACATAGCGCCCTGCGCCACGTTCTACGTCGAGCTTGCCGTCAGCGAAAACAAGCCGGCCTTGACTGATCGTGTGCGACGCGCAGCCCGTTACGGTCATGCCTTCGAAGATGTTGTAGTCGATTTTCTGCTGGTGCGTTTTAGCGGATATCGTCTTGGTCGCCTGTGGATCCCAGACCACTATGTCGGCATCTGCGCCCACAGACACGCTGCCTTTGCGCGGATAGATATTGAAAATCTGCGCAGCGTTCGTCGACGTCACGCGAACGAACTCGTTCATCGTCAGACGACCGGTATTGACTCCCTGATCCCAAAGCACCTCGAGACGATTCTCGATGCCGGCGGTGCCATTCGGAATCAGCCGGAAATCGTCCTTGCCCATCGCCTTCTGGTCGGCACAGAAGCAGCAATGATCGGTAGCCGTCGTCTGCAGGTTTCCCGATTGCAGGCCGCGCCACAGAGCGGTCTGATGCTCTTTCGAACGAAACGGCGGGCTCATGACATGTGCTGCGGCGACCTCGACATCTTTGTCGCGGTACACAGAGTCGTCGACCAGAAGATGGCCTGCCAGGACCTCGCCGAAGACACGCTGCCCTTCATTTCGTGCGCGCGTGATCGCTTCGAGCGACTGGCGGCAGGAGTTGTGCACGACGTACAACGGGACACGCAGCACTTCGGCAATGCGGATTGCCCTGTTCGCAGCCTCACCCTCGACTTCGGGTGGCCGTGATAACGGATGCCCCTCCGGTCCGGTGATGCCTTTCTCGTAAATTTCCTTCTGCAGCTTGAAGACGAGATCGCCATTCTCGGCATGCACGGTCACTATCGCACCGAGTTCGAGCGCACGCGAGAAGCTGTTCACGAGGATTTCGTCGTCGGCCATGATGGCGCCCTTGTACGCCATGAAGTGCTTGAAGCTGTTGACGCCATGGTCGCGAACCAGAGTTCCCATGTCGGCGTGGACGCTGTCGTCCCACCATGTGATCGCAACATGGAATGAGTAGTCGGCCACGGCCTTCTCGGCCCACTCGCGCCACTGGTTGTAGGCTTCCAGGATGTTCTGCTGCGGATTTGGAATGGCGAAGTCGATGATCATCGTCGTGCCACCCGCAAGGCCGGCCGCTGTCCCCGAATAAAAATCTTCGCTGGTGACAGTACCCATGAATGGCAATTGCATATGTGTGTGCGGGTCGATACCACCCGGCATCACGTACTGCCCGCCGGCGTCGACGACTGTTGCTCCTTTCGGTGCGTCAATTCCTTCACCGACCGCAGCGATAAGTCCGTCCTGGCAAAGGACATCAGCCCGAACAGAATGGTCCGCGTTTACTACTGTGCCACCCTTGATGAGTACCGTCATCGTCAACTCCTCACTTCATTTCTGGCGGCGAAGTAATAGATCAAACCGCCAAGTATCGACCCGGTAAACCAGCCGTAATCATAGAACCAGCTCAGCTTGCCGGTTGTGATCGCAATTAGCGTAAAACCGACAGGTATCAGGAACGCAATAAACCCGGCTTTGTTCCACGCCGGATAGCCGGCGTTGTCCTGATAGAGTGCCAACAGATCGTAGGACTGATTCTTGATCAGAAAATAATCCACAACCATGATGCCCGCGATCGGCCCCAGCAGGCTCGAATATGTCACCAGCCAGTTCGAATACAGGCTCTCGATACTAACATCGGTTTCCAACCAGCCCAGCTTCTTCAAAAGCTCCCAACTCATCAGCGCGATACCGATGATGCCGGTGAGAATGACGCCCTTGTTTTCATTGATGTATTTCGGTGCGATGTTCTGAAAGACGTTGGTCGGCGAGACAATATTTGCCGCCGTGTTTGTCGAAATTGTGGCAAGGATGATCATGAGCATCGACAGAACTACCCAGGTCGGGCTATCGATCCTGCCAATCAGGTTTATTGGGTCCGATATTGTTTCACCGACAAGGTTGAAAGACGCAGCCGTGAGTACGACGCCAAGACCGGCGAACATCAACATTGTTAATGGCAGTCCGATGATCTGGCCGATGATCTGGCTGCGCTGTGATCTGGCGAAGCGGCTGAAGTCCGGAATATTCAGGGATAAAGTAGCCCAGAAACCGACCATTGCGGTTAGCGCAGCCATGAAATATGGGGCAAACGAAGCATCCGGTGGACGATTTGCCGGTGTTGCAAGTACCTCGCTTATCGACACTTGGGGCATCGCCCAGACAATCAGGCCAACCGCCACGATCAGAAGCAGCGGGGCGGCAAGTGCCTCGAGGTGCTTTATCGATTCGGAGCCACGAATCACGACCGTGATATTAGCGACCCAGAAGATGAAGAATCCCAGAACTTCGCCGGTGCCGCCCAAGGCAGCCCAGCTATCGAATATCGCTGAGAACAACAGGTGAATCGCGATGCCGCCGAATAACGTCTGTACACCAAACCAGCCACAGGCAACGAGCGCACGAATCAGCGACGGTACATTCGAGCCGATGATGCCGAATGATGCGCGCAGGACGACGGGACAAGGAATACCGTAGCGGGTTCCGGGAAAGGCGTTCAGCGTAAGCGGTATCAGGACAACGATGTTGGCAATCAGGATCGTCCACAGCGCCTCTGATACCGATAGTCCGAAGTAGGCGGTAAGTACACCGCCCAATGTGTAGGTAGGTACGCAGATGGCCATGCCGACCCACAATGATGCAACATTCCAGCGTGTCCATGTACGCTGGGCAGCCCGCGTCGGGGCGATATCGTCGTTATAGCGCGGGCTGTTGGCGAGGTCCTCGCCGACGTCGAGCTCGATGTGCTCGCCAACCGTTCGCAGCTTGCTGGTCGATTCAGTCATCCGCTAACGGGCCGTAAGTCTCGGGTCGGCGATCGCGGAAGAACTGCCAGGTGTTGCGAACCTCACGCACCATGTCGAGATCGATCTCGTGCACGAGCAACTCGTCATCACCGTAGCTGGCTTGCGCCTCGATCGCGCCACGCGGATTGACGATGTAGCTTGAGCCGTAAAACTCACCCATGTTCATGGTTGATGCCCATGGTTCTTCGCTACCAACGCGGTTGATTGCGCCGATGAACACACCATTGGCAGCCGCGGAAGCGGGTTGTTCAAGTTCCCACAAGTATTTGCTGAGACCCGCAACCGTCGCCGATGGATTGACGATGTATTCAGCGCCATTCAGTGCAAGCGCCCTCCATCCTTCGGGAAAATGCCGGTCGTAGCAGATGTAGACGCCGAGCTTTACGTATGACGTGTCGAAAACCGGCCACCCGGAGTCGCCGGGTTTGAAAAAGAATTTCTCGTAAAAACCCGGGTCGACTTGTGGAATGTGTGTCTTGCGGTACTTGCCGAGGAATTTGCCATCGGCATCGATGACCGCTGCCGTGTTGTAATAAACGCCGGGCATCGTCTCCTCGTAGATTGGCACGACAATGACCATGTTGTGCTTTTTGGCGTATTCCTGCATGAGTTTTGTCGTATGTCCATCCGGAATATTTTCGGCAGCGGCGTACCATTTCCTGTCCTGGCTCGGACAAAAATACGGTTGTGTAAACACTTCCTGAAAACACAGGACCTGTACGCCCTGGTTTGCAGCGTCTTCAATAAATGGAATATGTGCCTCGATCATCCGGTCGCGGATCGCATCGGGCTCCATCGAACCGTCGCCTTTGAGGGCCATTTGGATCAGACCGCACTTCAGTTTTGCCATGACAAACCTCTTCTTTTCAAGGTGTTAGCCGCGTTTTCCGACGCCTAAGAGTACACCTTTTTTGCTGTTAGGGTCAGAGCCCTTTTGGGCAAAAGGGCTCTGACCCCTTTTCTACAGATGCGATGTCCACGAGCCGTGCATCGGGCCTGGAAGGATGTACCAACCATTTCCCCAAAACCGGGAGAACTCCTCCACCAGCTGTTTGCGACTTGCCTTGGTCGCTGGTTCGGTACAAGGCCCGTACAATTTCGCGCGAACGCACGGTACGAAATCGCCGAGGTCATCGCCGATAAGCATAATGACCCGATGAGTCTTCGCGATGTGCTTCCTCCTGGCAATCTTCGCCCGATCCCAGTCTCGTTCGCCCGCCAACATGACATGTGCGTCATCAGTCTCGATACCGATTTCCTGAATCTCCTCGACGACCGCGCGCTTCTGCGGACACGGGTCTGGATTGTCATCGATCGGCCTGCATGGTCGATTCGTAACAAAGAAAACGGTTACCCCGGCTTGCCGGGCGGCAGCTACGAACCCGGCTACGCCGGGTACCGGAATCGCATCGTGTGCCTGGTAATAGTCATACATTTTCTTGTCGGTGAAAGGGGGCTCAAAGGCCAGCTGAAAATCGGCGCCGCTGACAACGGTCTCATCGACATCGAGAATTACCGCCGGCGGGAGATTTTCGGCATGCTGTTGTCCTGGCATCGCGCTCCAGGACTTGTCGTCGATGAATCCGGGCAGTGCACGCCCGGCAGACTGATAAACTTGCATTGTTATTGCCCGGTACTCCGCGGCATGTTTCACCCAGAGAATGCCCAGGTCTCTATCTGGCGAATGAGCAGATGGTGTTGATGTACAAGATGCACAGGCCAACAAAGATATGAATACGAGTAAAAACCGAACCATCATTATGAGAATCTCCGCACTGTTAGCGTTATTCATCTCGGCTTGCGCCGCGACTCCTGAGTCTACTTCAGCCGTTTCGTCGAATCTCACCTTTATTCATCTCAACGATATGTATCGTGTCGGCGCTGTTGAGGACGGAACAAAGGGCGGTTTCGGCCGCGTTGTCACGGTCGTTCGCGGGCTGCAGGCCGAGGGCAGGGAAGTCCGGGTTCTGTACGGCGGCGACCTGCTGTATCCATCGCTGGAAAGTCAGTTGTGGAATGGACTGCAGATGGTCGAGGCGCTCAATTATATTGATGCTCTTGCTCCCGTGTATTTCGTAGCCGGCAACCACGAGTTCGATCGGCGCACGCCGGAGCACCTGATCAACGCGATGCGGGAATCGGAATTCGATTGGCTTGGAGATAATTACCGCCTCAACACCGGGGATGCGGCCGTCGATGCGATGCTGCAATCGAGATTTACGTTCGATTATGAAGGCAAAACGATCGGCATTTTTTCGCTGACTTCGCACGTGGACGATGGTGGCAATGACCGCGACTATGTGCCGATTGACAAGAACTATCTGGACGTCGCGGAGCGCGTTATTGAGGAGTTCGAGTCACAAGGCGCTGACCTGATTATCGGGCTGACGCACCTGTACATGACGACAGATCGGCAAATCGCAAGGCTCAGGGAGGATCATCCAACTCTGTCATTCATTGTCGGCGGTCACGATCACGAACCTGAATTCAGCGCGCTGCGTGACGATTCGGCAGCCGTTATGAAGGGTGCGTCCAACGCTCGGGCAATCTGGCGCATTGATGTCAGTTTCGACGACGATGGCTTGCCGCAAATTCAGGTCCACATGTTGGACCTTGGCCAGCGTGTTGCGATGGATGCTGACTATGAGGGCATCAATCAGAAATGGCGCGCCCGTTTGCTGCAGCTATACTCTTTCCTGGAAGCAAAAGTAGGAGAGGCGGCGTTTCCCCTGGATGCCACGGAGGAAACGACTCGTTCAGAAGAAACGGCCTGGGGCAATTTCGTCGTCGATCAGATGCTCACGGCTTTCGGCGAGCCGGCCGCTGATTTGGCGTTCATCAACAGCGGTACGCTCAGAATCGACGACTTCATCGCCGATGACATAAGCTTTGAGGATATTGGCAGGACGTTTGGCTTCTCATCCTTTCTGCGATACATGACGATATCGGGCGCAGAATTTCGGCAAGTGATGGAGGCTGGATATCGCGGCGCTGGTGGTAGCCAGGGCTACTTCCCGCAGATTTCCGGATTCCGTGTGTGCGTTGACCGCAGCCGCGAAACCGGTTCGCGCATCATCAGCTTGCAGGTGCCGCGTGACGACGGGTGGCAGGAAATCGACTCCGAGAAGGAATATACACTCGTTGTTTCTGACTTCCTGTACGGTGGTGGTGATGGCTATGAGCTTCCGCAGGATCGCCTCGTATCCAAACCGGGCTCCGAGCTCAAGTACCTGGTACTGGACGCCATTTTGCGGGCTCAGGCCGAAGGCAGCAAAATCGGTGAACCAGTGGATCCTGCTGATCCACGGTTCGTAGAAATGGGGCCGAACAGAGATAGTTGTTGGAGCGCAAACTAAAAGGGGTCAGAGCCCTTTTCGCGAAAAGGGCTCTGACCCCTTACCTAGCTAAATGCGCAATGTTTCAGTCGCAACTCTGCACAAAACTAGTGTTGCAAAAAAAACACACCAGTTTTCCACATAAGTGGCTTGCTCTTGTGTCCCTGTCTTACGCCATTCCAGGTCCTGGTTGATCCTCGAATCGCGGCAACTCTGCGCGACTCATTTTTTTACCGTTTGAGTCATCTCGAAGAAATACAAAGAGTTGACTGCATGTCTGCAAGTAGTTATTGAATAAGGTCTGGAGCCCTTGATCGCGGTTATATGCAGGCGCGAGAGCCAAAGAATTTATGGGTCTGCCGGGGGGTAAATTGCGTGTCGTGACAAGCCGTTAGCAAACTTGTCAGCCGATATTCAAAGAGCGACAATGCACTCTGTTCCTCGGTATGCCGGAAGCGTAGCTGTTGTATTTGTCCGACAGCAGTCAATCGCCTGAAAGCGTGCCCACAAAGGCAATAAAAATAACCGCTTCACTAGATCAAGTAGAGGGAATCTCATGAATAGAGTCATTACTAAGCTTTTGCCGCTTGCGGCATTGCTGATCGTACCCGTGCTTGCGCAGGCGCAGGACACGTCATCCGCGATGCGCGGTCGCATTCTCGACGAAGCAGGCAATCCGCTTGCGGGCGCCTCGATCGTTCTCGAGGATATGCGTACCGGCGTTGAGCGCAATTATCAGACCAATGCCACGGGCACGTTCCTGGCAGCAAGGCTGCCCGTAGGCGGTCCATACCTGGTAACGATTAATAATACTCAATCGGCCGAAGTCGGGTTGATTGAGCTGGGCGAGACCTACCAGCTGACGGTCAATATGCTACCTCCGATGGAAGAGATCATTGCGACTGGTCGGGTGATGGACACGATTGAAACGACATCCGGACCGACAGCGGCATTTAGCTTGCAGGACCTGGACAGCTCGGTCGCATTCAACCGGGACATCTCGGACGTCTATGCGGCCGATCCACGCATGAGCCTGGATGGCGATGTCTCCCGCGGTATCGCCGTAAACTGTGCCGGCAAGCACCCGCGGTTCAACAACGTCACGCTGGACGGTGTCAGCCACCAGGATCGCTTCGGCCTGAACAACAATGGCTGGTCGACGGCGACAGGTATGCCGTTCCCGTATGACGCCATTCAGCAGGTGTCGGTGGAACTCGCCCCGTTCGATACGAACTATGGCGGATTCTCTGCCTGCAACATCAACGCTGTGACCAAATCCGGTACCAACGAGTGGGAAGCGAACGTTTTCTATGAGTACACGACCGACGACCTGGTCAACGACGAGCTCGACGGCGAGGACTTTAGCAGCGAGCAGTCCTACACCCAGGAAAAGTATGGCTTCAGCGTCGGTGGCCCGATCCTCAGGGACAAGCTGTTCTTCTTCGCTGCCTATGAAGAGTCAGAGGCGCCGAATTTCCTGGCCATGGGTTACGACGGTTCGGGTAATGGCGTCGAACGTTCCTGGCTTTCGGCAGCGGATTACCAACGCGTTCTGGATGCTGCGGCGAACTACGGTATCGATACGGGCGGACAGCCGGGTGACAAGGCCCAGGAGACGGAAAACTACCTGATTCGACTGGACTGGAATATCACCGACAGACATAACCTCGCGTTGATTTATAACTTTTATGACGGTGTTCAGGGGCGTGGTTCCGACTACGACCCGTACGAATTCGAGTTCGCCACCACTTCTACAACAAGGGTTCCGAGTCGACGACGTATACCGCGATCTGGGATGCGCAATGGACAGATGCTCTTTCGACACAGTTGTACTACACCGATACAAGGATGAACGATTCACAGGTCACCATCGGTCCGAATGACATCGGCGACCACCAGATCAATGTGAATGGTTTTGACAACATCGTTTATATCGGTGCGGACGATTCGCGGCAGGCGAATCTCCTGTATACGGATTCCCAGCTCTTCAAGCTCTCGGCGCAATTCCTCGCTGGTGACCATATCATCAGCGCCGGCTACGAAAGCGAAGAACTCGAAGTCTTCAACATCTTCGTGCAGCACTCACGGGGTGGCGAGTGGGATTACCGTGATTATACGTTCGGCGGCAACGATCCAGCGTGTTACGACGGACTGAGCTCACAGGAACGCTTCGATGAGACTGTCGTAACAGGCGGCGATGGCAATCCGTTTACGTGCGAGGCTGATGGCATCGACCATTTCGCACTGGGTCGCCCGTACCGCGTCTACTACGGTAGCGGCGGGGGAACGAACGATCCGAATGATGCCGCGGCCAACTTCGTCAACACGCAGAACGCGCTCTTTATTCAGGATGAGATTTATTTTCCGGACAGCGATTTAACGCTGACAGCCGGTTTGCGTTATGAATGGATCGACAGTAGCGATTCGCCGACCTATAACTCGGTCATGTCGGAGGGCATCGGCATTCGCAACGACAGCGGTCTCGATGGCGTGGACCTGCTGATGCCGCGTGTGGGCTTCAACTGGGGAATTCGCGATGACCTGACGTTACGCGGTGGCTTGGGCCTGTATTCGGGCGGTAACCCCAATGTGTGGCTCGGTAACGCCTGGAGCCGAGATGGCATCACCAACGTGCAGTTGACGAATTACTATTACCATGAATCGTCGATTTTCAATGGCGATATCGAACTCGTTAGCGGTGCGCCGCTCGGTGGTGCCGTGCCTCAGGATATGGTGGATGCCGTTGCAGCGGTCGGTCCTGACAGCGGCACGATCTTTTACAACAACCTGATCGATCCGAACTACGAGGTGCCACAGGAGTGGAAGGCAGCAATAGGTGCCACCTGGGATACGGGCTTCTGGGACCTAACGGCCGATATTGACTACATGTATACGCGGATGGAGAAAGGTGCTATCTACCATGACGTGTCTCAGGAGCATGTGGCCGGCAATGACACCCTGGCCGGTGCGCCGATCTATACGGCTATTGCGGGCGCTGGTGAAGGCAACCTGATGTTGACCAATGCCAGGGCGGACAGCTCGGGCCACGTCTTTTCGTTCGTTCTGAATAAGACGTTCGACTGGGGCCTCGACCTGGTACTCGGTTATGCCTACACGGATGTCGAGGCGGCGTCCGCGATGACCTCGTTCACGGGCGAGTCGAGCTTCAACAACTTGGCCACGAATGACATCAACTTCCCGAAAGCCGCCACGTCCAACTATGCGGTCAAGGACCGTGTCACGCTGCGGGCCAGCTTCGCGCGTGAGTTCTGGGGCGACAATACGACGCGCTTCACGCTGCAGGGCTATTACTCCACCGGCCAGCCGGGTAGCTACACGATATTTTCGGATGACGCAATGCAGGTCGGCACCTCCAGCCGGCACCTGCTGTACGTTCCGGATGGCCCCGACGATCCGAACGTGGTCTATACGGATAATTTCCTTGCGAATGATTACGCTGACTTCATGGCCTGGATTAATGACAAAAACCTGAAGCCGGGTTTTGTCGGGCGCAATAGTCGCGAGTCCAGGGACAATGCGCGCTTCGACCTGCGCATCGACCAGGAAATCCCGTTGGGCATGGATGATCTAAAGGCTCGTGCGTTCTTCAAGATCTACAACTTCACGAACTTGCTGAGCGACGACTGGGGCCATATGTACGATGCGTCGTTCAGCTCGCAGAGTGTGGTTTCGTTGGACGGGGACGATCCGCTGGTCGGAGGAGCCTACAACTACGACTCCTTCAGTGGCGGCCAACTCAGCGACCGGTTGGAACAACAGTCCCTGTGGGAGCTGCGTATCGGTCTTGATATCAACTTCCGATAAAAAAACCGCTTGAAGCGACTAAAGGCCAGCCCTCGGGCTGGCCTTTTTTATGGGCGCGGTTCGATAGCGACGACCAGCGGCCAGTGGTCCGATACGCCGAGCTGTTCCGCGGAGTGGTAGCGAGCAGGAGTTCCGCCGTCGGTGACTTGCGCGGCGCTCCGGTTTGCAAGAGCAACCGAACCGGGCACGATTTGCCACGCTGCAGCTGTTTTGCTGGCAGGTGCAAACAGGACCATGTCGAGGAATGACCAGGTGTCGTCACGCGCATAATATTGAGTACCCGGACAGTTGCTACATGCGTCATGTGGCACGGTCCAGGATGGCCGCACAAAGCGCTCGAGCATGTCCTGTTTACGGTCTTCGGAACTTGTCGTGTTGAAATCGCCTGCCGCGAATACGTTTCGATCGGCTGGTAGCTCGCTACGAATGGTATTGAGGTGATCGAAAGCGAGTTCGCGCATTTCGGTAGGATGAAATGGCGCCGGGAAATGCACAGAAAAACCGGTCAGAAATGACCCGTCGGGCAGTTCAAATGTGGCCTCGAGAACGCCTCGGGTATCGCCGACCCGGTCCAGATAATCCTCCAGCGCAAGGGGGTGTAGCTTCGCCGGGCTTGCCAGCGGCAGCTTCGACAGGAACGCTGTGTCAACGCCGCGAGTATCCTGACCCTCGATCAATATGGGTGGCAGATAGTTGCTGCTTGTCAGGTGCTCGGTGCGCAATCGCTCGAGGATGGCGACGTTCTCGACCTCCTGCAGCGCAATGATGTCGGCACCGCGGCCGTCGCCTACCTGCTTGATCGTTTCGGCAAGGACGCCAAGCTTGTGATCGATCGCTGCGTCGCTCCAATCGAGATACAAACACTCGTTTCTCCACGACTCGACTTCAATCTGATTGCATTCGCTGATGTGAGCCTGCGACTGCTTGGCTTCGATCGGCAAATACGCCTTGTCGTCCTTTTCGGGGTCATCGATGTTATCGAACAGGTTCTGCACATTGAAGGTCATGATCGTGACGGCCGGGGTCGGTGCTGCGAACTCGTTGAGGTCAACGCGCAGCAGAATCGCGTTCCGGCCCTCGAAGGTAACGTAAACGCTCCTGCCGTCCGGGCTGAACGCGACCGATTCGGCCTTGCTGAAATCACCAGCGCTGATGGGGGCGGGCCGGGTTTGAAATGCGTCTATCCAAAGCTCGTCGGCCCTGCGTCGGTAGTAGTAAACGGCGCGGTAGGTGAGTATCACGGCCGATTGACCATCGGCCGAGATATCCATACCGCTGGGCTGCCAGTACCAGTCTTTAGTCGCGGGCGCGAACTCGGCATCCTGGCGCGAGGGCTGCGGCAGGCTACGGACTGCACCGAGTCGTCTGGCTCGCTGCCGCTTATCAGTGGCGGGTCGCAGAGGTAACTCATACAAAACGGCAGGAACGTCGCGCTTCGTGAGCACGAGAATCCGTTCATTGTCGATATCAACTGTCAGCGCTTCAGCGTCTCTCGGGCCGTTCGGGTAGCTGTAATCGAAACTCCAGGCGACCTCCGCCTCATCCTGGTCTGTCTCGGGTTCCTCGACAACGTAGACGGTCACGTCTTTACGCTTGCTGTCATTGTCGCCTATGTCGGCAACGAGCAGGTACGGTGTGCCGTCGAGACTGAAAGACGCGATGTCCTCCCAGTCGACGTTTTTCGCATCGTCGAGCTTTACCTGGCCGAGCTTTTTACCCTTACCATCGACGGCGTGCAGCCGTGCTTTGCCGCTGTCGTTGATTATCCAATAGACCCCTTGCTGTCGTTGTGAACGAGCGATGCCGCTTGCCTCGTTAATGGCTTTGTTTTGCAGCCGGCCGGCCAGGACAGTTGACGGAAGGTTTTGTGGCGCCTCCGGCTCGGGTGCCGGTGGCGCGCAGCCCGCGATGAGCGGGACGAGACAGAGTAGGTAGCGCATGGTGCTGATCGTAGCTATTAGCGCCCGGGCAAGCAAAAAAGTCGCTCTCGCACATCCATGTGGTTGACTCGGGCATTCTGCCCTCGGCCCTGCGGGCCAACGCCTGCAGCGTTGTCCAAAATCACTCCCGGCGATTTTGTCGCGATATAAGGTCGTCCTGACCAACGTCGCTCTCGCACATCCATGTGCTCCGCGACATAAGGTCATCCTGACCAAAAAAAGCCCGGCATCTCGCCGGGCTTCTTCATTTTCCTTTTTGTACGAAAGACTAGAAGTTCTTACGCACCTCAACACCCCAGAACGACGGCTCATTGATAAA
>Ga0255052_10002114_pt1 | contig 14509 bp, 13 predicted proteins | sample JV7_2_21_MG_FD_188632 | JGI IMG/M metagenome (GOLD analysis project Ga0255052, IMG submission 188632) | Seawater microbial communities from Jervis Inlet, British Columbia, Canada - JV7_2_21 | ecosystem: Environmental > Aquatic > Marine > Inlet | place: Canada: British Columbia | collected...
TGACGATCAGACCCGCTGATGCCGACGGCGGCATGGTAATGACGGTGGCCGACGATGGACCGGGAATCCCGCAGGACGCCGCCGACGCATTACTCCAACGCGGTACCCGCCTCGACGAATCGGCGCCGGGTCACGGAATAGGTCTCGCCGTTGTCGGGGACATCGCACGTTCCTACGGAGGTGAGATTTCCGTCGGGAAATCCGTGCTGGGCGGCGCGGAAGTTACGGTGACTATTCCGCCGCACTCTACAGCCTGATCGCAGGCCTACTGATCTTTTTTAATCGCTTTTCCGAGGTCTATCAACGGCTCAATAAGATCCATCGGCAGCGGGAAAACAATCGTGTTGGATGTCTGGCCACCAATTTCCTTCAGCGTCTGCAAATAGCGGAGTTGCAGTGCCTGCTTTTCCCCGGCGAGCGTACGCGCGGCTTCGGCGAGCGATGCTGCGGCTTGTTTTTCACCTTCTGCATGGATGACCTTGGCACGACGTGCGCGTTCTGCCTCGGCCTGCTGCGCGATCGCACGAATCATGCTTTCGTCTAGGTCAACGTGTTTGATTTCCACATTGGCGACTTTGATTCCCCAGTTATCGGTTCGATGATCGAGAATGCTTTGGATGTCGGCATTCAGCTTGTCGCGCTCTGACAGCATATCATCCAGCTCGTGCTGGCCCAGGACCGATCGTAGCGTCGTCTGTGACAATTGACTGGTTGCTTCGAAGACATTTGCGACACGAATGATCGCCTTTTCCGGGTCGACAATGCGGAAATAAATAACCGCATTTACTTTGACGGATACGTTATCGCGCGAGATGACATCCTGCGTCGGTACGTCCATGACGATAACGCGGAGATCTACTTTGGTCATTTTTTGCAGGCCGGGGATCAGGATGATCAATCCCGGACCCTTCACAGACTGGAAGCGGCCGAGGAAGAATATGACACCACGCTCATACTCTTTGAGAATCTTGATCGTGTTGTAGAGGATGACGATGAGTAGTGCCAGGACAAGCCCGAGTGTTGCTAATGGCATTGGAGTTCCTTTTTCATAATTTTCAGATTTGAAATTCTGCTTCGGTCGGGTCGGGTTGACTGGCCGGCTCCACTTCAAGAGTGAGCCCGTCCATCGCCCGCACGACCACTTCCTGGCCTTGCTCGAGAGGCACCTTACTGACCGCTGCCCAGGCTTCTCCCTCGAGCCAGACCTTGCCTTCGCCCGTGAATGATTGCATCGCGGTGCCTGTACCGCCAATGATAGAGGCTCTGCCACTCACCGCACCGCGGCGTCGCAGCCTGACCAGATACGAAACCAGCCACAACAGGAACAGACCGGCCACGAGCGCAAGAACGACGACAAAGGTAACGGAAATACCGAATCCCGGAACGCCGCTGTCAAACATCATAATTGCTCCGAATATGAACGCAGCGATGCCGCCGATACCGAGCGCACCGAAGCTGGGCACCACCGCTTCAGCGACAATCAACACGATGCCGACGATGATCAGTGCAAGGCCTGCATAATTCACGGGCAGTACCTGCAAAGCGTAGGCGGCCAGGAGGAGGCAGATAACGCCTGCAACGGCAGGTACGATTGCACCCGGGTTGTAGCCTTCGAACAGCAGGCCGTAAATACCGATCATCAACAGCAGCAGAGCGACTTCAGGACTGGCAATCGTGCTCAGCACTTTTAACCGCCAACTCGGTTCCAGCGTCTCGACCGTGATCGATTCCGTCTCCAGCACTACAGTGCGGTTGTTGACCTTGAGCTCGCGACCATTGATTTTCTGCAGCAGTTCTGCCCGATCGGCGGCGATCAAATCGATAACATTGTTTTCCAGAGCTTCAGTTGCCGTCAGAGTCGCAGCCTCCGTAACCGCTTTTTCGGCCCACTCAGCATTTCTGCCATGCGCTTCGGCAAGACCACGAATGTAAGCAATCGCATCGTTCATGACCTTCTTGTCCATCGCGGAACCAGTATCTGTAGCGTCCTTTTCTTCCTTTTCATCCGATTCTTCATCATCATCCGGGCCGTCCTTTTTCCCCGGTCCGCCACCGCCCAGTGCCACCGGCGTTGCGGCGCCCAGATGCGTGGTAGGCGCCATTGCCGCGATGTGGCTGGCAAGGAGGATGTATGTCCCTGCGCTGTCCGCCCTTGCACCGTCCGGGGACACGTACGTTGCCACCGGTACATCGGAGCCGAGGATTGCCTTGACGATATCGCGCATTGGGTTGACGAGTCCTCCGGGCGTATCCATGCGGATGATGACGAGCTCCGCGCCGCGATCTTCGGCTTCCTCGATTCCGTTGATGATGTACTCGGCGGTTGCAACACCGATGGCGCCTTCCAGATCGAGCAGAATTGCGGTTCCGTCGGCTTGAGCCAGAGGCGTCAGTCCCAAGGCGAAGAGCGCGAACAGGGCAGTTGAGTACCGCTCACGCCAATGCTGGACTCTCGCAATTCGTCTCATGTTCATGCGCTCATAATAACAGGGAAAATCGACGTAGTAGTTCCGAAATTATACGTATTAGATACACTGTCCCCGGAATCTCAGAAAAAGGACGGCGGCTCATGTTTATCCGATTTATCACAACCGGCGGCACGATCGACAAGATTTATTTCGATGCCACGAGTCAGTATGAGGTTGGTGAATCTAACGTAAAACATATCCTGGGCGACGGCCTGGTCAACTTCGAATACGACGTCGTCCCGATGTTCAAGAAGGACAGTCTCGAGTTTACAGACGAAGACCGGCAGGCGCTGAGGGAGTTCATTGAGAATGACGATGCGAGCCTCTATGTAATCACTCACGGCACCGACACGATGGTGGAGACGGCAGCAAAACTGAGTTCGATATCCCGCAAGACAATCATCCTGACCGGTTCACTGAGTCCGGCTCGATTCAAGACCACAGACGCAATCTTCAACATCGGCATGGCCGTGGCTGCCGTTCAATCGGTCGAGCCAGGCGTGTACCTCGTGATGAACGGGCAGATTTTTGAAGAAGGCGAGGTCTTCAAGAACCTCGCTGCGAATCGCTTCGAGAAAATCGGGGAATCTGGTCCCGGCTCCTAAACCTGAAAATTGATGCCTTGCGCCAACGGCAGACCCTTGCCCCAGTTGATCGTGTTGGTCTGGCGTCGCATGTAGGCTTTCCACGAGTCAGATCCGGCTTCCCTGCCACCACCCGTTTCCTTTTCGCCACCAAACGCACCGCCGATTTCTGCACCGGATGTGCCGATGTTGACATTCGCGATACCGCAATCGGAGCCGATATTTGAAAGGAAATACTCTGCGTTCTGCAGGTTGTCGGTGAATATTGCGGAGGACAGTCCCTGCGCAACACCGTTATTCATGGCAATCGCTTCGTCGAGACTCTTATACGGAATGAGGTACAGGATCGGCCCAAAGGTTTCCGTCTGTACGATATTCCAGTCATTCTTCGCCACCGCGATTGCCGGCTCAACAAAATTTCCGGGACAATCGATGCGTGCGCCGCCATAGACGATTTCGCCGCCCAGGTCCCGAACTGTCGCGACAGCTTCCACCACTCGTGTTACAGCAGTGTCATCAATCAGCGGACCCATCAACGTATCGCCGTCCAGTGGATCGCCGATCCTGACCTGTCCGTAGGCACTGACGAGCTTGTTCCTGAGTTCATCCATGCGCGATTCGTGAACGATGATGCGCCTTGTGCTCGTGCAGCGTTGGCCGGCAGTGCCCACTGAACCGAAAACGATTCCCGGAACGGCGATATCCATGTTCGCGTATTCATCAACGATGATCGCGTTGTTGCCTCCAAGTTCCAGGAGGCATTTGCCCATTCTTGCGGCGACACGTTCGCCGACTCTCCTGCCGACCTCGGTGGATCCCGTGAATGAAATCAGATTTATTCTCGGATCGTCAACAAAATGCTGTGCCAGTTGATGGTCGCCGGGGTGGAACAGGTAAAAAATTTCCGGCAGGTCAGCGTCCGCAAGCGCCTGGTTGCAGATTTTCTGCACGGCAACGCCGCACAGGGGCGTGGTGGATGACGGTTTCCAGATATTGACATTGCCACAAATAGACGCGATGCAGGCGTTCCATGACCATACGGCAACCGGAAAGTTAAAAGACGTGATCGTGCCCACGATGCCAAGTGGGTGCCATTGCTCGTACATGCGATGGCTCGGGCGTTCGGACTGCATGGTATTGCCGTAGAGCATGCGCGACTGGCCGACCGCAAAGTCGGTGATATCGATCATCTCCTGAACTTCACCGTCACCCTCAGCCTTGATCTTGCCCATCTCCAGGCTGACGAGGCTGCCAAGCGCGTCCTTGTAGTCGCGCAGGGCGGCGCCAACGAGTCGAATGGCTTCGCCACGAACCGGCGCAGGTACTTTGCGCCATTCCAGGAACGCTGCCCGGGCGTTTTTGACGAGCTTGTCATATTCGTCAGCGGTGGTCGATCGCACGCTGGCGATTACTTCACCGTTGGCCGGATTGACTGACTCGATCAGTGTTGCATCGTCCGACTCGAACGCTTCTGCGCCCGACCAGGTACCAGCGTTTATTTCACTGAGATCAAGTCTATTCAGAATTTCATTCATGACACATCCTTTCCTTATTTAATGCGCTGATGCCCGGTTTCGCCGCGGGCAACTGCTTCAGCTGAAGCCTGATTGGTTCCGCCGTGCGCGTAATACTCGCCGAAACGGTTTTTGAGAATTTCGCCTAAGCTAAATTGTTCCTGGGCAATGAACCCGGAATGCTTCGACGGATTTGACATCACCAGGTCCATGACACTGCAGATAGCAGCGGCCGTCGTGATTTGTATCGCAGACCAGAGGCGCCCTGAAACCATTTCGGGATATACCTTGTTGACATAGTTTTCTTCGCGCAGCTCTCCATCCTGAATGCCGGTTACCGCCGCATAGATTATGACGACGTCCTGCAGTGTTTGCGGTACAGCGTTTTCGAGGATGCGTTTTAGTGTGCCTCGGTCACGGTTCAGCTTCAGGCCATTCATGAGTAAACGAATCTGCTCGCAATGACCCGGGTAACGAATCGTTTTGTAGTTCATCGTGTTGACGCGGTCGCCATAGGTATCGCCGAGAGAGCCCAGGCCACCCGATGTATTGAATGCTTCGTACAGTTTGCCGTCGATCTCGATCTCTTCGAGGCCTTCCAGTGGCAAAACGTCAACTTCAGCACCATCAACTATGCTGCTGCAAAGGTTCCCGTATTCATTGATGACCCCGTCGGTCGACCATGTCAGTGAATACTTCAATACGTTGTTCGGATGCTGGGGCAGGGCGCCCACGCGCAGCTTGACTGACTTCAGTTCGTCGAAGTGCTGAATGAGTTCATTCGCAGCAATGCTGATAAAGCCGGGAGCCAGACCGCATTGTGGAACAAAAACCGTTTCCGCGCCCTCGGCCAGTTTTCGCACTTCCGCCGTTACTGCAACATCTTCAGTCAGGTCGAAGTAATGCAGCTTCTTTTCTCTGGCGACTTTCGCCACAGCGACATTACAGTAGTAGGGCAATCCGGAAATGATAGCGACGGGTTTGTGCTTTTTGATGTGTGATGCAAGGTTCGCTGCATCAGCTGCGTCGAACGTATAGCCGTCCAGATTCCCGTGCCCGTGAGCCGTTACGACTTCCTCGGCGGCGCCTGCCTCCTTGTCCGCGAGCTGCACATGGTAGTCACCGCAATCGGCCAGCAATCCGGAGATCAACGCGCCTATTTTACCGGCGCCGAGAACCAGTATCTCTTGCATGAGAACTCCTGAATTTTAGGTCCAACAGTGTCATTTCGGACAGCAGGTTGCCGCTTAAGGGAGATTTTGAGGCGCGCATTGTGCCAATCTCTTGTCGTCCTTTCCAGCTAGTTTTGTCGTCTGCGCGGTCCTGCAAAAGGAATTGCTGCAGGGCCTGGACACTGCTCTGTCGCAAGCCGTGGCGGTCAAAGACACGCCCCGCGTAAGCTATTGTTTACAGGAGAAACTTTTGCCTGGGCTCAGGCCATCGTGGCATAGTCCGCCACGAAGCATGTGTTTGGGGCTCAATTGAGTCCAATACATCAGGAGTAGCCGTGACACGAAGCATTGGCAAATCAGAGTGGCATCCCGCGAGTTGGGCGAGTCTGCCAGCCGCTCAGCAGCCGAACTACCCGGACAGGCCCGCGCTGGAGCGCGTGGTATCCGAACTGAGCCGCCTGCCGCCTATCGTGACATCCTGGGAGGTCGATGAGCTCCGCTCGCGAATTGCGAGGGCACAGCGTGGCGAATCCTTCGTTCTGCAGGGCGGCGACTGTGCCGAGAGTTTCGATGAGTGCACTTCCGACAATATCGTTGCGAAGCTCAAGATCCTGCTGCAAATGAGCCTCGTCATGCTGTACGGACTCAAGAAACCAGTCGTGCGTATAGGGCGCATGGCCGGGCAATATGCGAAGCCCCGCTCGGCAGATACGGAAACGCGCGATGATCAGACGTTGCCGAGTTTTCGTGGCGATCTCGTCAACCGGAGTCCGTTCACCACCGAAGACCGCATACCGAACCCACAACTGATGCTGCGCGGTTACGAACGGGCGGCGCTAACGCTCAATTTCGTCCGCTCACTGATTGACGGCGGTTTTGCGGACCTGCACCACCCGGAGTTCTGGGACCTGAACTGGGTCGGTCATTCGCCAATGGCAGACGAGTACCACAACATTGTCGATTCGATTTCGAATTCGCTTGATTTTCTGGAGTCGATTTCAGGGCGTCAGGTACATCAGGCACAACGGGCCGATATCTATGCCGCACATGAAGGATTACATTTGTCGTACGAGCAGGCCCAGACACGGTTCCTCAAACATCGCAATCGATGGTACAACCTGAGTACGCATTTTCCGTGGATCGGCATGCGGACAGCGACAATTGATGGCGCGCACGTGGAATTCTTCCGTGGCCTCGCAAATCCAATAGGTATCAAGATCGGCCCCGGCATGACTGCGGAATGGCTGCAGGAGCTGATTGGCATGTTGAACTCCAATAATGAGCCTGGACGTATCAGTCTCATTCACCGTTTCGGCGCGAAGTCGATCGAAGACAAGCTGCCAGACCTGATTCGTGCAGTGCGTGAGACCGGATCGCCCGTTCTCTGGATCTGTGACCCGATGCACGGCAACACGGAGAGTACATCGGACGGGACCAAGACGAGGCGCTTCGACAATATCGTTGCCGAACTGGAGTCGGCCTTTCGCGTGCACAAAGCCGCGGGCAGTTACCTCGGCGGTGTGCACCTCGAACTAACCGGAGAAAACGTCACAGAATGCACCGGCGGGGCACGAGGGCTGACCGACGGCGACCTGGCAAGAGCCTACAAGTCGACAGTCGATCCGCGACTGAACTATGAGCAGGCGATGGAAATCGCCATGCGCATTGCCGGCCTGCGGCACTAGTACACTGTCAATATCATTTTGACGGAGTACTTGCTGCCGACCCGATTGAATGTCGCGCACGGCGTGGTTATGATGCCGCGCTGCCGCATCAACGGTTATTACTTTGTCGGAAAAACCTTGAATTAGTTTTCGTCACCTTTTTATTCAAAAGGTCATTCTTCAGCACAACTGGGTAACCGCACGAGGCAAGAACAGCATGAGCAGCAAGCAGGCGGATCAAGGCGCCAAAGACATCCGAATCCTCGGCGAGAGAACGCCGGCATTCGACGAGATCCTGACCGATCCGGCAATGGACTTTGTCGCATCATTGGCCAGGGAGTTTTCGCCACGAATCGAGGAGCTGCTGGCATTGCGGGTTGAGCGCCAGCATGCGATCAACACGGGCCAAATGCCGGATTTTCTGGCTGAAACGGCCGAGATCAGGGAATCGGACTGGCATGTCACGGATGTGCCGGCGGACTTGCGGGATCGCCGTGTGGAAATTACCGGACCGACCGATCGCAAGATGATTATCAACGCACTGAATTCCGGTGCAAAAGTGTTCATGGCAGATTGCGAGGATTCCCTCACGCCGACCTGGCACAACGTCGTGCAGGGTCAGATCAACCTGCGCGATGCCGTGAATCGCACTATCGAACTCACGTCTAACGGCAAGCACTACCAGCTTAATGAGGAGACCGCGACATTAATTGTTCGACCCAGGGGCTGGCACCTGCGTGAAAAGCACATTTTGGCAAACGGCAAAGAAGTGCCGGGCGCCTTTGTCGACTTCGGCCTTTACCTGTTCCACAACGCGGAAGAGCTGAAGAAACGCGGCACGGGACCTTATTTCTATTTACCGAAGCTCGAAAGTCACCTGGAGGCCCGTTTGTGGAGCGATGTGTTCAAATTCTCCGAAAACGCCGGCATCGTTTCCAGGGGTGAGATAAAGGTTACGGTTCTTATCGAAACGATACTGGCCGCGTTCGAAATCGACGAGATTCTTTATGAGTTGAAGGATCACATCGTCGGACAGAATTGCGGCCGCTGGGACTATATTTTCAGCTTCATCAAGAAATTCAGCCAGTATCCCGAATTCGTGTTGCCGGACCGCGCCGAAGTCACCATGGGCGCGCATTTTCTGAGGTCGTATTCTCAACTCGTGATCAGGACTTGCCACCGACGCAGAGCATATGCGATCGGCGGTATGGCGGCACAGATCCCGATCAAGAACGACGAAGAGGCAAACAGTCAGGCGCTTGGAAAAGTTCGCGCAGACAAGGACCGCGAGGTGACCGATGGCCACGATGGTACCTGGGTGGCGCATCCGGCACTGGTGTCACTGGCGACTGAGATATTCGACGAACACATGCCCGGCGACCATCAACTCGACATGCTCCGCGAGGATGTACACGTTACTGCCGCCGATCTCTTGCAGGTCGTAAAAGGAAAAATCACCGAGGCCGGGCTGCGCGACAATATCAGTATCGGCGTGCAGTACATGGCGGCCTGGTTGGGCGGCAATGGCTGTGTACCCCTCAACAACCTGATGGAAGACGCCGCAACGGCAGAGATTTCCCGGGCACAGGTATGGCAATGGGTGCACCACGAGACCGGTGTACTCGACGAAGGTCGAAACGTGACCTATGAACTTTTCAAAACACTTCTCGGCGAAGAACTCGAGAAAATCCGGGATAAAGTCGGCGAGGACCAGTTCAGGGCAGGCAACTTCGAGCATGCCGCAAAGTTGATGGACCAGATCACGGCGCAGGACGACTTCGCTCCATTCCTGACGTCAGTGGCATATCAGGAAATCGACTGAGACACAGACGACAATGCATTACGACAAAATGGAAGTCGAAGAGGCGTTGGAACAGTTGATGCCCGGCGCAACTCTGCCTGGCACCGGAGCCTTTTGCAAAGCCGCGCTTCTCGGATAATTATGCGAGCTAAGATATACGACGCGGACTGCCGAAACTGTCCCCGCCTGGCCGCATTTCTTGATGCCGTCAAAGAAAAACATCCCGACTATCACTGTCGGCCGGTTCCACCTTTCGGCGACCCGGCCTCTGACTTTCTGATTGTCGGCCTTGCGCCCGGCATGCACGGCGCAAACCGAACGGGCAGGCCCTTTACCGGTGACCACGCGGGCATCTTGCTGTATGAGACGCTGCATGACTTCGGTTTCAGCAATCAGGCAGAGTCAGTGGCCGTGGATGACGGTCTCAGGCTTTTAAACTGCCGCATCACCAACGCGGTCAAGTGCCTGCCGCCCGACAACAAACCGGTCGGCGCCGAGATCAACACCTGCAACGCGTATCTGGCGAACGAATTACGCACATTGCCCGAAAACTCTGTCATTCTCGCTCTGGGCGGTATTGCCCACCGCGCCATCATCCGCAGCATGTCCCTCAGGCAAGCGGATTATCCGTTCGGGCATGCAGCCGAACACGAAATTACGTCGGCCTTGATCCTGCTGGACTCTTATCACTGCAGTCGTTACAACACGAATACCCGGCGACTGACCGACGAGATGTTCCGGTCAGTATTCGAGCGGGCGAAAGAGCTACTCCTGCAGGTGGCTAGCACTCCGGCAAGGTGATATTGATGGATTCAGAGCCACCCAGATGATCCAAGACAAGGCGCGGTTCGCAGGGAATGGCATGTCCTTTGCAAGGACTGCAACGCGGTATTGGACCATCTGGGTGGCTCCCTTCGGGCGAGCCGTGAAGCGATCGTCCGCGGCGTTGCGCCTCTTGGCAAGGACGCGCCATTACCGGCGAGGCGCGCCTGGCGGTTTTTTATGCCCTCTGGGTGCAACCACTTCACGACTCGCTGAACCCATCAATATCACCTTGACGGAGTACTAGTTGAAAGCCAACGACAAACCAGAATTCGATGCGAAATCATTCGTCGCCAGCTTGACGCATCGTCCGGGTGTTTATCGCATGCTGAACGCCAAAGAACAGGTCATCTATGTCGGCAAGGCGCGTGACCTCAACAAAAGGGTATCCAGCTATTTTCACCGGACTCACGCGGACGCCAAAACCAGCTCGATGATGAAGCTGGTCAGAGATGTCGAGGTAACCGTTACCAACACGGAAGCCGAAGCCCTCATCCTCGAGTACAACCTGATCAAACGGCACAAGCCACGCTTCAATGTCGTCCTGAGAGATGACAAGAGCTACCCTTATATCTACGTAACGACGGAACATCCTTTTCCGCGCCTCGAGTTTCATCGTGGGCCGCGCAAAGGCAAGGGCCGATACTTCGGACCGTATCCAAGTACAGGTGCCGTACGAAAAACGCTGAACGAGTTACAGAAACTCTTTCTGGTCCGGCAGTGTCAGGACAGTTACTTCAACAACCGGACCCGTCCGTGCCTGCAGTACCAGATCAGGCGATGTACTGCGCCCTGTGTCGGCTATATCGATGAGGCCGGATATAGTGAAGATGCGGGCGCAGCAATTCTTTTCCTTGAGGGCAAGAACCGTAGCGTGATCAACACGCTCGTCCAGCGTATGGAGCAGGCAGCCAAAATGCAGGACTACGAGCTGGCCGCCCGCTACCGTGACCAGATCGCTCGCATCAAAAAGGTCGAAGCGGAACAGCTTGTCTCCAGAACGACTGCGAAGAACTTGGATGTTATCGCCATCGCATCACGCCCCGGACTTCATTGCGCCACCATTTTGTTCATTCGACACGGTGTAATGCTCGGCAGCCGCAACCACTTTCCCAGAATCAGCGGCGAAGCAAATAAGCTGCAAATGCATGGAGGCTTTCTATCGCAATATTACCTGGGCCGCGATGCGCCTTCAGAAATCATCATCGATTCCGATATTGAAGATCGTGAGCTGCTGCAAGGCAGCCTGTCGAAGCGGTCGGGTCACAAAGTACAAATCAAGTATCGGGTCCGGGGAGACCGGCTGCGCTGGCTGCAGATGGCGCGTACGAACGCGGAACAGGGACTTGATCTGCAGGCCGCCAGCAATGCAACGATTCGGCGCCAGTTCGCCGCACTGGGCGAAGTGCTGCAGCTCGAAGGGCCACCCGAGCGCCTTGAGTGTTTTGACGTGAGCCATACATCCGGTGAAGCGGCCGTCGCCTCCTGCGTGGTATTCAACACGGCCGGACCATTAAAGAGCGACTATCGGCGCTTCAATCTGAAACCGGCAGCGGCGGGCGATGACTATGCAGCGATGGCGGAAGCACTTCGAAGACGCTATGCACGAGTGAAGAAAGGAGAGGTACCAATGCCTGACGTGTTGTTCGTTGACGGGGGCAAGGGCCAGCTATCCGAGGCGCTGACGGTCCTGGACGAACTCGAACTCGACTGGCTTCAGGTTGTCGCGATTGCGAAAGGCAGAGCAAGAAAACCAGGCAGCGAGCAGCTGTTCTTGGCAGGTGCGAGCACGCCCATTATACTGCCGTCAGATTCGCCGGCGTTGCACCTGATTCAGCAAGTCAGGGACGAGGCACACCGGTTTGCCATCACCGGACACCGGCAGCGGCGTGCCAAAACAAGAAAGACGTCCCGGCTGGAGAAGATTCCGGGGTTGGGACCAAAACGCCGCCGCGAATTACTGAGGCAGTTTGGGGGCTTACAGGGCGTACACGGGGCTGGTATCGACGATCTCGTCAAGGTACACGGAATCAGCCGTTCACTGGCCCAACGAATCTATGAAGATCTTCATCTCGACGGTAATAAAAACGCATATCTGCCGGACTGACTATTGAAAATTAACACCGCCAATACTCTGACCCTGATTCGCATCGCAGCGATTCCGGCGGTCGTCTATTGCTTTTACAGTGATATGGACTTTGCCCGGCCGATCGCCGGCATTGTCTTCGGTCTGGCCGCCGTGACCGACTTGCTGGATGGGTACGTTGCCAGGAAACTGGGGCAGACCTCCAAGTTCGGCGAATTCCTCGACCCGGTCGCCGACAAGTTGATGGTGACCATTATTCTTGTATTACTTGTGCAGGGCGACCCGCGAATCACCGTCGCTCTGATCGCCGTCATTATCATCGGCCGGGAAATAACCGTATCGGCTTTACGAGAATGGATGGCTAGCATCGGCGCAAGGGCAGACGTTGCCGTTTCCTTGCACGGCAAGATCAAGACCGTATTACAGATGTTTGGGATTGGATTCATGGTTTATGAACACGATATGTTCGGCGTCGAAGTTTATGACTTTGGCTTCGTCCTGCTCCTGATCGCCGCAGGCATGACCTTGTGGTCGATGGTCGCCTACCTGCGCGCCGCATGGCCCGCAATAGTGCGAAGTGGTTAGAATCTGCCGCTGTCCCGCGGCATAATCCGGATGTCCTTGACAGCAAGATAACAGCGGCTAAAATCTCGGCCCTCCGCCAGGAAGCGGGTAGAATCGAACATTCAAAGCGGGTGTAGCTCAGCGGTAGAGCATCACGTTGCCAACGTGAGGGTCGTGAGTTCAATCCTCATCACCCGCTCCAAATAAGGGAAAGGCCAGTCATTTGACTGGCCTTTTCATTTATAACTGCTTTTTGTCAGCACTCAGCGTCAAGGTTCGCCCACGTCGCTATAATACTTGTCAGCAAGGGGTCTGCAGATGACAGAGTCTGATCACGACTGGATTGAATATTGGGCGGTATTTACTGATGCGGGCGGCATTATCCAGTCAAATGAGTATTATTCTGAGTGGACAGCACGGCAATTCAAACGCGTGATGGAGAAAAAACTGAAGACGGCAGGAATTCACAATGCAAAGCTTTGGATAAAACATGACCGCTATGACGGAGTGATTGACCCGGATTACCGCAAAAACATGAACAACTGGGAATTACCGCCAGCCTGACGGCTGTAACGACACCAGGTTTCTACTATGTACGGAGCCAATGTGATTAGCGCCAGTCGGCACGTGGAACCCAGATTCCTCATTGGCGACTTTGAGCCGGCCTATCTCTCGACGTATCGGCAAGGTGAATTCCCTGCCCGCATCGACGCGGCGCTCGCGGAACTGGAAGACTGCTGCGCCTGCCCCCGGAATTGCCATGTAAACCGGCTGCTCGATAAAGCGCGTATCTGCAACACCGGCCGGCACGCCATCGTCTCAAGCGCCTTCCCTCATTTTGGTGAGGAGGGTTGCCTCAGGGGCTGGAATGGCTCGGGAACGATCTTCTTCGGGCTGTGCAATCTGCGCTGCGTCTTTTGCCAGAACTGGGACATCTCCCAGCGGCAGGCCGAATCCGCTTGTTCCGCGGAAGACATCGCGACGCTGATGCTTCAACTTCAGGATCGCGGCTGTCACAACATCAACTTTGTCACACCAGAGCACGTCGCGCCCCAGATCGTAGAGGCAATCGCGGCAGCCGTGCCTCGGGGTCTCAGGGTGTCCATCGTCTATAACACCAGCGCCTACGACTCGTTGCAATCACTCAAGCTTATGGAGGGGCTGGTCGACATTTACATGCCCGACTTCAAGTTCTTCGAATACGAGGCTTCGAGGAGTTACCTGAAGGCGAAAGACTATCCGGCGCGCGCCTGCGAGGCCATCACGGAAATGCATCGCCAGGTCGGGGACCTGCGCTTCAGCGATGACGGACTTGCCCGGCGCGGATTGCTGGTGCGCCACCTCGTCATGCCTAATTATGTGGACGACGCGCGCAAGATCTTCAAATGGCTGGCGGATGAAATCTCGCCGGATACCTACGTCAACATTATGGACCAGTACCGCCCGCTTCATCAGGTGGGCAGTATTTCCAAATACGATGCCATCAACCGGCGGCCGAGTGCTACCGAATTGGACAAGGCCTTTGCAGCCGCCAGGCAGGCCGGTCTCTGGCGATTTGATGAACGCCGGTAAGCGCTCGACGAGTGGGCAACAAAGCGCCACATTCCGTTTCTATGAAGAACTTAATGATTTCCTCCCGCCGGACCAGCGCAAGATCGCCTTCGGCTATACCTTCAACGGAACACCTTCGGTGAAGGACAGCATCGAGGCGATTGGCGTGCCTCACCCTGAAGTCGATCTGATTCTCGTTGATGACGAATCGGTGGGGTTCGATCATCTGTTAAACGGCGGCGAACGCGTAGCGGTGTACCCGATGTTCGAACGCGTCGATATT
>Ga0255052_10002115_pt1 | contig 14509 bp, 12 predicted proteins | sample JV7_2_21_MG_FD_188632 | JGI IMG/M metagenome (GOLD analysis project Ga0255052, IMG submission 188632) | Seawater microbial communities from Jervis Inlet, British Columbia, Canada - JV7_2_21 | ecosystem: Environmental > Aquatic > Marine > Inlet | place: Canada: British Columbia | collected...
AAGGTCGCAAATATGCCGAATTGCGCCGCCGCTCCGAGGAACAAGGTTCTTGGATTTGCTAGCAACGGACCAAAATCCGTTAACGCTCCGACCCCCATGAAAATGATCAGCGGGAATGCTCCGGTCTCGATGCCGACGACATAGGTAAGGTGCAGCAGGCCGTCGCCGGTCGCTATTTCCACGCCGGGGATATTCGACAGCAGTCCACCGAAACCAATTGTCACGAGCAGTAACGGTTCGAACTTCCTGACGATGCCGAGATACAGAAGGAGCAGGCATATCAGCAGCATCACCGCCTGCCCGCCGGTCATCAGGTACAGACCCGAGCCATGCCAGATTTTCTCGATCAAATCCATTTGTCAGTCAATCACGACCAGCGGATCACCGACGGCAACGACATCGCCTTCGGCCACCAGAACTTGCGCGATCACGCCAGTTCTCGGCGCGACGATCTCCGTTTCCATTTTCATTGCTTCAACAACGAGCAGACGGTCCCCTTCATCCACTTCATCACCAACTGACACGTGCACTTTGAAAATATTGCCGGCAAGAACCGCGTTGACCATATCCCCTGACGCCGCGACCGTTGCTGCCCGCGCTGGCTCTGCAGCGGGACGAACGTCGCCTGGTTGCCCGCCCTCGGCCACTTCCACGGTGTAGGCCTTGCCATTGACGCGAACCGAGTAAACGCTTGCTCCTGCCGACGGCGCGCTGCTTGCGGCCGGAGAAGACGCCGGAGCAGCGTCAGGTGATGGCTCAAAGGCATCCGGGTTGTCCCGATTTTCAAGAAACTTCAGACCGATCTGCGGAAACAGTGCATACGTCAGTACGTCATCAATAACGTCGTCGGCCAATCGAATGCCCTTCTCCGCCGCTATCTTCTTCAGCTCTACAGTCTGACGTTCGACTTCTGGCTCGAGAATGTCTGCAGGCCGGCATGTAATCGCCTCACTCCCGTCCAACACTCGTGCCTGCAATTCTGCATTAACAGGTGCAGGCGTCGTACCGTACTCGCCTTTCAGAACGCCCTGCGTTTCCTTCGAAATGTTTGCGTACCGTTCGCCAGACATCACGTTGATTACGGACTGCGTGCCAACGATCTGAGATGTCGGCGTCACCAGCGGCAGCATGCCGAGGTCCTCGCGAACCCGCGGGATTTCGTCGAGCACCTCATCGAGCTTGTCCCCGGCATTTTGTTCGCGCAACTGACTTTCGAGATTGGTCAGCATCCCGCCGGGGACCTGAGCGACCAGGATACGAGAATCCACGCCCCTCAACGCACCCTCAAATTTCGCGTACTTTTTACGAACCTCCCGAAAATACGCGGCAACCTCTTCCAGCAGCTTGAGATCCAGGCCCGTAGATCGATCGGTTTTGTCCAGAACCGCGACCAGCGATTCAGTCGCCGAGTGTCCGTACGTCATGCTCATTGACGAAATCGCGGTATCTACTGTGTCGACGCCCGCCTCTGACGCCTTGATACAAGCCGCTGTCGACATTCCAGTCGTTGCGTGACAGTGCAAGTGGATCGGAATGGACAACGCTTCCCTGAGTCGCGTAACGAGCTCAAACGCCGAATATGGGGTCAGCAAGCCTGCCATATCCTTGATGCAGATCGAATGCGCGCCCATATCCTCAACCTGGCGGCCGAGATCGACCCACAAATCGGTCGTGTGTACCGGGCTGACCGTATAGGAAATCGTGCCTTGTGCGTGCTTGCCAACTTTGAGCGTCGCCTTGACGGCCGTCTCGAGATTGCGCATGTCGTTTAACGCATCAAAAATCCGAAATACATCCACGCCGTTAATGGCGGCACGCTCGACGAACTTCTCCACGAGGTCATCCGCATAGTGCCGATAACCCAGAATATTCTGGCCGCGGAACAGCATCTGCTGTGGCGTTTTCGGCATTGCCTCTTTAAGCCGGCGAATCCGCTCCCACGGATCCTCACCAAGATATCGAATGCAGGAGTCAAACGTAGCCCCACCCCAGCTCTCGATTGACCAGAAACCAATCTGATCGAGCTTTCCGGCGATCGGTAACATATCGTCGATGCGCATGCGTGTGGCAAGGAGGCTTTGATGCGCATCGCGCAGGGCCAGTTCTGTGATACCGAGAGGCGTCTTGTTGCTCATTTCAAATGTCTTTTAGGGGTTATTTTCGGCGGTGTTCCATGATCGCCACGGCAATCGCAGCAATTTCGTCGTCGCCTGGGTCTGTAAGCTCTGGCGCGGGCTGAAAGCGCATAATCAGATGAGACATCAGCGTCATCACGACCACGAGCGCAGTCAGGAAGACGAACACTGTACCCATACCGGCGAGCATCAATGTCAATCCCTGGCTAATCAACTCATTTTGCATATTCGGTCACTGCGATTCCACGACCGGTAAGATTATACTGAATTACCGGATGCTAAGAAGCGCCAAAATGTGAATCGCTGGAAAACAATCTTCGCAATATTCAGCTTGCTGCTCCTGTTGTCGGCAGGCCGCACAGCATTCGCTGCCGAGGCAACGCCAGCGGTGCTGGACCCGCAGCAACTCGAGGCGGATAAGGTCCTTATTGGCAACATTATTCTCGAGAAGCAGGACGTCTTCGATCTGTCGGACCCGAAGGAGAATAACGCTCTCTACAGGCTCGCCAATCGCTTACATATCGTCACCAAAGACCCGGTCATCGAGAAACAGCTGCTGTTCAAGCCCGGCGACGTTTATTCCAAACGCCTGGTCGAGGAATCGGAGCGCATCCTGCGCAAAAACACGTATTTCTACGACGTTTCGATTATTCCAGGTAATCTCAAGGACGGCAGCGTCGATGTCCATGTCAAGACGCGGGACGTGTGGACGCTGCGGCCCGGATTCTCGTTTTCCCGTAGCGGTGGCGAAAACAAGATCATGGTCAAGCTCGAAGAGCTCAATTTATTTGGCCGCGGGCAAAAGATCCTTTTTTCCAAGTCCAGCGATGTCGACCGAGATTCGACATTGTTTGAATACCGGGACCGGCACATCGGTAGCAGCTGGACTTCAGCGACACTCAGGGTCGCCGACAATTCAGATGGTCACTCCTATCTGCTCTCAGTCGTGCGGCCGTTTTTCGCACTTGATACTCGATGGGCAGCCGGCGCAACGGTTTTCGATGACGAACGCCGCAGCACTTTGTACCAGCTTGGCGAACAAGCCGCGGCGTATGCCCATGAGCGACGCTATTTTTCTGCCTTCGGTGGTTGGTCCGCCGGCCTTCGTGACGGCTGGGTTCGCCGATACACGGCCGGCATCGCATCTGATGACAATCAGTTCGCAGACGCTATGGATCCCGACCTGCCATCTGTAGTACCCGAAAATCGCAAGCTCGTGTATCCCTACATGGGCATCGAGATTCTCGAGGATCGTTTTGAAACAACCAACAATCGGGATCAAATCGAAAGGACAGAAGATTTCTTAACGGGCACGCGATTCTGGGCGAGGTTGGGTTGGTCTGATGAGAGTTTCGGCGCCGATCGTGACGCCGTAGTCTATGCACTCGGCGCTGATCGTTCATTCGGCACGCTTGCCGAGACCGCGTTGCTGTTAACCGGCAACGTAAGCGGCCGGCACGAAAGCGGCGATGCGGCGAACGTTCTCTTCAACGCAGCGGCACGGTTTTACCGCCAGCAATCTGAAAAGCGAACGTTCTTTACGACTTTATCGGCGACTGTCGGCAGCAATCTGGACCTCGACAATCCGGTCGAACTCGGTGGCGATACCGGCCTGCGCGGCTATCCGCTGCGCTACCAGTCGGGTGACTCGAAGGTCTTGCTAACAGTCGAGCAACGCTACTTCTGGGACTGGTATCCGTTTCGGCTGTTTCGGGTGGGCGGCGCAATATTTGCGGATACCGGTCGCACCTGGGGCGACAATCCGCTCGGAGGCGAGAGTCTGGGGTGGTTGAGTGACGTTGGTTTCGGGCTGCGTTTCGCGCCAACACGTACAGGTCTGCGCAACATCATCCATCTTGACGTCGCGTTTCCGCTCAACGGAGACGAATCGATCGACAGCGTACAAATATTATTGGAGGGGAAAAGCAGCTTCTAGCGGCAGAGTTCGTCTTTTTTCATTTTCGTTTCGGCGATGGTTGCGGCCGCAGTTTTCTTGTCCAGATACTCACGCTCACCGTCTTCATCGGTGCGGTATAACTGTGGCGCATTGAGGTAGGACTCGTAAATCTCCGTGGCACGTTTGCAATAATACGCCTCGGCTTTCTCGCGCTCGGCCCGATCCTCGGCCGTCTCGCCAGGAAAGGCATAGCCTCCTCCGGACTCCGACTCCTCGCCGCTATCTTCTGCCTGGTCCAACGACCCCTTCGCGTGCCAGACCAGTTGTACGGAAACGGCATCCTCGTGGTCTGGCGTGTCGCCGTAGTGCACCTTGCCGAACTCATCGGTCCAGGTGTAGATCGGCGTCATCGTATCGACGAAATGCGTCTTGCCAAAAGAGTCCACCCACTTCCATACGTCAGCGTTCGCCGTCAGGCAAAAACCGAATACGAGTGTAATTATGGCGAGCAGTTGTTTCATGGACCCTCCAGTGCCCGTAAGTATGGGCATTCAGGACCATAATTCCCTTGAATGGCGTCACAGAAACCAGCAAAAACAGCGTTAATTGCAGTTGGCGAGGCTATTGATCCAGTCGCTGAGCAATATAACGCCAACACTATCGGGAATCGTCGATCCAATAGGTGGCATGCCATTTACATCTCGTCGATTGACGCGTTCGACAAGCACTGATCGAGACGCGTCTCCGGGCGCAATAATTCTCGGCATCATGAGACCGAGCCCACCTGCGTCAGGCATCACATCGCAGGCATTCATGTTGGAGAGCAGAGTCGTGTAGCGAAGGTCCACATCAACGGGCGTCGGCCCACCGGGCTGGTGACATTGCGCGCAGTTGGTATGCAGGTACGCACGGGCTCGATCAGCGAGGTCAGCCGACGCGTCGAACGGATTCGGCATGACCGGCAATGTGGCCGGATCACCCTGCAACGGCGATGAGAACATCGCAATCGCATCCAGAGTCTCAAGTTGATTGTGTGTGCGTCCGGTCGATGGATAGGTGAAATCTCTGTTCAGCTGGCGGGTCTCCGGACCCAATGCAACACCGGCGGCGACGGTATGGCATTGCAGGCACTCCACTTCGGCGGGGAATACCCAGTCCAGTCCATCGATCAGCTCGGTCTTGCCCCCCCGAACTCTTGTCGCTTCAGTCTCTGCCGCATCCCACTCATACGTGTAACCGGCCCAGACGCCGTCGGGATGGCGCATCAGGTGGCGTGTTTCGATCAACCGGCCATTGAGCCTGAAGTTCTTGACGAGAATCGTACCGATCGGGAAATCCCAGTCGTCCTCGGCATTGATCGCAATTGTCGTGCTATTCGGCAGACCGATGTGTCGATCTTTGGCTGCGCCATCGGACCAGAACGGTGCGTTGATGTCGTACGGAACGAGTCCCCCATAGGGTGCGGTGATGTTTGCAGGATCGACGCAACCCGATGCCGACAGTAGATCAGGTACCGGGTCCACCGCGCCGCCGCTCTGTATAATCTGCATGATGCGGCCCGCGAAATCCGTGAAATACAACTCACCGTCCTGGTCAACACCGAACGAAGACGGATTGGTCGATGTCGCGACAAGTTGCTCATTTGTATAGCCACCCATGCCGTCTGCTGCGAGCGCCCAGATTCGACCCGATTCAAAATCTGCAAAGACGTAGCGGCCGACGAGAGCAGGGATGGCTATGCCGCGATAGACAAAACCACCGGTTATCGATCGGTCACCATTCGAATGCGAGTATTCGCTGACGGGCTCCACGAATGGTCCACTGCAGCCATTCGCTTCAAAAGCATGTGCACCTTCGCGACAGTCCCAGCCATAGTTACCGTTAAGCACGATCTGATCGATCTCTTCCCAGGAGCCCTGGCCAACATCGCCTGCCCAGAGGACGCCTGTCGGCGGATCGAAACTCCAGCGCCATGGATTGCGCAGGCCTCTGGCGAATATTTCGGGACAATTATTCGCGTTGGCGCCGGGCCCACATTTGGATTCAGCCTCGAAGGGATTTTCGGCCGGGATGTTATAGCCAGCCCCGGTGCCGATCACATCGAGGCGCAGAAATGATCCAAGCAATCGCGTCGTATCCTGACCGGTTTCCTGCGGGTCTCCGCCACCACCCCCATCACCGAGCCCGATATAGAGTAAAAGGTCGGCACCAAAAGCAATGTCCCCACCATTGTGGTTGCTGGCAAACTGATCAACTTCAATGATGACCTGCTCAACGCTGCCAGCGCCGATAGCACCAGGCGACGTGATGTCATCAAGAATGACCCGCGAAATGACTGATCGCATCTCTGTGGTTGGGCCGTTGATCGTGTAGGAAAGAAATATCTCGGGTACGGCGGGATAGTCCGGATGAAACGCCATGCCGAGCAGACCCCCTTCCGACGCCGTACGCACAACGCCTGAGAGATCGAGGTAGTTTGATGTGCTCGTTGCATTGTCCGGGTCGAACACGACGAGTTGACCGCCTTTTCTCAATACGAACCAGCGCGGATTCCCCACTGGCTCGACGAGTAGCTTCACGGCTCCTGAAATACCTGGCAGATTCGGGAATGCATCGACAGCATCCATAGAGGCACCGCCCGCCCCTCTTGCAGGCGCAACGCAACTAAGATTATTCGGCCGGGTATCCAGCCCAACAGGCGGTGGCGTTACGGGCGGCGGCTGATTATTGTTGTTCCCGGATCCGCCACCACCACAACTCGCAACAAACGTCACGAGCAGCACGGCCATAGAAATTGTGTGCCTCGAATTCATCCCTGGTTTCGTTGGACAACCATCGACGGCTTAAGTTTAGCGATCGACTGACACCCCATGAGTTGCATGTCGCGCTCTATTTCATCACGCAGCAGCCCCATCGCCCGATCGACACCTGCCGGACCAGCGCCGGCAAGCGCATACAGATACATGCGTCCACCTGAGCAGGCAGTTGCGCCCATTGCGAGCGCCTTCAGCACATGCGTTCCGCGGCGAATGCCACCGTCCACGATGACTTCGATGTCTCCACCAACCGCGTCGAGGATTGCCGCTAACTGATCAAATGGAGAGCGCGATCCATCAAGCTGTCTGCCACCATGATTGGAGATCATGATCGCACTCGCACCAACTTCAACGCAGCGCTTCGCATCGTCGACCGACATCACCCCTTTGATCGCAAAGGGTCCGCCCCACTCCTGAATCATCGATGCAGCGTCGTCCCAGTCTATCGTTCGCTTCATCTGCTCGTTGAGATAGTCGACAACCGAGTAATGCGTCCTCGACTCCGCCGCAATGAACTGTGAAATATTCGGTAGATCGAACTTCTCCCTGAGCAGGTAATTGAAAGTCCAGCTGGGGTGTGTCGCAAAACTGAATAGACTGCGAGGCGTCAATTTGGGCGGCGTTGTCATGCCAGTCACGTAGTCTCGCTCGCGATTTCCAGCGACAATCGTGTCCACGGTCAATGCCAACGCACCGAAGTTTGCGGCTTTGCAGCGCGCGATCATATCTGTCGTCAGCCCGGTGTCGTTGTGAATGTAGATTTGGAACATCTTCGGCGCGTCGTTGTATGCCCCGAGCTCCTCGATACTCCGGGTGCCGATCGTTGAGACTCCGTACATCGTGCCGTACTTCGCCGCCGCCTCCGCGAGTGCAAATTCGCCATCATGATGAAACAGGCGCTGCATCGCGGTCGGAGCGAAAAACAATGGTATATCCAGATCCTGACCGAGCACCGACACTGACATATCGATCTCACTGACGCCGGCCAGTACATTCGGTACCAGATCGACTACCTCATATGCATCGGTATTTCGTGCAAGCGTCACCTCGTCATCCGAGCCACCATCTATGTAATGAAATATGGGTGCCGGTAATCGTTGCTTCGCAAGTTTTCGAAAATCACTCGTTCGATAACAGTTTTTAAGCCGCATTTTCTGCCTTCCCTGTCTACGTCCTGGAGAATTGATACACGGTAGTGGACTCATAGACCTCGCCAGGCCTGAGTATTGTAGACGGAAAATCCGGCTGGTTAGGAGAGTCCGGAAAGTGCTGTGTCTCGAGGCAAAAACCTGAGCGACTTACATACGGTTCGCCTTGCTTGCCGTGAATGCTGCCATCCAGGCTATTGCCTGTGTAAAACTGCAAGCCGGGTTCGGTCGTATGGACCTCCATTTGCCGCCCTGACAATGGTTCTTTTACGCGGGCTGCAATTTTTAATTCACCGGGTATCTTGTCGAGCACCCAGTTGTGGTCATAGCCGCCGGCAAACTGCAGCTGCTCATTAGCGATGTCGATTCGTTCACCTATCGATGTCGCCTCGCGAAAGTCCATCGGCGTTCCATCCACAGGCCGCAGAACACCTGTCGGAACAAGGTCCTGATCAACCGGCGTGAAATAAGTGGCGGCAATCTCGAGCTCATGATCAAGAATCGAATTGTCACGATGAACGGCCAGGTTGAAGTAAGGATGACTTGTCAGATTGATTGGCGTCGGTTTGCTTGTTATCGATTTGTAGTCGATTCGCAACTCATCATCAGACGTGAGCGTGTAAATCACGGTCACGCTCAACTCGCCAGGGTAGCCCTCTTCTCCGTCGGCACTGACGTAATTCAGGACAAGAGAATCATCCTGCTCGCTCGATACCGGCTGCACGTTCCACTCAACTCTGTCGAAGCCGCGCAGACCACCGTGCAGGTGGTGCTTGCCATTGTTGCATGCCAAAACGTAGTTGGAACCGTCCAAAGAAAAACGACCCGCGGCAATACGATTTCCGTAGCGGCCGATCAGTGCTCCGAAATAAGGATGCTCCGCCGAGTAGCGATCGACCGAATCGAATCCGAGTACTACATCATCGTATTTCCCGTCTCGGTCCGGTGCAGTTAGTTTTTGTATGATCCCACCCAGTGAAATCACACAGACTTCCATGCCGTTCGAATTGCGCAATGTGTAGAGCAACGCTTTACTGCTCCAGCCTCGCCTCGAGTTCTTCGATTTGTTGCTGCTGAGCCTGAATTACGCGGGTCAGCACGGCAACAATATCCATTGCACTGAGTCCCTGGCGATCGGCCGTCGCCACAAGTTCCGGAACATCCTCGGCGATAAAGCCGACGTAGCTTTCCTTTGCATCATTTTTGTAATTGAACTGCACTGGCTGCAGCCCGGCCAACGCAGTGAGCGCATCTTCGGCCGAGAGCTCAGAGATGTTTTCCTTTCTCTCACGCGACGAACTATTGGTCCAGACACCGCCGGACGTGGCGTGGGCTCCACTTGCCAACTCAAGTGGGTGTGCCGGACGTGCAACACCGAGTCCGACGTTGCCATTGCGGTCAATCGTCACGCGATCAATCGATCCGGCACCGATCGTCAATGTGCTCGCGCGGTTGTGCATGATATAACCGGTCTCTCCAGATGACTGCGTGATCATCAATCCCGCGACGCTGCTGTTCTGTTCGTGAATCTGAATGTTACCGTTGACCTCGAGTCGCTGTTTGGGCTCGGTCGTGCCAATGCCAATCTGATTGCCGTCATCGTAAATCTGAGACGACGTACCGACTGTTGGCGCCTTGAATTTGACGAGATAGCCGGGTGTTCCCTTGATCGTCGCTACTCCCGTTGGACCCGGGGGTTCCACAATAGTCTCGGGTTCTGCTACCTCTTCGACGACCGGCTCTGGCGCAACCTCGGGTTCTGCCACGTCTTCGACGACCGGCTCTGGCGCAGCCTCGGGCTCTGCTACCTCCTCGACGACCGGCTCTGGCGCAACCTCGGGTTCTGCCAGCTTTTCGACGACCGGCGCGGGCGCAGCCTCGGGTTCTGCTACCTCCTCGACGACCGGCTCTGGCGCAGCCTCGGGTTCTGCCACCTCTTCGGCGACGGTCTCGAGATCGGGCTCGTCCACGACCTCGGTGGCTCCCTCATCGATAACGTTGGCCCAGTCCGAGCTGACGAAACCCCTAGTGCCCTCGTCGTCTAACTCAACCTCGTGCCAGCCGGGCACAGATTGTACGAGACGCAGCGGGATCCCTTTTTGCAAACGGCCAACGACTTCAGTACCCGCGTCAGGCGTTTGTCGAATGTTGACGTAACTGTCAACGGAGTCTATCGGCACGACAAGGTCTGCCGCGCTCGCCAGCGGCCCCACCAACATCAGCAAACCAAGCAAAGTCTTCATGATTCACCCCCGGGATATGATCGGACAAAGCAATTCCATAGTCGGGACTGTATCATTTACGCCATTTCCAGACCGTGCATCATTACTGTGGCGATCACCGGCCAGACATAGCGTCACTAGCCGCAGAGGCTCGTTCAATTCTGGGTTTGCAGGTCTAACAAAAGAACCCACATGCACCAGGCCTTTTGTATTGTTCATGGCTGCTAGTCTGGCGGATACAGGGCATGGAAAGCGGCATCATTATCGAATTCCTCAAGTGCCTCAAGGGCGCGCTCGCGAACCATTAGGTCGGGATCCTGCAATGCGCGGCTGATCATTTGCACGGATTGTTCATCGCCAATATCGCCCAGGGAGTCGATAACGGACGCCCGTACATTCGGATCCTCGTCCGACATGGCCAGATTCAGATACTCAGTCGACGAATAGCCGCCAGCCATCGCCATTGCATCCGCTGCTTTGCCGCGCACGCGCGGGTCCTCGTCCATTGACGCGCTTGCAATGGCGGCAAGGGCCTCGTCACCGCCAATTTTCGAGAGTGCTTCCATCGCCGTTTTACTAACTCGTTGATCGTCGTCGCCGAGCGCGATGCTCAACGTATGGATGGCATCGGATGTACCGAGTCTGCGCAATTCCCGGATCGCCTCTTTCTTCTCGCCGGCCGTACCGTGATAAATCACGGCCTCGAAAAACAGGGTGGCCGCAGGTTCCGGCACCGAGCCTGCAGAGAAAATCCATAGGGTTCCGGGGATGGCTTCATCAACATCGTCGTCATCGCCCAACACGGCCTGATACAACTGGTAGCTATCGTCTTCGAGGATTTTCTGTAGCACGTCGGGCAGGGGCTGCCGCTCGACAGTGATGCTGAGGGCCTCATCCAGAATGACGTGTTGTACCAGCCGCAAATCACTTCGTATCGCGATCTCCCGTATTACATCCGACACAGGCGTGTTTCTGGCATTCAGGGTGACGAGACCGTCATGGACATCCACCTGCAACTCGCTCGGCTGATCGCCTGCATCCGCAAAAAGCGGGGCGAGACCACCAAACAACAGCAGCCCCGCCCACAGGGGGAACACAAGATTTCGTCTAATCTTCTTCTTCACAACCTTCGTCTTCATTGAGGCAGATGTCACCTATCTCAGTGAAGGTCGCGTTGTCGTCAAATCCGATGGCGCCAACCTCGATCTTCGCCGGTGTATCGTTTGGAAGCATCTCGAGATAGTCGTCAGGAACTTCAACTTCGAATTCCTCGGCATCACCAGGAATTCGCACGACGTATTTCATGCTACCGAGGATATTGCCGTCCTCAACGTCAGGTTCGAGTACAACTTCCCACGCGGCCACCGGAACATCTGCAGGTGCCATGGGGAGCAACTCCATACCATCGGAACATTCGCCGAGGTCAACACCTGCCTGCCAGGAAATCTCACCTTCAACGTCACCTTCTTCATCTTCCTCTTCTTCCCATGCCAGTAGCATCGGAGCTGCCGGTAGATTAAATGAAAGATTGGATACGCCGTGTGACAGCTCCCAACCCTCGCCGATGCCGTAGAAGTGATATTCACCTTCAGTCCAGCGGTCGATGAATTCTTCCAGCGTCACGAAGTCCTCGCCTTCCTCATCGCTGCCTTCTTCAGGCTCAAAACACAGCGGCTCCGCACTTTCGGCAAACGTTTCCGTCAGGAATTGTTGGCGTAGTTCGCGTCTCGTGATGTACGAGAAAATCTTGCGGTGTTTGGGATTGAACAGTGAGGCGTATCGAAGATTGTCGCCATCCATCAGGAAATGAAAACCGATATCCCCGTCCGAGGAATTGATTTCCACGAGGACCTTACACTCGCCGAAATCACCACACGGTTCCGTCGCGTTCGCGATACCGGCGCTGCCGCCGACTAACGCAGTCAATGCCGCGGCCAACACGGTCGTTGACACTACTTTGCGTTTCTTCATTTGTACTTCCTCCCACTCTCAGGGGTTGCTAACCATGGCAGCCGTAATTGACTGCTTGTTTTTCTCTTGCACCGCCTTAGACAGGACGTGGGCAGGAAACCGGTTGTGCTTATGCCGGACATACCGCTGCTCGTGCGCTAGTCAGCCGTATTAATACCTATTGTAAGAATCTTCTAATTTAGATAAATCTAATATATAAATTACAACGCTGAATGACGCGATCCATTATTGGAGATGAAAATGAAGTTCGCTTCTCGCTGGCCCCCGGTACCTGCCGGAATTCTTATTGGAATCAGCATGTTGCTCGCATTCGTCGTCGCCGGGCGCGGGATAGGTGCAAGCGGTGCGATGACCCGCTTCGTTGCCTGGGTACAGCACGGTTTGTTCCCTGCAGCGACAGAACAAAGCGCCTATTTCGGAAGATATTTTGCCGACGGCGCACACCCGCTCAATGACTACGTCGTCTTTCTGCTGGTCGGATTGCTTGTCGGCAGCTTCGTCGCCGCCTGGATGAGCGGCGAACTGCGTATTGAAGTACTGCGTGGTCCACGAAGTTCTATTGCTTATCGCCTGGCGCTCGCTTTGACAGGTGGTGTATTGGCCGGATTCGCTGCGCGCCTTGCACGAGGATGTACAAGTGGCCAGGGACTGGTGGGTGGTGCCGAGCTATCTGTCGGTGCGTGGGTTTTCCTGATGTGCATTTTTGCCGGCGGCTGGATGGGCGCCTGGTTTGTGAGAAAACAATGGATATGATCGCACCGCTCGCCAAGACCGGCGTCATTTCGTCCGCCATGAATCTTTGGTTGGCTTTACCAATCGGATTCGTATTCGGCTTCGCACTGTTTCATGCCGGCTTCACCGACAGTCGCCGCATTGCCTGGGCATTTTACTTCAAGGACGTCGGTGTTCCAGTGGTCATGTTTTCGGCAATCGCGACCGGCATGCTGGGATTGTGGGGCCTGAGCCTGATCGGCTTTTTGGATATCTCGAAGGTGTACATGCTACCTACGTTCTTATTGCCGATGGCCGTGGGTGGCTTGATTTTCGGCCTGGGCATGGTGATAGGCGGTTACTGTCCCGGCACAGCGGCCGCCTCGATCGCGACCGGAAAAATTGATGCAGTCATCTTCATCGTTGGCTTTCTGCTTGGCAGCCTGATCTTCGGTGATTTCTTCCCGGTATGGGGAGACTTCTACAATAGCGACTACATGGGTGCTTTCCGTCTTGATCAATGGCTCGGCATGGGGCTTGGACCAACGGTCCTGATCATCGTCTTGATCGCCATAGGTGGTACGCTATCTATGCGCTTCGTGCAAAACAAGGTCTGGCCGCCAGCGGAGGAAGATCCACAGCGCAAGCAGGTCATGATACTGCAGGGTGCATTGATTACAGTCGCTGTATTGATCGGCTTTGTCTTCGCGTTCTTCCCGAGCAATGCGTTCATTGACGACACAGTCGAGACACCCTACTACATTATTCCCAAGGTGAGCGGTGCATGAAACGACGCGAATTCATCAAGGTTTCCAGTCTTCTCGGCACCAGTGCCGCTGTGTCACCGACATTTTTGTTAGGTGGATGCGCGGCGCAGCCTCTGCCTGGCACGGGAGTGGTCAGCAAGACACCCACTGTTTGCGATATGTGTTTCTGGAAATGCGCAGGCGATGTCTATAAAGAAGACGACGAGCTGTGGAAAATAACGGGTAATGCAGACGACCTGCATAGCGGTGGACGATTGTGCACGCGCGGTACCGGTGGCCCAGGCGCTTACCTTGATCCTGACCGCCTGAAAAAGCCCCTGATGCGCGTCACCGAAGACGGCCGGCAAACATTTAAAGAGGTCTCCTGGGATGAAGCGCTGAACTTCATCAGCGAAAAAATGCAGACGATCGCTGAGACCGTCGGCCCTGAACGTATGTTGATGCTGAACCATGGCGCTGGCAGCAGCCACTTTCTGCATTTGCTACGTGCTTACGGCTCCAACAGTCACGCCGAACCGGCATTCGCCCAATGTCGTGGTCCGCGCGACGTCGGCTTCAGACTGACTCTTGGTGAGTCGGCGAGTTCTCCGGAGCGCACCGATATGGCGAACGCGAAATGCATCGTTCTGCTGGGCTCACATATTGGGGAAAACCTGCACAACGCCCAGGTGCAAACCCTTGCTGAGGCGATCAACAAAGACGTTACGCTGATCACTGTCGATCCGCGCTTCTCAGTGCCAGCCGGCAAGTCGAAGCACTGGTTACCGATCAAACCCGGTACCGACATTGCACTGCTGCTGGCATGGATGAATGTGCTGATTACAGAAGACCTGTGCGACACC
>Ga0255052_10002116_pt1 | contig 14505 bp, 15 predicted proteins | sample JV7_2_21_MG_FD_188632 | JGI IMG/M metagenome (GOLD analysis project Ga0255052, IMG submission 188632) | Seawater microbial communities from Jervis Inlet, British Columbia, Canada - JV7_2_21 | ecosystem: Environmental > Aquatic > Marine > Inlet | place: Canada: British Columbia | collected...
GTGTGGCTCGTGTGAGCTACGGGAGCACTGAAGATGAAACTGACGTTAAGTGTACTAAAAGCAGATATCGGATCCATTGGCGGCCACATTCGCCCATCCCGCAAATTAGTCAAAGCGATCCGGAAACATGTGAAAAAGTCAGAGGGCGATCTCGTTCTGGACAGTTTCATATCGTTTACGGGAGATGATATCGCGATTCTCCTGACACATTTCAACGGCATCAACTGCCAGGCAATTCACGAGCTTGCATGGGAGTCATTCAAGCTCGGCACGGAAGTGGCCAAATCACAGGGTCTCTATGGCGCCGGGCAGGATCTGCTGAAGGATGCATTTTCGGGGAACGTTCGGGGCATGGGCCCGGCAGTGGTCGAAATGGAGTTTGAGGAACGTCCGAGCGAACCGTTTTTACTCTTTGCGGCCGACAAAACTGACCCCGGAGCATACAATTTACCGCTCTACCTGGCATTCGCTGATCCGATGAATACACCCGGCCTCCTACTGGCTCCATCAATGAAACAAGGGTTTACGTTTACGATCATGGACGTCAACGAAACGGAGGCTGATCGTGTTATTGAACTTCGCGCGCCGCAGCAATTGTACGACATCGCCGTCCTGCTGCGGGATCCCGAGCGATATGTTGTTGAGTCGGTCCGGGCCACAGCAAGTGGTGATATCGCTGCAGTGGTGTCCACATCCAGGCTTCACAATATTGCGGGCAAATACACGGGCAAAGATGATCCGGTCATGCTGGTGCGCGTTCAGCAGGAATTTCCGGCAACGGGAGAAATACTGACACCTTTTGCTACCGGGCACTTCGTTGCTGGCGGCATGCGCGGTTCGCACAATATGCCTCTTATGCCGGTGCACCAGAATTCAGCAATCAGCTACTTCGACGGTCCACCTTCAGTCAGTTGTGCCGCTTTTTCGGTGCACGGTGGCTTGCTAACGGAGCCGGCCGACTGTTTCGCATCGCCGTTCTGGAAGACCGTCAGGAACACAGTTTCCCTGAAGGCCATGGAGATGCGAAAGCAGGGCTTCTTCGGCGCAGCGATGCTGGGGATGAACGAACTTGAATATACAGGTATCGTAGAGCGCCTCAGTGAGTTGGACAGCCAGTTTGAAGTTCGGGAAAAGCCAAAGGACACAGCTGAAGCGGCCTGAAAGGCGTCAGCTGCGGCCCTGGTTCCATCCACGATCAGCGGTTCACGAAAGTACCGTTGCCGAAATTATTTTGTCCAGGCCGGTTATCATCAGTGTAACGGCCAGAATATGGGTACGGTGACGACAAGGACAACGACGCAAATCAGTGTCAACGGGAGGCCAGCACGAATGAAATCAACAAATCGATACTTGCCAGGCCCATAGACCAACAAACTTGCCGGCTCCGTTAGCAAGCCACCGTGCACCGGAAAAGCGCCATAGCCACTGCGAGAAGGGTTAGGATGATTGCGATATCAGCGGTCAAAAGCCAAAGTCCCTGGTGGATTAAAGTTGGACAAGCAAGATTAGTGCTACCGTCGACCCTGCAATCGACACGGTGCACACCGAACTCCGTAGCCAGAACGTTCCGCTTACCCGACCGTTAAAGACTCCGAGAAGTAAAATCACTACGAAGGCCAGTCCATACTTGACAGTCGCTTCTCGATATCTGGAAGGTCTGATGCAGTCCAGTTTCCCGAACAATGGGCCGTCGATTATGCAATCGTCAGATCGGCGGACGTTTTCATATCAAAAGCTTTGCGCCTTTCGGAATCGACGCGAAACATTCGGCTACTCCATTGCGATTGGCGTGGCGTCCGACGGAGGTGGTGGCACCTCAACTGGCGGCTCCGGTGGTAATTCCGGCAGCGGTTCTGGCGCTTCCAGTGGCCCTCCAGGCGGAATGTCGGGCGGTGCTTGCTCCGGTGGTACCTCGATTGGATTGTCCGGCGGGACTTCCGGCTTGCCGTTACCCATTTGGATCTTCCCTGCTTGACATCGATAAACCCCGCATCATTGTTCTGCAAAAACAGCTATGCAGAAGTCATGTTGAAAAGGTAACACGGCCTTTTCCAGATGTGGTATCAGGGTTTGTACACACCGAGGACCTACCGCAAGACGTTCATTTTTCGGACAGCATCACGGATTTCGAATCCCTGCCGGCATTAGGCGCGGAGCTCTGGCAACGCGTGAATATGTAGTGACCACACAACGTCACCACCTTTTACTGATTGACGTGCACTGTTTCTGGTTCAACAATAATCGTAAAGCATTCAATCCTAGGCAGATCCGCAATGACATCATCAGTGAACTATCAACGCATCGCAGGATTCTCGACGCTGTTGGTGCTGGCAACCCTTCTTGGCGCTTGCGCGACTATCAATACCGGTTCGCACTTCGACCAATCTACGAATTTCAGTGCATATGAGTCTTTCTCGTGGATTGATGAGGAGCCGTTCATTTCGGCCAGTACGTCCATCCCCATCAGTGCGCTCGCTCAGTCAATGATAAAGTCGGCCATTCAAAACCAGCTGGAACAAAAAGGCTACACGTTCACTGCAGATCGAGGTAACGCTGACTTCGTAATTGCATACACGGTAGGAACCAGGGACGCGATCAGGATCGAATCCTACCCGGTCGAGTATCGCGGCTCTTGGGGCTGGCACGTCCCATATAGCAATTACAATTTTCGGGAAATCTCAGCCCACACTTACACGAAGGGAACTCTGGGCGTGGATATCTTCGATAATGAATCCGGAGAACCTGTCTGGCACGGCTGGGCCGAAAAAACAGTGACACAAAGTGACCGCGCTGATCCGGGCCCGACCATCGAAGACGGCATCCGTATGCTCTTCGAATACTTTCCGCGATGATTGGCGGCCGACATCGTGGACATACGAAAAACGGTATGGGACGTGTTGAGTGGTTCGCCAAGAGCGCCTCTGTGATCTGGACAGCCAGCTTGAGATTCGGGAGAAGTTGAAAGATACGGCAGAAGCAGCCTGAAATATCTCGTAACGACAAAGCCGAAATACGTAAGTTGGGACAACTGCTTTGTTTAACCATCACCAGTGACGAGCAAATCTCTGCGTTCTTGAGATGGCGTAGTCAAGACTGCACCCTACGTGCCAATGTCCCGTCCTCCTAAGGAAGTGGAAGTAGCTTACATGTTTCAGCGAATGCCGGCGGGCCGGTAGGATGCGCCGTCGATGCCATTCGACCACACGATTTGCCATAGCTGGTTGTCTCGACTTCGGAATGAACCAGCGCTCGACAAAAGGTAGTAGCGCCAGGCACGGTGGAATCGCTCGTCATATTTCTTGCTCAATTCTGGCCAGGCCGCTTCGAAGTTTTCGTACCAAGACATCAGTGTCCGTTCGTAGTCAGGTCCAAAACTATGCCAGTCCTCAAGAGTCATTACGCCCTCAACGGCGCGTGTAATCTGGTTGGCCGATGGCAGGTAACCATTAGGAAAAATGTACCGTGTAATCCACGGATCTGCATTCGATTCAGTGAGATCGGAACCGATCGTGTGCAGCAGGAACAGCCCATCGTCTCTCAGGCAACGACGCACGACGTTCATGTAGGTGCGGTAGTTCTTATGCCCCACGTGTTCGAACATACCGATTGAGTAGATACGGTCGAATGGTTCGTTCAACTCACGGTAGTCCTGCAGGCGCAGTTCAATTGGAAGCTTCGCACACGCCTTTCGGCCGAGAGACAATTGTTGCTCTGAGACCGTGATGCCGACGACTTCGACTCCGAAACGCTCCGCGAAATACCGGGCCGCGCCTCCCCAGCCGCAGCCGGTGTCGAGCACCCGCATACCGGGTTCGAACATTAGTTTCCGCGCGATCAGGTCCAGCTTGTGCACCTGAGCATCATCCAGATTGTCAGCTTCTGCCCAGTATCCGCACGAGTAAATCATGCGCTTATCGAGCATGGCGCGAAACAGATCGTTGCCGATATCGTAGTGACGCCGGCCTACTTCGAATGAGCGCAAAGGGGTCTGAAGGTTCTTGAGCCTGGCACCGAGAACGTCGCCGATCAGACGCCAGGGCCTGAGCTTGTTATCCAACTTCGCCCGGATAGCACGACAGATGAGTTGATCCAGCGCCGGACAATCCCACCAACCGTCCATGTATGATTCGCCGACTCCCAACGTGCCTTCGGCAAGAATCCGACCGTACAAACGCTTGTCATAGACCTGCAAGTCCCAAGGCCGGCCACCATTAATGTGGATGTCCGCCGCTGCCAGTATGGACTTGATTTTGCGTCGCTGAGAGTCCAGACGCATGGAGACCTCCAAGAGCCTCGCTCGGATTCTTACCGCTTGTGATCTTATAGCGGTCTCGATTGCCTGACGAAATACGTACTGCCCTTGTTCGTAGCCAGACCGGACCCGGCGAAGCATTGCAGCTCCCCGTACCGGACACTGGTCTGGAACCGATATGCGCGCAACGAATTCCCATGTGAGGCCTGATAGCTAACCACAATTCACCCTTATTCATTACACAAGATCTGGGGCTCGGCATGATGCTGTAGCTGGGCCACTTTTTCCCATCAGGGCAATAGGTAGTCACTCAAAGGCGACGTTGTCTCAAGATGCCTTGCAGCATGTGGCGAGCGGAGGTTTATTTCTGTCGAGAACTCTACCTGCCACAGACGAGATTCGCGTTCACGAATTACGGCGTATCGATCGGTTTACAGGCCATTGCGGAAATGCAAACGAATGTTCGCAAGTTGAACGATTATTTTGAGGCCTGTCGTGCCGGAGATGAATACGACCGTGCCGCGATCACTCATGTCATAGCATGCAGCTCGCATTTCCCCGCGACCTAATAAATTAGGCAGTTGTTTCATGCTCGCCGGGGTCTGTCAGCAGGCAACTCAAGGGTTCAAAACGAAAGTAACCTTCAGATGTACCCGATATTCCTTGATTGATCCGTCGTCCAAAACAATTTCCTGATCCTGCACCCAGGCGCCTTTCACATTATCGAGTGTCTTGGAAGCTCTTTCGACCCCAACTTGAATCGCGTCGTCAAAGCTCGTTTGAGATGCAGCGATAATCTCGGTAACACGTGCCACGGACATGTGCTTTCTCCCTGTTGTTAAGCAGTCCGGGGAACCTACCATTCGACGCCAATGCTGGCGATACGGGGTTTCTCGGAGGTGCTTGCAGTATCAGAGATCAGCTCGCAATTGAGGTGCCGGGGTCCGACCACAATTCCCGCAACTCGTCCAGCATCAGCCGATCACGAGTAGCGTGCAATACCGCCCTGAATACCTTGTGGGACCGCTGCATGTCTGTCGATCCCATACCTGTTGCAACGTCTTCGAGCCAACGCACAGTCTGTTGTTCGGTTTTGCCAAATACAGCTACGCGAGACATTTGAGCCTCCCTTGGCAGCCCTGGATTAACTCCTCACCTAACAACCGGGTCGCTCACGCCTTCAAGACAACGACGTGTGTCGTCGTCAAGCCGGACCGACCCATGTAGGTTCGGGGTTACAGGCGCTGAAGGCTCACACAATATGACTGACTCGGACATAGGCCCGGCCACGCTGACATCACCTTACGCTAATCTCGACCGGCTTCGTCTTGCTGACCTCTGTTTTTGGCAAATGAACTTTCAGCATGCCGTTTTCTGACTTCGCTGAAATTCTCTTTTCATCAACATCGGTCGGTAATGCGAAGCTCCTCGAAAACGTGCCGTAAAAGCTCTCTATACGATGCTGAGTCGCGTCTTTTTCCTCTTTGTCCATTTTTCGCTCGCCGCTGATGGTCACTCGGCCGTTATCCACAGATACGTGGATGTCGTTGCGATCAACCTCCGGTAGCTCTGCCTTGATCAGATACTCCGTATCGCTCTCGCAGATATCCGCAACCGGTCGCCAGTCGTTGCTGGCATCACCAGTCTCCCCATCACCACTCATTGAAGCGAACCTGCGATACCGATTGAAAATGTCGTCCATATCGCGAAACGGGCTCCAGCTTACAACGTTCATTGTCTCTTCCTCATCTAGTTTCAGTTGTTTGCCATCCTCGCGTAATTCACGTTCACTACGCATGTCTATGTTCAGTCGTTAGCCCGCTGATGACAATCCGTAATTGTCACTAGGTCATTCTGGCAGACACATTCAACGTACGAATCCAGACGAAGACTGAAGATTGATACGCGGGTAACTTTTCGCCAACGCGGGTTGTCCCTCCTGAAAAATCGAATTTTCCATTTCAGGCTGCTTTTCTCATGTGATGATGGTGGAGTCTACCGACTTTCTTGAGTTCGACGATTCGCCCCTGGCTGACAAGTTGGGCTGGTCTTTGATCAGGCGAGTCCTTATATAAGGAAATATGTGTCCTCACTTCGTTGTAATAATCCACATATCGAGTCAGGATCTGCTTCAAGTGTCTGGGATCCATCACGATGATATGGTTCAGACATTCCCGCCGAATGGAGTCGATGACGCGTTCTGCGTAGGGGTTTTGCCAAAGAGAACGATCGGCCGTAAGGACTTCCTTGATGCCAAGTGCTTGTGCGTTTCGGCGAAATTGTCCTCCGTATATGGCGTCCCGGTCACGGACAAGGTACTTCGGCTTTTCATTCATGCCGCAGGCCTCGACAAGCTGCTGTGCAGTCCAGGCAGCGGCTGGATGGTCGGTTACATTAAGATGCACAATTCGCCGTCGGTCGTTGCTGAGAATTACCAGCGCGAAAAGTATTCTGAAATTAGCTGTTGGAACCGTAAGGAAATCGAGTGAGATGAGTTCTTTGGAATGATTCTGCAGGAATGTTCGCCAGCTCTGTGACGGTGGAGCACGGCGACGAACAATCTATTTCGAAACGGTTGCTTTAGAGACCTCAATGCCTAGTTTCAGAAGCTCTCCGTGTATTCGTGGCGCGCCCCACATTGGATTCGCCAGGCACATTCTTCGAATCAGTTTCCGAGTTTCCGTATCAATCCTGGGACGACCGCGGCTACCTGTCCGGTGCGAATTCCTAATTCTTGGCATAAATCCGAGAGATTTCCAAGGCCTGTCACGCTCGATATTTTGGTTACGATGATTCGGTGATGCGCCATCTCGCCATACTTTTCATCCACCTGGTCGTAACGATCGCTCGCCTGATAGGACCTGGCGGTGCTCGGTCCGTCGTTGCTAAATCGCTGCACTTAAACCAGCTTCTTATTATTAATCGCTCGCGCGAGTGAGCGTCGCTCCTCCTTCCGACTGACCGACTTATTGCTGGGCTGTGTGCGATTTTGATGCGCCCTGCCCGCTTGTTACCGTCAGCCATCGTTCTGAAGCCCTCGACGATTCTCAGCTTCCATCGACCACTGGTGAAGCGTAAGTACCGGCTGCTTTTCACGCCAAAGAACCGTGGCAAGCCAGGTCCCATCGGACCTTCTCCGGACGTCATTTCTGCGATCGTCGAAATGAAGCGCAGAAATCCCAGCTTTGGTTACCAGCGCATAGCCGATCAGATTTCGCTGGTCTTCGACATTGAGCTTGATAAGGATGTGGTGCGGCGAGTTTTGGCAAAGCACTACCGCCCAGAGCCTGGATCCAACGGCCCGTCCTGGCTCACGTTCCTTGGCCACAGCAAAGACAGTTTATGGAGTGTTGATCTTTTTCGATGCGAATCGCTGACCCTCAAGTCCCACTGGGTGATGGTTCTCATGGATCAATTTAGCCGACGGATCGTCGGTTTCGCTGTCCATGCAGGCGTACTCGACGGGCCGACTGTCTGCCGCATGTTTAATCGCATTATCGGCAGTGCTGAAAGCCCACGTTATCTCAGCTCCGACAATGATCCGCTGTTCATGTTTCACCGATGGAAAGCCAACCTTCGAATTCTAGAGGTGGCGGAGGTGAAGACTGTTCCATACGTCCCTTTGTCGCATCCTTTCGTTGAACGCCTGATTGGCACGATCCGGCGAGAATACCTCGATCAGGTGCCGTTCTGGAGTGCTCTCGATCTAGAGCGAAAATTGCTTCTATTCAAAGAATACTACAACCGGGACCGTGTTCATCGCGGGCTCGATCGTGCTCCGCCCTACGAAAAGAGCGGTAGCACGGACCGAAAGGTAGCTCGCTTGGACGACTATCGTTGGAAAAAGCACTCCCGTGGTTTGTATCAGTGGCCAATAGCGGCATGAATACTATTTCGCACCCAACACGTATTTCCGGGACTCACAAGTCATTTGACTATATCTTTCGAGGACGCGACGCCTTTCATTCGTCGCCAGTATGTACGATAGCGCGCGAACCGAATCGTTCGACGCGCATTACGCGTCTATCGTTGCCAAAAAACCAGAGTCGCTGCGAGTCACACGTCGGCTTAATCTCAAGTAAAAAGTCCGTTAGCCAAAGGAATTAAGAATTTCCGCAACTGTTTTCCAATGGCTCAATTGGCGTAATAAAGCCTGTTGGCTTGATAATCAGGACATCGCAGCTAACACGATCGAGTATTTGTTCTGCCGTGTTTCCGATTAGAAGGCCGGGAATGCCACCACGTGATACGGTTCCCATAATGATCACGTCGATACATTCGCGCTCCGCAAATTCCGGAATGGCTTCAGCCGCCAACCCGTGGAACAGATGTGTGGTCGAGGGACTTATCGTGTAGCTTCCAACCAGCGCGTCCAAGTGTTCGCGATGGATGATGGCAAGTTCTTGCTCGTATTTTTGAAGATCGAATCCGAAGACCGTTGCGGCCGGGCCTGCACGGTAAGCATGAGCAACATGCAGTTCAGCGCCAACGTTGACGGAGAACGATTCGGCCAACTGCAAAATGCGCTGGTTTAGATCATTGTTTGTCTCTTCAACGGGAAAAGGACCTACCGCGGCCAGAACACGACGGTAACCTGCTGGATTGTCCAGCTTTATTGCCCAAAGTGGGCTGGGACATTTTCGCACGAGATGGCGATCTGTAGGGCTGAGCAACGTAGCTCCGACTCCAGTAACTCGTTGAATTTCCTTAATTACGAGATCGTGTCCATGACTCAGGACATGCCGAATAATCGTTAGGAAGGGCCGCCGACTCCATTTTAGGGTGAAGTCAACGGCAAGATCCTCATCAAGCCCCGCGATTTGTTGGCCGACGCGATACCGGTATCGCTTTTCAAGCGCCTCGTGAACATTATCTGGGTAGTGGACGCGGGTTAACGTACGTGTTCCGAGCGGTAGGTCTTCAACAGGGAGCCGCTGCACAACGGCGAGTACACTTAAACTGCCCCGATTAGCGCGGGCAAGGGCTGCCGCCCTATAAAGGACAGCCGGCTCGTGGACTGACTCGGGGTCAAGGACGACGAGTATCTTCTTGAATCTCTTCATTCGACGCTCTCAGTAGTTGAACATCGTCCTCCGTGGGCAGTAATTCAACGAGTGCTTCGCGGGTCTCGCGACAACAAACCAACGTCCTCACCGACTTGCCGAACGAGTTCACTTCGTAACCGCAGTGAGTCAGAATAGCCACCTCGTTCGGCTAACAAGACATCGCAATCATAGGTTAGGTGGAAATCTTCCAAACCAGCCATTCCATGGCACATAGTGACCTTCAATCGTCTGTCGCAAGAACATTTATTTGGCCAGGCGTATCCGCCGGACTTCGACCGGAATCTGAGCATCTGCGAGTAACCGCATGCGCTACTCCAGGACCTGCCTATCGTGCTCGAAATACGATTCGTCAATGGCAGCTGAACCATGCATCGCTGGTCGTCGAGCATTGCTCATTCCTCGAAGTCTCGGAACTGCCTGTGACGTATTGCTAAGCTCGCAGCGGACTTGAGATACAGTATGAGTGTTCGATTCGCTATGCTAGATTGGTGACGGACGCTAGAGTAATTGTGGCAATCCCTTACTGCGGTGCGATGGGCGCTTCGGTCGTCGTGCTAGGCCGGTACGCCGATCGTGAGTTTGCACAGCTACGAACCGACCACAACCCATTGTGGTGATTCCCAGTAGGCGGAGCCTAGCACCCTTCGTAACCACCGCGCGACATCTGACATTGATCCATAGGTAATTATCGCGATGACAGGACTATTTGAAGTCTCGTATTATCTTTTTTTGGTAGGAGCGTACTGGCACTCAGGCAAAAGCCGGCACATGGAAGCGCTCCAACGGGCGACAGCTTCAGTAGATTCACACTTTCATCGCGTTGATCAACATCGTGGTACAACATGCGGAATGCAAGCTCACGTTAAATCAGCTGCTGAGTCTCTCGGCGGTGTGGGAGGCAGCTTTGAAAGGAAATTTATTGTCTGTTTCCGGCGTCGCTAATCCTGGCGATCTGCCGAGTTCGACTGCGTCCGGTACGGTAGCGCGACTGAGGAAATTCCCGCCGAACTGCATGGGTCTGAACGCGATTGGATCGCAACGGCAGGAAACGCAGACGATATTCGTCCGACCGTCACAGCAGTTAGTGAGATTGGCCGATGTTACGGCTCAAAAGTACGCGACCTGCATGGAGCCGATCGATCGAGCTATTGATCGTAGGAAATCGGAATGAAGAGGTTTTCCAACATTTTGCTAGTTGCTGATGCGGCTGATGATACCTCCGTAGCACTAGATCGCGCGGTAGCGTTGGCAATCAACAATCAGGCCTCTCTGACGCTGGTCGGTATTGTTGATTTGATCCCCGCCGAGCTACAGATGGCCATCACCGCGGTCACTCCCGGAGAGCTCTGCGACATCGCCGTGACCGAGAAGCGTGAGAAACTCGATCAAATCATCGAAACGATTGCCGATGAAGAAATCGCTATCGAAACAAAGGTGCTTGTCGGGAAACCGTTTATCGAGATTATCCGGCAAGTATTAGCAAACAACTGCGACCTGGTCATCAAATGCGTCGAATCCGAGGCAGGTCACAAGCACGTGCTTTTTGGGAGCACGGACATGCATCTAATGCGAAAATGTCCGTGCCCGGTGTGGATCATCAAACCGACAGCACACCCACACTATCGCCGCATTGTAGCGGCGGTGGATCAGGACCCAGAGGACGCGGTGAAGGACCTTCTCAACCGCCAGATACTGGAGATGTCTACTTCCTTGGCGCTGGCGGAATTCAGTGAACTGCACGTCGTGCATGCGTGGGATTTCGTCGGCGAAGATCAGCTCAGGTCGATGCGCACAGTATTTTCGGATGCCGAAGTGGATAAGATGGCGGAAGAGGTCGCCAGCAAGAGAAGGCGCTGGCTCGAAAACCTAGTAGATACTTTCGGTGCCAAAGCTGACAAAGACGCCGTCAACTACCTTAAACCTCAGTTACACCTGACTAAGGGCGATGCCAAGCACATTGTACCGACGACCGCCCGGGAATTAGATGTCGACCTCGTCGTCATGGGAACGGTCGCGCGTACCGGAATCGGCGGTTTCTTCATGGGCAACACAGCTGAGAACATACTCGCTCAGCTCGACTGCTCTGTCTTGACAGTTAAGCCACCAGGATTTATTAGCCCGGTTACACTCGAGGCCTAGCCGCCCGTGCGGACGAATCTTGGTAAGCACTGGCATCATTTGCCGGATAGCGAGGTGGTCTATCTGTTGGAATCGAACCGTGATCGGGGGCTGGACAGCTTTGAAGTTACTCGCCGTCAACAGCACTTCGGCCCCAATGTCCTCACACCGAAAAAGGGCAAGAATCCCCTGATCTTGTTCTTGTTACAGTTCCACCAGCCACTCGTCTACATCCTGCTCGGCGCCACCGCAATTACAGCCGTACTCCAGGAATGGGTGGATGCCGGGGTGATCTTCGGCGTCGTGATGGTCAACGCACTCATCGGTTTCGCGCAAGAGTCCAAAGCAGTTAAAGCCATGGAGGCTCTGGCACGAAGTGTAGATTGCGAGGCGACGGTGATCAGAGCGGGGCAAAAGCAAAAGGTGACCTCCACTGATCTCGTTCCGGGAGATCTGGTACTACTGCATTCGGGAGACAAGGTTCCCGCAGATCTTCGGTTGCTCGACAGCCGGCAGCTGCAGATCGACGAGTCCGCGCTGACGGGCGAATCAGTACCCGTGGTGAAGGGCCCGGAAACCGTTGCTGTAGACACTGGATTGGCCGATCGACGTAGTATGGGTTACTCGTCATCCTTGGTAACCTATGGTACTGGCACCGGTGTAGTCGTCGCCACCGGCGACAACACCGAAGTTGGTCGCATCAATGAACTGATTGCCAGCGCGGACGTTCTGGCGACCCCGCTGACCCAAAGAATGGCGCACTTCAGTGGGCTGCTACTCTGGCTCATTTTCAGTCTCGCTGGCGTGGTCATTGTTGTGGGTATGCTGCGCGGCGAAGCGCTGTTCGACATGTTCATGACTGCGGTGGCCCTGGCGGTGTCGGCGATCCCGGAAGGATTGCCGGCAGTCATGACAATTGCACTCGCGATTGGCGTAACGCGCATGGCCAAACGGCGTGCGATCATCCGCAAACTACCGGCCGTGGAGACACTGGGTAGCACCACAGTTATTTGCTCTGACAAGACCGGGACACTGACACAGAACCAGATGACGGTTCAACAGATTCTGGCGGGAGGTGAGTTATTCGATGTTTCCGGTGTCGGCTATCTGCCCCAAGGGGATTTCAGCAAGAGTGGCACGACGGTGGATCCCCACGCTCACCGGACGCTGTTTGAGTGTTTGACGGCGGGAGTGCTGTGCAATGACGCGCGCATTGTCCTGGGGGATGGTGGATGGCGCGTCGAAGGAGATCCGACAGAAGGTGCCTTGCTGACGTCGGCGAGCAAAGCCGGCATTTCGCCGGATGCGCTTGCATGTGAACGGCGGCGACTCGGCACCGTACCGTTTGAGTCGCAACATCAATACATGGCAACCCTTCACGATGGGCGGCCAAACCAACTGCGCTTAGTGTATGTCAAGGGCTCAGTGGAACAGATTGTGGCTCGTTGTCGCGAGGCCGCAGGTCAAGACCTGCAACCAGTGGATCTCGATATTGACACGATTTACCGCCAAGTCGATGAAATGACCGCGACGGGCATGCGAGTGCTTGCCTTTGCTCGAGCCGAAATGGCCAGCGACTGCGAATCGATAAGTCACCGAGACGTTGCCGGTGGACTCACATTTGTCGGGCTCCAAGCCATGATCGACCCACCCAGGCCAGAGGTGGTCGAAGCCGTTCATACCTGCCAGGCGGCTGGGATCTGCGTCAAGATGGTCACCGGTGACCACGCCGGGACGGCATCGGCGATCGCCCGGCAAATCGGCCTGGATGGAGCCAATGATGGCGACGGCATAGGCATTGTAATCAATGGCGAGGCGATCGCTAGGCTATCGGATGCGGAATTGATCGAGACATCCGACCGGGTTGCGGTCTTCGCTCGAGTCGCGCCGGAGCAGAAGTTACGTCTGGTCAAAGCGCTCCAGGCCAAACACCACGTGGTCGCGATGACCGGTGATGGGGTCAACGATGCCCCAGCTCTACGCCAAGCGAACATCGGTGTTGCAATGGGCATAACCGGCACGGAGGTGACCAAAGAAGCCGCCGACATGGTGTTGACCGACGACAGCTTCTCCAGCATTGAAGCGGCTGTGGAGGAAGGACGCGGCGTATTCGACAATCTGGTTAAATTCATTACCTGGACGCTGCCCACGAACCTCGGCGAGGGATTGGTCATTCTCGTCGCCGTCTTCGCCGGCCTTAGCTTACCGATCCTTCCCGTGCAGGTCCTTTGGATCAATATGACTACGACGGTATTGCTGGGCCTCACGCTCGCATTCGAACCGAAGGAGCCCGGAATCATGAGCCGTCGTCCCCGAGATCCACAAAGCCCGATTCTTACCGGCCCGTTGGTCGTGCGAATTCTTCTTGTGGGAGTGCTGCTGCTTGCAGGGTCGTTCGGCTTGTTCGAGTGGCAGCTATATCACGGTGAAAGCGTGCAGGCTGCCCGTACAGCTGTCGTTAACGTGCTCGTTTTCGGAGAGCTCTTCTATCTCTTTAACTGTCGTTCGTTGACCGAATCAATGTTCACACTCGGCGTATTCTCGAACCGTTGGCTTTTCGTCGGCGTAGTCATGATGGTCATCTTTCAGTTGCTGTTCACCTATGCGCCAGCAATGCAACTCATGTTCGGCACAGAAGATTTAGGCGGTACTGAGTGGATGCTCATCATCGCAGTGGGCACGGTCATCTACAGCGTTGTCGGGTTCGAAAAAAAGGTTTCAGCGGCGCGCGCATTGTCATCATGACATTTAGGTCCGAACTTCTCAGCGATTGAGTAGCGACTGACAAACGAATGGAAATTCACACCTTTTTTTGTATTTGCTTGTCATCCGGTACTAACAACTTAACAGCACCTGAGTGACAATGCGTGATGAGTAAACGTTCATCGCTGTACAAACGGCACCGATTCCCGCCTGAGATCATTCAACACGTTGTCTGGCTCTATCATCGCTTCAATCTGAGCAGTCGCGACATCGAGGATCTTATGGCCGAGCGTGGTGTTGGGATCAGCTACGAGTCAATCCGGTTATGGTGTATCAAATTCGGTCCGAAGTATGCCAAGCGACTTC
>Ga0255052_10002118_pt1 | contig 14502 bp, 9 predicted proteins | sample JV7_2_21_MG_FD_188632 | JGI IMG/M metagenome (GOLD analysis project Ga0255052, IMG submission 188632) | Seawater microbial communities from Jervis Inlet, British Columbia, Canada - JV7_2_21 | ecosystem: Environmental > Aquatic > Marine > Inlet | place: Canada: British Columbia | collected...
TACGTGATAGTAATGGTGAGCTTTGTGGTGCTGTTGTTGTCTATAGAGATATAACTGCCCGAAAACAGGCTGAAGAGACCTTACTTGAAAATGAATTGCGCCTGTCCGAGGCTCAGAAAATAGCACACGTAGGTAACTGGGAATGCGATATTAACAATAATTTCGGGTGGTGGTCGGATGAGATGTATCGCATTTTCGGTGTTGACCAAAACACATTCAAACCGACCTATAACAGCTTCCTAAGGTCGATCCTCCCGGAAGACCGCAAGGCACTAAGAAACAAGATCGAAGACATAAAAGGAACCCGAAAATATTTTAATCATGTTTGCCGGATCCAGCGACCAAACGGCAGTATTCGCTACGTAGAAATTGTCGGACAGTTGAAATCAGAAACAGACAACCATGTACTTATTCTTAAAGGCGTTTGTCAGGACATTTCTGAACGTAGGAAGTCTGAGGAATTACTACGTACAAGCGAACAAAAATATCGGGTTCTATATGAAGACAATCCATCCATGTATTTCAGCATAAGCATGGACAGAATAATATGTTCCGTAAATCGAACGGGGTCTGAATACCTTGGTTACACGTCTGAAGAACTGGTTGGAAAGGACATACTTGATCTGATTTACATTGATGACAGGGCATTCGCTCAGGATTATCTGGACAAGTGCTTTGCAAATCCGGAAACCATGCAAAAGCACGAAATCAGGATAAATAAAAAGGATGGAGAAATGATCTGGATCAGGGAAACCAGCAGGATCATCAAGGATCCAGAGGATAATGATTTTTTGTTAACAGTTGCACATGACATTACCGAAACTCACAGGATGTCTGAGCAACTTTCACATCAGGCATCACACGACCATTTAACGAATCTTGTTAATCGTAAAGGATTTGAACATCATCTGCATTGGTTATTAAACACGCCTCATGTGGATGCGGCAGAGCATGTCCTATGCTACCTCGATTTTGATAATTTTAAAGTCGTCAATGATACCTGTGGTCATACCGCAGGCGATACACTCTTACTTCAACTTGGGCAAGTATTACGAGAAAACATCAGAAAAAGAGATACCCTTGCTCGCCTCGGAGGCAATGAATTCGCCATTTTGATGGAACACTGTTCACTTGAGTCCGCAAGTCTAATTGCGAATAAACTTCTGGGAATGGTGAAGGATTTTCGTTTCATCTGGGAAGACAATGTATTTACAGTCGGCGTCAGTATAGGACTTGCCAGCACACTGACGACAAGGGACAAAACAGAACTTTTAAAAAAAGCTGATACGGCCTGTTATGCCGTTAAAGAAAAAGGAGGTAATCGCATCCACATATATAGTGAAGATGATGTAACAATTTCGAGTCGTGAGAAAGAAATAACGTGGGTTACAAAAATCAACCAGGCATTGGAGAAAGACGGATTCCTGCTCTATGCTCAGCCTATTGTTCCGCTAGGAGCCACACAAACCGATAAAGAGCATTTTGAACTCCTCATTCGCATGGTGGATACCGATGGAAATATCACCCCTCCGGGTGCTTTCCTGCCAGCAGCTGAGCACTACAAACTGGTATCAAAACTGGACCGTTGGGTCATCAATACAGCCCTTGATTTGATAATTTTGCATAATGATCGACTACAGAACCTGGAAATGTGTTCGATTAACTTATCGGGTCTTTCCCTGGGAGATCAGGAGTTCCTTGATTTTGTGATTTTCAGGCTTAAGGATTCAACTATTTCACCTCAGAAGATTTGTTTCGAGATTACAGAGACCGCAGTAATTTCTGACATGTCCAGTGCCTCGAAATTTATAAACACGCTCAAGGAATTAGGCTGTAAATTTGCATTGGATGACTTTGGCAGTGGTCTTTCGTCATTTGGTTATCTCAAACAACTCCCGGTCGACTTTCTGAAAATTGACGGTATGTTTGTAAAGAATATTGTGGAAGATGCAACTGACTTCGCTATGGTCAAAATGATTAATGAGATAGGTCAGGTGATGGGCATGAAGACAATCGCAGAATTTGTGGAGAACGATTCAATAACGAAAAAACTGGAAGATATAGGTGTTGATTATGCCCAGGGATATGGTATCGGTCACCCGCAACCTTTCACCAGTAGCCTAATGTGAAACCTCGACGATACCACTACTTTCCGGCCTAAATTTAAAACCGGCTTTATTGAATCTCCCTGTGCTTACGCACGGGGTTTTGTACGCGATAAAATCAACTTGCACCTGTTGCCATCTGTAATCGTCTAATATCCTCAATTGAGTCTACATCCCATTTTGTAGGTAACTCATTCCAGATCCAGTCCAGTTCTTTCATTCTTAACCTGGTAATAGCGGCAACATCTGCTTGTCCCCATTCAATGCCTGTGAAGATCTGCCGGCAATTCTTTCTCAAACCTATCAGGTGATAGCCACCATCTTCAACAGGGCCAAGAATGGCGTCATGATTTGATTTTAGTATTGTACAGGCATGATTCAGATCAAAAACGCTCAACTCGGGACAATCGCAGCCAATCAAAACAGCATATTGATATCTTTCAAGCGCACGCTCAAATGCAAACCACATACGCTCGCCCAGATCATTTCCTTCCTGTATTTTTACATCCAGAAAATATTTCTGCTTGCAATCAGCAATATCAGGATGTGTTTCATCGGGGATACACCATAACTCAATCGAATTGAACTTAGACTGACGTGCAATATCCAGAGTACGGTGCAACATTTTTTTATATAACTCAGCAGCACCCATGGCACCTAATTCCGGGATCAGGCGGGTCTTTACATAGCCAGGTATTGGCGTCTTTGCAAATACCAGCAGCACACCATTCGAAATCCGATCAATCATAGTGCTTCACCAGCCTGGCCGGATCACTACCAAAATAATACCTTAGCCGGAGACACCACATCCTGAAAATGGTGCGTACGGGGCCGTATTTTCCCCAGCGGCGGCTTGAGGTAGTGACTTTTTCATTGAGACACACCGGTTTAGATAACCGTTTCAGTATTTTACTGAATGCAATATCTTCCATTAATGCGATCTCCGGGAAGCCACCGACATTAATAAAGCACTGCCTTGATATGAATATCGCCTGATCTCCAGTTGCTATACCTGTTAAACGTGACCGAAGATTCATTCCGTACTCTGTTGCCCTGAACAACCAGGATGTACCAGACAAGCGCACATCGAATCGCCCCCATGTCTGAACATTAAACGGTATGTTTTTCAAAACAGTGTCTGCTCCATCAGGCAGGAAGGTATCAGCATGTAAAAATAATAATACATCGCCATTTGCAACTGCCGCACCTGCATTCATCTGCTTTGCCCGCCCGCGTTCACTTGAGATTACTTGATCTGCTGATGTAGTCGCCAAGTCAATAGTTTCATCGGTACTGCCACCATCAACAACAATTACTTCATTCCCCCCTGACCTTAAGGGTTGAAGACAGGATAAACAGGACTGAATGGTATGGGCCTCATTCAGTGTCGGTATGATGATTGAAATAATCATGTTCTTGGTTCCAGGTTTTTGGTTCCAGGTACAGGAGTCAGGGTTATGAAAACGTTGAACATTGAACTTGGAACGTAAAACTACGTTGTTAATGAACCACCACAACTACTGCCTTGACCTGCCGTACAACCGTAGCAGTGATCACAAACGGTAATCAATTCCCCGGATATATCCTGATGTAACAGTTCGGAGATATGCAGCCTGGATTTTCCATTCAGTCTCATATCGAGCCCAAGCATCTGGTTAAAATCACAGTCATACACGTAACCCTGCCAGTCCACACTCACCAGTGAACGGCACATAACCTCATCCAGATTTTCATCGCGATGTACTGAACGTAGTAAAGACATATAGGAATTGAATTGCTCACTTGATATCAATGTACTTCCAAATCGTTTTATGGGCATATTGCATAACGTATAGAGTCGGTTGAATTCAATCTGATAGCGGTCCTGAAGTTCCTGCTTATAGGTTTGCTCCAGTATTACCTGATCAGGTGGCAATACCGGGCCCTGGGGATTATAGATGAGGTTTAATACCAGTCCGCTGTCTGCATTACCATAGCCTAATCGGTTGAGTTTCTGTAATGCCTTTATACTGGTCCTGAATACACCCTCCCCCCGTTGTTTATCGACATTATCTTCAAGGTAACACGGTAGTGAAGCGATAATTTCAACACTATTATCCGCCAGAAATTCAGCCAGATCGGTCTGCCCCGGTTCTTCCAGAATAGTGAGATTACACCGGTCAATGACCTTGGCGTTTGTCGAATAGGCCTCCTTCACAAGGTAACGGAAACGGGGATGCAGTTCTGGTGCCCCCCCTGTAATGTCAAGGGACTGAATATTGGTAACACGCAAGTATTCAAGGACTGACTCGATGGTGCTGTCATCCATTGACTCAGCCCGTTTGGGACTGGCATTGACATGACAGTGTGTACATTGCTGATTGCACTTCAGAGTGATATTAACCTGAAGGGTCTGGAGCTGCTTGCGCCTGATGAGTGGAAAATCAGTCTGTTGCAGGTAGGGCAATGTATCGTACATCTGGTATCAATCCTGTCACGTTATGAATCACTGAGACATACTATACCTAACCAGGTTCCAGCCAAACAAAAATGAGATGACCCCCACCACCGATGCAAGTTACAATGCGGATACCAAAATAACGGGGCCGTAGCTCAGCTGGGAGAGCGTCGCGTTCGCAATGCGAAGGTCGGGAGTTCGATCCTCCTCGGCTCCACCAATAAATTCAATAGTTTAGATTATCACCATCAGAGAACCTGCAAAGGTCAGGAATACATTTGCAAACGTGTATGTACCAGCATAACCAATAGCCGGTACATAACTCTTGGATGCCTCAGTGACCACACTCAATGATGGTGTGCTGGTCATTGCACCTGTGATCGCACCAAGTAAAATAGCAGGATTCATCTTCAACAAATATCGTCCAAAAGAGTATGCAATCAGAACAGGCAATATTGTCACGGTAATTCCACAGAGAATCAGGGGCAGACCAGAAGATATGACCGCTTCTACAACCTTACCACCTGCACCGACACCAACAGAGGCCATAAATATAGCCAGACCGAAATCCATCAATAGATTTCTTGCTGCTACCGGCATACGGCCAAAAGTGGGGTTAACTGATCCCATAAAACCAATAATAATACCCATAAGCAGTAGGCCACCAGCACTACCCAGACCAATAGAAAAGTTTCCGACTTTAATAAATATGGTTCCCAGAAAACAACCGGCAACAATACCGAATGCGAAGGTAACCAGATCAGTCTGCTCTATTTCACCCTCTATATAGCCTAGTTTCCCTGCCAAATTATTCAGGTTTGACTCTTCACCGGTAACATTTATACGATCACCTTTCTGAATGATGGTGTCACTGGTAATCGGTATCTCAATACCAGCACGTATCAGCATTGTCGTAAAACAGCCGAATTTTTCGACCATATCAAGATCCTTGATTGGTTTATCAACAGCATCCTGCTTAATAACAATTATTTGTTTCTCAATTATCTGGTAACTTATTAGCGCAGGATCAAGGATCTCGTTACCCAGTAGCGAACGAGCTTTTTCATGGAAAGTGATATTGGTTATTAAGGAAACAATATCGCCTTTTTCAAAAACCAGATCCTCATCTGCCTCAAGCACTTTATTTCCGCGTCGTACCCGTAAAGCCTTGCCACTTTTGCCATGCTCTATACTACGTTGTTCAATTGTCTTGCCAACAGCGTCACTACTCACTTCGTAAGCCCTGATGATTGGAAGTGATTCTGTAGTAAATTTCTTTTGTCCTTTTTTATCTAATAGACCATGGGACGCGGCATAATCGTTTGCAGATTTCACTAAATCAACCTTAAATAAGGTTGGGAAATAACGTACAAATATAATCAAACCTATCGTGCCAAAGATGTACGTTATCGCATAGGCTGCACCAATATTTTGTATGGCTTCATTTACGCTTATACCTTCAGGCAAGGATGCTACACCACTGGTAATTGCGTCCTTTGCACCTGCCAGTGTGGGCGTGCTCGTTAATGAACCGGCGAGAAGCCCGGCACTGAGACCGTAATCAAAACCAACAAGCGTAGTCAATAAAACCACTAATGCCACGGCACTAATTGCAACGACTAATGAAAGGAGTATGTATCTGCGTCCATCTTCAAGGAACGCACTGAAAAAACTGGGGCCCGCCTGCAAGCCAATTGTGAAAATAAATATAGTGAATCCAAACGTGGCCGCGTGCGGTGTATCCATATAGAAACCAAAATGACCAAATAACAAACCAGTAATTAAAATACCGGAGGTTGAACCTAACTCAATACCGGCAAGCTTGATTTTCCCCAGGATATAGCCAATGCCAATTACTGAGAACAATAACAATATCGGGTTCCCGGAGAGAAGAGACTGAAGATTAATCTCCATAGATTTATCCTTTTGTGTATTTACCGTGGTTCTTGATCAATAATTCACGCATTATTTATGACCTCTTCAAACAGGTTATATACTTTTGTTATCGACATATAAAATTATTGTGTAATTTTTCAAAAATAATAATTACTGTCACGATTCTAATCCATGTGTGGAATTAATAATAATCTTACATTATCAAAAACAATCAAAAATAATATTTATTATATAAATCAGAAAGCTGGAATTGATTTCAAATATTGTTTTTTTTGTATTCTTTTTTATATCTGGTCTGAAATTGCCTGGTGTGGTCCACCTGATTACATTTTAGAGGAACAACCTCATCCCAGCTCTGCTGAAGATATAAAAGGGCCACTTTCATCTTCTTTCCTGAAAAAGATTATAAAACCTACTTTTTTTCCTGTGTTAAAGGAAAAACTGCAGGATTTACCCCCATTTTTTCGTGATACACATTTAAGTGTCAATTTTCGTACCTATGAGTTCGATCGGGATAATAGCGGTTTTATTGATCCCGATGGCAGTAATGATAATGACGCGTGGGCGATCGGAGGAATAATTGATTATCAATCCGGCTATCTATTTGATCACCTTGCACTGGGGACAACATATTATACCTCACAGAAAATCAATGGTTCATTAAACAAGGATGGCACAATATTGCTGGAACCAGATCAAAGTGGTTTTGATGTGCTCGGTCAAAGCTATTTTATATTTAAACTCAACGACAGGATCAATTTTCAAGGTTACCGCCATACCTTTAATCTACCTTACCTGAACAGGCAGGATAGCAGGATGGTGCCCAATACACATGAGGCATACACAATTTATGGCATTGATGCATTTCATAATACTGATTTCATTACGGGCTATGTCCATAAAATGAAGACAAGGAATTCAGATCAATTTCGACATCTATCAGAGATTTCAGGGAAGACAGGGAAGACAGGGACTGATGATGGTCTGGTGATGGCTGGTGCACGTTATCATTTTGGTAATGACTATAATATAGGTGCAATAGATTATTATTCATTCAATATCATGAATATATTCTATGCTGAAGCTAACGCATTCTTTCACCTGAGTGACCAGATTCCATTACATATGTCGGCTCAATTTACAGACCAGCAAAGTATCGGAGATGAATTTGCAGGTGATTTTAATACCAATACAGGTGGCATCATGGCATCACTCAGCTATCGTGGCATTGTTCTCACGGCTGCCGGTTCAATTACAGATGATAACAGCGGTATCCGTTCACCCTATGGTGGCCGCCCAAGTTATCTGTCAATCATAGTTAAAGACTTCGATCGCGCTGGTGAGGATGCCTGGCGAATCGGTCTGGCCTATGATTTAAGCTATATTGGTATTAAAGGATTAAGTGCCTATACCAATTATGCGGAAGGGTATACTCCGGATACAGGTAGTAATGCATCACCCGATCAATCGGAGTGGGATATTACTGTTGATTATCGACCTGCATTCCCACTGTTTGAAGGACTTTGGCTACGTTACAGGCATGCCTCAGTTGATCAGGATGGTCCGGGCGAAGTTGATTCAGTAGACAACAGGTTTATACTGAACCTGGAGATCCCACTACTCTAATGATCAATGAATCACATAACAATGATAATGATTCTCTGTGTCTTTAAATGAAACAAGATAATTTTTACTACATGCTTGCTGGGTTGCTTGTGCTTTTACTGCTCGCACCAGCGATTGCTCACATGTTCCCTGCCGGGTCGGGATTAATCATACAGATTGCCCTTATGACAGTCATGGTAATTGGTGTCTGGAGTCTACAGGCCGACAGTAGATTTTTTATTATTGGGATAATTTTGGCATCAATAGGGACAATTCTATCCGTGGTCAATTATTTCCAGGATTCAAGAATAATATCTCTTATAACCTTATCGGTTCTTTTGGTATTTTGTGTTTTGTCTGCAATCGAAGCAATGAAACAGATCTTGTTTAGTGGAAGGATTGATGCCAATAAACTTGTCGGTTCTATTTGCATCTACCTGTTGTTAGGCATTATTTGGAGTTTATTTTATATTTTTATTGCTTATTTTACTGCCGATGCCTTTACTGGTTTAACCCTTGGTACTGATAATAATACACCCTGGGAGCTAGAATTAATTTATTATAGTTTCGTCACATTAACCACGCTTGGCTATGGTGATATCAACCCCGTCAGTGCCTATGCGCGTTCCCTCGCTTATCTTGAAGCAATTTGTGGTCAATTTTATATCGCCATTCTGGTAGCCAGTCTGGTTAGTAGTCTTATTTCTGATAAGCAACAGGAAATGAAGTAAATATTTTATTGATGACCTGACGGCACTTGTTGTTAAACGAATCTATAATTTTCAATAGATATACTTATTTTTTACATCAACGGTTCTGCAACTGCTCCAAACCCACTAACAAGCAGTGTCTTTATCTGGTCATCAGATAATGCCGTTCCAGGGAATTGTCCAACATCCTTGTAATTCTGATAGAAATTCGGGTGAGCAGGAGAAACGGGTTCCATCCCATCATGTAATTCAAAACTGGTCGTGTAGCGAAACGGCCATAAATCGAACACAGGCAACATTCGTGAAACAGTTTCCAGTACTTCAGTAATGTGGCCCACCAACGGAACACGCTGGCGAGGAGCGATTATCCAGCTGTTTTGTGGTTGCAGGACTAAATTGATGCTTTCTGATAATTCATTTGCAAAACTCTTATCCCGAACCGTCAGTGTTACTTCAGTATTGATTGCAGCACCTCTCGGGTCAAAATTATGCGAACCTACTACGGCCACTTCACCATCAACCACCATTGATTTTGCATGGATACTCATCTTTGGTCCTTGAGTTTTAACAGGCACCGTTACATATCGCTCAAATTTAGTCGATTCTGCCGGGTCATATTCAGTAGGCATTTTATCAGCACCTTTTTGCCCTGACAGTATGGAGTAGCGTGGCATCATTTTTAAAATGTCACCCGGTGCTGGATTCAGTTCGTGAATGCCAAAATCAAGATTCTTTACATTACGTTTTTTTCTCTTTAGTGAGAGGCCATAAACAATATAGTTGTCGGTTGTTGCGAGACTATTGGTGGCAACTGTATATTCAATATCAGGATGTTGCTTACGTAGATTTTTTAATAGTTTATATGCAGGAGAACTAATAATGAAATAGGGTGTCTGCATCAGTACCGAGTGCTCAGCACCTTCGATTATTTGCCGTAACCCTTTTGTAGTCCCAATAATGGCTGCTTTATCTTCCAGAAAAGGTTTCTGTGGAGGATCGGCCGTGAACTTTATATCCGTTACTGCATGTGCAGTATCAATAAATTCCCTGGCAATATAGGCACTGTTATTTGCATGTATGATCAAATCATCAAACTCGTTGAAATCCGGAAATGTTAAAGAGGGTAGAGGTATTTGCTTACCATCCACAAACAGTTTCTCCCGTATATCAGTTAACTGATCGAGAGCAACTGTTATTGGATCGTCCCAGTATCGATCAAATGCTTTTTGCATGTCGGACGAAACGGGCCCAACGACAAGCACATCACGGTCCAGAAAATTAAATTCCAGATCCCAGTTAAAGTATTTATTTTCAATGTTGCGACCACCTGTAATACCAATACGACCATCGAATACCATCAATTTGTTATGCATACGATGATTAAGGGTGCTGAATTGAGTGATAGCGCCGAGTGAAATATCCATTGATGAGGAAACAGCTTTATAATTAAGGGGATTGTAAAGTTTGATTTTCAGATTTTCATGGGCGACGGCAACCTGGGCGAGTTTTTCCGGATCAGAAGCTGAATACATCTGATCACCAATAATTCTGACCTTGACACCACGATTTGCGGCTGCGATTAATTCTTTTCCAATCAGGTTACCAACTTCATCATTCGCCCAGATAAAAGTTTGTACTTCTATTGTTTTACGTGCAGCGCGAATAAGATGTATCCTTGCTTCCAAGGATTTTTCACCGATATCCATAATTGTTGCATATTGATTTGTATCCCCTTGTTCTTTTGCAGCAAAAACCTGGTCAGCTAATTCCTGTAAAGGTGATTCGATACTACAGTGATTGACCGTATCATGATCACACGTGATTTTATTTGTGGCTGTCGCTTTTGTTAATAATTCCTGTTTCTGAAAGTACGCAGGGGTTGTTGAACACGCTGCAATTATGATCAGCAATAAAATGGCGAGTGATTTACTCAATGAAACTGAAATGTTATCGAAGTTTAGGTACATTATGCTTTTCATAACCAACGTATTTCTGGATTATTAATATCAATATGCGCTTTATTATATCAATATCAGTTATCTGTTTCCTGCCCTTTGCTTCAGGTGCAGAATATTTATTAATAGACAAATCATCAATACAGTCTAACGAATCAGACTACAGTCTCATAAATGAGGACACTAGTCATAACTTAAAGGTTATGACGCTGAATATGGCGCATGGCAGGGGCAGCAGTATTCACCAGTTATTATTATAAAAAACACAAATAAAAAATAATTTGCGATCTATAGTTGATGTCAGTTTGCAGGAAAAACCCCATATCCTTGCCATACAGGAGGCTGATATATCCTCATTCTGGAATGGTCGTTTCAATCATATTGATTATCTTGCTGCAAATTCCGGTTTCAATCACACGATCCAGGGGGAACATGTGGACGGCCTAGCCCTGAAATACGGTACGTCCATTCTCTCAAGACTAGAGCTTTATAATAAAAATTCACACACATTCAGTGTTTCACCACTGACCTTCCCAAAAGGGTTTGTCATCTCTACAGTTAAATGGCCGGATATTCCAGAAATAGAGATTGATATTATTTCTGTTCATCTTGATTTTCTATTCGAAAGTACCCGCCAACAGCAGGTAGAAGAATTAATAAATTCTGTCAAAAACCGTAATCGACCGATTATTTTAATGGGTGATTTCAACAATGAATGGCAGGAAGATGGTAATGCGCTTGACTACCTTATTAATTCATTGGCTCTCAAGGCATACAAACCAGAATATCAAAAGCTTGTTACTTACCCACGCTTAAATAAACGATATGACTGGATTCTCGTTTCACAGGAATTTGATTTTGTTTCTTACGCTATTTTACCGGACAAAATTTCAGACCATCGTGCTGTTATTGCCGAATTAACATTAGTCGAATAAAAAAAGGGGCTTGCGCCCCTTTAATCTTGTTATTGTTTTTGTATCAATGCTCAGCATCCAGACGTTGCCGGAAACGCTTGGCATAGAAGGTAAGCGTCCCTTCTAATGCATCCCATGAATCCTTTCCCTTACCAGCATCACTGGCCTGACTATCCACCAATATTGCAAGTTTATCGTTAGACTCTGAGTCAAGCAGTTCGCCTTCGATGGCAGCATCTGTAAGAACGATACGTTTACCAGCAACATCCTTCAGTGCAGTTATGGCAGCACCGATAGGCATGTACCCTAATAAACCACGTTTTTTCTTCTTCATCTTGACATTGGTAATCGCCAAACGCACTCGCAGAACACCTTTGCCAGGTGAGTTGACCACCGGGTAGTCTGGTTCCAGTTCACGGGTGATGACATCTCGGAATGCATCTGCGAGCAGTTTCAATTCATCCGGTGATATGCCTTTATATTTGGTTTTAGGGTGATACCAGATCTCAATTGGATCAAAAATAATCTTATCGTACTGGCCCAGGTTTACCCCTGATTTACGGTAAATTTTTGCCCCGCTACGGTCAGGATCAGGTTTTAAGCCTGAGTAGTCATCCAGAAAACCCGCATATTCTGCGCCTATTACGGCCGGAGAAATCATCAACGTGGTTATCAGGGTGATAACAGACAGATTAATAATTGATTTAAAATATCTCATAATTTTTACTCCTTACTCCATAAAATATTTAATGATGTTTTACATATTTGTAATAGTAATTCTATCGATCCTTATCAGCTTGCTTCTTATATATAAGTCGGTATCAAAACTTTAGCTATTCGCTTTGATAATGAATAATAATGATTAATTCAGATCACTTAAATAAGTTGTGCTGATTGCTATAAAATCTATCCAGATTGAAGTCCATTAGACAGTTATGCAGGTGCTTTTAACTTGAACAACGTTGCATAAAACACGGGAACCAACACCATGGTCAATATGGTGCCAAACGTGAGTCCGGCCATGACGGTCACAGCCAGACCGATCCAGAAGACATCCTGCAACAAGGGTATGACACCAAGCACAGTGGTTCCCGCTGCCAGTACCACCGGTCGCAAGCGGGAAAGCGCCGCAACTATCACAGAGTCATATTGATTTTTCCCGGCCGCAAGATTCAGGTTGACCTCGTCAAGCAGGACAATCGCGTTTTTGATCATCATCCCTACGAGACTCATGGCCCCCAGCAAGGCAACAAAACCAAAGGCCGCACCTGTCGAAAGCAGGCCCGTGGAAATACCGATAACTGCAAAGGGAAGCGTAAACGCAATAACAATAGGTGGTCGGTAAGCATTGAACAGGGCAACAATAATAAATGCCACGATAACCGCAGCGGGTATAACGCCCGGAATAAGTGATTGCTGGGAATCCCGCGAACTTTCAAACTCACCACCCCATTCCATTGAATAGCCGGGGGGTAATTCAATGGATTCCACCTGATCAACCACTGATTTACGTAATTCAGGCAAGGTAATACCCGCTATCGGGTTTGCCTGGGCCGTGATGGTTCTGCGCCGGTCACGCCGCCAGATCATTGGATCTTCCCACTTTGTCTGTATATTTTCTGTTACCTGGGATAATGGAACGGAGTGCGTGGCCCCTTTGGGTTGTATCTGGAGGACATCAAAGGTCCCGACATTATTGCGTTCCTCTTCCTCATGACGCAGGACGATGGGTATCAGGTCATCTGCCTCACGGTAAAGACCGACAACACGTCCGTCAAAGGCCCGCTTGGTCGCATTGGCGATATCTTCCCTCCACACACCGGCCCAGCGGCCGCGCTCCTGACTATACTCAGGCACCACGGTCTGGACGCGTTGTCGCCAGTCTGTCTGATACATCCCTGCGAGGGGTGCACTATCCAATATGCCCGTGATCTTGCTGGCCAATGTTCTTAATACCTCAGGCGATGCTGTCGTTGGACCGCTGATGCGAAGCTCAAATTTCCAGGTATTGCTGGGACCAACGCCAAACTTGCGGATTGGTATTTGTGCCTGTGGGAAGTTTTCGGTAAGCCAGGGGCCGAGTTCCGTTATTAGTCCGTCAATTTGTTTGTAATCCTTCACATTGACGATCAGTTGACCATAGGCACTGTTCGGCTGTTCGGGTTCCACCGGCAAATAGAAACGTGGGGGACCCGCACCGACAAAGGTAGCAACGGCATCAACCCGCTTATCGTCTCGCAGCTTCTGTTCAATCTCCCGCAACACTGCTGATGACCGTTCGATGCGGCTGCCTTCAGGCGCCCAGTAGTCAATCATGAGTTTGGTCATGGATGAATCCGGGAAGAAAAGCTGTTTCACATGACCGAAACCAATAATTGAAATAACAAGTAAGGCAATCATGGAACCGATAGTCAGCCAACGGAAACGTATGGCGCGTTCAAGCAGCCCCCTGAAAAGACGGAAGAAGCCACCTGCATAGGGATCGACCTCAGATGATGTTTTCGGATCAGGTATCAGGTCCATACACTGGATCGGTGTCAGGGTAACCGAGACTACCCAGCTCACCATCAGGGAAATGGCAACTACACTGAACAGGGTTGCGCAATATTCGCCAGCACTTTGATCGGATGCAACGATGGGATAAAAGGTCATAACGGCTATCACAGTTGCACCAAGTAATGGTATTGAAGGCAAGGTGGCTGCTTCAATGGCCGCCTTGGTGCGCTCCATACCCTGCTGGAGACGCACGACAAAACCGTCCGCCACGACAATAGCATTATCAACCATCATGCCCAGTGCAATAATCAATGCACCCAGTGACATGCGCTGCAGGTCAATTCCAAATATCGCCATCAACAGGAAACTGCCAAGGATTGTAAC
>Ga0255052_10002120_pt1 | contig 14499 bp, 13 predicted proteins | sample JV7_2_21_MG_FD_188632 | JGI IMG/M metagenome (GOLD analysis project Ga0255052, IMG submission 188632) | Seawater microbial communities from Jervis Inlet, British Columbia, Canada - JV7_2_21 | ecosystem: Environmental > Aquatic > Marine > Inlet | place: Canada: British Columbia | collected...
TGTTTGATGCGGCGACGGTTTTTCCGGAGTAATCACCAATGTTGGACAACTTCGAACGCTACCCATTGACTTTCGGTCCTACACCGATCGAAGAACTCCCACGCTTATCCGACCATCTCGGTGGCGACGTTGAACTTTATGCGAAACGCGAAGACTGCAATTCGGGACTGGCGTTCGGGGGCAACAAGATTCGTAAACTCGAATACATCGTGCCCGATGCAATTGCAGCAGGCGCTGACACATTGGTCACCATCGGCGGCGTGCAATCGAATCACACACGCCAGGTTGCAGCGGTTGCAGCGAAGATCGGCATGAAATGTCGTCTCGTGCAGGAAAGCTGGGTTCCATTTCAGGATGCGGTCTACGATCGTGTCGGCAACATTCTGATGTCCCGTGTTCTGGGTGCTGAAATCGAATTGGTCGACGAAGGCTTCGACATTGGAATTCGGGAGTCATGGGAACGTGCACTGGAAGATGTTAAAGACAAAGGTGGCAAGCCATACCCGATCCCCGCAGGTGCATCGGTGCACAAATTTGGTGGGCTCGGTTTCGTCGGATTCGCAGAAGAAGTACGTGAGCAGGAAGCGGAACTGGGCTTCAAATTCGACTACATTGTTGTCTGCACAGTGACCGGTTCAACACACGCAGGCATGGTAGTTGGCTTTGCCAAAGATGGCCGTGCATGCAATGTCATTGGCATCGACGCCTCCTGCACACCGGAGCAAACACACGCACAGGTTCTTGATATTGCTAAGAAAACAGCGAACCTGATCGGGCTCGGCAAGGAAATCACAGCAGAAGATGTCGTACTCAAAACCGAATACGCCTACCCGGTCTACGGCGTGCCCTCAGACGAAACCAACAACGCTATTCGTCTTTGCGCCCGCCTCGAGGGAATGATGACCGACCCGGTTTACGAAGGTAAGTCGATGCAGGGAATGATCGACCTTGTCACGAAGGGGTTCTTTCCGTCCGGATCCAAAGTGCTGTACGCACACCTCGGCGGTGTGCCGGCGATCAATGGCTACAGCTACATCTATCGCAACGGGTGAGTTTCAATGCAAACGGCAGTTGAGTGTCGCTTACCTGTCTCTGCACGCGTTCTCAGAATGACTTCAACCAATCTCTTGTTGGATTTTGCAGCCGCTAATGCAGCATCCAGCGACATGGCCGCTTCCTCAAAGCATCCCTGATCGGTCTGCACCTGGGAAAGATTATTGAGTGCTACGGCATGATTCGAATCAATCGTCAGGAGTCGATCGTAAGCTTGCTCCGCGGAATCCAGATCTCCCTGCGCATAATAGGTATTGCCGAGACCCAACCAGGCCAGCAAATTTCCTGGCCACCGGTCCGTTGCCGTTAGATATCCAGCCAACGCACTTTCTGCATCACCATTTGATTCGATCGCCGCCACCGAACGAATGTATTTGTCGGCGTCGGGCGATGCCGGAAGCTCGCCCGGCAACAACGTCACCATTCCCCAGTATTCGGCTCCCCGCCATGTGCGGATGAACCGGGACGCTTTCACAAGATGGCGTTGCTGATCACCGGAGCGGAGGACAAATTGTTTCTTCTCAGGCAAATAGCCAACGACTACGGCGTAATGCCAAATCGGTGCGATCTTTGTGCCGAGATTTTGCAGCACCAGTACGGGTCGACTACTTCTCAGTTCCGCCAGTAAAGCCGTGACGTCCGGCTCGATGAGGTACGGGATCCGCTCATACCCGCGTGTTGCAGCAAACAACTCAATTTGCAGGGCGCCTTCCCGCCCGGGAATATAGATTTGTGATTTCAGCGTTTCCGGCGTGACGCTGACTCCCGATACATTGAGTGTTGCTGCCAGTGCAGACGGCCCGCACTGGTCGGTCACTTGTGGATAGAACGGGGTTTCCGTCAATTCTACTGTGACCAATTCCTGATCGAGTTCGGAGACCATGACGCGAACGTCATTGGCACATCCGGAAAGCAGTGCGAACAACCCGGCGATTGACCAACAGCGAAGCCATCCTTTCAGCATGGCAGCAGACTAGCAGCCTGTTGAAAAAGTCTCAGGTGAGTGCGAGACAAGGAAAGAATGGCCGAGAAAACGCAGTGTACACGCCAGTCTGCGCCTTCCGCGCCCCGGCTTTTGAGGCCGTTTTTGACGCCGTATCGTGCCGCATGAGGATTTTTCAACACGCTGCTAGAACTCGCTGAAGAAATTCGTCACGTGTAATAGCTCGAGAATGATCAGCACGATCGCAACGATTCCGACGACTTCGACGACTCCGGTACCGCCTGCAGGAAGCTGGTTCAATTGTTGTTCCATCGTTTGCAGTTCGGCATCGGTCAATTTCTCGACCCGAGCGCTGGCATCAACTGGATCCACACCAAAGCGGACCAGCGTGTCCTTTACCGAATCTTCCGCCAGCATGGCGTTGATGTGATCGATTCGATCCTCTCGGTCGGTCATTTCTATTGCTGACTCTGTCGAGATGACAGCGGCACTAGCTGATTGCATCAGCGGAAGGGTGACCAGACAAAATGAGACAGCAATGACGCATATGCGTTTGCCCATGAAAGTTAGCATTGATGCACCTCCGATTTGTATGTGCAAAACCCGGCACCTACAGACTCGCTGCGGGGGAAAGGTTCAAAGTCTTGATTGAATTCAAAGGCTATCAACAACGTTCACTGATCGAGCGTGATAGCTCTCACAGTTATCGCCGGGCAGCGATGCCGGATCTCAACGACGAAACGGTCGCTTTAAATTCAAAGTGAGACACAGCGCACAGTCGAAGATTGACATAATCGCCCAAGTCATTGATCTACCTAAATTATGCGGCGCGATTCAGTTTCTGTTCACCCCGAAACCGGAAAATGCTCAGCACCATGCAGCGATTCGTTTCGCCGACAAATTTGTCCAGAGGGTGCTGTGATTCATCGACGTGTACTAATGCCGGGATTGGTTCTGCTCGTGACATCGCTTTACGCAGGCGATGCCCGTGCCATGAACCTGCAAGACGAGCATCACTGTCTCGCGCTCGCCCTGTACTGGGAAGCGAGGGGGGAAGATCAGCGTGGCATGATTGCGGTTGGCTGGACCATTCTCAACCGGACCAGGAGTCCGCATTTTCCAGGCACGCCCTGCGCGGTCATCTATCAGGGGGGCGAGCAACGTCCTTGCCAGTTTTCCTGGTGGTGTGATGGAAAGAGCGACCGGCCCCGGAACAGGCACAGCTGGACGAAGGCTCGCGTTATTGCAGCTGACTTGCTAGTCGATCCGCCACCGGACCCGACGCATGGTGCACTTTTTTACCACAGCACCGGTATTCGCACACCGTGGAAACGAAAGCGCGCGCGAACCGCCCGGATCGGCAACCACATCTTTTACCGGTAGCGACACAAATTTAATCCGAACGACTATCCTCGCTGATCACGGGCAGGCCAGCCTGCTCATCCAGCGACGCCTCCACCGTCTACGACCAGCGACTCACCGGTCACGAAGGAGGACTCGTCTGAGGCCAAAAACAGCACCGCGTCAGCAATTTCCTCGGCGGTACCTATTCGACCGAGCGGTCGGTCATTGGCGCCAGCGGCATAATCGTCCCAGGACATGCCCCGCTTGGCAGCATCGTCGGGCAGCATCGGCGTCAGTACATCACCAGGGCATACGCAGTTCACGCGAATTCCGTCGGGGCCATGATCGATGGCCATAGCCTTGGCCATCACCACCAGTCCGCCCTTCGCTGCACAGTAGGCTGCCGCTCTATCGCCGCCCAGGATTCCCCAGCCCGAACTCGTGTGAATGATCGAGCCGCTGCCCTGTTCGATCATCGACGGCAGGACGTATTTCGACATCAGGAAGGCGCCCTTGAGGCTGGAGTCGATGGTCTCGTCCCACTCTTCTTCTGTACATTCCGGGACGGTTCGTGGATGGAATACCCCGGCATTGTTGAACAGTATGTCGATCTTACCAAAGCGGGCCAGGGTCTCGTCGACTGCCTCGCGACACTCGTCGGCGAAGCGTGCATCAGAGCGAATAAACAGGGCCTCGCCGCCATTCGCGACAATCGTCTCGACAACCTGGTCTCCGCGTTCGGTGCTGCGACCCGTAATTGCAACCGCCGCTCCCTCGCGTGCGAAGCGCTCGGCAGTGGCACTACCGATCCCGGATGTCCCCCCGGTTATCAGGGCTACCTTTCCTTCCAGTCTCATATGCTTATCCTTTTGATTTGAATATTGGGATCAGAGTACCTCGGCCCGCAGCCGGCAAGCTACTCGTGAGCCCACTGGCTGCAGAGGCCCCCGGTGGTTTCTGCGCCGTCCATGACATAGACGCGACCGGTGGCAAACGCCGCATCCTCGGACGCCAGGAAAGCAAACAGCGCGGCGATCTCATCGGGCTTCGCGTGTCGTCCCAACGGTATTTTGCGATTTACTGCGTCCAGCATCTCGTCCGTATACTCGGCACGCTGCATCGGGGTGAGAACGTACCCCGGAGAGATCGCGTTCACGCGGATCATAGGCGCCAGCTCCAGCGCCATTGCGTGAGTTAACGCGATCACGCCTCCCTTGCTTGCGCTGTAGTCAGCGTAGTGTGGGTAGCCCGTAGTACCTGCCGTGGAGGCGGTGTTGAGGATTACGCCGGAGCCCTTGTCGACCATGTGCCGCGCGGCGGTCTGTGCAACGTAGAAGGCTCCCTTGAGGTTTACGCCGACTACCTTGTCCCACGCTTCAGGCGTGATATCGAGAAAGTCGTGGCGGATGCTGATGCCAGCGTTGTTGATTAGCACGTCGACCGATCCCATGCGATCAAGCGCCTCAACAAATGCCGCCTGTACTTGCTCCAGATTGGATACGTCGGCGTCGATTACGCCGGCTAGTCCCGGCAGCTCCTCGGCAACCCGGGCGCGTGCCTCTTCACTGCGATCGAGAACGCAAACGGCAGAGCCCTCTTCCAGAAAGCGTGCCGCGGTGGCTTGGCCGATGCCACTGGCCCCCCCGGTTACCAGCACATTCTTGCCTGTCAAACCTCTCATTGATTGCCTCCCCCGGCTCCCAAAAGAATATTCATTCAGATCGTCTCATCGGTACATTCGCAAAGCCGTTCAACACCTTGATCCACTCCCGTGTCAGGACTTCAAGTGCCTTCTGCCCTTTCTCCGGCGTGGCAAGTGTTGCATCGCCGAAAATACCGGATGCTGAGTATGCCGGGTCCGTTTCATCCCGTGTCAGTCTGCCCGGTTGATAACCGCCGTAGTCTTTTGGCGTTCGTTCACCGTAATCCTGAACAGCAAGCTCCATGTTCACGAGATCCGGTTGCAAGAATAGGTTGATTGACGTCTCGATTTCATCGCCATGTCCGCCAACAACTTGCTCCTGTAACGCAGCGATCTCGTCGGTCTCGAGGTCGTCCCAGGAAACAACCAGGGTAGGTACGCCGGTCTGCACACGAATCTCCCGAGCGGCGATCGAGATTGGCAGGCCTGTTGCCTTCGAAATTCCTGTATTCAAAAAGACGATTCGCTGCGCCCCCTGGTTCGCAAGCGACATGCCGACCTGTTGAACGTAGTTCCGGAATACCGATGGGTCTGCAACCTCGGTTCCGGGAAAGTCCCGAAATGCCGGAAACCACCCGTGCAGTATTGGCGGTGCAACGATCACGTCGCTGGATTCCACTGCCACCTGCAGCAGGTAATCCATCACCACGCGATCGGCGTTCATTGGCAGGTGTGGACCGTGTTCCTTCGCGCCGGCCCCAAACGGGACAATGACAATTGGCGATTCGGCGAAGCGCCTCTCAGCTTCCGGCCAGCTGAGGCTCCCCAGGTACGCGCCGGGCGTGTCCGCATTGCTGGCAAAAGAAATACAGAGCACGGTACACAGTGCAATGAAACGACCCATGTTCACCGGCCTTCTCCTGATTATGTGTGTCTAACAGCGGTATTTGTCATGCAGACCGATGCCGGTCTTGATCATTGGCATGACCTTGGCGATTCGGCTTTGCTTCGTTTCTTTGCGCTTCGCCTCGGAGACGTAGTCCGCGTATTCGCGTTGCCGCCCGGGCGTCAGGCTCTCGAATTCTTGGGCGGCAGCTTTGTTTTTCTGCAGTGCCTTTTGTAGTTCCGGCGGAACGGCAACCGGTTTCTTCTTCGCCGGCCCGATGCTCTTGCCATCCTTGACGAGCTGTATTGCCTCTTTCACATAGCGCTTTATGATCGCCGGCTTGATTTCACTAGCAGAATGCATGCGCCACTGCCGTAGCGCCTTCGTAACGCCTTCCTGGGCGTTGATCAGGGCCTTTTTGTCATCCTTCAGAAGCGCACCCTGGTGAAGCCACAGGCCCAGGTAAGACTTGAACGCCGCAACGCCAATAACATTCTTGCCTTCATAGGTGTAGCAAGGTGCGCCCCACTTGACTTCTTCAGTGAGCTCCGTGCCTTTGAGAATTTCTCTGAGCTGCTTCAGCTCCGCCCGCCAGTTATCTGACGTTTTGATGTACTCGTCGACTGATTTGGCGCGTTTCATACTTTTCACCCTAGTCGCAGGATTGATAACCGTCAATGCGTTCCCGGGTGATTTTGTTATAGTTTTAGCAACAAAAAGCACACCATGCACCTCGGGGAAAATCATGAATCGCACTGTTCAGCTCAGCCTGACTATATTGGCCCTGCCCTTACTTACTTTCGCTGCTGACGAAGACCCGGCACCCGGGTTCAACGAGTCCACGTTCTCTGGTCTGGAGATGCGCAGCATCGGTCCGGCCTCGATGGCAGGCCGGATATCCGACATTGTCATCAATCCTGAGAACCCTAGCACTTGGTATGTCGGCGTTGGCAGCGGCGGCATCTTCAAGACTGAAAACGGCGGCACGACATGGACGCCGATATTCGAGAACGAGGATTCCTATTCGATCGGATGCATCACGCTCGACCCGAACAACCCGGAGACAATCTGGGTCGGCACGGGCGAGAACGTCAGTGGCCGCCATGTAGCCTACGGCTCCGGCGTGTTCAGGAGTCGCGACGGTGGCACGACCTGGGAAAACATGGGCCTGACTGCGTCTGAGCACATCGGCATGATTCGTGTCGATCCTCGTGACTCGAATGTCATCTATGTCGCAGCACAAGGACCGTTGTGGTCCGGTGGTGGAGAGCGTGGGCTATTTAAATCAAATGATGGCGGGGCGTCGTGGGAAAAACTCCTGGGTGACGGTCTCGGCAATGCGGAAATCGATGACCAGTACACCGGTGTCTCGGAAGTTCACCTGAGTCCGGATAATCCCGATGTTGTATATGCGGTTTCCTGGCAGCGATTCAGAAGCGTTGCTGTGTTAATGGACGGTGGACCCGGGACCGGCATTCACAAATCGACTGATGGCGGCGCGACCTGGCGGGAATTGACGGAGGGACTGCCCAAGGAAGACATGGGCAAAGTCGGCTTCGCGATTTCTCCGCAGAATCCGGATGTCGTCTACGCCACGATCGAGTTGCCCCGTGAGAAAGGTGGTTTCTATCGTTCCGGGAATGGCGGTGAATCCTGGGAGAGACGGAACGACTATCTCTCGAGTGGCACAGGCGCACATTACTACCAGGAATTATTCGCCAGTCCGCACCAGTTCGACCGTGTTTATCAAATGGATGTGCGACTGCATGTCACGCATAACGGCGGAAAAGATTTCGAAACCATGGAATCTGAAACCAAGCACGTTGATCATCACGCGATGGCTTTCCATCCTCACGATAAAAATTACCTGCTCGTCGGCAACGACGGCGGTGTCTATGAAAGTCTCGATGGCGGTGATACGTGGCGCTTTATGGCCAACATGCCGATCTCACAATTCTATAAAGTCGCTGTCGACTACGATGAGCCGTTCTACAACGTCTACGGCGGCACCCAGGATAATTCCAGCCTGGGTGGGCCACATCGCACGGACAACGTTGTTGGCATTCGGAATTCAGACTGGTACCTGACCCTCGGGGCAGACGGCCATCAGTCAGCAGCGGATCCTACCAATCCGAACATCATTTATGCCAACTGGCAGCAAGGAAACCTGACGCGCTACGACCGGGCCACCGGCGAAAGTGTCTATATCCGGCCGCAACCCCTGGCAGGCGAAGTCGAGGAACGCTACAACTGGGATGCGCCGATACTGATCAGCCCACACAATGCCGAGACACTCTATTTCGCAAGTTTTCGAGTATGGCGAAGTGACAACCGTGGCGACTCCTGGCGCGCAATCTCCGGTGACCTGACACGAAACCAGGATCGCCTGCAACAACCAGTGATGGGCCGACGCTGGAGTTCCGATGCCAACTGGGATGTTGGCGCCATGTCGCGGTACAACACCATCACTTCATTGTCCGAGTCACCACTGGTTGCCGGACTGATCTACGCCGGAACAGACGACGGGCTGGTACAAGTCAGCGAAGACGGAGGAGCAAACTGGCGTGAGATTGACTCTTTGCCAGGTGTGCCCGACAACTTCTTCGTGAATGATATCAAGGCAGACCTTTTCGATGCGGATACCGTTTATGTCGTCGTCGATGATCATAAGTCCGGCGATTTCTCGCCGTTTGTATTGAAAAGCGAGAACCGCGGTCGTAGCTGGCGGAGCATCGCGTCCGACCTGCCCGAGCGCCACGTGTTGTGGCGGCTTGTTCAGGATCACGTAAATCCGGCGCTGTTGTTTGTTGCCACTGAATACGGCGTGTTTTTCTCCATCGACGCTGGCGGTGGCTGGACAAAACTTGCCGGCGGCGTACCCAACATCTCGTTCCGGGATCTCGTTATACAAAAACGTGAAAATGACCTGGTGGGTGCCTCCTTCGGCCGCAGTTTCTATGTACTCGATGATTACTCGCCACTGCGCGATGTGACGACCGATATGCTGCAAAACGGCACGGTGTTGTTTCCTGTTCGCCGCACGCACTGGTATGTCCCCAAACGCCCACACTCCTGTGCAACACCAGGCTGTGTCGACAGCCAGGGTGATGCTTATTTTGTGGCACCCAATCCTCCGTTCGGTGCCGTCTTTACCTACTACCTCGCACAAGAACGCAAGAGCCTGAAGGATCAGCGCAAAGAGGCCGAGAAAGACCGGGTCAGCAACAGTCAGGATGTTAGCTTCGCGGACCTCAGTCGCCTTGACGAAGAAGCGCTGGAAGACAGCCCGGTCATCGTGTTCACAGTGATGGACACGGATGGCAATGTAATTCGGCATATCGAGGCGCCCGCAGGCGCTGGATTTCAGCGCGTCAGCTGGAATCTCCGATACCCGGCCGTCAATCCATGGCAGCCGGAAGCTGAGCGCAATCCGAACCGCAGCGGCAGCGGCGTGCTCGTCGCACCTGGCACCTACCAGGTCAGAATGCAGCAGCGAATCGATGGTGAGATGAGCGACCTCAATCAGAGCCAGACTTTCGAAGTTGTCTCGATTCGCGAGCCAACACTCCCGGGTTCGTCGCAACAACAACGTATTGCTTTTCAGCGCCAGGTCGATGAAATGAGCCGTGCAGTCCGCGGTACCCTGAATTCGATCGACGAAGTACTGACGCAACTTGGCGCAGTTGAGGAGAGCCTGCAAAACTCCACGGCCAACATGGCACTTTACACGCAGGCCGATTCAATTGAAGAACGGTTGATCGGACAGCGTGACCGCTTGTCAGGAAACCGTACGAGTCGTGAATTCTCAGTAGATCGGCCGATGCCGATCACGAGTCGCCTGAGTCATGCGGCTTATAACCCGAACACAACCGCGTATGGTCCGACCGAAACGCAACGTGAATCGCTCTCGATAGCGCGGGATGAGTACGGTGATATCAGCGGCGAGTTGACACAGTTGATCGACAGGGAGTATCAGGCCTTGCTTGACGCGCTTGATGCGGCAGGTGTGCCCTGGACGCCAGGAAGGGGAGTATTAACGCCGAACTAAGGAACGCTGAACCAGGAAACGCTGAAGGCGTTCAACCACCGTGAGACAAGGCGAGGATCGCTGAGGAAGCGGCTGTGGGAGCGGCTTCAGCCGCGAATGCATAGGATTCGCGGCTGAAGCCGCTCCCACGGTAAATTACCCGCCGAAATTGACTTTGGCTTCGAGATTGGAGCGGGAATCGGCATGCGACATCGCCTCTTCGAGCGTGATCGTGCCAATTTTGTACAGCTCAAGCAGTGCTTCATCGAAGTTCTGCATGCCCTTCTCGCCTGACTCTTTCAGGGCATCTTTCACTTCGGCGATGTCGCCTTTCAGAATCAGGTCCTTGATGTGTGGCGTGTTGATCATCAACTCCACGGCGGCGACTCGTTTACCTGTGCGTGCACGGACCAGGCGCTGCGAAAGAATTGCCCGCAGGTAGTGGCCGAGATCCATGAAGACCTGCTTGTGCTGTTCCTGGGGGAACATATTGATGATTCGATCAAGCGTTTCCGGTGCATTGTTGGAGTGCAGCGTGCCAAGTACCAGGTGTCCGGTACCCGCCATATCGATGGCGGATTGCATCGATTCGCGATCACGTACCTCGCCGATCTGTAGCACATCCGGCGCGCCTCGCATGGCGCTCTTCAACGCACGGCCATAGGATTTTGTATCCAGCCCGACTTCGCGTTGATTGACGATTGATTGCTTGTTCGGATGCAGGAACTCGATCGGATCCTCGACTGTAATGATGTGCGAGGACGTCTTCTCGTTGCGGTAATTGATCATCGCTGCCAGCGTTGTCGACTTACCGCTGCCGGTTGCGCCAACCATCAGAATCAGGCCACGCCGAAGCATGACCAGCTCCTTCATCTGCTCGGGCATGCCCAGCTCGTCAAGTGTTGGCAGTTCTGCGGTGATGTAACGCAACACCATTGATACATTGCCACGCTGATGGAATACGTTTACGCGGAAACGGCCGAGTCCTGGCTCCGATATCGCGAAATCGATTTCGAGTTCGCGAGTGAACGTATCCAGTTGCTCTTCAGTCATCAACTCGATTGCCGCCTGTTTCACCATCTTCGGTGTCATCTCAAGTTTATTGACCGGCATGATTTTGCCGTCGATCTTGATTTTGGCGGGCGCGAACGGCGCGAAGAAAAGGTCAGATGCCTTCTTCTCGACCATCAGTTTGAAAAGTGGCTTAACGTTCATTGATTCATAAAATCCATATTACGGGCTAAAAAGTGTTAGCCGTGTCTTCATCCATGATGCGCAGGCTTTCCGACTGCCTGTCCTCAACAGAGGATTCGCGCTTACTTTCCAGTTTGACCCGCAATCTGAGCTCGTTCTTTGAATCGGAATTGCGCATGGCCTCTTCGTAAGAGATGGTGCCTTCCTCGTACAAATCGAAAAGTGACTGATCGAAGGTCTGCATCCCGAGACGAGTCGATTTGGCCATGATTTCCTTGATCTCACCCACTTTACCTTTGAAGATCAGGTCGGCGATGAGCGGTGAATTGAGCATGATTTCCATACTGGCAATACGACCGATACCGGTTTCCCGAGGAATCAAGCGTTGAGAGATGAATGCCTTGGTGTTCAGCGACAAATCCATCAGGAGCTGCTGACGACGCTCCTCGGAAAAGAAGTTGATGATTCTATCCAGTGCCTGGTTCGCACTGTTCGCGTGAAGCGTTGCAAGACAGAGATGGCCGGTTTCGGCGAACTGAATGCCGTACTCCATCGTCTCACGATCACGAATCTCGCCGATCAAAATTACATCGGGTGCCTGGCGCAGCGTGTTCTTCAGCGCCGCATGCCAGGATTCCGTATCAACCCCCACTTCACGCTGAGTAATTACGCAGCCGTTGTGCGGATGAACGTACTCGACCGGGTCCTCGATGGATACGATGTGGCCGCGCGAATTTTCATTGCGATGACCGATCATCGCTGCAAGCGTGGTCGATTTACCTGAGCCCGTGCCGCCCACAACAATCACCAGGCCGCGTTTGTTCATCACGACATCTTTCAGGATAGGCGGAAGGTCCAGCCCTTCGAGTGTCGGAATTTCCGTCGTAATCGTGCGCAACACGGCGCCGACCAGCCCTTGCTGGATGAAAGCGCTGACGCGAAAGCGACCAATACCCTGTGGGGCGATAGCGAAGTTACATTCCTTCGTCGCATCAAATTCCTTGATCTGCTTATCGTTCATGATGGAACGCACCATCATGGCAGACTGGTCTGGCGACAACGGTGTGTCGGTCGCCTTATGAATCGTGCCATCGACCTTGATCGCAGGCGGGAATCCCGTCGTGATGAAAAGATCCGAGCCTTCCTTCTCGACCATCTTCCTAAGCAGGTTTTGCGTCAATCGCACTGCTTGTTCGCGTTCCATTTGCCTCTTCTCCTTTCAGGCGATCAATCCGGGCAGTCGCCTTAGAAATTCTCTTTATTCACCGCGCGGAATCTTGCCTCTTCCTTGTTGATGAGACCGTTCGACATGAGCTCCGCCAGGTTTTGATCCAGTGTTTGCATACCTGAGCCCTGGCCGGTCTGAATCGCCGAATACATCTGCGCGATCTTGCCTTCCCGAATCAGGTTTCGAATAGCAGGCGTGCCGATCATGATTTCGTGCGCGGCAATTCGGCCGCCACCGATCTTCTTCAGCAGTGTCTGCGAAATAACTGCTCGCAACGACTCGGACAGCATCGCCCGAACCATTTCTTTTTCGGCCGCCGGAAATACATCTACGATCCGGTCAATAGTTTTTGCCGCAGAACTCGTATGCAGGGTACCGAACACGAGGTGACCGGTTTCAGCGCCGGTCAATGCGAGACGAATAGTCTCGAGATCGCGAAGCTCACCAACCAGGATGACATCGGGATCCTCACGAAGTGCGGAGCGCAACGCTTCATTGAATCCCAGCGTGTCGCGATGCACCTCGCGCTGATTGATCAGCGACTTCTTGCTTTCGTGTACGAACTCGATCGGATCCTCGATAGTCAGGATGTGATCGGGCTTGTTGTCATTGATATAGTCAACCATCGCGGCCAGGGTCGTCGATTTGCCACTACCAGTCGGGCCCGTAACAAGCACAATGCCCCGTGGGTGCATTGAGATGTCTTTGAAAATCTGTGGTGCGCCCAGGTCATCAAGCGACAGGATTTCTGACGGAATGGTTCTGAAGACCGCGGCGGAGCCGCGATTCTGGTTGAAAGCATTAACACGGAATCGAGCAAGCTTCGGGATTTCGAACGAGAAGTCTGTCTCCAAGAATTCCTAATAGTCCTTGCGCTGCTTGTCATTCATGATGTCGTACACCATGCTATTGACGTCTTTGTGGGTCAGCGCCGGCATGTTGACGCGCTTGATGTCTCCATCGACACGAATCATCGGTGGAACTCCACCGGACAGGTGAAGATCTGATGCGTTGTTCTTTACCGTAAACGACAATAACTGGGCAACATCAACGGCCATACATCTCCCTCGGAAATGGCTGGTCCGACTTACCATAACCCGGACCCAATGGCTGCCTAGTATAGCGAAGCACCCGGAGCAAAACGTGATTAGAGTCACGGAAAACTTTCGTAAAATCCAAGATTTGCTGGCGAAAGCTGCCGCAGAAGCCGGGAGATCATCGGACCAGATACGGCTTTTGGCGGTCAGCAAGAAAAAACCTCTGGAGGCCATTTTGGAGGCGGCAGAAGCCGGTCAGCGCGACTTTGGCGAGAATTTCGTCCAGGAGGGGCTGGAAAAGATCGAAAATGCCGTTCGTGAGGACCTCAAATGGCATTTCATAGGGCACCTGCAATCGAATAAGACGAAGGCGGTCGCCGAGCATTTTCAATGGGTTCACACGGTTGATCGCCTCAAAATTGCCAGGCGACTGTCGGAGCAGCGGCCCTTCTATGCGGGCGATCTGAATATCTGTATTGAGGTCAATGTCGACGACGAAGCACAAAAATCCGGCGTCACCGGGGAAGAGGCACATGAACTGGCAGCTGCCATCGCCGAACTGCCGCACCTCAAATTGCGTGGGCTGATGTGTCTGCCAGCGATTCGCCAGGGCTTCGATGAGCAGAGAAAGCCCTTCGCAGCACTTAGGGAGCTTTATGAATCATTGCGGTCGGAAGGACACGAGCTTGATACGCTTTCAATGGGCATGACGGCGGATTATGCTGCCGCCATTCAGGAGGGCGCGACGATCGTGAGGATCGGCACAGCCCTGTTTGGAGCCAGGCAATGACTAACGACAACGCTTGAGCGGGAATAGTGTTAGTCGGAGAGACGGGATGATCGGTAACAAAGTTGGACTCATTGGCGGTGGCAATATGGCGCGCGCCATCGGCGGTGGACTGCTTCGCGGCGGCATGCACGCGACGGACCTGATGATTGCCGAACCGTTGCCAGAGCAATGCGACCATCTGAGAAAAGAGCTCTACGGTGCCATGGTGACTGACGACAACAAGCTCGTAGCCCGGTCTGTCGAGATCCTGCTCTTCGCGGTCAAACCGCAAATCCTGAAGCCGGTCTGCGAAGACGTTGCTGACGAGGTGCAGGAACAACGTCCGCTGATCATGTCGATCGCCGCGTGGCCAAAG